>Ga0163144_10003784_pt1 | contig 34498 bp, 34 predicted proteins | sample OliLak19BULKMAT1_FD_123175 | JGI IMG/M metagenome (GOLD analysis project Ga0163144, IMG submission 123175) | Freshwater microbial mat bacterial communities from Lake Vanda, McMurdo Dry Valleys, Antarctica - Oligotrophic Lake LV.19.BULKMAT1 | ecosystem: Environmental > Aquatic > Freshwater >...
ATTCTCGGTGAGATAGTTGTATAGTGACTGGTCCCAGCTTCTGCCTGGCGGAAGCGTCCATGGATGCCCCGTGGACCACGGCTCGACTGCCCTGGTGCTCTCCAGCACATCATCGCTCGGGGCAGCGAGCGCCGACGCATCTTTCGCTCCGATCTCGATCGCCGCGACTTCCAAGCAGCCGCGCGTCGTGCGGGCTCGTGCGGCATTGTGTTGTCAGGCCCACCGTGAGGGTCGCTGGCCTGCTGCCCGACTTGCCGCCTTCCTGGGCATCTCGCCGATGCGCGTACACCGCGCTATTCGCAAGCACGACGCGCCCTGATCCGCCCCGTGCGCCAGGAATCCGGAGCGCCCTGTCGCTTCACGGCCGCCGCCCGCGGCAACCCGGGGGCCCGCGAAGAATCGTTACAATCGGTACTGCGTCCCCTATCCCCCGTCCATCACTCTCATTCGAGATGCGATCGAGTTTCACATCGAGAGTCTCCGCGAACAGGGCGAGCCGGTTCCCATGCCTTCGTCTGAAGGCGAGGTGGTCGAGACAAAGGCCGCTTGATGCGAGAACCGAACAAGAGCGGTGCAGCCGACGCGGCCAAGGCGCCACACTGCTGAGGCCATGTCGGCGGAGACCGAGAGGCACGAGCGCCGCTCGCGCCTCGATGACCGGACGCCACCTGCTGCCGCTGCACAGCTCGGCGACCGCGATGCGCCAGCGGTCCGCGACCTCCTGCAGCAGTGCCGGAAGCGTCGTTTCACTCGGGGGCGGGACGTGGAAACCGCGTTGCTCGAGCTCATGGGCCTGCAATGCGGCGACGATCTCGCTCGAGCCGGGTATCGGCTTCGTCGAACAATCTCCAATTCACGTTCCAACTTCGCATGATGAAGCGGCTTGTGGGTTGGTTTATTCGGCGCGTTTTCGTCCACCGCCACAACGTGCTCAGAGCAAACCTCGGCGGTGCCCGATAAGACAATCCGGCCGACGTCCGTGCCGCCGCTTCGCGTCGTCATGGCAGCGGCCGAGCTCGAGCATTCGGCACCAGGCCGACGTTCCAACGCGGACTGACGTTGCCCGGAAATGACTCCGGCCCGGTGGACAACATTCGTCGGCCCTGATCGAACTCGTACACGGCATCCGCGAAGCATCCGCCCTGCAGTCGTCGTGCGAGCGATGCCCCGCAGGAGAATCGCTCGGCGAAGATGCAGTCTCGCCCCGTTCGCGTGCGCCGGGCGAGGTGATAAGACGCTGCGGAGCACCAAGGCTCAGGAGGAACCACCATGCTCAGACCCATTGCCATTGGGACATCGCTCGCCGCCACGGTCGCCCGCCTCGGCGCCGGCCTCAAGGTCGGCAAGCTCGGACCGCGGCCGACCGAGACCCTCGAGCTCTACGACTTCGAAGGATGTCCTTTCTGTCGCAAGGTGCGCGAGGCGCTGACGATGCTCGACCTCGAGGCGATGGTGTATCCGTGCCCGCCAGGGGGGAAGCGCTTTCGCCCCAAGGTGCGCAAGCTCGGCGGCAAGGAACAGTTTCCTTATCTCGTCGACCCGAACACCAACACCAGCAGGTTCGAGTCGGACGACATCGTAGCGTACCTCTACGAGACCTACGGTGCCGGTGCGCCGCCGTTGTCACTCCGGCTCGGACCGGTGACCAACCTCTCGAGCTTTTTGGCGACGGCCGCACGGCCGTTCAGCGGGCGCTCGAGCGTACCCTCGAAGGCCCCGAAGAAGCCGCTCGAGCTGTGGAGCTTCGAAGCCTCGCCGTTCTGCCGACTCGCGCGCGAAGCGTTGTGCGACCTCGAGCTTCCCTACTTGCTGCACAACGTCGCCAAGAACAGCCCCGGCCGCGCCGCGTTCGTAAAGCGCTCCGGGAAGATGATGGTCCCCTACCTCGTCGACCCAAACTCCGGCGAGAAGATGTTCGAGTCGGCAGACATCGTCACTTACCTCTACGAAACCTACGCGAAATAGTCCTAGCAGCCTGTTGAAAAACTGGCTGGCGCTTCGAGACGCCGCTCCGGGGCTCCTCAGCGCGAACGGAATCGCTCGGTTTTCCGTTCGGCCCGAGGAGGCGCGTAGCGCCGTCTCGAAGGCCACGAGACTTTTTCAACGGACTGCTGGGATCGGGGCCGGAGGCCGCACTGCATACCCCTGCTTTGCGTGCTGGTCGCCTCCAAAGGCGGCTTCTGGAAGCGCATGCTGATCCACGGCGCGCCCCCGCAGCCGAAGATCCTGGCAGCGATCGATCGCGCCCTCGCCGATCGCGAGGGCGATCGCTGCGAGATCCAGACGAAGCGTTCTCACCACGCGACGCCCAGCCAATCATAGGCGCGCGCCAGGGCCGCGCGCCCTCCCGTCTCGATGACCTCGCCATGGGCGAGGATCACCCGATCGAAGTCGAGTGCGGCGAGCGCCGCGAACTCCCGGCGCGCCGTCGCCCGGCGAATGGCGATTCGCTCCAGGAAGGTCGCGCGACATCCCGGGTAGCCACCGAGACAACGCATCGCAAACCGCGTCGCCTTCGGTGCTGTCGCAGGTAGATTGAAGACGAGGTCGGTGACCACTAGGGTCCGACTCGGCCGGTGCAACACGACGACCTCGTTGGTGAGCGGGAAGCACGTCAGAGGCAGCAACACGACGTCGTCTCCGAACGGCGACGAGTCCGGTCCCACGACACCAGCAAAGCGGAGGTCCGGACGCTTCGCCTGGAGGCCCGGCACCGCCCAGGCATCGGCACCCGCCTCGATCCAAGGTCCGACGTAGAGATGGTGCAGTAAATTGGGCGCGAGCACCCAGCGCACCTTCCCCAGATGCGCCACCCTGTCAGGGTCCATGTCGATCGGCGAGTGGATCAGCAATCCTCCATCGAGTTCCAAGACGGTCATGCGCGTGCCGACTTCGATTCCGAAGAAACGCTGCTCGCTCTCGACCACGTGAACCCCTTCTCCCAATTTTCGCATTCGCTCTACTCCTCGCAGCCTCGCCGCACAGCCCGTTCGGAACCCCTCCGCGTGTCACGCTAGCCCGGCATCGACGGATCAGCCTGCCCAGCAATGGGGAAGCAGCGCACTTGGGTACGAGCGATTCTGACTGAACGGTCTGCAAGACTCGCACGGGCGGTATCTGTCGAAGTTCGCATGGCGAGGACCGCCGTTGCATTTACGGCGGGCTGTGATTTGGTCGGCGCGAGCTCGTCACCCAAAAGGAGATCCCCGATGAACAAGCCCGAGCGCGGCACCGCGCTTTCCGTGTTCGCCGTTCTCTTCTGCATCATCGCCGTATCGAACCTGCTGAAGCCCTTTCAACTCGGCGGCGAGCAAACCGGCTTCGTCTTTCTCGGCTACCGGCTCGATAGGTTCGGCAGCGCCATTCTCGGACCGGCCTTCGGCCTGTTCCTGCTGGCCTACGCCTACGGCATCTGGACCATGCGCCGCTGGGCAGTGCCCTTGGCTCATTTCTACGCAACCTGGGTTCTGCTCAACCTGATATTTTTCAGCTTCGTCACCGAAAGCCCGTCAACCCCAGGCAGGATCGCCTTCGGTATCGTCTATTCCATCGTCGCGCTCGGCGTATCCGGCGGTGCCGCCGTGATCCTCACGCAGCGCAAACACGAGTTGGGCTAGCGCCAACCCGCAGCCGTGGGGCGACCGGCTCATGCCCTCCCCACTTCGGTAGGCGTGCCGGCGCTCGACTCATGCCGATGATCCCCGCGTCGATTCCACGCGCGCAGTCGCCAGTCGCAACACCTCCGCGTAGCCGGCAGCGACGCAGCGCTCGTCGAGTAGGTTGCGCGCGCGCAGCAAACGGTGGAATCCGCGCAGGTTGTACGCCGGCACCGTCATCATCAAATGGTGCTCGAGGTGGTAGTTGACGTGGTTCGGCGCCACGAGCAGGCGCTCCCACCAAGCGGTCAGGGTCGTGCGTGTGTTGCGCAGCGGATCGAGATTGTCGGGCACCATGCCATGCTCGGCAATGGCGCGAATGCGCGTCACCAACCGATACGTAGTCAGCCAGGCGCCGACCCACAGCAGATACAACAACGGGTATCCCGCCAGGGTCAGGATCCCGAGAAGAACCAGATTCGTCAGCGCTACCGGAACGAGCTTGTGCCAGCCGACGTCGGGCCGCTCACCTCGGTTCATCCCCAGCGTCCGCTGGTTGGCCTTCATGCTGAGGCCCATGTCGCGCTTGAACACCGCCTTCGCCTGCTTCCAACCGGTCTGGCCGCTCAAGTCGCGCCAGACCTTGCGCTTGAAACTGCTCTTCGTGATCGGGAACGGCGCGGCGAGCCCCAGGTCGGGGTCTTCGGCAGTGCCGGTCTTGGCATGATGGACCAGGTGATAGGCACGGTACGGACCGACGTCGGCCCAAACCGGGTAGGCCGCGAGCCAATTGCCAACCCAGTCGTTGAGACGGCGGTTCTTGAACATCGTGCGGTGCGCCGCCTCGTGCATGACGATCGCCATGCCTAGCTGGCGGGCACCGATGACGAATAGCGCGATGACGACGGTGAGCGGATTCGGGAAGGCCGCCACCAGCGCCATAGCCGCAAAGGTCAGCGCCCAGTTGCTGGCGACCATCGCCCACGCGCGTAGCGGCTCGAGCTGCAGCAACGCGCGGCGTTCCTCGGGCGAGACGAGATCGAGCCAGCGAACCGGCTCGTTCGCACCCGTTGATTCCTCCGAACTCATGGCAAAATCGTAGCGCCGACGCCGCGCTAAGTCGACCTGGCAGAGTGGTTGGTACCGAGGTATTCTGAACGCAGAATGATGACCGCTCCAATCCTGACCAAAGTGCAGGCGCTCAACCTGGTCCGCAAGGCTCTCTTCAAAGCGAGCGCCCGTCGCGAACTGCTAGCTACGCTCTGGGACGACTTGGACAAGCTCATGCGCCTGGTGCGCGCCTGGGCGGTGGGGCGTTACGACGCCATCCCCTGGCGGACGGTCGCGATGGCCATCGGCGCGCTGGTCTATTTCGTCAACCCACTCGATGCGATCCCAGACGTTCTTCTCGGGATCGGCTACCTCGACGACGCGTCGGTGCTCGCCATGGTCGTCGCCTCGCTGCGCGGCGATCTCGAGAAATTCGCGCAGTGGGAGCGCGAAGAGGCCAACACCATCACCATCGCCAGCACCGAATAGATTCCCCTACGGCGCGACCGGGGTCACGAAAACCGGGGTCGCGCTCTTCTCCTCCTCCGCGTTCGTGCTGAGCTCGTCGAAACATGAACCCTTGGGACCAGCAGCCCTTCGCCGCCCTCGAGGCGAACGGAGAGTTGCTTTGGCGGTGACGGCGTCAGTCGAATCCGAGTGGCGGGCCGTAGCTGCCGCCGGTATGCGCGACCACGATGATGCCGCAGTTTTGTGCCACCGCCGCGCCCTCCCAGGTTCCCGCGAAGAAAGCCGTCAGCGCGAGCATGACTCCGCCGTGGCTGACCACGACGACGTCGCTCCCCGGGTTGTCGCGAGCGATCCGCTCGGTAGCGGGCACCACGCGGTTGTACACCTCCTGCAAAGACTCGCCATTCTCCGGCCGCCACTCCCAGCGGCGGTTTGGGTCGAACGTCGGATCGGCAAGTACGCTTTCGTAGGGCTTGCCGACGTAGACGCCGAAGTCGCGCTCGTGCAATGCGGGCTCGGTCTCGACGCCGAGTCCGAGCGCCGCAGCGATCAGCTCGGCCGTTTGCTGCGCCCGCAGGAAGGGGCTCGCCACCACCCGCGCGGGCCGAAAGTCGCGCGCGATACGCGCTCCGGTGGACCGCGCCTGTTCGCGCCCCAAATCCGTCAACGGCACATGTGGTGTGAGCGTGAACCGGCGATCGCGGTTGCCCTCGCTCTCGCCGTGGCGGACCAAAATCAGGCGCCCGGTCTCACTCGACTGCATCTTTGCTGCTCTCCTCGATTCGTCGCTCCGTATTCGCATCTGCACGCGACTGCCGTGGCACATGCCAGCCCTCGCCGATGGCGAGTAGTTTGATCCGATCCATGGTGTCGCCGCGCGCAGCAACGACCCGACGCAGCTCGTGCGGCGCCTCGTCGATCGGCTCGTCGGTGAGATCGAAGGTGCCCCAGTGCATCGGCAGCATGTAGCGGGCACCGAGATCGAGGAACGCCTGATGTGCCCCAGCCGGGTCCATGTGTTGGTATTGCATGAACCAGCGCGGCTCGTAGGCGCCGATCGGTAGCATCGCCGCATCGATCCGACCGAAGCGGCGGCCGAACTCCGCGAATCCGTGGAAGTAGCCGGTATCGCCGGCGAAGAAGAAGCGGTGGTCGCCCGACTCCATCAACCAGGAACACCAGAGCGTCGCGTTGGTTCCCTGGCCGATGCGCCGCGACCAATGCTGCGCCGGCAAGCAGGTCATCGTCCAGCGGCCGTGCTGGGCACTCTGCCACCAACCGAGTTCGACGACGTTGTGCCGGCCGCGGTCGCGAAACCAATCGGCAAGCCCGAGCGGTACGAACCACTTCACGGTCGGCGCCAGGTTGTCGACGGTGTAGGCGTCGAGATGATCGTAGTGGTTGTGGGAAAGCACCGCGAGCGCATCGTCCGGAACCGCTTCTATTGGGATACCGGGAGGATACTTGCGGGCCGGGATCAACGCGCGCGGGCCGAAGTGCGGGTCCGTGAGCACCACATCATCGCCGTCGTGGATGGCGAACGTCGCGTGCCCGACCCAGGTGATTTTGGCGGAGTTCTGGTGTCCGGCGAGATCGGCGCCGTCGTTCTGAACAACCGCCACCTCGGGTGTTCGGCTCTTGTCGTAGGGGTTGCGCGACAGCTGCCAGCGCAGCAGGTCGAGCGGTCGGATCGAAAAGGGCCGCCAGGGCGTGGCGTATGCGCCGTCGCGCGCATAATCCGCGTACAAGGAATCGACCTCCGAACTGGGGCTCGGAGGAGGCGGCGTGTGGGAAGAGGTCGAGCAGGACATTGCAAATAGACTCACCAATGCGAGCGACAGCAGCATGACTCTACTGAAGAGCGAAAACTCTTCAATACAAGATCCCGCGTTTGAGCAGGGCGACATGGTGTCATCCACCGCGACGATCGAAGCGCAGCGTGTGGCGGTAGATGCGCGTCTCGCCGAGTTGCCCCTCGAGCCAACGCAGGTCCGGACCGTCGAGCGGGCTCGAATAGTCGTAGACGATCCATTCGTCCGGATGCTCCCCGCGCAGCACCGCAGGGAAGCACGTGTCGCCGCGGGAAGGGAGGTCGAGCACGAACGCGAGACGTGCGCCGACACCCTCCTTCTCAGGCACGTCGGCGGCGAAGCGCCACAGCGCGCAGCGCTTGCGCGCGAAGCTGTAGCCGAGGTGGTTCCAAAGCGTCCGCAGCCCGCGCCAACGACCGTGTTCGGGACCAACGCCGCGATCGAACTTGCCATCGCCGCGCAGGTGCCGCCGGCCGACGAGGTAGATCTCGCCATCGTGTGCGAATACGTAGGGCGAGTCGTACTTGCGCGGATCGCTCCTGCATTGCCAAAGCGTCGGGTCGTGTTCCGGAGCGCGACAAACGCGCGAGCCCCAGCCGCGCGCGTCGCCCGACTCCACCCGGATCACGCCAAACGAATCGCCCGTTTCGCCGCGGGCGAAATCCGCCTCGCCGCCCCCGCCGGCGTACAATGGGTGCCCATCCGCGTCCCACGGTCGCCAAGCGACCCCGTCGTCGCTTCGCAAGAGATCGATGCGCATGTCCGGCATCCCCGGCCCATATGCGGTCCCGCCCCCTTGGTAAGTGAGCAGGGCGGCGACGCCGTCGATGTGTCGCGCGCGCCAGCCGATGGTTCCGGGAGGGCCGAGCGGTTCGAGCGTCGACCAGCGACCCGTTCGGTCACGGGTCGCAATCGACATGCCTTCCGGTTCGAAGGCGACCGGGTCCACGCCAAGGCGCGAGACGAAAAGGATCAGCCGGTCCGCGTGAGCCAGCAGGCGCGGCTCGCGCAGATCGCGGCCGAGAGCAAACTCGGTATCCAGCTCCCACGCGATCTCGTCGCGGCTCCGCAGCACAACGATGCGCACGTCAGGGCTTGCAAAGTGATTGGGCGCCGTCCGCAAGGCGAGGAAGACGTCGCCGTCCAGCGTGCGTGCCACATCGAGGTTGTTGTTGGCAGCGCCGAACTCGACGCCCGCGGGAAGTCCGGGACCGGGAACAATTTCACGGGTGTCGATCACGCGCACATCGTGGCGCCCGGGCTCGGCGACGATTGCTTCTTCTGCAGCTGGCCACCATTGCGAGCCGACGACGGCGCCGAGCAGAGCCAGCAGGGAGATGGTGGCAATGGCGGCGGCCCGCACGAAGCGCCTAGTTCCGATCCGTTTCACTCAGGCCCCGATGTGCGCCGGCTCGGCACGCGACCGAAAACTCGGATCAGCGCAATCAGCGAGTCACGTTCGATCGGCTGCGTGACAGGCCGCATCGTCTCGTCCCGGGCGCAACCGCTACGCGAAGTACTGTTGCGAGGTCGCGGCAGCGGTGAAGTTCTCGCGCAGGTGCGCCAGCGACTGGCTATCGGCATTGACCGCGTCGAGCCCGTGCGCCAGCACGAACGCGTAGCTGCGCTGGAACGGCGATAGCGGCGCCGCGAGAAACTTCGCGTCGTAGTGCGCGTCGAACGCGGACGGACGGTCTGGACCGAACCCCATCAGGCTGCCGGCGAGGTGGCGCGCCGCTTTCATTCCGATCAGGCCAATGCCTGCGGCGCGGGCCTCGTCCAACGTCGACCGCAACCCCACCATCGGTTGCGAGTCTGCCTGCACGGACTTTTCATTCCAGTCGTACCAACCCGCCGGAGTGACCGCGATCTGGGCGAGCGAGTACCAGCCGGTCTTGCTCGCGGCCTGCAGGACCCGCTGCGCATTTTCGTGGGTGCTGACGCCCCAATGATCGACCTTGCCTGCCTTCTTGGCGGCGAGAAAGGCTGCGTGCATCTCCTCGCTTTGGATCAACGAGACGTTGTTGGCAGCCATGACGTAGTAGGCATCGATGTGATCGGTCTGGAGATCCTCGAGGCTCTTGTCGAGAGCCCGCGCCCAGTTGCGAGCCGCCTCGCGAAGTTGTTCGCCGCTCAACTCGTCCGCCGACGTGGTCTTCACGCCGACGAGTCCCTTGGAGATGAGGAAGATCTTGTCGCGCTTCCTCTTCGCAAAGCTCGCGAGGTTCGTCTCGGCATTGCGGTAGTAGTCGCTGGTGCCGACATCGAAAACATTGACGCCGTGGCCGAAGGCTTGGTTCAGGAGATCGTCCTTGCCCCAGAACATCAGCGCCGCGCCGCAACCGAACACGAGCCGGCTGCCGCTGAAGCCGGTGCGACCGAGGGTGCGGAAGGTCATCTCCGGCCATGCGTCGTCCGCTTCCGCGAGTGCCGTCGCGGCACGCACGAGTTCGGAGCCGCCGAATCCGAGCAGCGCCAGCAACTGCAGCATCCGCCGGCGTGTCGTCGAAAAGGATCCTTCGAATGATGTCATGCTGATACTCCTTGTATCCGCTTGGGTTCAGCTCCCACGCCTCGCCAATGCCTGGTCGCGCATCGCCCGGCGCAGCAGCTTGCCACTGGCATTGCGGGGCAGCGGCTCGGCGAAGACGAAGACCTGCGTCGGAACCTTGAAGGCGGCAATGTGCTCACCAACGTAGCGACGCAAATCGTCCACGTCGATCGAATGGCCGGCTTTCGGGTAGACCGCGACCGCGAGTTCCTCGCCGAGCCGCTCGTGCGGGAGGCCGAAGCAGGCGCATTCGTGGGTACTCGGGTAGGCATAGACGACACTCTCGACCTCCGTGCAGGAAATGTTCTCTCCCGCGCGGATGACGATATCCTTCGCGCGATCGACCAGGAAGAGGAAACCCTCGTCGTCGAGATAGCCGAGATCCCCGGTGCGCAGCCAGCCGTCGGCCGCAAGCACGTCCGCGGTCTCCTGCGGCTTGTTCCAGTAGCAGCGGAAAAGGTGCGGGCCGCGGAAGCAGACTTCACCGACCTTGCCGGTCGCAACCGTGTGACCCGTGGCCGGATCGGTCACCCGGATCTCGCAGATCGGGATGACCCGGCCGGTGCTGGCGGGCTTGCGGACATAGTCGTCGCCAGTGTTGCCGGGCCCGAACGCATTTGTTTCGGTCATGCCGTAGCCGATGTTCGGGCGCCCGCGGGTGAAGCTCTTCTCGATGCGCTCGACGAGCTTGGGTGGTGCCGCCGCGCCGCCGCCGCCAATCGACTGTAGGCTGGTGGTGTCGGTGGTCGCGAACTTCGTCGATTCGAGCAGATCGTGCGCCTGGGTCGGCACGCCGACGAAGATCGTCACGCGTTCGCGTTCGATCAACTCGAGCGCGCGTTCCGGCTCCCATTTGTACATCATCACGAGCTTGTTGCCGCCGAACGCGCAGCCGAGCATGACCGGTACGAGGCCGGTGACGTGGAAGAGCGGGACGATGAGAATGTAACAAGTGGAAAACGGATGCCGCGTCTTGGGCGGGCGCGCGAGCGAGTTCGCGATCGCGCGGCAACCGAAGGCGAACAGCGCCTGCATGACCGCGCGGTGGGTCGAGACGACGCCCTTCGGATACGCGGTGGTGCCCGATGTGTAGAGGATCATGGCGTCGTCGTCGGGATCGATCTCGACTGCGGGGATCGCGCTGCCAGCGTGCCGGGCGAGCAGATCGTCCCAGTATTCGACTTGCGGCGGAAGAACTTCCGAGGCGCCGTGCATGCGGACGGCGACGACACGGACGCCGAGCGGCTCGAGGTCAGCGAGAAGCGGCACGATTCGTTCGAGTCGTTCGGGATCGGCGATGACCAGCCGTGCGCCGCAGTCGCGCACCCCGTAGTCGATTTCTTCCGTCGTCCACCAGGCGTTCAGTCCGACGGCAACCGCGCCGATGGAGGTTGTGGCGAAGTAGGCGATGACCCATTCCGGATAGTTACGCATGGCGATGGCCACGCGATCACCGCGGCCGACGCCGTAGTCGTGCACCATGGCCGCCGCGAGCGCGTCGACGCGCTCGATGACGCCCGCATAGGAGTAGCGTTCGTCTTCGTAGACGAGAAACTCGGCAGCGCCCTTGGCGCGCAGTCCTTGCAGGAAGTCGCGCAGGGTCGGTGGCGCCTTGCGGAAGAGCCGCATGGGCACGCCATGGATCTCGGCATCGACGAGCGCGAAAGGCGCGTCGGGGGCGGTGAGCGTGGCGAGTGCCTGCTCGTAGTTCGGGCTTGGGTCGGCGTTCATCTGCATCCGTCTCCGCTGCGGCCGTATGCTGCCGGGTTAGCGGTTCTCCTCCGAATGGGTTGTCCGAGAGAATCGCGCAATAGCCTCGGCCGGCAGCATGAGCAACCCGCGCAAAGCTGGGCGGCTGGGTATCTGGGTCGCTATCGGGATCGCTTCCTAGCGCGGGCTGACGCCCGCAACCCAATTGCAGGACCTGAACTCTTTATCGCCGAGATTCTTGCCGGATTGGCAAGAATCTCGGCGATAGTAGTTCAGTAGTGGTAGCGGGCTTGGAGAAAATCGATTCGGTCGGAGCGGACCAGATACACGAGGCGGTGTTCCTGAGTGACGCGGCGGGACCATGTATTGGGTGCGAGATGGCGAAGGGGTTCGGGCTTTCCGATGCCACGAAGCGGATCACGCATGATTCCCTCGACAAGATCGAGGATGCGCAGGGCCACCCGGCGGTCCTTCGCAACCCAGTACCGCAGGTCTTCACGGAACTCGGGCTGGAAGATCGCATCCCGATCAGCTCTCTTCTTGCTCAAGGTGGAGCTCGCGCCGCAGCGCGTGCACCGACTGCGCTCGTTCCTTCCGCGTCCGTGCACGCGCCAAAGCCGTCAGCAGCCGTTGGGCGTTGCGCGGAGACCGCAGCAGATGTGCGGTCTCCCGCAGGCTGCGAAACTCGGCGGCTGACACCAGTGCAACGTCCTCCGCCCCGCGGCGGGTGATGATCACGACCTCATTGTCTTTTGTCGCAGCGTCACACAGCTTGGCCAACTCCGCTCGCGCTTGGCTATATGTGGTTTGAATCGCCATTGTACAGGGAGTCTGTACAACCGCGAGGACGTGGTCAAGTCCCCACACCGCCAGCCCCGCGAGGGGCCTCCGTTGAGAAGCGTCGTGGAGATCAACCAGCCGAACGGCCTGCTACTGAGCCGCCGGCAAGAGACGCCACGCGAACAGCACTGAAGTTCGCGCCGGTCGGCTCCAGCGGCGGGTTGGCGATCATTTCACCGGCGGAACTCCGAGGTCCTAGCAAATCTTCCGAGCCAAGCCGTCATCGACCTCATGGTGCCGTGGAACCGCAGACCGGCGATTCTGTGGCGGGTTGTGCCACCATGAGTGACGTGCACCCTCACGAAGCAGTACACATCCGTTGGATCGCAGGTGGCGCAGAAGCTGCCCGAGCTTCATAGCGCGATCGGTTCTTCATCGAATCCCTCTCCGGCAGCCTCCAGGGCATCGCGTCGATTGAGCTCGAGCGCCTCGCGCAAAGTGAACCGAAGGCTCGTGAGAAGCTCCTCTCGCGTCGCCTCCTGGCAGTTGACGCCCGGGACTTCTTCGATCCAGCCGATCCACCACTGGCCGGGCTTTTTCACCACCGCAGTGTAGCTGGCCTTCATGCTGCCTCCATAAGCCCAGGGTGCCAGCGATCGCCAACGATAAAGAGCCTATCCGCCGTCTGGCCGCACGAACGCGCCGCGCGGAGGCGCGCGGCGTGGTGGGCCGCATCAAACGGAGACACGACCCGAATCCGAAGCCGTAAGACCGCATGTTCGCCGAACGATTTTCCCGCGGAGGTTCGCTCGCACGACGACTGCAGGGTGGATACGTTGCGGATGCCATGTACGAGTTCGATCGCGATAGATATGTCACTCCCGCTGGGTCAGGGTCCTTTCAAGGGAACGTCAGTCCGCTCTGGAATGTCGGCCCGGTGCCGAACGGCGGGTACGTTTTAAGCTTGGCGATGGCGGCGCTCGAGCAGACTTTCGCCGGGCTCGATCCGCTGACCGTCACCGCGCACTTCCTGCGGCCGACCGCGCCCGGGCCCATCGAGGCGGCGGTCGAGACGATCAAGCGCGGCCGCAATTTCTCGACGGCGATGGTCGCGCTGCGCCAGGACGGCAAAGAAAGCGTACGGGTGTTGGCCACCTACGGGCGCCTCGACGCGGTTGAGGCGGAGCGCGAGTTCGTCGACGGCACGCCCCCTGCCGTCGCGCGCGACGACTGCTTGCTGTGGAACCGACCGAAGGGGATGGCACCCGAGATTGCCAACCGCTTCGAGAGCCGAATCGCGTCGGAAGACGCCAAACGTATGCAGACCGGCGACGCCGACCGGGCCGAAGTCCGCGGCTGGATTCGTTTCGTCGACGGGCGCCCGGCCGACGTCCACTGCCTCGGCCTCATCGCCGACGCCTTTCCGCCGCCGGTGTTCATGGTCACTGAGCGCGGTTGGGTGCCGACGATCGAGTTGACCGTGCACGTGCGTGCCCGGCCGACGTCGGACTGGCTCAATTGCATCTTCCGGACCCGCTTCTTGTTCGGCGGGCTGCTGGAGGAGGACGGCGAGATCTGGGACGCCAGCGGACGGCTGGTTGCGCTGTCGCGGCAGCTGGCCGGTCGGCCGCGCACCACTTGAGATGAGCGGAATCGTCGTCACCGGCTTCGATGCGTTCGCCACTCTGGACGAGAACATTTCGGAGTCGGTGGTGCGCGCTCTGCCATCTGCATGGCGACGCCCCGAGCGGCTGTGGATCGACGTACTGCCGACCATCTATAGCGTTGCCGAGCAACGCATCTGCGACTTGATCGCCGCGCACGAGCCCGAAGCGGTGGTGCTGCTAGGGGTGGCGCGGTCGCAGGGCGAGATTCACCTCGAGCGGGCTGCCCTCAACATCGACGATAGCGAGACCGCCGACAACGACGCGCAGGTCCGGCGCGGGCGGCTGATCGAGCCGCAAGGTCCTGTGGGCTATTGGTCGACGTTGCCGCTGGAAGCGATGCTGGCGCGGCTCGCTGCGCTGGGCGTGCCGGCGGTGATCTCGAACCATGCCGGCAGCTTCGTCTGCAATCACGTCTTCTTCGCGGCGAGTGCCGAGATCGAGTGCCGCGGCGGACGTGCGCGCTGCGGCTTCATCCATCTGCCCGGCCGCGCCGACGCGCAGCTGGGGGGTGACGTCTTGGTGGCGGCTGTCGTAAGCTGTCTCGAAGTGGTGGCCGACGCGATGACGCGGCGGCCGAACCCTAGCGTGCGCAACTAGAAGGGGGATTGCCCATGGCAACATCGGAAGCGAGCGGCGGTCGCGCCGCGTTCGTGCTCGGACTGGTCGCTGCGGCCCTGTTCGTTCTCGGGCCGGCGGCCGCATTCATCGGGCTCGCATCGGCAATGACGGGCTTCGGCATCTTCGGTCTCGCCGGTCTGCTGGCGTTGATCACGGTCTTGATCGCGGCGGGTACCATGCTGCGCAGCGGTTTCGACGCGGCCAAGTCGGGCCTCGCGATTGGAGCGACGATGGTGATCCTTTTCATGATCGTCGCCATGCCGGGGTGCGGCGTGCCGCGCATCAACGACATCACGACGGACATGGCCAATCCGCCAGCGTTCGTTCATGCGGGAACCATCGCCGCGAACCAGGGGCGCGACATGAGCTACCCCGGCGAGTCGTTCGCGGCGCAGCAGCGCGACGCCTATCCGGAGGTTGCGCCACTCACGGTTGCGCAAGATCCCGCGGTCGTGTTTGCGACGGTGGAGCGCACCGTGCGTGCGACGCCGCGGTGGGAGGTGACCCGCCTCGACGCCGAGCGGCGCGAGCTCGAAGGCGTCGAGACGTCGCGCGTATTTCGCTTCAAGGATGACTTCATCGTCCAGGTGCAAAGCGGTGCCGACGGTGGCAGCGTCGTGCAGATGCGCTCGAAGTCGCGCGACGGCAAGAGCGACATCGGTGCAAATGCGGCGCGAATCGAGCAATTCTTCACCCGTCTCCGTGCGGAACTCGACGCCGGCTGAGCCGGCGCGGCATCAAGCATCGAGCCAGGCCAGGGGATTGGCGGGACCGTTGCCATTGCCGATGGCGAGGCCCGCAGCGATGGCGATACCGATGTAGCGTTTGCCGCGGATGACAGCTTCGCGCAGTGGCAGTCCGATCGCGAGGTTCGCGGTAATCGCTGCGGAGAGTTGGCAGCCGGTACCGTGGGTATGGACAGTGGCAACGCGCGGCGCCGCCAGTTCGAGGAAGCTCGCGCCGTCGAAGAACACATCGATCGCCTCGGGGCCGTCGCCATGGCCGCCTTTGACGAGGCAGCTACGTGCGCCCTGCTTGACGAGGATCTCGGCAGCATCGCGCATGTCCCCGACGGAGGCGATCCGGTGCCCGGTCAGCTGTTCAGCTTCGGGGACGTTCGGCGTGACGATGGTGGCGAGCGGTAGGAGTTCATCGAAGAGGGCCTGTTGCGCGTGCTCTTCGATGAGCGAGGCGCCGCTTTGGGCGATGAAAACCGGGTCGACCACAACCGTTCCCAGGTGATGGCGGCGAATGGCGGCGCACACCGCCGTGATGATTTTCTCATTTGCCAGCATTCCGGTTTTGATGGCGTCGACGCCGATATCGCTGACGACCACGTCGATCTGCCGCGCGACGAATTCGGGGGGCACGGTGTGAATGGCGTCGACGCCGCAGGTGTGCTGGGCGGTGAGTGCGGTGATGGCGGTCATACCGTAGACGCGATGAACGGTGAAGGTTTTGAGGTCGGCTTGGATGCCGGCACCTCCGCCGGAGTCGGAGCCGGCGATCGTCAGAGCGCGTGGGATCATGGTCGGTCGGTTCTCCCTTTTGGTGGTGCGACGGGCAGTTGCGCTACAGTCTTTCGAATCGCCGTGCGGATGCAACCCGGTGGGGTCGTCGGATCCGTCGTCTCGGCGAAGGGAGTAGAAGGTTCCCGCAGCGGTCGACACCGGATATGAGTTTGGGTATAAGGGCCGCTTTCGCATTCCCAGCGGGGTGCGGTACAGTCCATTTGAAAGGCGAAACGGAATGGCCAACAAGGGAACGTGCAAGGCGCCCGATTGCGAAAAGGAAGTGCGCGCCAAGCACTACTGCGACCGGCACTACCGCAAGTGGCGCCAAGGCGAGATGCCGAAGCCGCGCTACAAGACGTGCAACGCGGAGAACTGCCGCAAGCCGCAGCATGACCGCGGCCTGTGTGAGGCCCATTGGGCCGAGAAGTTCGCCAAGAAGCCGGCTGCAGCTACGGCTGTGGCCGAAGCGCCGGAAGCCGCCGCGTCCTGAGCGGTAGGCCCGCGCAAGCGCATTGAGGGAGTACGATGAAGCGGACATTTCAGCCAAGCAATCGTCGCCGGAAGCGAACCCACGGATTTCGCGCTCGGATGAGCACCCCTGGGGGGCGCGCGGTGTTGAAGCGCCGGCGCGCCAAGGGCCGTAAGCGCCTGACGGTATCGATTCCGCCGAAACAACCGTCGTCCTGAGAGACGAGCCACCGTTTTCGACCTAGGCGCGGCAGAAACGATGGGGAAGAGTTGCTTTCCCATCGTTTCTGCCGCGCGCCGTTTGCGGGTGAGCGCTAAGCCTGCGAACCGCAGCACACCATGCCAACAGGGGAAGAAATCCCGACCGGGCCCGACCGTCGCGACGAGCGCCTGCCGAAGAGCCGACGGGTGCGCAAGCGCTCGGAATACCTACGCCTGCAGCACGTGGGCCGCCGTCGCGGTAACGGGCACCTGGTGGTCATTTGCGCCAAGAGTACGCGCGCAAACTCTCGCATCGGCATTACCGCAAGCCGGCGTGTGGGCAATGCCGTCACCCGCAATCGCATCAAGCGCTTCGTGCGCGAGTTCTTCCGCCGGCACCAGTACGACGTCCAGCCGGTGCAAGACATTCTCGTGATCGCCCGCCCATCCGCGGCGACCGCAACCTACGCCGACGTTCGGGCTGAGATCGCTCGCGCGTTGGGTATCGAGATCGGCCGGTGAACGCAGCAAGGCACGAGGCGATCGATCGCTGCCAGGCTGCCGTTTTCGGCTTGCCGCAGCGCGGCGCTGTTCTCGTCATTCGCCTTTACCGGGCGCTGCTTTCGCCGCTGCTCGGTGCCAATTGCCGCTTCGCCCCGACGTGCTCCCAGTACGCCGAGCAAGCGATCGCTCGCCATGGATTCCTGCGGGGAACCCGCATGGCTGGGCGTCGTCTGCTTCGTTGCCACCCCTGGAGCGCGGGAGGCTGGGATCCCGTCGCCTAGAGGCCCTCGAATCATGGAACAGCGTGCCATTCTCGCCGTCGCCGTCTCTCTGGCGATCCTGTTGGTCTACAACGAATTCATCCTGCCGACCGTCTACCCGGGCGGTAGTTCTTCACCGGTAATCGAGGATTCCGGCGCGCCTGTGCCTGCCCCGGATGCCGCCGATATGGCGCAGCCGCCACTGCATGGCGACTCGGCGCCGCTGCCGCAACTGGCCGCCGAGCCCGAAGTGCCGGCGCAGCGCGTCGTCGTCGAGACCGATTTCTACACCGCCATCCTGACCTCGGCCGGCGGCCGCATCGAGAGCTTTCGGCTCAAGGATCACCGCACGGCGGTCGACCCCGAAAGCCCGGGGCTCGAAATGGTCGAGCCGGCTGAGAACGGCGATTTGCCTCTCGGGGTCGAGCTACGTGGCCTCGAAAACGATGGGGGCAGCGGCAAGGTCATCACGCTCGGCGACCGCACGGCGTCCTATGCGATGTCTGCCGAGGGAACGCTACGACTTGCCGATGCGGACGTCCGCGTCGTCGAGATGATCTGGAACGGACCGGGCGGAACCATCAAGAAGCGGCTCACCTTCCGCGGTGACCGCCGCGACATCGATGTGGCGATCGTCGGCGAGGGGATGCAGCCGCGCTACACGCAGCTCGCACTATCGTGGCCCAGCCCGGTGAGTTCGGCCGAGCACGAGAGTCTCTTCGACCGGATCGAGTACCTGCAGGGCCGCAGCCTGGAGCAGTACCACCTCGACGACAGTGACCTGCTGGCCGGGCAGGTGGTCGAGCCGCCACGCACCGCCGAGGATCCGGCGTGGAAGTGGGTCGGCCTGAGCGGAAAGCACTTTCTGGTCGCCATGGTGCCGCTGCACGCGGCGCAGCAAGACCCGGAAAGCGCGGCCGGCTTTGCCGAACCGCACCCGACATTGTTCATGAAGCAGCGGACGATGGGCAGCGCGAGCGGGCAGAAATTCCTGCGCGCACAGCTGCTCTTCCCGGTACGGGCTAGTGCCGTCGAGCAGGACGTCAAGCTCTACCTCGGCGCCAAGAGCGTCGAACTGCTCGAACCCGTCGGCCACACCTTGTCGCGAGCGGTCGATCTCGGCTGGTTCAGCTTCATCGCGCTGCCGCTGCTGTGGATGCTGCGCAAGTGCCACGCGGTGACCGGCAACTACGGCGTCGATATCGTGTTGTTGACGGTGCTCATCAAGATTCTCTTCCTGCCGCTGACGCAAAAGAGCTTCACCGCGATGAAGGGCATGCAGAAGCTGCAGCCCGAGATGCAGAAGATGCGCGAGCAGCTCAAGGACAAGCCCGAGCAGATGCAGAAGGAGATGATGGAGCTGTACCGCAAGCACGGGGTCAACCCACTCGGTGGTTGTCTGCCGATGGTGGTGCAGATTCCCGTGTTCGTCGGCCTCTACCAAGCCCTGCTCAATGCGGTCGAGCTGCGGCATGCACCGTTCGTGGGCTGGATCACCGATTTGTCGGCACCCGATCGGCTCGGCTCGCTCCCGATCCCGTTCGTCGATCCCGCTGGAATCCCTGTGTTGACGCTGGTCATGGGCGCGTCGATGTTTCTGCAGCAATGGATGACTCCATCCGCCGCCGACCCGACGCAGCAACGGATCATGATGATCCTGCCGGTGGTGTTTACGTTCATGTTCCTCAGCTTTCCAGCAGGCTTGGTATTGTACTGGACCGTCAACAACCTTCTCACGATTGCACAGCAGTACTACGTCCATCAGTCGGCAGACTGAGGACCGTCGCGCAGTTCGTCGGCAGCGGATCGCGTGACTGCAGCGACGGCGCACGAACGTCGTTTTCGGAGGTGACGGGATGGAGACAGTCGAAGCAGAAGGCGATTCGGTCGACGCTGCGATTCAGACAGCACTTGCGAAGCTGGGCGTCGCCAGAGACGCCGCGACGATCGAAGTTGTCAACGAAGCCCGCCGCGGATTTTTCGGGCTCGGTGCGCGCAAGGCGAGAGTGCGCGCCTTTCTCCGCCCGGGTAACGACGCGGAGCGCGACGATCGCGGCAGCGACGTGGCGCCACATCCATCGAGCGGCGCGAGCGGCGCGAGCGGCGCCGGCATCGCCGCCGCAATGGTCGTGCGCGCGAGTGAGGTGCTGCAAACGATCGTTTCTCACTTCGACGTTGGCGCCACCGTCACCGCGCACGACGACGGCGACCATATCGTTCTGCGCATCGACGGCGATTCGAGCGGACTGCTGATTGGTCGCAAGGGCCAGACGCTCGACGCGCTGGAGTACATCGTCGGCAGGATTCTCGCCCGCGAAGAGCAGCGTACGGTCCACCTCGTCGTCGACACGGAGGGCTACCGCGACCGGCGCCGCGAGTCGCTCGAGGCGTACGCAACCCGCATGGCTGCCGAGGCGAAGCGACACCGACGTCCGGTGACGCTCGATCCGATGAGCCCGCGCGACCGCCGCGTGGTGCATATGGCACTGCAGCGCGACCCGGAACTGACCACGCGAAGCGTCGGCGACGGGCATGAACGCAAGCTGATCATCGTGCCCCAAAGATCGGGGCGCTCGGCGAGCCGTTGAACGCCGGCGCCGTACGCGACGCGACCCTCCCATGTACATCGGCGATACGATAACCGCGATCGCGACGCCGCCCGGACGTGGCGGCATTGGAGTGATCCGTCTGAGCGGTGATGGCAGCCGGTGGTTGACGGAGACGGTGTTTCGCCCAACGCGAGCGGGCGCCTGGATGTCGCACGTGTTGCGGCACGGCTGGTTGTGCGACGCGAGCGGGCGCGAGCTCGATGAGTCTCTAGCAGTGTGGATGAAGTCGCCACATAGTTATACCGGCGAGGATGTGGTGGAGCTGCAGTGTCATGGTAGTCCGGCCGTGTTGCGCCATGTTGTCGAGAGGCTGCTGGCGGCCGGTGCCCGGCTTGCCGAGCCGGGCGAGTTCACCGAACGCGCATTTCTCAACGGCCGCCTCGATCTGGCGCAGGCGGAAGCTGTCGCGGATTTGATCGACGCGCGCGGCGCGCAGGCCGTGGCGATCGCTGCGGCGCAACTTCACGGTGGATTGTCGCGCGAGCTGCAGGCGCTCCGCGACGAGCTCATCGACGTCAAGGCGCTGCTCGAGGTCCAGATCGACTTCTCCGAGGAGGAAGTCGAGATCGACCCAACGGAACTGAGCGTCATGGTGGTGAAGGCTGTCGCAGGGCTCGATGCGCTCGTCGCTTCCTACGCCCAGGGGCGGCGTGTGCGCGAGGGCATCCGGGTGACGATCGTCGGCAAGCCCAATGTCGGCAAGTCTAGTTTGCTCAACGCACTTCTCGGCGAGGAACGGGCAATCGTCACCGAGATCGCCGGAACGACGCGCGACGTGATCGAGGAAGGTATCGAGATTGGCGGGGTGCCGGTCGTGCTCAGCGACACAGCTGGACTGCGTGCGGCGACCGCGGACGAAGTGGAACGCCTCGGCATGGAGCGAACCGGCATGGCGATGAGCGAAGCTGAGGTACTGCTGGTTGTGGTCGATGGTTCGCGCGCGCTTGCCGACGAGGACGCAGCCGTCCTGCGCGCGAGCGCCGAACGGTGTCGCGTGCTGGTCGTCAACAAGAGTGACCTTCCCCGTGGTCTGGCCGCCGCCGCGCTCGAGCCGTTCGCGGCGGGTGCGGCGACCGTGCAAGTATCGGCCAAGCGCGGCGTTGGCCTCGAGGCGTTGCGCGAGCAGATTGCGGCGACATTTCGCGACGACCTGCCGGAGGCGGGGCCGGCGCATGCGGTGTTGACGAGTTTGCGCCAGCGCGACGCGTTGGCGAAAGCGAGCGAAGCACTGCACACTGCCCTTGATGGCCTGGCTGCGGGCCAACCGCCCGATATCGTCGCGGTAGCGGTACAGGACGGTCTCGACCGGATCGGCGAGGTGACGGGAACGGTTTCTAATGAAGACGTCCTAGACCGTGTCTTCAGCCGCTTTTGCCTGGGCAAATAGGGTTCGTGGAAGATGCGAAGTGAGCCCGGAGGGGCACGGAGTTTGCGCGTGCTGGTTGGCATCTCGCGCGGGGTGTGGCATACGGCCAGAATCATTTCGAAACATCGGTTTATTTTATTCACGTGAGCGGATTTGTGTTTCACGTGAAACGGAGATGTGGATGGGTCCTTTCAGTACGGAGTTCGACGTCATCGTCGTCGGTGGCGGCCATGCCGGCATCGAGGCGGTGCTCGCGGCGGCGCGCATGGGCGGCCGCGCACTGCTCCTCACCCACAACCTCGACCACATTGGCCAGATGTCGTGCAACCCTGCGATCGGCGGTATCGGCAAAGGGCATTTAGTCAAGGAAATCGATGCTTTGGGTGGAGAAATGGGCCGGGCCATCGACGCCACCGGCATCCAATTCCGCCGCCTCAACACCAAGAAAGGCCCTGCCGTCCAGGCCTCGCGCGCCCAGGCCGACAAGGCGCTCTACCGCGCCTACATGAAGCAGGCTCTCGAGGCCGCACCCGGCGTCACCTTGTACCAGGCGAGCGTCCACAGCCTCCTCCTCGCCGATGGCCGGGTCGTCGGGGTCGAAACGGATATGGGCGAAAGCATCCGCGGTCGCAGCGTCATCCTCACCACGGGCACCTTTCTCAACGGACTCATGCATGTCGGCGACCGCAGCCGTCCCGGCGGACGTGCTGGCGACGCGCCTGCGCTCGGGGTGAGCGAACAGCTGGCGGCGCTCGGGTTTCGCGTGGGCCGTCTCAAAACCGGCACCTGCCCGCGTCTCGACGCCCGAAGTATCGACTACACGGCCCTTGAACCCCAGCACGGCGACGATCCACCGCAGCCGTTTTCCTTCCTGAGCGAACGCATCGAGCAGGCGCAGATCCCCTGCCACATCACCTACACCAACCCGCGCACCCACGAGATCATCCGCGGTTCGCTCGAACGCTCGGCGATGTACAGCGGCAAGATCCAGAGCCGCGGCCCGCGCTATTGCCCGTCGATCGAAGACAAGATCGTCCGCTTTGCCGACAAGGACCGCCACCAGATCTTCCTCGAACCCGAGGGTCGCAATACCGTCGAAGTATACCCGAACGGGCTGTCCACCAGCCTCCCGCTCGATGTCCAGATCGAGATGGTCCGTTCGATTCCCGGACTCGAACAGGCCGTCATCATGCGCCCCGGTTACGCGATCGAGTACGACTACGTCGACCCAACCCAACTGCTGCCGTCGCTCGAAACCAAGCCCGTGTCCGGACTCTTCCACGCCGGCCAGATCAACGGCACTACCGGCTACGAGGAGGCTGCTGCGCAGGGCCTGGTCGCCGGCATCAATGCTGTCCTCGCCCTGCGTGGCGAGCCGCCGCTGATCCTCGGCCGCGATCAAGCCTACATCGGCGTGCTCGTCGACGACCTGGCGACCAAGGGTGTGGGCGGTGAGCCGTACCGGATGTTCACCTCGCGCGCCGAGTACCGTCTTCTTTTGCGCGAGGACAACGCGATCCTGCGACTCAACGACGCTGCGCGCCGTGTCGGCGTGATCGATGCACAGCGTCACGCGCTTACGGGCGTTTTCGCCGCTGCGGTGGCTGCGGAAGTGACTCGCCTCGAGGAGACGGTCGTGGCGCCGACGGCCGCGGTGAATGAACGGTTGCGCAGCAGCAACTGGCCCGAATTGGTCAAGCCGACGAGCCTCGCGCAATTGTTGCGCCGCACGGAGGTGGATTACGCCGAACTCGCAACCGTCTTTCCGGAGCACGAACTGGCTGCGCCGCTACTCGCCGCGGTCGTTCGCGAGGCCGAAACCACCGTGAAATACGCGGGTTACGTCAAACGGCAGGAGGACGCGATCGAACGCTCGCGGCGCATGGATGACACCCAGATTCCGGCCCAGCTCGACTACGATAGCGTCACCGGGCTGTCGCGGGAGGTCCGCGAGAAACTCGAAATGATACGCCCGACGTCGCTCGGCCAGGCCGGGCGCATCCCCGGGGTCACACCGGTAGCGGTATCGCTCCTCGCAATCTTCTTGAAGCGCGGCGCGCTGCAGGCGCAGCGGCGGCGCGCGTGAGCGAGCTCGAACCGACGGAACGATCGCGTCTCGCGCGGATTCTGGAGGCCGCGACCGTCGCCTGCTGGGCCGACTTGGACAGTCACCCCTGGCGGGTTCGCGAGCCTAGTCTCGGCGCCGAGGCGATCGACGCGCTTCTCGCCTACCTCGAGCGCCTGCTGCTTTGGCGTAAGCGGATATCGCTGGTCGCCACCGAAGCGCCGGAGGAGATCGTTACGCGCCACGTCGTCGACGCGCTTGCGCTGGCGCCATTCGTAGCACCCGCTGCACGGCTGGCAGATGTCGGCAGCGGCGCGGGATTTCCGGGCTTGCCACTCGCCATCGTCTGCCCGGATGTAGATGTCTTGTTGATCGAGCCGCGCCGTAAGCGCGCCAACTTTCTTCTCGACGCAATCCGGGCCGCAGGCATCGCGAATTGCCGGGTCGTCGAATCGCGCGTCGAGGACTTGCCAGCGGCGCAGCGCGCAGGTGTCGATCTGGTGGTATCCCGCGCCTTTGGACCCCTCGGGGAATTTCTGGCTGTCGCCGCTACGACCTTCCAGCGCGCCGATGGAATTGCGGCACCGGTGCTCGTCATGAAAGGACCGCGCGGAAGTGAGGAGGCCGAGGCGTTGGCGGAGCGCTTCGGCATGCCGCAGTTTGCGCGCTACGGCTTACCTGGGCGCGATGAACGGATGCTCTTGATGTACGCCGGAGAAGCACTGCAGCGTTGACGGAATCCGCCGCCGCTTCGCTTCGTGCGGATGTTGCACGTGAAACAGTCGGCGCACGGATTGCCCCAGCGTGGCGGCACGTGTTAAGCACCCGCTTCTTGCATTTCTCCGCTGGGGCATTCGAACGTGGGACGAGTCATCTGTATCGCCAATCAAAAAGGCGGCGTCGGCAAAACGACGACAGCGGTCAATCTGGCTGCGTCGATCGCGCTCGAGGGACGCAAAGCCCTCTTGCTCGATCTCGACCCGCAAGGCAGCGCCAGCAGCGGTGTCGGCGTTCGCCTCGCTGACGGCGAGCCCGGAACCTATGAAGTCATCCTGGGCACCGATTCGATTGCCGATGTGGCGCGGGATTCGGGTGTCAGCGGGCTCCGGGTGGTCGCTTCGCGCGGCGATCTGGTCGGCGCCGAGATCGAACTCGTGCCGGTGCCCGAGCGCGAACACCGCCTGCGCGAAGCATTGCAACAAGCGCGCACCCAATACGATTTCATCCTCATCGATTGCCCGCCTTCGCTCGGACTTTTGACGGTCAACGGGCTCACCGCGGCCGATTCCGTGTTGGTGCCGCTCCAGTGCGAATACTACGCCCTCGAGGGACTTACGGCGCTGCTGCAGACGATCGAAATGATCCGCTCGAGCTTGAATCCTGCACTGCGAATCGAAGGCGTCGTGCTGACCATGTTCGATAGCCGCAACACGCTCACTCACCAGGTTGCCGACGAGGTTCGCGCGCATCTGCCAGACGAGTTGTTCACTACGGTCATTCCGCGCAACGTCAGGTTGAGCGAATCGCCGAGCCACGGGCTTCCCGCCGTGCTTTACGACCCGGTTTCGAAGGGTGCACAGGCGTATCGATCGCTCGCACGCGAAGTGTTGTTCGGCAAGGGAAAGGGCGACACCCCGGTCGGGGAAACGCTGCCACCGGCGCCGGCTGCGGCGCGCGGGAACGAGGGTAAACGGGGTGGCTGGTCCGCATGGGTGAAGTCGTTCGTCGATCGAGATGAATGAGGAATCGCGAGCGAATCGATGGCGAGCAATCGAGGAGATAGCCCCGTGACGAAGGAACTGCCGGGAAAACGCAAAGCGCTTGGGCGCGGCTTGGGCGCGCTCATTCCGACCAAAGAGCCACCAGCGCTGGCAAAGGGGCCGGCTGTCGCGGCTCGCGTGGAGGCGATCCGGCCGAACCCGTGGCAGCCGCGCACGACGTTCCAGGAGCAGAGCCTGCGCGAACTCGCCGACTCGATTCGCCAGCGCGGGGTGCTGCAACCGCTTGTTGTCCGTCCCGTCGATGGCGGGTATGAACTCATCAGCGGCGAGCGCCGCTTCCGCGCTGCGCAGATGGTTGGCCTCGAACAGGTACCGATCGTCGTGCGCGAGACCACCGATACCGAGATGCTCGAGATCGCGTTGATCGAAAACGTACAGCGCGAAGACCTCAATCCGATCGAGGAAGCCCGGGCCTATCGGCGCATGGTCGAGGAACTCGGGCTGACGCAAGATGCGATCTCCGCGCGGGTGGGCAAAGACCGGTCGACGGTGGCAAACGCGCTACGGCTGCTCGTCCTGCCGGCGAAGCTCCAGGCGCAGGTGGAAAGCGGTCGCATTTCTGCCGGGCATGCACGCGCACTCGCCGGAGCAGGCACGGAAGCGGCGAAGCTAGCGATCGCCGAGCGGGTGACCAAGGACCGACTGTCGGTCCGCGATACGGAGCGGCTAGCGCGCGAAGCGCGGCGCAAGGGTCCGAGCACAGACCAGCGAGCCGCCGAGGACCGACTGACGCGAACTCTGGGAACGAAGGTGACGTTGCAAGTGCGCCGCAGCGGGGCGGGGAAGGTGGTGGTCGACTTCTACAGCCTCGAGCAGCTCAATGATTTGATCGACCGTTTGACCGGTGCGAACCACTAGAATGGCCGAGCCAACTGGAAGTTACGGATACTTTTAAAACACAGTCTCTTAATCGCTAAATTAGTTTTACTAAGCTGTCGCTCGGGCTTCCATTAGCTTTGACAACACTTCGGGCCGATGGTAATACCCGCCGGCGAGCCAGCTTCTGATAGGGGATCCCAATGGCCTTATTCGGCAAGGACGACAAGTCGTCGCGTCCCGATGACGTTCCGGCAATCGAGCCTGCGCTTCCGTCGCGCACGGCGATCGAGCCCTCCCGCTCCGGCGGGCAGGCACAGGCCCATTTGGGGCCAGGCAGTCGTGTCGAAGGCAAACTAGCCTTCGACGGAAGCGTCCACATCGACGGCCACGTCAAGGGTGAAATCGACGCGAAGGACACCGTAGTCGTTGGCGATAAGGCGACCATCGACGCCCATATCGTCGCCGGCACCGTCATCGTGAAGGGAAAAGTCACCGGTGACGTCGTCGCGCGCAAGCGCATGGAATTGCAGGCTCCGGCGCGCCTCGTCGGCAACATCACTACGCCGAGCTTGGTAATCCACGAAGGCGTCGTCTTCGAGGGCAACTGCTCGATGGGAGCCGGTGGCGAGGTGAAGACCGACAAGGGCGTCTTCCCGAAGGACGACCGCGCCGGTAACGGTCAGCGGGTCCAGCCGGAGGCGAGAAAGTGAACCGCCCGGCGGGCCACGCGGGGCGCGTGCCCTGCGCGACCCGCCCCGCGCTGGAGGCGGTCCAGCGCGCTCGAGCCAGCGCCCCGATCGTACTCCCGCGGCCGCGGGTGTGAGCAGTAAAGGTCTCCCATGATCGCATTTCCACCGGACTTCTCGTTCTATATTCAGATCCTATCGCTCTTCGTCCTATTTGCGGCGCTGCGCGAATTGCTGTTCAGGCCGGTGATGAAGGTTCTCGACGAGCGCGCCGCACGCACGACGGGCGTCCGCGCCGAAGCCGAGTCGATGAATCGCGGTAGCGAGGCCGCTGCGGCTGAACACGATCGCCGATTCGACGAGGTGCGGCGCGAACTTTCGGCCCGCATGGACGCCGCCCGCGGCGCCACCGCCAAAGAGGAACGGATCGTCCTCGATGCCGCACAGGATGAGGCCGGCTCCTATCTCACGGCGCGGCGCGAGGTCATGCAGCAAGAAGCCGCACAAGCTCGCGAGGAACTCGCCCACGAGGCCACGAATATCGCCGGCCTGATGGTCGAGCGGGTTCTCGGGAGGAAGGCCGCATGAGCACCTTCGTCCGCATCCTGACTCCTGTTCTCCTCATTTGCGGCGCCGCGACCGCGCATGCCGCAGCGGGTGGCCATCACGACGAGGGAATTCCCTGGCTCACGCTCCTCTTCTCGACCATCAACCTCGTGCTCTTCGTTTTACTCTTGCGTCGCTTTGCGATGCCCTCTGTGCGCGCCTGGGTGCAAGACCGCCACGATCGCATCCTCCGCGACTTGACCGTCGCTGATGAGGCGCGCGCTGCGGCGACGCGTCTCAAGGCCGAGTGGGAGCAACGGCTTGCCGATCTCGAAGGGCAAGTCGCGACGATGCATGAGAACGCGCGCCAGGACGCCGAGCGCGAGCGCGACCGCATCCTGGCCGAGGCGCAGAAGACGGCACAGCGAATCATGCGCGACGCCGAGCAAAGCGCCGCAGCCGAGATCCGCCAGTTGCGCGTCGCGCTGCGTGCCGAACTCGCGATCCATGCCGTAAAGCTCGCCGAAGAGTCTGCGCGGCAGCAGTGGACGAGCGACGATCAACAGCGGTTCGTCACCGATTTTCTGCAACAGGTGAGCCAACCCCAGGTGAATCGATGATTGGATCCGTCGCCCGCCGCTACGCCCGCGCGCTGTTCGCTCTCGCCAAGGAGCAGGACGCGCTCGAGCCGACTTCTGCCGTCTTGGCCCGGGCTGCCGCGATCGCCGACGATCCCGGCGTCCGTCAGGTTCTACGCAACCCCCTGCTGAGCGCTGCCAGGCGCACCGATATCGCTGAGCTGATCATCGGCGAGGTCGAGGCATCGCCGCTCGTTGACAAGTTCATCCGGTTGCTTTCGGACAACCAGCGGCTCGATTCGCTTCCCGGCATCGAACGTCAGTACCAGAACCTCTACGACCAGGATCTCGGCCGCGTCCAAGTAACGGTGCGGACCGCCCTGCCGCTCGAGGAGCAGCAGCAGAACGACATTGTTTCCACCTTCTCCAAGCTCACGGGGAAGGAAGTAATCCCGGCCGTGGTCGTCGACGCAGCGCTCCTCGGCGGCGTCGTGGTCGAGGCTGAAGGCCGCGTTTACGACGGCAGCGTGAAGACCCATTTCGCTCGCATCGCCCGGGAGCTCGCGGGCAACGCTACGCTCTAGGAGGACTGATTCGCCATGGACGTTCGCCCCGCTGAAATCAGCGATATCATCAAACAGCAGATCGAAGCCTACGGCCGCGAGGTCGAAGTTCGTGAGACCGGACGCGTGCTCTCGGCCGGTGACGGTATCGCTCGCATCTATGGTCTCGATTCCGCCGCAGCCGGCGAGCTGCTCGAGTTCCCGCACGGTATTTTGGGCATGGTGCTCAACCTCGAAGAGGACAACGTCGGCGCGGTGATCTTTGGCGAGGCACATGAGATCAAGGAAGGCGACGAGGTCCGTCGCACGAAGCGCATCGCCGAGGTTCCCGTCGGCGATGCGCTGCTCGGCCGTGTCGTCGACGCGCTCGGCACGCCGATCGACGGCAAGGGCCCGATCGCGCAGGCGGCGATGCGCCGCATCGAACTCAAGGCACCGGGCATCGTCGACCGCCAGCCGGTCACCGAGCCGCTGCAAACCGGCATCAAGGCCATCGATTCGATGATTCCGATCGGCCGCGGCCAGCGCGAACTGATCATCGGCGACCGCCAAACCGGCAAGACGGCGGTGGCGATCGACGCGATCATCAACCAGAAGGGCGGCGACGTCGTTTGCATCTACGTCGCCATCGGCCAGAAGCGCTCCACGGTCGCGCAGGTCGTCGACAAGCTCACCAAGTACGGCGCGATGGAGTACACCATCGTCGTTGCCGCTACCGCTTCGGAAGCCGCGCCGCTCCAGTTCATCGCCCCGTACAGCGGCTGCGCGATGGGTGAGTACTTCCGCGACAACGGCCGGCACGCGCTCGTCATCTACGACGATCTTTCCAAACAGGCAGTCGCGTACCGCCAGGTATCGCTCTTGCTGCGCCGCCCGCCGGGTCGCGAGGCGTATCCTGGCGACGTTTTCTACCTGCACTCGCGGCTACTCGAGCGCGCGGCGAAAATGAGCGATGCGCGCGGCGGCGGTTCGTTGACGGCGCTGCCGATCATCGAGACGCAAGCCGGCGACGTCTCGGCGTACATCCCGACCAACGTGATCTCGATCACGGATGGCCAGATCTTCCTCGAGACCGATCTGTTCTTTTCGGGCGTTCGTCCGGCCGTGAACCCCGGCATCTCGGTGTCTCGCGTTGGTGGCAATGCCCAGATCAAAGCGATGCGGCAGGTCGCGGGCCAGCTCCGCATCGAACTTGCGCAATACCGCGAGAAGGCCGCATTCGCCCAGTTCGGCTCGGACCTCGACGCGGCCACCCAACGCCAGCTAGCGCGCGGCGTGCGTCTCGTCGAGATCCTCAAGCAGAACCAATACGAGCCGCTGCCGGTCGAGAAGCAGGTTGTCATCATCTACGCGGCGACCAAGGGCTACATCGACGAGGTGCCGCAAGAGGCTGTGCTCCGCTACGAGTCCGAGCTCAATAAGTTCATCGAGAACCGCCACCCCGGCGTCTTCGAAGGCATCCGCACGAAGAAGAAGTTTGACGAGGAACTCGAAGCCGCGCTCAACCAGGCGCTCACCGAGTTCAAGGACACCTTTCACGCCTGACGAACGCGGACGACCGGACGAATGCCCAGCTTAAAAGACATTCGCAGGCGTATCTCCTCGGTGAAGAACACCCAGAAGATCACCAGAGCGATGAAGATGGTTTCGGCGGCGAAGCTGCGCCGCGCCCAGCAAGCGTGCCTGGCAGCGCGGCCCTATGCGAGTAAACTCACCGACCTGCTCAACAATGTTGCGTCCCGTGTCGGCGCGGCGGCGCACCCCTTGCTGCAACAGCACGACGAGATTCGCTCGATCCACGTGATCCTGGTGACCGCCGATCGCGGCCTGTGCGGCGGCTACAATTCGAATTTGATCCGCAAGGCGGCTACGTTCTTCGCCGCCGAGGGCAGCGAGCGCATCAAGGTGACCTGCGTCGGCAGGCGCGGCTACGATTATTTCAAGAGGCGCCCGGTCAACGTCGTCGATCAGCACATCAACTTGTTCGGTGGACCGAACATCGCGCTGGCGACTGCTCTTGGCGAGCAATTGCGCCATGCGTACGCCAGCGGCGAAACCGACGCGGTCTACATCGTCTACAATCGGTTCCGCTCCGCACTCGTGCAGGAACCCACGGTCGAGCAGATTCTGCCGATCAAACCGCCCGCGGCCGAAGCGGGAGCCGATACCACCGATTATGTCTATGAGCCCGCGGCCGAAGAGATCCTCGGTCGCCTGCTCACGCAGTACGTCAACCTTCTCGTCCATCGTGCCTTTCTCGAATCCGTCGCCAGCGAGCACGGGGCCCGCATGACGGCGATGGACAGCGCCACCAGCAATGCCTCCGACATGATCGACCGTTTGACGCTCGACATGAACCGCGCCCGCCAGGCCGGAATCACCAAAGAATTGATGGAGATCGTCGGCGGCGCAGAGGCACTCAACGGTTGACCCGCAGCGCTGGAACCAGAGCGATCTTGTAAAGAAGAAGTCGGAGAGGAACACCGCATGAACGTAGGGAAGATCACCCAAGTCATCGGCCCGGTCGTGGACGTCGAGTTCCCGGACGGCGACCTGCCCCAGATCTACAACGCCCTCAAGATGACGAACCCGGAGATCAACGACCAGCCATGGAACCTGATCGTCGAGGTCGCGCAGCACCTCGGCGAGAAGACCGTGCGGTGTATCGCCATGGACAGCACCGAGGGCTTGGTGCGCGGCATCGATGTGCAGGACACCGGCTCCGCGATCGAAGTGCCGGTCGGCCCGAATACCCTCGGCAGAATCATCAATGTCGTCGGCGAACCCGTCGACGAAGGCGGACCTCTCATTACGGAGAAGCGCTACCCGATCCACCGCTCGCCACCCTTGTTCGTCGATCAGGCTACGGAGGTCGAGGCGTTCGAAACCGGCATCAAGGTCGTCGACCTGCTCGCTCCCTACTCGCGCGGCGGCAAGATCGGCCTGTTCGGCGGTGCCGGCGTCGGCAAGACCGTTTTGATCATGGAATTGATCAACAACGTCGCCACGCACCACGGCGGCTACTCGGTGTTCGGCGGCGTCGGCGAGCGCACCCGCGAGGGTAACGACCTCTGGCTCGAGATGAAGGAGTCCGGCGTCATCAACAAGACCGCGCTGGTGTACGGCCAGATGAACGAGCCGCCGGGCGCCCGCGCCCGCGTCGGCCTCACTGCGGTCACCCAGGCCGAGTACTTCCGCGACGAGGAAGGCAAGGACGTTCTGCTGTTCCTCGACAACATCTTCCGCTTCACCCAGGCGAACTCGGAGGTGTCGGCACTGCTCGGCCGCATGCCGTCTGCCGTGGGCTATCAGCCGACGCTATCGACCGACCTCGGCGAGCTGCAAGAGCGCATCACCACCACCAAGAAGGGCGCCATCACCTCGGTGCAGGCGATTTACGTCCCCGCCGACGATCTCACCGACCCGGCGCCGGCGACGACCTTCGCCCACCTCGACGCGACCACCGTGTTGTCGCGTGCGCTCACCGAGATCGGCATCTACCCCGCGGTCGACCCGCTCGACTCGACCTCGCGCATCCTGGACCCGGGCGTCGTCGGCGAGGAGCACTACGCGGTTGCCCGGCAGGTGCAGGAGATCCTCCAGCGTTACAAGGACCTCCAGGACATCATCGCGATTCTCGGCATGGACGAGTTGTCGGAAGACGACAAGCTCACGGTCTCGCGGGCACGCAAGATCCAGCGCTTCCTGTCGCAGCCGTTCTACGTCGCCGAGGCGTTCACCAACATTCCGGGCGCGTACGTCAAGCTCGCCGACACCATCCGCGGCTTCAAGGAGATCGCCGACGGCAAGCACGACGAGATTCCGGAGCAGGCCTTCTACATGGTCGGTACCATCGAAGAGGTGCTCGAAAAGGCGCGTAAGCTGGCGGACTGAGGCATTCGGCGCGGCGGAGGAAGCATGGCTGATTCGTTCCAACTCAGGGTCGTTACCCCGGGCCGGTTGTTGCTCGACGGCCCGGTTCGCGAAGTGACCGCGCCGGGCACCGCCGGCGAGTTCGGCGTGCTGCCCGACCACGTCACCTTCCTAGGCTCGCTCGAAATCGGCGAGTTCCGCTACCGCACCGACCAGGGCGACCAGCGCCTGGCGGTGCGCGGCGGCTTCGCCGAGGTGGCGAACAACATCATGACGGTGCTCGTCGATGACGCCGTCTTCCCCCAAGACGTCGACAAGGCGGCAGCCCGGACCGATGCCGACGCGGCGACGACGGCCATGGCGGGACTATCGCCGATGGACCCGGACTACGCCGCGTCGAGCGCCGTTCTGCGTTGGGCGGAGGCCCGCCTCGCGCTGGCCAAGTAGCACCGCGAGCGGGCACGCGGATACGCAGGCGCGCGCCTCAGTCCTCGCGGCCGAAGTCGTTCCGGAAGACCCTGCGGCGCTCGATGCCTTGCGCCACGACGTGGCGCAAGACGCCCGGTGGGTCGAGTCGAGAGGAACGGAACACGAGGACATCGAGCCGCGCGCCGGCCCGCAGCATCGGCTTGCTGGGAAGCCTTGTCCGCTATAGCCGCTGAAGGACGGGGTCCGCGTACCGATGGCGTCTGAGCCACCCGAGCAACTCGTCGTGCGTCATTCGCGCCATCTCGGCGTTCAACTTTTCGCGGACCTCACGCATGATCTTGCCGCAATCGAAGCGCTTCGAGGGACGGTCACTCATCGCCCCCGCAAAGCGCGAAAAGATCTCAACACCCGTCCGCCGCGGTCGTCCTCATCATGCGAGAGTGTAGCTCAGACCCTAGGCACGGAGCGCGGCAGCCCGGCATCGCCAGCGAAAGCTGATAGTCCGGATTACCTGCGGGAACCGTCATGACGGGCTGTATCGGACGCTCGGGCCGGGGCCGTCCCCACCGGTGCTCGTACTGGTTTCCATGCCATGCCGCGGCTCCACCCCTGGTTCTTCCTGCCGCGGAGATGTAGGTCAGGCGTAGACAACCTGTCGATAATACAGAAGACATCCACTCGAACCTCCGCTCGAATCTGCTTTGGAATCTGTACGTTGGCCTCGCAGCGCGCTCCGGGTCGACGCGGTCAGGGGGCAGTATTCCAAGCCGGTGTTGGGTGTCTCTTGAGTCCCAGATCGCGTTCTCCTTCAAGTATGGATTGATCACAAACGCGCTTCCCGATGCCCTCGACTTTTACCTACCGTTCGGGTGCACACACCTCCGCTTGTATCTTGGTAGTACCGAGGCGATCTCCGCATGAGACCACAGCCCGCATTGGCTGAAGCGAAACGTCCCGCAACCTGGCGACAGCTCCCCAAAGGCGTCTGGGCGCTCGGCTTTGTTTCAATGCTGATGGATGTCTCCTCGGAGATGATCCACGCGCTGTTGCCTGTCTATCTTGTCGTTGGGCTCGGCGCATCGGCCCTCGCCGTCGGGGTGATCGAGGGAATTGCCGAGGCGACCGCCGCCATCACGAAGATTTTCTCTGGAGCCCTGAGCGACCGGTTGGGCAACCGAAAGTTGCTGGCTACCGTGGGCTATGGGCTGGCGGCCTTCACCAAGCCCATTTTCCCGCTCGCGCCCTCGCTCGCCTGGCTGATAGCCGCAAGATTCATCGATCGCGTCGGCAAGGGGATTCGTGGCGCGCCGCGCGACGCCCTGGTTGCCGATATCAGCCCTCCGAACCTACGCGGCGCAAGCTTCGGTCTGCGCCAATCACTCGACACCGTAGGCGCTTTCTTGGGACCGCTCGCGGCCATCGGATTGATGTGGCTCTTTGCCGACGACTTCATTTCCGTGTTCTGGATCGCCGTCATCCCCGCCTTTCTGGCGCTCGCACTGATTATCTCTGCCGTGCACGAGCCCAAGCGGCCAGAGGGACTGCGCAAGGTGAAAATGCCCCTCAGCCGTGCCGAACTCGCGCGGCTCGGCTCCACATATTGGTGGATCGTGGTCGTGGGGTCATTCTTCACCCTTGCCCGTTTCAGCGAGGCATTCCTGATTCTGCGTGCCCAGTCCGCAGGCGTTCAGTTGATGATGGTCCCAGCGGTCCTGGTCCTCATGAACCTCGCCTATGCCATGTCTGCCTATCCGGCCGGAGCGCTTTCAGACCGAATGGAGCGCGTGACGATCCTGCTGATCGGCATTCTATTCCTCATTGGAGCCGATCTGATGCTAGCGTTCGCGCCCAACATTGCCGGCATCGGGATCGGTGTCGTTCTCTGGGGGCTGCATATGGGCTTCACACAAGGCCTATTCGCAACACTCGTCGCGGATGCCGCTCCGCTGGATCTCCGAGGAACCGCTTACGGCATGTTCAACCTG
>Ga0163144_10003785_pt1 | contig 34495 bp, 19 predicted proteins | sample OliLak19BULKMAT1_FD_123175 | JGI IMG/M metagenome (GOLD analysis project Ga0163144, IMG submission 123175) | Freshwater microbial mat bacterial communities from Lake Vanda, McMurdo Dry Valleys, Antarctica - Oligotrophic Lake LV.19.BULKMAT1 | ecosystem: Environmental > Aquatic > Freshwater >...
CCTGGGTGATCGGTGCCTGGGTGATCGTCGCCTGGGTGATCCAGCGCAGCTCATCGGGCTTCAGACGAACAAAGGTGTCCGCCGGAAAATCTGACCAGGCTTGATGCACTGCGGCAGCGCTTGCGCCTTCGCCATACAGCAGCCCAAGCGCGGACTCGCGATGCGCGCGCGCCCGTTCATCGGCCAGCGGACGCGACTCCATGCCGCGCCGCAAGTCGTAGCGCGCCTGCTCGTATAAATCACCCAGCAAGCGGGCTTTCCAGCCGTTCCAAAGCTTGGGGTTGGTCGCCTGGATGTCCGCCACGGTGAGCAAAAAGAGCAGATGCAGCCGCTCTGGCCCGCCCACATGGGCGGCAAAATGCGCCACCACGGCAGGATCATGAATGTCTTTCTTTTGCGCTGTGGTCGACATCGTGAGGTGTTCATGCACCAACCAGGCCACGATCTCGATCTCTTCCTCGGAAAGTTCGACCGAGCGCAGCCAGGAGCGCGCCTCTTCGGCTCCGAGCACGCTGTGATCGCCCCCGCGACCCTTGGCAATATCATGAAACAGCCCGGCCAAAAACAGCAGCTCTGGACGCCGCACCTGGCCCCAGACCACCAGCGGCAGCGCGAAATCAGGATCAGGCTGTTGCAGGGATTGCAGTCGCTCAAGCAGGCGCAAGGTGTGCTCGTCGACGGTGAACACGTGAAACAAATCGAACTGCATGCGGCCACGGACTTGTTCAAACGCCGGCAGCAGGAGCGAAAGCAGGCCGATCTCGCTGCTGATGCGTACCACTTGCGCTGGCGCATTCAAACGCAGCAGGTCAACCCACGGCGCCCGCAAAGCCAGCAGTGACTCGGCGTTCTGGGCCTGCATCCATTGCGATAGCCAGCGGCTCAGGCGCGGGCCAAAGCCGCTCAGCCCAAAGCTTGCCAACAAGCGCAATCCTTCGATCAGCAGCGTTGGGCGCTCGCCCAACTGCTCGGGCTCATCGTGTTCGAGGACGCTGCCAATGCGGCGAAACTTATGGCCCAGAGCCTGCGTGCTGCGAGCCGGCGCGAAGCTGTCTTGGAGGCGTTGCCAAAGCAATCCCGAAACACGTCGCACATCGGAGACCGTGCGGAAGTACTGCTGCATCAGTTGTTCAACGCCGCGGCGGTCAAAGCCCTGATCGACAAACCCAAAGTGCTTTGCAAGCGCCAGCTGATGATCGAACAGCAAGCGATCCTCGGCCCGTCCGGCAATGTGATGCAGCGCCTCGCGCAGGGCGGACAGCAGGCGCTCGCAGGATTCCAGGCGCACCAGTTCGCCGGAGTCTAAAAGCTTGGCGCGCTTGAGTTCGGCGAACTCCTGGTGTGCGGTGCTTACGGCATAGACCCAGCGCAGCGTGTCGAGATCACGCAGCCCGCCCGGACCATCCTTGACGTTTGGCTCAAGCCCGTACGCGGTATCGGCATAGCGCGCGTGGCGCTGCCTTTGTTCCAGCGTTTTGGCTTCGAGATAGCGCCCAGCGCTCCAGGTGCAATCGGCAATGGCTTGCTTGACCGGGCTCACAAGCGCCATGTGGCCGGCCAGTGGCCGCGCGTAAAGGAGCGTGGTGCGCAACTCGTGATCGCTGTTGAGATCGCTGCGCAAGCTTGCGACATCGCGCGTGGACAGGGATATCTTGCTGGCGGTCGACCAGCTTGCTGCGGCAAAAGCCTGCAAGCGCAGCTTTGCGAACTCGTCGAGCGCGTCGCTGTGGATGATCACCAGATCGACATCGCTGTGTTTGAACAGGCGCTCCCGGCCATAGCCACCGACGGCGAGCAGCAGGGCGGGCGCCTCCTCCGGCACCAGTTGCCGCCAGAGCGCGCGCAATTCAGCGTCGACCATGTTCGCGCGCGCTTTCAATTGGCTTCGAATGCGCCTGCCCGCAGAGATCAAGCGGCTCATGCCTGCGCTTCAGGCGTGCTTGCAGCGCGCTGGGCTTGGTACTCAATGAGGGTCACGATGACGCTCCACAAGAAAGACCGTAACGATAGTGAGACGCAACGCGGCTGCGCTGCGGGCACCGCATTGTCGCCGCATCGCGCGCACAGAGTCCAAACTGGTTTACCAGTCGTGTGCAGGAACCTCAATGAGTTCCACGCGCGCCTCGCCACGCAACCCATCGCGCAGCGCAAGCTCAAATGGAGCGATGCGATCGGCGGCCATCCGTACGCGCAGCGCCAGTCCAAACGCTTTGTAGTCCGTTGCGAGAACCTTGGCCTCACAGCTCAGCAGCCGCCTGCGAATCACGTCCTCAACAGCATAGCCAAGATGCACCCACAGTTCGCGGCTAATCACGAGCGAAATCACGGTCGCCAACTTGTGCACCTCGGCTGCGGCGTGCCCATAGGCGCGAATCAAGCCGCCCTTGTCGAGCTTGATGCCGCCGAAGTAGCGCACGACCACCACGAGCGCGGCATCCAGATTGCGACCCTCCATAGCGGCCAAGATCGGCTTGCCTGTGGTACCTGCAGCCTCGTCGGCAGCGTGGAATCGAAAGCGCGCGCCGCAACGCCAAGCAAAACAGTTGTGTCTGGCGTCGGGCTCTGCGAGTTGCTCGATCAGCTCCGCCGCTTGCGAAACATCAGGTAGCGGCGTGGCCCGGGCAATGAAGCGGCTGCGTTCAATCTCAACCTGATATTCACTGCAATCGAGCAGCGTAAACGCCCGGCTAGTGGCGGCCACCGGATCAGGGTCGCCGGAGCCGGGGCTCCAGCAGCAGCTGCAAATCCTCCGGCACGGTCCGGCGCGGATAGCGCTCTTGCCAGGCACGCAAGGAAACGCGTGCTTCGGCCGGATGACCTTCTTGCAACAGGGCGCGAATCTGCGCCAGCCAGGCGTCCGGATCAAGCGGACCAGCAAGCTTGTGTTCCGGAGCAACCGGCGCCCTGCTGGCTACAGCTGCTTCACGTGCACGCGCGGGTGGCGCGCTCGCGGCCGCGAGTGGCGCAGGGGTTGGCGCTGCCTGAAACACGGGTGCGGCAGCCGGTGATGCGGGTGCATCGGCAAGGGCTGACTCGGCTGACAAGGAATTTTCAGTCGCCTGACTGCGCTGCCGCCGCTCAAGGTCGGCATGCCCGGCGCTCTGTGCCAGCACCTCGCTGCTGGATGCGCTTGCGCCCAGAGCGGCCGCATCCGAGGCCTCAGAGCGCGCCATCGGAGCGCTGCCTGCCTCTGGCTTTGCGGCGCCCGGTAAGGCAGCACCCGGTAGAGCTGCATCGGAGTACTGCGCCTGCGTGCTTTCGGCCACCACTTCGGCTCCGTGCGGGAGTGCGCCGGTGGATCGGGATTGCCAGACCATGAGCGCCGACAGCGTCAAAACGGATACCGATGCCACAGCTGCAAGCCAAGGGCGAAGCGCGCGTTTGCCTGTTTTGGCGGCCGCCAATACCCGCATATCAAGCGCCTCGGGCGAATTTTCATCCGCCAATTCTCGATATCGCTGGGTGATACCGTGCGGATCGAACTCGACTGGCGCGAGTCGCTTCAAGTCACGCGCGGGGTTTTGTTGCATCGGTTTCATCGCAGCGCCTCGCGCAACTTGGCAAACGCGTAGCGGAGCCGGCTTTTGACGGTTTCGCGGCCCGTTTGCATTAAGGTCGCGATCTCATCAAGCGAAAGATCCGCTTCGGCCTGCAGCAGCAGGGCCGCGCGCTGCAGATCGGGCAGCTGATCAATGGCAGCATAAAGGCGCGCCTTGCCCTCGGCACCTTCCAGCTGCAATTCCGGACCGGGCTTAAGGTCCGGCAGCACGCTCAGAACGTCCTGATCCACCTGCACATTGCCGCGCTCGCGCCGCAGCCAATCCAGCGCCAGTCGATGCGCGATCTGGAACAAATAGGACTTGAAAGCAGCACTCGCCTGATAACGCCCTGCGGCATGGATCACCCGCATCCAGGTCTCCTGACTGAGCTCCTCGGCCACGGCTGGCTGGCGCACAAGGCGCAGCTGAAAGCGAAAGATACGGTTCTTGTAGCGTCCATAAAGATGCGCAAAAGCGGCCTGATCGCCCGCGGCATAGCGCAGCATCAGTGATTCGTCGGCGTCAAGCTCCATAGTTGGCAAGCTTAGCTTGGAATGCGCGGGCGCAGCACCGGCTCGCTGCCTGAGCGTTTGGACGTGGCTCGAGACGGCACGGCTCGAGAAGAGGGCACGGCTTGATACGGCACGGCGCACGCGGCCGGCCATGCCGGCAAAGCCAAACTCGGGAATGCTGCCTAGGGTGTTCGCGCTGCTCATGAGCGGTGCAACGCACCCGAGCCAGAAACGGGGTTAACGGCCACGGCACGCAGGCACATCTTCATGTGAAGCTCGGCGCCAACCCGAGCATGGGTAGGCGCGCCATTCAACGCGTACGGACACAGGGTGACCCGCACAGGAGATTCGCGCCGATCGCCGCACCTTGGACCCCGAACGAGATGGGTGGCATGGGCTACGAGGAGCGGACGCGATGAATTGCGCCCTTACGGGATCGGACTGTTGCTGGTGCCTTGGCGAGCGATTGGTCACAAACCTAACCTGAGCCACCGGCGTCAGCCATGCACCTTTACCACGGACTTTGAGCCGAGGGACTTGACCACGGACTTGACCACGGACCTCGCCTCAAACTGGCGTAGAGGCGCGATAGATCGCGTCCGGGCGTCCGAACGCAGGGTGACCCGCGCGGGAGATTCGCCTCGATCGCCGCACCTTGGGCTCGAACGAGATGGGTGGCGTGGGCTACGACGAGCGGACGCGATGAATCGCGCCCCTGCAGATCTGGAATGTCGTGCGCATGGCTCCGCTCTGGAATGTCGCGCCGATTGATTTCGCCTGGGTGCGCCAATTCGCTATCCTTGCCCGAAGTTAAAGCGCGGCAGGGGATGCTGTTCCGCCGCAACTGCGGCGAACCCAAGTCCTACTGCCCACAATCTGCCACCCGCCTTTGCTGAAAGCGCCGCCCGCGATGGTCGGTCTGCTGACGGCCACTCTGGAGGTTTTCGATGCACGACACCTGGTCACGCTTGCAGAAGCACAGCTTTCCAAATATTGAACGCGAGCGCATTGACACGCTGCAGTTGAATCTGGGCTATTTGTGCAATATCAGCTGCATCCACTGTCACGTCAACGCGGGCCCCCGGCGCACGGAGCTGATGGATCAGCCGACGATGGCGCTGGCGCTTGAACTGGCGCGGCGGCGGGACATACGCTGCTTGGACCTGACCGGCGGCTCGCCAGAGATGAATCCACGCTTCCGCTGGCTGGTGGCACAAGCGCGTGGCGAGGGCATACACGTGATGGATCGCCTTAATCCCACCATCATTGAGGAGCCAGGCTACGAGTGGACGGCCGAGTTTCTTGCCCAGCACGGCGTGGAACTGGTGGCATCGCTACCCTGCTATAGCCAGGGAAACGTCGACGAACAGCGCGGCAGCGGCGTCTTTGAAGCCTCGATTAAGGCGCTGCAAAAGCTCAACGCACTTGGCTATGGTCGAGAAGCCGCGCTGCCGCTGAATTTGGTCTACAACCCGAACGGCGCTTCCTTGCCGCCCCCGCAGCAAGCGCTGGAAGCCGATTACAAGCGTCTGCTGGAAGCCAACTTCGGCATCGTGTTCAACCATCTCTACACGCTTGCCAACATGCCAATCCAGCGCTTTGGCTCATGGCTTGTCTCCAAAGGCAAATTTGATGCGTATTTGTCCACGCTGGTTGCTTCGCACCGCGACGAAAACCTTGCCAGCGTGATGTGCCGCTTCCTGATCAGCGTGGACTATTTGGGCAACGTTTACGACTGCGATTTCAATCAGATGCTCAAGTATCCGCTTGGCGGCGGCGAACCGGTGCACCTGCGCGATCTGCTCGACAGCCCGCTACCGCGCAAGATCGGCGTGGCTGGGCACTGCTTTGGCTGCACCGCCGGTCAGGGATCCAGCTGCGGTGGCGCGCTTACGTGAACGCGCAGGTGACTGGCGCCTGCGTCCGCGCAAGGCCGCGCATTAGCCACCGGGATAAATACCCACCTGGATCCCGTGACCGGCGAACCATGCCCGGTACATTCCCGGTGCATTAAAAGGCAGGATCACCCGGCCATCCCGATCAATCGCAATCAAACCACCGCTGCCGCCCATCTGCGCCGCGCGCGCCAGCACAGCGTCCGCTGCCGATGACATATCCTGCGCGCCATAGAGCATGCGCGCGTGCACATCATAGGCAAGCACGCAGCGCATGAAGAACTCGCCATGCCCGGTCGCTGAAAGGGCACAAGTCGCGTTATCGGCCCACGTTCCGGCGCCTATTATCGGCGCGTCGCCCAGACGTCCCGGCAGCTTATTGGTCATCCCACCGGTCGAGGTTGCAGCCGCCAAATCCCTCTTTTGGTCGCGCGCTACCGCGCCCACCGTGCCCTTTTTGTCGTTTGGATCAGGGCTCGCTCCGGCCGCAAGCGAGGGCTGATAGGTCTCGTCGTGGTCCAAAGTCACGCGGTTCTGCGCCTGCGCGAGCCGCAGCTGGGCCACGCGTTCGGGCAGCACGAAGTAATCGGGGAGCACCATTGGAACGCCGGCAGCCGCTGCAAAGCGGTCCGCCGCAGGCCCGACCAGCATCACATGCGCGCCGTCCCGCAGCACGGCACGCGCTGCCTGAACCGGGTTGCGCACGCGCAGCACCGCACCCACTGCGCCACACGCGCGATCGCGCCCATCCATGATTGCAGCGTCCAGCTCTGCGGCACCGTCACGATTCAGGACTGCGCCGTAGCCGGCATTGAAATAGGGACAATCCTCCAGCTCAAGCACGGCTTGCTCGACCACATCCATAGCGCTTGCGCCAGCAACTAAGGCCGCAACCGCGCGGCCGGCGATTTGCTCCAGCACGGTGCGGTAAGCCGCTTCGCGTTGCGCAGAAAACTGCTGGCGATCAAGCACACCTGCCCCGCCGTGCAGCGCAAAGCGGACGTCATTCATGGCAAAACTCGCTCATGTTCAGCACCAAAATCAGCAACGGCGGCAAGGTTAGCGTGAAAGTTGATCGGCTGAGGCGAAACGGGAGGTTGGTCATGGAGAGTGCGCCCGAGGGCTCTGCGCAGGATGACGTGCGGCAATCCCGCTTGAAGCTCGGGGAAGGTCGTTTCGCGCGTCGTCGCGGAATGCATGCGCGTGGAACTGGTTCCGCTTGGCCGAGGCCGGAAACCATGGCCGAAACCGGGAACCATGGCCGCAGCCAGAAACCATGCCCTGTGCGACTGCGCCTGACGCCTGCTGCCTCAGCGCCTGCTCTTCATCTTGCGCGAGCAGGTTTGAAGCTATCTTATTGCACCCTTTTTCAAGCGACGCCAATCATGAAGCATCGACTTAACACACTACCAACGATTGTTTTTGCAATGCTTTCATTCCCAGCGCTGGGCTGCGAATTGGCCATCAGTGACGCCTGGATCCGCGAAGCTCCTGCAGGAAGCAAGACCCTCGCGGGCTACGTGCAGCTGGCCAACAAAGGCGCGGATGCGGTGACCTTGGTGGAAGTCAGCAGCCCGCAGATCCGAAAAATCGAGCTGCACGAGATGATCGAACGCGACGGCATGATGCGTATGCGGCCTTTGGGCGACGTCGCGGTGGCGGCCGGTGAGGTGCTGTCATTGCAGCCAGGTGGCAAGCACTTGATGCTGTTCGATCCCAAGCAAGAACTACGCGCCGGAGCCAGCATTGAGATGAACTTTAAGCTTGCCTGCGGCATCACCCAGCAGGTTCAGGCCGAGGTGCGCAAGCCAAAGCCCTAATTTAGAATTCCGGCCTTCGCGTGGGCGGCCATTCTTCAGCGGCCGCCCTTTTGCGAGCATCCTTCAGCGCTACACTGCGCGCTTGGCCAAGCATGGATGCGGACCGATGCCGTTGATGGAAACCAGTGAACTCACACCCCGGCAGTGGTGGGCACAGATCAAGGCTAACCCGCATCGGGCCAAGTTCGGATTCGGGCGTAAGGCGGCGCTGATCAATGTCGATTTGCAGTGCGCGTACACCGACCTCAGCCAATACAAAACGGCCTACCAGACCGATTCTGATCAGCTGAACCACATTAATGCACTTGCCGCCGCCTGCCGTGCTGCCGGCATGCCAGTGGTTTGGAGCTATGTCGCCTATCTCGATTCCGCTGCCGATGCCGGCGTTTGGGGCACTCGGACAAACACGCCAGACAGTCTGCAGAACATCAAGCATGCCAGCGCACGCGCCGCGCTTGATCCGCGCATGGCTGTGGACTCCGCTCATGACGTGCTGATGCTGAAGCGGATGCCGAGCGTGTTTCATGAGACCCATCTGCAGTCCCTGCTGGTCTGGCACGGGGTCGACACGGTCATCGTTACCGGCGGCTCAACCTCAGGCTGCGTGCGGGCAACCGTGGTCGACGCCCTGGCCCATGGCTATCGCTGCATCGTGGTGGAAGAGGCCGTGGCCGACAAGCATGAAATTCCGCATTTCGCCAACCTCTGCGATATGCAGCTGAAGTACGCCGACGTGGAATCTGTGGCAGCGACGCTGGCCTGGTTGCAGGCACGCGGCCTAACTGCAAGCGCAGGCGGATGAAGGCTGACCCCGGCTACTACCGCTACAGCGCCTATCCGGATCGGCCGCCGATTCGTTGGCCGAACGGCGCACGGGTTGCGTTCTGGTTGGCACCCAACATCGAGTTCTATGAGCTTGATCCGCCGCGCAATCCGCAGCGGGCAGCCTGGCCGCGGCCCTACCCGGATATCGAAAGCTATGGCACGCGCGACTATGGCAACCGGGTTGGCCACAGTCGTTTGCTCGAAGTGACCGACCGCTTCGGCGTGCGCGGCTCGGTCTCGCTTTCCAGCGCGATCTGCATCCATCACCCCGAGCTGGTGGCGAGCGCAAAGGCGCGCAACTGGGAGTTCTTCTCGCACGGGATCTACAACACGCGCTACAGCTACGGCATGGACGAAGCGCAAGAGCGCGCCATGATCGAAGAATCCATGCGGTTGATCGCGACTCACACCGGCCAACAGTGCGCAGGCTATCTGGCGCCGGCGCTGACTCACACCGAGCACACGCTGGACCTGTTTTGCGAAGCCGGCGGAAGCTATACCTGCGATCTATTCCACGACGATCAGCCCACGCCTTTGCAGATGCGCAGCGGCGCACGGTTTGTCTCAATACCGTACTCGCTTGAGCTCAATGACACCATCGCCTATGTGGTCAACAAGGTCGAACCGCGCCGCTATGGTCAGATGATCAAAGCTCATTTTGACCGCCTGTATCAGGAAGGCGCCCATTCCGGAACCGTCATGTGCATCCCGCTGCACGCCTATCAGGTGTCGCATCCACACCGCCTTGCCGCATTTGCGGATGCGCTTTCCTATATCACCGGCCATAGCGATGTGTGGCTGGCAACGGGGCGCGAAATCGCCGCGCACTATCTCGCCCAGCACTACGAAGAAGCACGGCTCAGCCAGGGCCAGCGCACGTGAGCCGGTTGCCCGCACGCGCAGTGCGACGACTTGCCTGCCTCGTGCTTGGCATCACGCTGGGCTGGAGCTCGGGCATTTTTGCCGATTGCGCGGGCGCAATGGCCGTCGGCTCAAGCACGCGAACCTACGTGGATGCAAACCGCAACAATCGCGCCGTGGGCGTTCGCATCGACTATCCAGCGCTCAACGCCGGCAGCAATAGCGAACCACGGCGCAATTGCAATTTCGCCAGCCTGAGCTTCGGACATGGCTTCACCATCTCCGCCGATGCCTATCAGTGGCTGCGCGATGCTTTGGTCCCCGCGCAGCTGGTGCTCCTACGGCCCAGCACGGAGTCCGGCCTGGCGCCCAATCATCTGGAGTTTGCGCGCGACCTGAACTTCGTGCAGGACGCAATCAGGGGCGATCCCTTCTTTGCCAATGTGCTGGGACCGGTGCGGATTGTCGGTGGCCATTCCATGGGCGGCGGTGCAGCATTTCTGGCCGCAGCCGAGCGCGCGCCGTCCGCTCTGATTGGTTTTGCGCCGGCTGAAACCAATCCTTCTGCCATTGCGGCAGCCAGCCAGATTCAGGCGCCCGTGCTGCTGCTGACCGGCAGCCGCGATTGCGTGACCCCGCTGGCGCAGCATGTCCTGCCTATGCTCGCAGCACTGGCAAGCACGGATCGCACCCATGTCGACATCAGCGGCGCCAGCCATTGCCAATTCAGTGATGGCAGTCTGACCTGCTCGTTTGGCGAGAATAGCTGCGCTGGCGGCGCAACCATCTCAGCCCTGGCACAGCAGCAGCGGGTGCGCGATATCCTGCTGCCGTGGCTGGCGCAACGCTTAGGGAACGTGTTGTTCCGCAGCGGATTTGAAGCTGGCCGGAAGTAAATGACATGGCTGCAAGCCGCTCCGGAGCATGCAGCTCGGCGCCAATATCGCTATGGCCTGTTATCTCGCTAGGCCCTGTCATCTCGCTAGGCCCTGTCATCTCGCTAGGCCCTGTCATCTCGCTAGGCCCTGTTATCTCGCTAGGCCCTGTCATCTCGCTACGGCCTGTCATCTCGCTACGGCCTGTCATCTCGCTACGGCCTGTCATCTCGCTAGGCCCTGTCAGCTCGCTCGGCCCTGTCATCTCGCTAGGGCCTGTCATTTCGCTATAGCCTGTCATCTCGAGCGCAGGAGAGATCTGAAACCGCCTGGAACGAGATTTCTCCCTGCAGTCGACATGACAAAAGCGGTCGAAATGACCAAAGCCGTCGCAGTGACCAAGGCGCTTGCGGCCGCCATGACTGGATCCACTGCGCTGGCTGGTCCCTCCCCGGCCCCGCTCCAACGCTCGCAGGCAACAAGCACAAAAGCGCGTCGAAGAACAACATTCACGCTCAAGCCCCACCCGCGCGCGGTTACCATGCGCATCCTTGGTTCCAGCGCGCGGTTTTCGCCCTTTGCTTCACGTCATTCCCAAATACTTGCGCGGACAAATTGGCAAGATGCTGGTGGCAGCCTCGATACTGTTAGGCATTGCCTTGCTTGGCGGACTCTTGACCGACGTGCTGAACCGCGTCTCCCGCGGGCAATTTCCCGCCGGCCTGTTGTTTTCGCAGATCGGCCTTCGCTTGCCGTGGGCGCTGACTATTTTGCTGCCTTTGGCGAGCTTTCTGGCCCTGCTGCTGAGCTACGCGCGCCTTTACCGCACCTCCGAACTGGCGGTGCTCAAATCGGGTGGCTTTGCCGAATGGCGTCTGGTTGGCCCAGCGATGGCGATCGGCATACCGCTGTGCGTGGCGCTGCTGCTGCTGGGTCTGTTTCTGGCTCCGGCCGCGCGCCGCGTCGCCGCGGAAATGATCGATCGGGCCAATCAGCAGGTGCTGGTGGCCGGACTTGAACCGGGGCGCTTTTTTGAGCTCAGTAAGTCTCGCAGCGTGGTTTACATCGGCCGCATTGACGGCTGGAATTTGGAAAACGTGCTGCTGATCCGGCGCGGCGAGGACGGCAGCGAATCGGTGGTGAGCGGATTACGCGGACGCATCGAGCAATTGGACGCAGGCCGCGTCAACGTATTGCACCTTGAGAACGGCGAACGTGTCGACGTCGACGGCAAGAATACGGTGCTCCAACGGGCCGCCTTCGAGCGCGCCGAGCTGGTGCTACCGGAAACTCTGCACACGCCCCCCAACAGCGCAGATGCGATTGAATACCGAGATTTGCAGGCATTCTGGCCGCCGGAGAACGCGGCTGAGCAAGCCGAGTTTGCGCGCCGAATCGCGCCCAGCATTCAGGTCATCTTGCTGATGCTGCTTGCAATCCCGCTCGCGCGCGCGCCACCACGCGACATGCGCTACGACCGCATCATCATCGGCTTTTTGCTTTTCGTGACGTACAGCATTGCCACTTACGCCCTGATTGGCATGGTCAGCCTCGACCGCGCTCCCGCGTGGAGCGCGCTGATCGGAATCCACGCGCTGTTCGCAAGCATCGTGGTGCTTGCCTACACACCGATCTTGAGCGAAGCATGGCGCGGACGCCGCATTGGAGCGCGCACTTGAAGCAGGGCACTCGCTTGCTGCTGCGCGCAACGGTGCCGATGATTCTTGCGTCGCTTGCGGTATTTGCGCTGATCTCCCTGCTCTCAATCTTCATCAATGAGCTTGACGAGCTCAATCAGGGCTCTTACTCGGTCTTCGGCGCCTTGATGTACACCGTTTTGGCAGCGCCGACCGTGGTCTACAACGTGCTCCCCTATGGCGTCATTGTTGGCCTATTGACCGGGCTTGGTCGGATGGCCTCCAGGCAAGAGCTGATTGCATTGCAGCTGGGCGGGATGAGCCGCGCCAAGATTGGCGCTACGGTGATGTTTGGCGCCATGCTGGTGGTGGCTGCTGTGGTTGGCGTATCGGAATGGATCGGTGGCAGCGCGGAGCGCATCGCCGATGCCATGGTTGCCAATGCCAAACAAATCGGCCTTAACACGGGCGCTCAAAGCGGCCTCTGGATGAAGGAAGGCCGCACCATTCTTAATGCCGGCATGGTGGTCAGCGACGACGGGGCGCCACCGGAATTGTGGAACGTCCGGTTGTACCGGTACAACGAGCAGGGGCAACTGGAAGACCTGGTGCAATCACCGCGCGCCATGCCTATGGCCGGCGCCTGGCGGCTTGAATCCGTGACCGTCCGTTCGCTGTTGGGCGGCTTCAAGGTCACTCAGCTCAATACGCTGGAATGGAAAAGCAGCTTGAACGCGGAGCTGATCGCGGCGCGCAGCCAACGCCCCAAGGAGCAATCGGTAACCCAGATCCAGAAGTCGATTGCCTACGCCAAGCTCAATGGCCTCAATTACACGGTGCTCAGCTCGGCATTCTGGTTTCGCATCTCGCATCCGCTGAGTGTTCTTGCGCTGGCAATCATTGCGCTGCCGTTTGCCTTCGCGGAAACCCGAAACGGCAGTTTTGGCCGACATCTCTTTTTCGGCATCATGCTCGGCATTGGCTTTTTCTTTGTGCAACGCTCAATCGCCAACACCTTTGAATTCATGGAATTGAATCTAGCCGTTGGCCACCTGGTGACGCCTACCCTGCTGGTGCTTATCGGCGCATGGGCACTCAGTAGAAGCGGGCGCCGTTAGCGGTCTTTACGCTGCTGCGTCGAAGCAGGGGACGCGTGCTACAGCGCGCTGTCCTGGTAACACTGCAATGCCGCGGCCAAGGCATCGCGAGTTCCTGCCAGCACCAGGGTGTCACCCGCTTCCAACGCCACTTTACCTTCCGGCGTAAGCACATCTGCGTGTTCGCGCCGGATCGCCAGCACGGTGGCCCCGGTGAGCCCGCGAAGATTCACCCGGGCCAAGGTTTGACCCACCCAGACATGTCCGTGCTCGATCTCCAAGCCGACGAATTCGCCCAGGCCAGGAAGCAGACTTTCGATGGCCTCCACTTCTGGCGTGTCGCTGTGCGATTGCTGCTCTCGGGTCAGCTCCTTGAACGCCTCAAGCACCGCCTGGGCACCCGCGCGCGTGTGCGCCTGAAGTTCGCCGGCGCTGCGCCAGAAGCCGATCAACGCAAGCATGCACAGGCTCAAAAGCACCAATACGCCCGGCACACTGGGAAAGAAGGGCTGCAGCAGCACGAGCAAAGGCACTGATACGCTGAGCCACAAGCCCAGTTGCAGGGTGAGCACAAAAGCGCGCCTCGGTGCCTGCGCGAAATCGACCGATTCACCATCCAGCTTGGGTAGCGCGCGGATCGCCAGTTCATTGCCAAGACGGCGAATCAAGCCAAACATGCCCAGCGCCAAGGGCATCGCCAAGACGGCAAACCCGCCGTAGACCACGATCATCGCAGTCCACTGGGTAAGCGCAATATTGACGCTCAGTATCTGCGCCACATTGCCCGCGAATAGCGCAGCGACCATGCCCAGCAGCGCCAGTAACACGGCATCAAGCAGAACCTGCTTCAGTAAGCGGCGAGTCCTGGGCGCCTGGATGCCGCGCTTGCGCAAGCGTTCAATCCAGCTGCCATAGAGCGCGGCGAAGGTCTGTATGCGACGCGGCAAGCGCGAGTCGATGTAGGCGGCCACGCGCGGCGCCGCGCTGGCCAGATAGGGCGTGGCCACGATCGTGAGCGCGGCCACGCCAGCCACGATGGCAAACAGGCTGCTGCCGCCGATGCCGTAGCTGGCCCCAAGCGCGGCGATGATCAGACCAAATTCTCCCATTTGACCCAGATTCATGCCGGCCTGGACCGAGGTGCGCACGCTGTGTCCGGTGAAGAAAAAGCCCGCGCTCACCCCCAGAAACTTTCCAGCCACCACCAGCGGTGCAAAAACCAGAATCCATTGCCAGTTTTCGGACAGGGCCGCGGGATCAATCGCCATACCCGCCGAGACGAAGAACACCGCGGCAAAAAGATCGCGCAACGGCGCGCAAACGTGCTCAATCCGCTTGCCCTCGCCGCTTTCAGCGCACAGCGAGCCCGCCACGAAAGCGCCCAGGGCGACGGAATAGCCAAAGGATTGCGCCGACAGCGCGCCGGCAAAACACGCGCCCATGGCCACCAGCAAGAGCAGTTCATTGCTGTTACGGCGCGCAACCCAGCGCAGCGTGCGTGGCACCACTAGCGCGCCGAGGGTGATCAGCGCCAAGAGAAAGCCGAGCAAGCGCCCGACGGTTTTGGCCACTTCGGTGCCGTCGATCGCTTTGGTGCTGGCCAAAAGGGTCAGTAGCACCAGCAGCAAGATCGCCAGCACGTCTTCAATCACCAGTACGCCGAAGATGGTGCGCTTGAGCTCGGGCGCAACCTGGTTTTGGTGCAGCGTGCGTGCTACCACCATGGTGGATGAGATTGACAAGCTGGCGGCCAGAAACACCGCCTCCACCAGCGAGAACTCGGCCATGCGGGCGACACTGAAGCCCAGCAGCAGCACGATACCGGCGCCGCTGCAGGCTATCGCAACGCCTTTCAGACCCACGCTGGCAAGCTTGCTCAAGCTCAACTCAAGCCCAATGGTGAACATAAGCAGGATGATGCCGAGCTCCGAAAGCGCGCGCACGGTGTCTGGATCTGCAATCGCAAACTGTGGGCCAAACGGCCCAACCAGCAACCCGGCCAATAGCAGGCCAAGCACGCTCGGCAGGCGAAACCGTGCGCAAATCAGCGTCGTGAGCGCCGCCACGCACAAGACCGCAGCCAAGCTGTGAATGAATGCGGCAGAGCCGTGCACGAAAGACCCCAAAATAGAAGCAGCGACGATCATAGCCGCGTTCCCGGAATTTCACCCTGGGCTACCACCACTCGCCCCGCGCGCCTTGAAGCCCCAGAACCGTCATTGGGCGCGCAGTCGCGGAATCCATGAATCGCCTTGAAGCCCCAGGACGGTCATTGGGCGCGCAGTCGCGGAATCCATGAGCGCAAAACTCGCTCAGATCGGCCAAGAGGATAAATTGCGGGTTCTGCGACTACGCCTATCGGCGCCGCGCAGAATGACAGCTTTGGGGCGCCGATCGGCTTTGCGCAGAATGACTGCTTCGGGGCGATCTAATTCCCAAAAACGGTCATTCCGCGCGCAGTCGCGGAATCCACGGCGCGCCTTGAACTCCCAGCATCGTCATTGGGCGCGCAGTCGCGGAATTCATGGCGGGCGTTGAACCCGCAGCACCTTCATTTCGCGCTCAGTTGCCAAACTCAGTTGGAGCCGGTGGCGCTTTGACCGGCTGCTTCGGTGACTTGGCAAGTTCTGCCAACAGCACCTCAACCGCTTTTTCGACGCTTGGATCGCGTCCAGCCGCAACCATCTCCGGGCGATCGATGACCTCGATATCGGGCGCAACGCCTTCGTTCTCAACCACCCATCGGCCGTCGGTCGACATGAAGCGGAACGTTGCGGCCAGCAATTGCCCACCATCGGCCAGATTCGGGTTGCCCGAGATGCCGATCAAACCACCCCAGGTGCGCGTCCCGATCAGTAGTCCAAGGCCAAGTTTTCGGAAGTAGTAGGGCAAAGCATCGCCACCGGAGCTGGAAATCCCGTTGATCAGCATCGCTTTGGGCCCCTCATGGTGGAACGCCGGGGTTGCGCCTGGCGCAAGTCCACGCCGCTTCCAGTAGTTGAGCGGTTTGCGCGACAGCAGCTCGATCATGCGGTCCGGAACGAAACCGCCGCCGTTATAGCGATCATCGATGATCAATGCCTCCTTGTCCGACTGCCACTGCATCTGCTTTTGCAGCTCGCGGTTGCCCTCGACTGCTGTGTTGGGCACGTGCAGATAGCCGATACGGCCATTGGAGAGCCGATCCACCATGGCGCGGCGTTCCTCCACCCAATCGAGATAGCGCAGCCCAGTTTCACTGTGCGTGGTGCGCACAGCCACTTGGCGCGCATCGGCGCCGCTCGTTGTGCCGCTCAAAGTGAGTCGCAGCACGCGATTGGCGCGGTTCTCCAGCAAGGAATAGAAGTTCGCCACACCTAGCGTGCTGACGCCATCCACGGCCAGAATGTATTCCCCCGCCTTGGCATTCACGCCCGGCGCGCGCAACGGATTGCGGAAATCGTCCGTGCTGACTTGACCGGCGAAGATGTGCTTTATTTTGAATACGCCATCCGCCGCCTCAATTTCAGCGCCGAGCAGACCACCGGGCTTACCCGGCGTCATGGGCGGGCGCGGACCGCGTTCAACGTAAACGTGTCCGGCGTTCAACTCACCGGTCATCTCATGAAAGATGTAGTCAAGATCTTCGCGCACCGCCACGTGTGACACCAGCGGCTGGTACTTGGCCCGGATCGCAGGCCAGTCCATCCCGTGCAGCCCCTCGTCGTAGAACCAGTCGCGCAGAATCCGCCAGCCATCGACATAAAGCTGCTGCCATTCAAGTTTCGGATCAATGCGCAGCTCCAGCTTGGCAAGATCAATCGTCTTGCTGGAGTCCTGACCCGGCTTGGCATCCGCGACACCAAAACCCGTGGCGGTTCGGAAGCCAAGCTTCTCGCCCCCGGGAGCAAGCAAAAACTGGCTGACGCCCTTCATCACCAACTCTTCCTTCTCCTCCAGCCATTGATAGGCTTTCAGCTCACCGGCGGTGAGATAGAACAGTTGGGTTGGACCAGCCTCCAGGCCCTGATAATCTCCAGGCGTCAGTTTGAGCGCAGCCACACGCGACTCGAAGCCGTCAAAGTCGAAGCGCAAATCCGACTTGCCGTCCCACGCGTTGGCCTTCGCGGGCTCGACACCAATTTCGTCGCTCTTGGGCGCATCGATAGGCAGCCCATCCGCAGCCAAACTGGCGGCGAACATGCGCACGTTATTGGCATACAGATAGTTGAATTCATAGTCGGAGAAAGTCAGCGTGTGATCACGCCGGGAGAGGAAGAACAGGTAGCGTCCTTTGGGGTCAAAGGCGGGCGAAAACGCGGAAAACTGCGGCGAGCTCAAACGCGTTTTCTTGCTCCCATCCACGCGCACCGCCCACAGCCCCGCAAGCCCAGAGTCATCGGTCAAGGTATAGACAAGTGATTGCCCATCGGGCGCAAAAACGTACTCGGTCAGCTCATTGCCGCTGGAGATTTGCTCGAGCGTGCGTTGCGCCCCGCTCGCAAGCTCAAGCACCCGCAGGCGCAGCTTCTTGTCGGCGTAGGCAATGCGCTTGCCATCCGGCGAAAAGATCGGCGGGAAGCGCCAGATGTCGCCGTCGTTGGTAAGCCGTTCTGGCGTCCCTGTGCCGTCGGTAGCAGACAGGTAAAACTCATATTCACCGCTCGCATCGCTGAGATACACCATGCGCTTGCCATCGGGACTGATCGCGAGCGAATGTTCGCGCGCCTCTGGCGTGCGGGTCAGCTGTCGAATCTCGCCGTTTTTGGTCGGTACCGAGAATAATTCGCCGCGCGCACTCAGCAGCGCGCGTTCGCCCTTGGCCGAGACCGCAAAGGACTCGATCAGAGGTGCCACCGGCTGGAAGCTCGGCAATTGGCCTGGACGGTCGCCAGGCACGGTAATCTCAAGCGCAGTCAACTCGCCGCTGGCGACATCCAGCACTTGCAGGCTGCCGCCCTGCTCAAACACGATCGCGTCCGCGCCGGCGCTTGGCCAGAGCACATCGAAATCTTTGAAGTCGGTCACTTTGACGGCATCGCCGCCGGTTGCTGGCATGCGGTAGAGATTGAGCGTGTAGTCGCGGTCGGAAACAAAATAAACATCGCTCCCAACCCAAACCGGCTGCTGATCCTGCGCGCGTGAATCGGTCAACCGAACGCTGGTATTGCGCTTCAGGTCATAGGTCCAAATGTCTTGTGCGCGTCCGCCGCGATAGCGCTTCCAGCCGCGCCAATCGGCGTCGATCGGGGTGTAGACCATGCTGTTGCCATCCGGCGAGAACATGCCGCCGGCGCCTTCCGGGATCGCCAAAGGCTTTTCCATGCCGCCGGCTGCAGGCACCAAAAAGTATTTGCCGTTGCGCTCATCCATGCCAAGCCGGTTCATGCGCACCAAAATCTGCTTGCCGTCCAAGCTCCAGTCCAGCACGCGATTGTCCCAACCACCGCGAATTGGCATCGGACCGACGTCGTTGTACCAAGTCAGCTGTTTTGGCGTGCCGCCCGCCACCGAAGTCAGCCAAACCTGCCGCGTGCCGTTGTATTCCGCGGAATACGCAATCGATTGCCCGTCGGGCGAAAACTTGGGAAACAGTTCCATGCCGGCGTGTGAGGTGAGCTGGCGCGCCACCCCACCTGCGCGCGCCGCAATGTAGATGTCGCCAGCGTAGACAAACGCCACATGTTCCGCCGAGACATCAGGGAAGCGCAGCAGACGGGTAAATTCGGCGCTCAGCGTGGGCGCCGCCAACAAGGCACAAATCAGGATCGGAAATCGCATCGACGGAATCAGCAAAATGGGGGTTGAAAGTCTAGGCCGCGCCCGAACCTGCGGAGCGTGCAGGAAGTCCCGTTTGCGCTCCTGCACGCCTGTCGCGGGCTGCGTTGGAGCCTAAGATCATCTGATTGGGGATCTGGTTCGATTTCTGGTTCGATTTCTGGTTCGATTTCTGGTTCGATTTCTGGTTCGATTTCTGGTTCGATTTCTGGCGGCATCCTGCGGCACTGTGCGGCGCATTGCATCCTCCGGAGTGACTTGGCGCCACGAAAGCTAGCCGGCATGTGCTCCCCGCCGCTGCACGCACTCCCGTTCGCCAGCCCAGAAACCCTCAGCTCTGATCCGGGATTGGCTTGTTTGCGCTACCGGCGCGCTGCCATTGCAGTCGCATGGAACGCTTGAAGCGCAGCGACCAGTCGTCGAACAAGGCATAGACGGTCGGCAGCACCAGCAAGCTGATGAAAGTCGAGAACACCAAACCGCAGGCGATCGCGCGCGCCATCGGATAGTACGGCGGGCCATCGCCTCCAATCTGCACATTGCTGAAGCAAAGCGGCAGCAGTCCAAGGAACGTGGTTCCGGTGGTGATCAAGATCGGGCGCAAGCGCTCCATGCCGGCCTGCACTAAAGCCTCAGAACGAGAGATCCCTTCCCGGCGCAAATTGTTGATGTGCTCAACCAGGACGATCCCGTTGTTGACCACGACCCCAATCAGCACCAATACCCCGATCAAAGCCATGATGGACATCGTGGTACCGGTGAGCAGGAAGCCCCAGAACACGCCGGTGACGGCAAACACGACACAGCTGAGAATGGCGAATGGATAGACCAAGGATTCGAACAAAGCCGCCATGACAAAGAAGGTCATGATCAATGCGAGCATGGTGTTGAACGCCATTTCCGTGCCCGCTTCGTCCTCGTTGTCAAAACTCTCACCAAAGTTGTAGCTGTAGCCGGCCGGGAAAGTCATGCCCTTTAACACCTCATCGATGCGCTCACGGGCGTCGCCAAGCTCCAGGTCTTTGTCCTTGTTTGCAAGCACGGTCAGACCGGTTTGGCGCTGCTGACGTTCGATCTGGCGCGCCGCGGCGGCCGTCTGAAAGCTGACCAGTGCCGAGAGCGGCACCGACGTGCCATCAGGACGCGTCATGCGCACCTGTTCCAGCGTATCGAAAGAAATCTTCTCGGAATCTTTGAAGCGCAGCCAAGTCGGCACCTCGCCATCGTCGGTACGGAATTCGCGCAGCGGTGAGCCGCGCAGCGCGATGGCAACCGTCTGCGCCACCTGTTGGGTTGAGAAACCAAGCGCAGCCGCTTTTTCGCGATCGACGCGTAAGCGCGCTTCAAGATTTTCGGTGCCGGCATCGACGCGCACATCTTTCAAGCCCTCAACGCGGCTAAGCAGGCGGACCACATCCTCCGCCAAGGGATTCAGCAGCTCGACCGAATCACCCACCACGCGCAGGCTCAGCTCGGCCTTGCCGTCGCTTTGGTTGCGACCGCCACCCGGACCACCGCCGCCTTCAAAACTGGGCTCTCCGATGGCGAACTTGGGCAGCTCCAGCTTGATCTGGTCGACGATTTCTTGCGGTGAACGGCTGCGCTCTCCCCAGGGCAGCCAAGATGATTCACCGGGCTTGAGCTGCAGCCAGAAATTAATTGCTTGCCCTTCCTGCAAATAGCTGTACACGCGCTCGATCTCGAAACGATCCTTGTTGCTGAGCATGAAATCCTGAAACTGTTTATTCGCTTTTTCCATCTCGATCAGGGAATAGGCGCCGTTCATGCGAAATTCGCCGCGCAGTTCGCGCGTGTCATTGCCGCCAAACAGGTCGAACTTGACCAGTTTGGCCGGAATCGCGGTGCTGAGCAGGACGCCAATCATTAGCGCCACAGTGGTTTTGCGATGCGCGATGGTCCAACGCAGCGCGCGACCATAGAACGCCTTCATGCGCTCAACCATCGGCGCACCATGCAGACCCTTCGGCGGCTTGATGCGCGCCGCAAGCATGGGAATCAAGCTCACCGCGACCAACCACGAGGCAAGCAGCATGATCGTTAAGGTGACCGCCACGTGGTAAAGGAACAGCGAGACCTGATTGGTGCCGCCAAAGATGTTGGGCAGGAACACAATGATGCTGGTCAAGGTGCCGGCGGTTACCGCCAGGCCCACCATCCTGGTGCCTTCAATGGCACTTCGACGCGGTTGATTGGGGTACTTTTCCTGCTGCTGGTAAATGCTTTCCACCACCACGACCGCGTTATCGACCACCATGCCGACGCCAAGCAGCAGTCCCATCATCGAAAGAATATTGAGCGACAGGCCAAGAAAATACATGCAGCCCAGCGTAATCGCGATGCAGATCGGAATGGCCAGACTGACCATCAGGGTTGAGGGCCAATGGCGCAAGAAGAAATACAGCACCAGTACGCTCAAGAAAATCCCGATCCAGCCTGCATTCGACAGCTCATTGAGCGAAGTGGTGACTCCATTGGCCTGGTCATCAATGACGATCAATTCAATACCGGGCAACTCATTGCTGTCGATGATGCGGCGAATCTCCGCCATCGCCGATTGCCCGACATCGACCAGATTGGCATTGCGTTCCCGATACACATCACAGCCCACCGCGTAAGTCCCGTTCAGCACGCGCCGGTAGTCCTGGCGGCGCGGCTGCTGACTGATATCGGCGATATCGCGCAGACGCACGCCGGCATCGTTGACCTGAATTTCGCCAAACTGTTCGAGACTGGTGAGTTCACCCTGCGGTGCGACGCGGTAGCGCAGCGGACCGTCCGAGATCAAGCCGCCGGACACCGAAAAATTGGCCGACGACAGCTTCTGCGAAAGCGCGTTCAGATCAATGCTGTGAGAGGCAATGCGCTCTGGCAGCAAATCAATCCGGGCCTCATAGGGTTCGACGCCGGCAAGATCGACCCGCGCCACGCCGGGCAAGCGCTCTAACGGTCGCTTCAGTTTGCGCGTCAGCAGCTCATAGGCACCGCGCAGATCGCCGGTTTTGCTGGACAGACGCAAGCGCAGCACAGGCTGATCCGAGGTTGAAAAACGCAGCAATTGAAGGCGCTGCACATCGCTGGGCAACTCGGCGCGCACCGCATCCAAGCGGTCACGCACCTCGCTGCTCTTGGATGAGGTGTCTTTGCCCCAGCCAAAGAACAGACCGACAAAGCTCCCATCCGGACCCGAATTGCTGAACATGGTGTCGATGCCGCCAATCGTGGCCAGCGACTGTTCGATCGGGCGCGTGATGTTGCGCTCAACCTCTTCCGGCGTGCTGTTCGGATAGGGCACCTGGACGCCGACGAACGGTGCGTCGATGCTGGGAAAGAATTCCAGCGGCACCATTCGGGCTGCGATCAAACCGAATATCACCATGGACAAGAACCCCATGATCACGGTGACCGGTCGCCGCACGCTGAATTCTGCGAATGTCATGTGCCAAGTCCTTCTCGCTTGATGGCGCTTCTGACGCGCGCAATTTGGCGCGCCAGACGATGCTCGATCAATTCGTACATCACCGGAATAACGACCAAAGTGAGCAGGGTTGAGAAGCTCAGGCCACCGATCACCGTGATCGCCAGCGGTCGCCGTACTTCAGAGCCCTCGCCAAGTCCAAGCGCCATCGGCAGGAAGCCAAACAATGTGGTCAGGGTCGTCATTACGATGGGACGCAGACGGGTCATCCCCGCGCTCACCAGGGCATCGTGCACGCCCATGCCCCCGGCGCGCTGCTGGTTTACCCGATCGATCAGCACGATGGCATTACTCACCACGATGCCGACCAGCATAATCAGACCGATGAACACCACCACGTTGACGGTGGAGCCGGTCAAATACAGGGCATAAACGGCACCCACCAGCGCCAATGGCACTGAGAAAAGGATCACGAAGGGATGTTTCAAGGATTCGAATTGGCTGGCCATGACCAGATAGACCAGAAAAATCGCCAAGCCAAGCGCCGTCAATAGCGAGTTGATCGATTGCTCGATTTCTTCGCTCTGGCCGGCAACCCGCGCCACCACGCCGGCTGCCAACGGCTCGTCCTTGAGCTGCACGCGCAGGGACTCAAGCGCGCTGCCGAGGTCGCCTTGCGCAAGATTGGCAGAAATTAGCGCGACGCGCTCCTGATCACTGCGGCGGATTTCAGCCGGACCCTCGCGTACTTCAATGGTTGCCACAGCTTCCAGCGGCAGCGGATTCTCGGCGCCGGGATTCACCACCAGGCTTCGAATATCGGCAATCGAGGCGCGATCGCTCGCCTGCGCGCGCACCAAAACGTCGATCTTGCGATCCCGGAAGCTGTAGCGCGTGGCAACTTCCCCGCGCACTTTGCGCACAATTTGGTCGGCGATCTGACGCGTGGTGAGCTTGATTGCCGCGGCCTTGTCCTGATCAAACACGATGCGGATCTCGGGCGCGCCTTGTTCGAGTGAGTTTTTGACGTCAGCAAAGCGAGGATCCCTGCGCATCTTCTCCGCCACCCGCAGCGATGCGGTGCGCAGCTGCTCCAAGTCAATGCCCGCAAGTTCAACTTCAATCGGCGCTGCGAACGCAAACAGCTCGGGACGCGAGTACTTTGCTTCGGCGCCAGGTATCCGGTCACTGATCACCCGCAGGTCGGCAATGATGCGCGGCTCTTCGGCGCGGGTGGTGCCGGGCGCCAGATCAATCAGCAAGCGGCCAATGTTCTCACCGGATTCGGTGGGATTCGCATCCAGGCGCGCGCCGCTTCCAGACTCGGCTTTGATCTGCGCCACGCCCGGCACAGCAGCGGCCGCACGCGTGAACGCAGCCACCACTTGGTCCGTTTTCGCCAGCGGCGTACCCGGCGCCAGCTTCAATTCAAGCTTGAGCTGCGCCTGGGCGAACTCGGGCAGCAACTCCATGCCAAGGCGCGGCACCATCAGCGCAGCCAGCACGCCGGTGCCGATTGCGACCGCCAGCACCGGCAGCGGATTGCGCAGCGCGTAAGGCAGCAATCGCCCATAGCTTCGCTCAACCCACGAATAACCTGCCATGACCGGTTTTGCCAGCAGGTCCAAGGCCCACTTCAAAGCGCGGCCGAGCCATTTCAGGAGCCGAAACAGGTATCGAAAAATAAACGCGAACAGCATGCCGACCAAACCAAAGGTGCCAGCCGACATACGGCCGAGAAAACTTCTTGGCACGCGCTGCTCAAGCTCTTCGGGCACCGTGAATGCGCCTGGTTTGGGCGCGTTGACCGTCGCCAGCATCGGGATTAAGGTCAAAGCCACAAACAGTGAGATCAACAGCGCAAAGCTCACGGTAAGCGCCTGGTCGCGGAACAGCTGCCCCGAGATTCCCTCCACAAACACCAGCGGCAGGAACACCGCCACATGGGTCAGGGTCGAGGCGGTAATCGCCATGCCCACTTCGGAGGTGCCACGCACCGCAGATTCAATAATGCCGTAGCCCTGATTGCGCAGCCGCTGAGTGTTTTCCAGCACCACGATGGCGTTGTCGACCACCATGCCGGTTGCCAGCGCAATGCCGCCCAGGCTCATCACGTTAAGTGAGATGCCAAATTGCTGCATGAAAAAGAATGTGGCGATGATCGAGACCGGCAAGCTGAGCGCAATCACCACGGTGGACCAAGGGTTCCCGAGGAACAGGTAGATCACCAAAATAGAGAGCAGGCCGCCGAGCAAGGCAGCATCCCTGACCTCGCCAATGGAGGAGCGAATGAACTGCGATTGGTCGTCGATGACTTCCAGCTTGCTGTCCGGCGGCAAATTGTTGCCCAAGCGCTCCTTGACCTTGAGCACCGCGTCCACCACCGATACGGTATTGGCGTCACCTTCTTTGTAAACCGCAATTTCCACCGCCTCATTGCCGTTGACGCGAATCACGGCCTGGCGCTCTTTGAAGCCTTGGCTGACGGTCGCCACGTCGCGCAGGCGAATCGGCACGCCGTCTTTAACTAGCACCAGCAAGTCGGCCATTTCCTGCGTGGAGTTGAACTGATTCAAGGTGCGCACTAAAAAGCGCTGGTTGCCTTCATCCAGGCGCCCGCCCGACAAGTTCACGTTCTCGGTGCGCAGGCGGTCGATCACCGTGGCGATATCGATATTGAGCAGCTGGAGGCGATTCTGGTCGATGTCTACCTGCACCTCATCTTCCAAGCCGCCAGCAACCTTCACTGCGGCCACGCCAGCGACCGGCTCAATCCGTTTTTGTGCCTCATCATCGGCAAATCGGCGCAGTTCCTTGAGCGCATGCAGATCGTTACCGGCGGCAGTGCTGCTCAAACCCAGACGCATTACAGGCTCAGTGGCCGGATTGAAGCGCAGCAGCAGCGGCTTCTTGGCCTCCAAAGGCAGCTGCAAAAGCTCCAGCTTCTCGCGCACCTCAAGACCAGCCGCTTCCATGTCGGTGCCCCAGCCGAACTCGAGCACCACATCGGACTGGCCAGTTCGGGAGACCGAGCGAACCTTTTTCACGCCCTTGACCGTGCCAACGGTTTCCTCAACCGGCTCAGAGATCAGATTCTCCATTTCCAGCGGCGCCGCACCCGCATACTCGGTGCGCACGGTCAAGGTTGGGTAAGAAAGATCGGGCAAGAGGTTGAGTTTGAGTCGACTCAAACCGATCAAACCGAATAGCACCAGGGTAATCGTCACCATCGCGATGGTGACGCGACGACGGGTCGAAATCTCGACCAAAGCCATCACGCGTGCATGCGCCGGCGTGCCCGGATTCTCTGTTGGCTCATGCATGACCTGAGGCTCGTTCAAGGCTGCTTAGCCGTTTCTTCATTGGCAACCACCGGCGCTTGCTTGGTGAGTGGCGCGCTCTGCGGCGGCAGCTCCTGATTCAGCACCTGCACCAGCGTGCCGTCGCGCAATGCAGCTTGCCCCAGGGTCACCACCTGAGCACCGTCCTGAAGTCCCGAAACCACCTCCGCAACGCCATCTCCGATATAGCCAAGCTGCACCTGCACGCGCTCGACCGTTTCTTGCAGCGCAGGTTCGCTGGTGAGCGCACTTTCCGCGGCCTTTTCGCCAGACTTTTCGCCGGCCTTCGTGCTCGGCTTCGGTGCTGGCTTCATGCTCACCCGATACACCGCTGCCGAGGTTCCCTCTTCGTCGATGAGCGCACCGCGCGGCACGGTCAGCACATTGTCCCGGCTTTGGTAGACCAGATTCACGCGTCCAAACATGCCGGAGCGCAAGGTGGACGATGGATCGGTGAATTCTGTCACCACGCGAAATGTGCCCGAGGCGGAATCCACCGTGGGTGCAACGCGCGCCACCGATCCCACAAAAACCTGACCCGGCACCGCATCGACCAGCATCTGGGCCGGTTGTCCGGCGCGGATACGCGGCATTTCGCGCTCGGGCACGTTGAGAATCGCCTGCAAGGGCTCAAAGTCGTCAATCTTGTACACCGCCTGGTTGAGGCCAATCAGATTGCCGATTTTCACAAAGCGTCGGCTGACGGTGCCGGCGATCGGCGCACGGATCTTGGTGTAGGACAGCTCCAGTTCGGCAATCTCAAAGGAAGCACGCTGATTATCCAGATCAAACTTGATGCGCTCGAAGGCTTCCTGACCGATCAACTTGCGCGCAAACAACTCCTGCTGACGCTTGTAGTCATTCTCCAGCTTGCGCAGTGAGGCCACGGATTGCTTCAGCGCCAGCCGCTGCCGTTCCGAATCAAGCTCGGCAATCACATCGCCTTTGCGCACGGAATCGCCTTCTTCCACGTAAAGCTTCAGCACCACGCCGCTGGTCTTGGTCACCACCTGCGCTTCGGCCTCAGCTTCCAGCGAAGTGGTGCCCTGAAAACTTTCCAGCACGGTGCGCCGCGATGCAATCGCAACCTCCACCGGAATCTTGGTTTCAGCCTTGGCATCCCCTTCCTTCGCCGCGCCACCGCCACCGCCACAACCGGCAAGCGCGATCGAAACTGCCGCTAGCGCCAGCCACGGCGTGCTTGGTCCGCGCCGGAGCTGCTGTGAAGGATTGGATGCAAACTGGCTTTCGCTCATGACGCAGGGTCTCGACAAGGTGTTGTAGTCATTTAATACACCCATGACCCCCAATCGCGCATGTGATTACAGTCATGCATGACGAACGGACTACGCAGCGCGCGGGGTAGCGTAGCGCCTCCGATCGCGCGCGATTGCTGGACCAGAAAACCCGGAAAAAATAGCCTCAGGAAGGCATTCGCGTGCAGGAAGGCGCGCTAAATGCGCGCCTTGAGGCGCCAAAACTAAACGTCAATCCCGGGCACGTAAGCACCCCGCTGCAAGACTGCGTTCAGCTTCCGGCGAGCACATCGAAGTCGATGTCTTCCAGCCGCTTTGGCTCGCCGAACAAATGACCTTGAACAAAGTCGACCCTGACGCGCCGCAACCAGTCAAGCGCTTGCGCTGAATCGACGCGCTGCGCAATGACTTTGAGCTTTAGCACATGCGCCATTTGCGTCAGCGACATCACCATCGCGCGCTCTACATTCGAGCCGTCGCCGCTGATCACGGACTCTCCACTCACCTTGACCATATCGACCGGCAGCCACTTAAGGTGCTCCAGCGACTGTCTGCCGCTGCCGTAGTCATCCAGCGCAATTCGGCAGCCCAATTGCTTGATTGCGGCCAAAAAACGCCGCGCAGTTTGCACGTTCTGGATTTCGCCCGTCTCCGAGATTTCAAACATCAAGCGACGCCCAGGCACCCGGTGGCTTTGCAGGGTGTTCTGGATATGCTTCAGCGAATCAGGGTCTTGCAGGGTTTGGTTGGAAAGATTGATGGTGAAGGCAAAATTCGCGCTGTCCGGAAGTCGGGACGCCAGGCGAACCGCCCTCGAAACAACCCAAAGATCGATTTTCGGCATCAGATTCGCCCGCTCGGCCAAGGGCACAAAGATGCTTGGGCTGATCCATTGCCCATCACGATTGACCAAGCGCAGCAGCAATTCAAAAATCTGCTCGCTTGCGGCATGTTCAAGCGGCTGCCAGGCTTCGCTGCGTCCAGGCTTGGCCATCGCTTCGGCATCAGCGATCGCAAATATTGGCTGCGCCAGCAAGATCAGTCGATCCTCCGCCATCGCCTCGCGAATGCGTACCGCCCAGCCTGCTTCCAGCTCTTTGCTCAAACGCGTATCGGCGTCAACCAGAAAAATTTGCGTCTGATTCTGTCCGCGCCGTTTGGCCTGACCACACGCCTGGCGCGCGTTCTCCAGCACATATTCAGCAGAAGGCGAATCACGCGTGACAATCGCCACACCAATGGACACCGTAACGCCCAGCGACAGCCCGGCGTGACTCAGATATCGCGTGTCCTTCAGCATGTCGCGCAGGCCATCGGAGATGGTGTAGAGATTTTCAAGCCGCACGTTGTCGAGCAACAGCGCGAAACGATCGTGCTCAATCCGCGCCAGCTGGTCATCTTGGCGCAGCCGGGCCAGCAGTCGCTGGCCGATCTCAGCAAGCAGCTGCTGCGCCGCAACCTCGCCGGCATTTTCCATCACCTGCGTAAAACGATCGACATCCACATACAGCACCGCGCTATAGCCGCCCTGTTTGCGCGCAGCGATGGTCTTTTCCAAACCGGCTAGGAAATAGCGACGATTAGACAGACCCGTGAGTTTGTCGTGCTCAAGTTCCCAGCGCACGCGCTCAACGCTCTTGCGCTCCGAAATATCCCGAAACACCACCACCGCACCGCGCCGCTGCGCGTCCAATGCCAGCCCGACAACACTGCACTCAACCGGCATCGGACGCCCGTCTCGGGTTAGAAAAACCGTCTCAATCCGCGCCCTGCCCGGATCATCTGGAGTCACCTCGGCGCCCTCAGTCTGGCGCAGCAAGAGCTGGCCCGCAGGCTTGCCGATGAGCTCCTGATCATCCAGGTGCCCGAGCATGCGCCAGCCGGTGGGATTGATAAAGCTCACGTTTCCTTCTTCATCCAGACCATACACGCCGTCGCCCACCGAGCGCAGAATGCCGTCCAAGCGCTGGCGCTCGGCCTCTGTTTCCCGCCGATCATCCACCTGCCGCGCAAGCGCGCGAATGCGCGCCAGGGTCAGCGACATGACTTCGTTCTTGAACACGCACTCTACCGCGCCGGCATCGAGGCAGCGCTGGATGATGTCTTCCTTGTATGACGCCGTGATCAAGACAATCTGTGCGTGGCGCGACGCCGGGTCAGCGCGAAGTTTCAGCGTGAGTTCGTCGCCAGTTCCGTCCGGCAGGTAATAGTCGACCAGGATCAGGTCGTATCGCCCTCCGCGCGCCTTGGACAGCCCCGACGCCATGCTCTCGGCCAGCTCAACCTCAAAACCTTGGTCCGTGAGCATTGAGTGGTACATACGGCGCACGCTGACCGAATCGTCCACCAAAAGAATCCGCACCGGACCACTGCGCAAATCCGAACTTCGCCGCACGCTGACCAGCGCCTGAGGTGCCAATTCGGAAATAGCCGCCGGAACCTGTCCGAACTGCGACCAAATCAAGTGCAGCGCACGGCCCCTTTGCTCTAGCCAGCGGGCTAGCTTGGGCATCGGCGCGTGACTCAGCAACAGCAACGCCAACTGATTGCCGGGAACATCTTTAATCAGCTTGACCAGCTTTTCACAATCCCCCGCATCGCGATCAGGAATGCCAATAATCAATAGCGCCGGCAGCGGACCGGCAACCAAACGCGTGCGCACAACCTCCAGGGCTTCCGGAAAGCTATCGAAATGCCGCCCGGTGGCGACGTGAGCCATTTCCAATGAGCGCCGCAACAGCTTATACAGCGTCGGCGAACGTTCAACGATAAGCACTTCGGACATGGACAGAGGGCATCCTTTCGCAATAGCGAGAAACGTACGCGCTAAGCAGTTGAAGTGCAACCTAGCGCACAGTTTTGCGTGCCGGACGTGGGATCGAACCGCTGTCAAATCCCGCGCGGGAGTCACTGCAATGGCTTCGGGACGCGGTACCATCCGCGCCCTTCCGACACTCTGAGGCATCCATGCGCCCTGTTCGAGCCGTTTCAATCATTGGCGTACCAACCGATATCGGCGCTGGACATCGCGGCGCATCCATGGGTCCCGAAGCGCTGCGGGTTGCCGGCATAGCGGAAGCCCTGCAGGCACGCGGCCTCAACGTGCTTGACCTGGGCAATCTCGCTGGCCCGCGCAATCCTTGGCGGGATCCAGACAACGGCTATCGCCATCTGGACGAGGTTGTGGCCTGGAATCGCCAAGTTTATGCCACCGTTACCGGGGAACTTCGCCAAGGCCGCTTGCCGATCATGCTCGGCGGCGACCACTGCCTCGCGATCGGCTCAATTTCCGCGGTCGCAAGCTACTGCCGCGAGCAGCACAAGAAGCTCCGCGTGATCTGGCTCGACGCGCATGCCGATTTTAATACCAGCTCGCTCACACCATCGGGGAACGTTCATGGCATGCCGGTCGCATGCCTGTGCGGCTTCGGCCCCCGCGAATTGACCGAACTGCACGGCGGAGGCGGCCAGGCACTGCTTCCAAGCGAGATCCGCCAGGTGGGAATACGGTCAGTCGACGAAGGCGAGCGCGCGATGGTCCATGAAGTGGGCCTGGATATCTACGACATGCGCTTTATCGACGAGCACGGAATGAAGCACGCCATGCGCGAAGCGCTGGCGGATCTCGACGAAAACACGCACTTGCACGTGAGCTTCGACGTCGATTTTCTTGATCCGGCCATCGCACCGGGGGTCGGCACCACGGTCATGGGCGGCCCAAACTATCGAGAAGCGCAGCTGTGCATGGAAATGATTGCCGATACCGATTGTCTTGGCTCACTTGACGTGGTCGAACTCAACCCTGCGTTCGACGAACACAACCGGACCGCGCTGCTCGCGGTTGACCTGATCGAAAGCCTATTCGGAAAAAGCACCCTGATGCGGCAAAGAAGCTAGTTTGATTGACGGCGGCCGATCTTCAAGCCACAAAAAATGAGGGGGCCGAAGCCCCCTCAGTCAAAACCAAACGCTAAAGACCTTAGTTACAAGCACCAGTCCTGAACCTCGCGGCGCACGTCCTGTTCTGATCAACCGTCACATTGATTGCGTTGGCACCCGAGGCGCAGTCAGAACCTCCTGACCAACCACAGAACTGCGTATTCGCACCGGCGTCAGCACGTAAGCGCACAACCGTACCGGCAGTGACAGACGTGGCGCAGCGGCTCTGACCCGCGGTGCCACATTCAATCGAGCCCGTATCGCTCGTGACCACACCGACCGCAGCACCCGTATTGTCAATCGTGATGCCAAGAATGACGCGCGGCGTGCTCGATCCGCTACCGGTGTTGGCTCCAGGGGCGGTTGGGCAGCCCGCAGGCCGTGGAGAGACTGGAATCGTGCAGGCGTCTGTACCCAGCAAAAGCACGTCCGCAACGGCACTGCCCGCGGTGAATCTGCAGTTCCCGTTGCGTGCCGACCCGACTCCATCAAGCCCAATACCCAAAACGTCCGAGAACGTCTCACCGTTGGTATTGGTGATCCCGGGCTGAGCTAGGACACTGACCGCCCCGCTACCGCCACCACCGCCGCCTGAACCGGCTGAACAAATCACAGACACCTGAACGCCCGGTTGCGGAACACCGCCACCATCGATCAGCCGCAGCAGCACGCGACCGCCACCGCCACCAAGCACGGTAGGCAGCGCCTGGAGAATCAGGCCCGTACCACCACCGACGAGTACATCGTTGGACCGCACCGAAGATCCAGCGGTAAAGCGCACAGTAACTCCGGGCGCAACCACACCGGCAGGATCCACCGTGCCGCTGGTGCAGCCGCCTCGGTTAGTTCGCCGCAAAAGTCTCCCGGCCTGAGTCTGACCATCAATGCGCACCGCGCTACCTGTACCGGCAGCCTGAGACGTAAAGCCAATCTCAATGCCGGGGATCGGCGAACCGTTGCCATCTCGAGCGCACACGAAGACCTGTGAACTACGAGAACCGGCAATATTTTGCGGCGAAGCGTTCAAGGTACCGATTGATGACGTACCGTCAAGTGAGCGACCCACAGTGCCTGGATAAACGAAACGGTCCACGTCTGAAATTGTCTCTGGCGAGCCATTGACCAAATCACCCTGCCCACGCCCCCAAACCACCACTGACTTGTTGATCCGGCTGACCGGATAAGTCAGTGTGGTCAACGCAACACCCGACGCATTGGTGAACGCCTGAGCCTGGATCGAGCCACTCGTGCTTTTGCCAACGATGTATGGCAATACGCCACCAAAGTTTTGCGAAGCACCCGAGTCATCATTGAAGTTAAACCGATTCTGGATCGACAGACTGGTCGAGGAGTTCACACGCGCGACGGTGCGGGAGCTTTCAAGATCACGGTTTCGAGGGTCGCCTTTGCCCAGCACAACCAAGGTATCTCCAGGACCCACTCCGCCAGCTATCGTCGTGAAGTTGCCCCCTAGAGACGTAAACAAGCTGCCACCCTCTTGCGGATCGCCATCGTTACCGGCGATCAAGAACGAACCGGAGCCGCTTTCTGGATAGCCCGACGATGGCTCATCAAAGGTACCAAACTGGATGGCCGTGCCCGCCAGCACCGGATTACCGAAGCGATCGACGCCCTTGGCGCTGATCAGCAGCGTGTAGGTGCCATCGGGTGTCGGCGGATTGTCGGCATTCACCGGCGGCTGCTGGGTAGAGTTAAAAGCCGTGGCGACCACACTCGGGTCGGTTGGGAAAGACTCCAGAGCCGCCAGCTCAGGTGATGAAAGCGTCAGGCTAAAAAGCTGGCCATCACCAACCACAAACGAGTCTTGCGTTGACACAGGGTTCTGAAGACCGTTGTCAACATTGTTGTCGGCGCGATCAACCGTGGCTCGCACCGTCACCAGACCACTACGAGAACCCGCTCGATAGGTCGCCTGAGCAACACCGACCGTAGTGCGAATGCGGACCGTGGTGCCTTCAAGAACCCCCGCAGACGACAAACTCTCACCGCCACCATTAGCTGGATTGAGGATTTCCAACTGCACATTGTTTGCACCCGAACTGTCCGCCGCTGGCAGACCCGCGCCGTCCAGTGCAAGCACCTGGATCGGATAGTCTGTGTTTGCATTGGCGCCTCGGATATAAACCGGACGACCGTCTGAAATCAAGCGCACGTTACTGATCTGTCCAGTATTGTTCTGAACAATAGTAAACGTGATCTGGTCCTGTACGCCGCTCGCAAGATCACGCACATTCAAAGTAAAGTTGCCCGGAATGATGCCCGCATGGAAGAACACCACCGCCCGTCCGGCATTCGTTCGGACGCTGCGCTGCGCGAATATCTGAGTGAACTCGTTCGCCTCCGTGGCCGGATCGTCAAGTATCGAAATGCCGCCCGGCAGAGCAGGCGTCGGATTCACCGAAAGCGCAAACTCTCCGTCAGTGAGCAGGCCACGCTCGTCACGGCGAATGATTTCTACTTCGGAAATAAATGGGCTGCCAATACCCGGCGGCAAGCGACCGGTGTTTGGCGGTAAAGTGATTCGCTGAGCGCGTAGCTCCAGCAACCTGACCGTGGTGTTGGTAACCTGAAACGGGAAGTCCTTTTTGAACGTAACGGACTCCGGGCGGAATGTCTGAGTGCAGCGATTATTCTCAATGGTTCCCGGCAGGTACGGAAAAACGACCGACGCGGTTAGAACTGCAGTCCCCGTTCGAGTACCCGAGTTAACGAAGAACCGAGCTCTGCCTCCAATCGCTTGCGCGCAGCCACTAGTCACGCTCAAAACCGCTTCATCTGAGCTCTGCAAGAAAATCAGCGTTAGATCCGGGATGGGCAGACCTTCACGCTGCAGAGCACGAATGTCGACCTGTTGCGAAAACTCTGAACCGACACTAAAGGGAATCGCTGCTGAGTTCACAGGCAGACTGGTCCTAGTCGCGAGAAGCTCGAAAACCGGTTGCCCAGGATTTGAGAATGCGTTGTTCTCGTTGGTGTCGACGCCTCCCCCACCGCCGCAGCCGGCGAGGAGCGAGAGCAGTGCCGCTCCAACGTACAATTTCAGCTTTTTCATAACGAACTCCATGCTGGATATTTATGCTTATCGGAGGCTTTGGCTAAGGATCTTGGGGGTAACAAAGATCAGCAGCTCCCGCTTACTATTGCTTCGCGCTTTGGTCTTGAACAAGTTCCCTACTCCAGGAATATCGCCAAGGAAGGGAACTTGCCTTTTGTCATCACGCGACTCTCGCTCGAGAATGCCCCCCAAAACCACAGTTTGACCGTTGTCCACCAGCACCGCAGTGCTGATGTTTCGCGTATTGATCGCCGGCTGACCGTTGAAGGCCAGCGCTGAAATGCTGTCCTGCTTCACCGTTAAATTCATGAATACCCTTTGGTCGGGCGAGATCGTCGGCGTGACTCGGAGCTCCAAGACCACTGGCTTAAACGCGACCGTCTGGGTCACCGCCCCGGAGTTCTGGTCGACACTCGTAGTAGTAAACGGCACCTCGTTGCCCTGTTGAATCACGGCCTCACGCTGGCTGGCGGTGATCACACGCGGGCTAGAAATGATCTCGCCGCGCTGATCAGATTCCAACGCGGAAAGCTCCAAATCAAGCAGGTAGTCAGAAGCAAGCACCGTAACGCCGAAGCCGCCTGCTGCCCCCGCAACCGGGAGATTGACGTTCAAACGGTCGATAAGGC
>Ga0163144_10003788_pt1 | contig 34488 bp, 24 predicted proteins | sample OliLak19BULKMAT1_FD_123175 | JGI IMG/M metagenome (GOLD analysis project Ga0163144, IMG submission 123175) | Freshwater microbial mat bacterial communities from Lake Vanda, McMurdo Dry Valleys, Antarctica - Oligotrophic Lake LV.19.BULKMAT1 | ecosystem: Environmental > Aquatic > Freshwater >...
ACCCTCCAGCGTGACGCTCAGCGCGAGCGGCGCGACGGGCACGGTGACCGCATCGGTCACGGATGCGAGCGGCGGCGTGCTCGGCTCCGCGCCGGTCACGTGGACCAGCGATCAGCCAGCGATTGCCACCGTGAGCAGCAGTGGAAGTGTCGCCACCATTACCGCCGTCGCGCGGGGTTCCGCGACCGTGCGTGCCACCTCGGGTGCCGCGATCGGTACTGTTGCCGTGCAGGTGCTCGGCGTTCGCGAGGTGGTGGTCACGCCCGGCGTCGCAGCGTTGCGCGTCGGTGGAACGATCGCCTTCTCCGGCACGGCGAGCGCCGACCCCGGCGTGTCGGCAGCCGTCACCTGGAGCAGCGACAATCCAGCGGTGGCTTCCATCAGCAGTGTCGGCGTGGCGACTGCCGTCAGCATCGGTACGACGACGATACGCGCCACGTCCGTCGCTGATCCGCGTTTTTCGACGACGGCGGCGGTGACGGTCACGGCGCAACGCAGCGTGACCGTTGCACCGAACAGCGCGACCCTGGTGGCCGGTGAACTGCGCACACTCGTCGCGACCGTGCAGATGGATGCCGGACTGAGCACCGCGGTGACCTGGCGGACGACCGCGACCACGGTGGCGGCCGTCAGTGCAACCGGCGTCGTGACCGGCGTTGGCGCCGGCACCGCGACCATCACTGCCGTTGCTGTCGCCGACACGTTGGTGCGCGGCACGGCGACGATCACCGTGTCTCCCAGCGTACGCGCGGTGATCGTGACGCCAGCGACGGCCACCGTGTTTCTTGGCGCGACGCAGCAATACAGCGGCGTGGTCACGGTGGATGGCGCGATCTCGACGGCCACGATGTGGCGCTCCACCAACCCGTCAATTGCGTTGGTCAGCAACACCGGTCTCGTGACTGGCGTGGGCGTCGGCACGACCACGATCACCGCGCTTGCCACGGTCGATACCACCAAGCGCGCGACCGCGACGGTCACCGTGAGTTCGCGGCCGACGACGATCGGTATCGTGCAGCGCAATGTCGCCATCAATCCCGGCACCACCACGGTGCTCGTCGCGTCGGTCCTGGCAGATCCGGGCGTTTCCACGGCGGCCACCTGGACCTCGAGCAACAGCGGCGTCGCGGCCGTCACCGGCACCGGACTTATTACCGGCATCTCGCTGGGCTCGACCATCATCACGGCCACGTCGCAGGCCGATGCGTCGAAGCAGGACACCGTCACGGTGAAGATCCTGCCGGTGCTGGCCGGCAGTTGGACTGCGGCGCGACTGAGCGGCCCGATGTACGAGGACCTCTTCTCGGTCGCGGCCTTCAACGCGACAAGTGCGTTCGCGGTCAACTCCATCGGCGATATTTTCGCCTGGAATGGCAGCGCGTGGGTCGTGTCGGCACGCGGCAGCACCTTCACCACGCAGTTCCTTGCCGTGCATGGCAGCGCGAGCAACAACGTCGTCGCCGTGGGCACGAACGGCGTCATCGCGCGCTGGGATGGTACGACCTGGGCACGGATGACGTCTGCCACGACGCAGCAGCTCAACGCGGTCTTCGTGGATAACGTCGGCTCCGCCTACGCCGTCGGCTCCAACGGCGCGGCGCTGCGACTCATCGGCACGACGTGGACGGCAACGAGTACGTCATCGACGGCCGCGTTGTACGGGGTGTGGGCGTCTGGCAACACGGTGGTGGCCGTAGGCTCGTCGGGCACGGCGCTGCGATTCAACGGCGGTACTCAATGGACCTCGCTCGACGCACCGACCAGCGAGACCCTGAACGCGGTGAGCGGCCTCTCCGCGACGGACATCGTGGCGGTGGGCTCTGTCGGCACGGTGCTGCGCTTCGATGGCACGAACTGGTCGATCGTGGGAAGCAGCGGCTTCGATGGCGATCACTGGGCGGTGGTGGCGACCATCAGCAACAACAATCGCATCTACATCGCCGGCGACGATGGACTGCTGCAGCTCGACGGGATGACCTTGTCGCCGGTGACGACGGCGTATCTGCTGCGCACGTACGGTCTGAGCCGAGATGCGGCGGGCACGCTGTGGACCGGAGGACAACGCGGAGCGGTACAACGCAACGGTGGCCTCGGAGCGACCTGGGAGACGCTCAACATCGCCCCCGACCTGCTCGATGTGTGGAGCACGGCGGCCAACAACTCGTGGGTCGTCGGCGAGTTCGGTTTCATCTATCGCTGGAACGGCACTCTCTGGTCGCGGCAGGTCGCGCCCACCACGAACGCATTGAGCGCGGTCTGGGCGGCGAGCGCGACCGATGCATTTGCCGGCGGTGACAACGGCGTGATGCTGCGATGGAACGGGAGTGCGTGGAGCAGCATGAGTTTTCCGTCGACGTCGAACGTGTCTGCGCTCTGGGGCACCGCCGCGAACAACGTGTACGCCACCACCGAGAACGGTGAAGTCCTGCGCTTCAACGGTACGACGTGGACGCTCTCGAACGTCGCACCGTTGCCGTTGTGGTCCATCTTTGGTGCGAGTCCGACGGATGTGTACATCGGCGGCGAAGGCGCGTTGGTGCAGCGCTTCAACGGTACGCTCTGGTCGATGTTGCCTGCGCCGGTGAACGGAACGCTCGCCGGGCTGTGGATGTCCGGCGCGGACAACGTGCTCGCCGTCGGTGCAGACGGCTCCGGCGACGTCGGCATCGCGTACCGCTTCGATGGCCTCGCCTGGCAGCCGGTGCAACTGAACGTGTCGAACGTGTACGTGTTCACGAATATCTGGGGGCCGAGTATCACGGACCTCTACGTGACTGGCGATCAGGGCACACTGCTGCGTTTCAACGGCATCACGTGGACGCGAATCGCCACGGGTCTCACCGACCTGCTGTGGAGCGTCTCCGGTTCGCCCGACGCGGTCGGCGGCGCGTTCGCTGTCGGCTACAACAGTTCGATCGTCAGCGGCATCAGCGGCGGCGTGCCGATCATGTCTGCGATGTCATCGAGCGCGGCCGGTTCGCTCGGTCCTTCGCCTTCGGCGCGGCGCCAGCCTGCGCCTCGTACGGCGGCCGCCCGCGCGGCGTTGCGTGACGCGATTCCGAGCGGAGACGCACGCCGCACTCGCAAGCATCCGGAATCGGCAAGAAGTTCGATCACCACCTCGCCGCGCCGGAACCGCTAGTCGACCGCGTTCGCGGTCAGCAAGCCCTCGACGGGCCGATCGCGATGACGCGGTCGGCCCGTTTGACATGCAGGCGCGCCGTCACCGTCAGGGCACTCCCGCCGACAGGGACACGATCCGCGCCCGCCATGAAACAGTATGTGCGTCGCCGGCGAAGGTCTGCCGCCGATACACGAAGGCGGTGCGCGCGGACGATCCCGCACACCACCGTCGCCCGTTGTCGAGACCGGGTGCACATGACGTTGTGACGACTGCTCGATCGTCAAATTCCGGGGAATCCGATGTTCACCGTCCTTCGCACCGCGCGGATTCGTTCGCGCCGCTCTGCGCGTGCTGGTCTGCTCGCGACTGCACTGCTGGCCGCCTGCTCGTCGTCGGAAAACGTTACGTCGCCGACCGGACCAGGTCCCGCCACGACCATCCAACTCAGTTCGAACGGCGTCGCGCTCAACGGCATCGGATCCTCGGACAGCATTCACGCCACGGTGCGTGATGCGGCCGGCCAATCGACTGGCGCGAGTGTCACCTGGAGCAGCGAAGATGCGACGATCGCGGTCGTCGTCGCCAATGGTGCGGTGGGTTCCATCGTCGCGCGCGCTGCCGGTGTGACGCGCGTGCGTGCGACGTCGGGCGCGCTGACCAGTGAGATCGAAGTGCGCGTGCTCGGCGTGCGCAGTGTGACGCTGGTACAGCGCACACTCTCGCTGCGAGCGGGCGATGGGCAGACGATCGGTGTCCTCGTGGACGCGGATGTCAACACGCCGCAGGACGTACGATACAGCATCAGCAATCCGGCCGTGGCAACGGTGAACGCGAGTGGTCTGGTCAACGGTGTCACGCCCGGTACGGCCACGCTGACCGTCACCTCCACCGCCGACCCGCGGCTGACATCATCGGCGATCGTGACGGTGAATCCGGCGCGCGCTGTGTCCTTCGCACCGGGCGGTGCCGCGTTGACGCTGTGGCTCGGTGATGCGCGGGCGCTCGAAGCGAGCGTGGATGTCGACGCCACTGAGTCGACGGACATCGTCTGGAGCAGCGAGAATCCGAGCGTCGCCACGGTGAACGAGGCCGGTGTGCTCGTGGCCGTCGGCGAAGGTACGGCGATCATTCGTGCGACGTCGGCCGCCGATGCGCGCGCCAGCGCTGCGATGGTGCTCACGGTGCTCCCGGCGCGGCGCGATGCCACGGACGGTCGCGGTACCTCGGATCGTACCTCGCGCGGCCGCACGGGTCGCTGATCGCGCTGAAACAGCGCGCGGGTTCGTTCCCGGAGAATCGGGCCCTGAGGCATCACACGACCGGCATCCGCACCGGCGACGAAACAGGTGGTGCTGCGCCGGCAACGGACGCGGATCACAGTCGCACGTCTTTCCGGCGAAGGGCGGCCCGCCATGAGGCACGCCCGCGCACGGACGGCAGTGCGACACATCGCGCCGTGCGTCGCTGTCGTATCACATCGCTGATGCAGGCCATGCCTGGATCGCTCAGAGGCTCCATGTTCGACTCGATCCGATCCGCGTGCCTGCGCTCGCGTTCAGCGGTGATGACTCACCTGCTGGCCACGGCCCTGTTGGCGTCGTGTTCCGCAGCTGGTGATGGCGTCACCACCCCCACGCCGCCGACCACACCCGGCACCGGCCCGGCCGCGATTGTGGACATGTCCACGTCTGCGGTGGCGTTGGGTGGAATCGGGTCAACCGAAGTCATCACCGCCGTCATTCGCGATGCGAGCGGCCGCACCATCTCCGCTCCGTCGGTCACCTGGAGCAGCGAGAACCCCACCATCGCGGAAGTCGCCGGCAGCGGTGTCTCCGCCGCCATCGTCGCGCGTGCGCCGGGCACGACGCGCATCAAGGCGACATCGGGCAACGCGGCCGCTTATGTAGACGTGCGGGTGCTTGGCGTGAAGTCGTTGAGCATCACACCGTCCGCGCTGTCGGTGCGCGTCGGCGATCTGCAGCCGCTGCGCGTGTCCGTCGCGGGTGATGCCGGTGCGTCGCAGTCCGTCCGCTGGGCCACTCTGAATCCATCCATCGCCACCGTCGATGCGTCGGGTATCGTCACCGGCGTTGGCCTCGGCACCACCACCGTGCGCGTGACATCGGTTGCCGACCCGTCGGTCATCGCCAGTGCCGCAGTCTCCGTCACCCCGGCGCGTTCCGTCGCCTTCGGACCTGGCCAAAGCGCGATCACGCTGCACGTCGGCGACATCCGCAACGTACCGCCGGAAGTCGATGTGGATCCGTCGCAGTCGCCGGCGCTCGTGTGGAGTAGCGGCAACGTGACGGTCGCCACCGTCGACGCCACCGGCAACATCACCGCCGTTGGCGTGGGCACCGCGATCGTTCGCGCAACGCTCGTCTCCGATCCGCGCGCGCAGGACGAGCTCCTCGTCACGGTCCTTCAGGCCCGTCGCGTTACCATCACACCGTCGTCACTCGCCATCGGTGTGCAACAGCAAGGTGCGCTCGCGGCCAGCGTGTCGGTCGAGAACGGGGTGAGCACAGCGCTCAACTGGACAAGCAGCGATCCCACTGTTGTCAGCGTCTCAGCCAACGGGGTCGTCACCGGCTTCGCGCTCGGCGTGGTCACCGTCACCGCCACCCTGGTCGCGGATCCGAATGTGCGGGGCACAGCGGTCGTCAGCGTCACCGCGTCGATCCAGTCGGTGACGGTCTCGCCGAATCTTGTGGCGGCGTTCGTCGGCGACCAGGACCAGCTGACGGCGACGGTGCAGGCCGATGGTCCGCTGCCGCGCACGGTCACGTGGCGTTCGAGCAACCCGGCCGTGGCCACTGTTTCGGCCAACGGACTCGTTTCCTCGCTGTCGGCCGGGTCAGCGACGATCACCGCTGTGTCCACTGCCGACACGACCAAGCGTGGCACCGCGCAAGTCACCGTGCAGCCTGCGCCCGTGGTAGGCATCACGCCGTCGCAATCGAACATTGCGATCGGCGAACAACGCACACTGAACGGTCGCGTTACGGTGGCACCGGGGCTCAGCACCGCCGTCATCTGGCGCTCGAGCAACTCCGCCATCGCAACGATCACCAGTTCGGGCACCGTCACCGGTCAGACCCTCGGCACCGTCACCATCACCATGCTCGCCGTCGCCGACACGTCGACCTTTGCCACGGCCACCGTCACCGTGATTCCCATCGTGCATTCCGTCGCCATCACGCCGACCTCCGCGGTCGGTTTCGTGGGCGATGCGCTGCAGCTGTCGGCCAACGTCGTCGCCGATGGCAGTCTCTCGCGCAGCGTCAGCTGGCGCTCCAGCAACCCGACCGTCGCCACCGTGAATGCGTCGGGTGTGGTGCAGCTCGCGAGTGTCGGTTCGGCACTCATCACCGCCGTGTCGGTGGCGGACACGACCAAGCGGGCGACGGCGCAGATCAGCGCCACCGCACCCAGCGTGCAGAGCGTCTCGCTCACACCGGCGGCCTCCACACTGTTCCAGGGTCAGACGGTGCAACTCAACGCCACCGTCGTGACAAGTGGCAACGCGCCGACCACGTACACGCTTCGATCAAGCGATCCGACCGTCGCCAGCGTCAACGCCGCCGGTGTCGTCACCGCGCTGACCGTTGGTTCGTCGACGGTCACCGCCGTTGCCACCGCCGACACCACCAAGCGAGCCAGTGCGACGATCGTCGTTGCCGCGGCTGGCGTGCAACGCGTGTCGCTGACGCCCGCCGCAAGCACCCTGCTCATCGCGCAGACGACACAACTGGCGGTGTCGGTGACGGCGAGTGGAAATCTCGCTACCACGTACACACTGCGTTCGAGTAATCCAGCAGTCGCCAGCGTCAACGCCTCTGGTGTCGTCACGGGAGTCGCCGTTGGCACGAGCACGATCACGGCGCTCTCCACAGCGGACACGACCAAGCGCGCGACATCGGTCATCACCGTCGCCGCGCGTCCGGTGTCGGTCGTTGTTTCGCCGGCTGCATTGTCGCTGGCCGTGAATCAGACGCAGCTCGTGACTGCCACGGTGACGGGTGATCCCGGCGTCAACACAGCGGCTACCTGGAACTCGTCGGCGTCAACCATCGCGACCGTGAACAGCAGCGGACTCGTGACCGCCGTCGCTTCGGGTTCGGCGCTGATCATCGCCACCTCGGTGGCCGATCCGTCTCGCAGGGACACCGCCGCCGTTACGGTCAGCGCGGGGCAACTCGCCACGAGCTGGGCCGCGACCCGACTCGGTGGGGCGTTGTATGAAGACGTGGTCTCCAATGTCGGATTCGGCGCCAGTGCCGCGTTCGCGGTCAATGTCCTCGGCGATGTCTATCGCTACGATGGCACCTCCTGGATACTCTCCGTGCGCGGCGCGCAGTACGGTGCGCAGTTCCTTGCTGTGCATGGGTCGTCGGCCAGCAACGTCATCGCCGTCGGCACCAACGGTGTGATCGCGCGCTTTGATGGCAGCAGTTGGAGCGCCATGGCATCCGGCACCAGCAACTCGCTCATGGACGTGTGGGTGGAGGCGGCGGGCGCGGCGTTCGCGGTCGGCGCCAGCGGCACCGCACTGCGTCTGAGCGGCACCAGCTGGTCAAACCTCAACAGCGGTTCTGCAATGACGCTCAACGGCGTCTGGTCGAGCGGCGGCACCGCATTCGTGGCAGGTAACGCGGGCGAAGTGCTGCGCTTCAGCGGCGGTGTCTGGACCGACCTGCAGCCACCGACGTCCGAGACGTTGTATGGCGTCGCCGGCACGTCCGCCAGCAACGTGGTGGTCGTCGGCACGGTCGGCACCGTCATGCGGTTCAACGGCACGGCGTGGACGATCATCACCAACGGTGTCTCCTCGGCCGATCTCTATGCGGTCGACGGCAGCTCCGCGAACGGTGGACGCATGCTGATCGCCGGCGACGCCGGGGTGTTGCAACTCGATGGCAGCACGCTCTCGCAGCCCAGTACCCCGTATCGTCCGCGTCTCTATGCCATGTCGGTGGACGCGGCGGGCGTGACGTATGCCGGTGGTCAGCGCGGCATTGTCATGCGCAACGCGAGCGGCACCTGGATTACGACCAACCTGTCGCCCGACTTGCTCGATGTGTGGAGCACTTCGGCCACGAACGCCTGGGCCGTGGGCGAATTCGGCTTCGTGTATCGCTGGAACGGCAGCGCGTGGAGTCGTCAGAGCACGCCGACCACGACGACGCTGAACGCCGTGTGGGGCGCGAGCGCGAGCGACGCCTTCGCCGGCGGCGAGAACGGCACCATGCTGCGCTTCAACGGCAGCAGCTGGACCGCGATGACCTTCCCGTCCACGGCCACGATCAGCGCCGTGTGGGGTTCGAGCGCGAGCGATGTCTACGCGGTGACCGCAACCGGTGAGATCGTGCGCTTCAACGGTTCGACATGGTCCATCACCGCCACCGCACCGTTCCCGCTGTGGGGCGTGTACGGGCTACCGTCGGGCGAAGTGTACGTCTCCGGCGAGAACGGCACCGTGATGCGCTTCAACGGGAGCGGCTGGACGTCCATGGCACCGGCCACCAATGGCACGTTGGTCGGCCTGTGGGGCAGCAGCAGCAGCAACCTGCTTTCGGTCGGTGTCGATGGCACCGGAAGCGCCGGCGTCGCCTATCGCTTCGGCGGCTCCGCGTGGTCCACCGTTTCGGTCGGCACATCGCGGTTGCTCACGTCGGTGTGGGGGCCGGTGCAGACCGATGTGTACGTGGCCGGTGAACTGGGCACGATGCTTCGCTTCAACGGCGTCTCCTGGCAGACCATGTCCACCGGCACGACCGACCTGCTGTGGAGCGTCACGGGCGCGCCCTCGGGTGCGGGCGGCGCCTTCGCGGTGGGGTACAACAGCACGCTGGTGACGGGCACCGGACAGGCGCCGTATGTGGCCGCGTCACAGCGAAACGTGGTTCGTTCTGCACTCGACCCGTCGCCGATCGCGCGCTCGGTGCAGCACGCGTCGCCCGTGCCGGACGGCGCGGCGCGGCGCCTGCGCAAGGGGGCCCCGCGCATGTCTGCGTCGCGCGTCACCCTGCCGCAGCTGCCGGTGTCGATCAAGTTCCGGTCGCGCAGCGGGAAGTAGGCGCGAGAGTACTGGTGGAAGGCATCGGTGCCGGCGACGCTGCTGGCATTGGTGCTGGTGGTGCTGGTGGTGCTGGTGGTGCTGGTGGTGCTGATGGTGCTGGTATAGCCACTCGCGGGCGTAGCTTGGAGCGCACAGTGATCACCCCACGCCTCCGTTCACCCAGCGAGCACGAGCTGACTTCATTTACCAATGCAGGCGTCGTGCTCTTCGCCAAAGAGCTCGCGACGATGACCGCCTTCTACGCCGACGTATTGGACGTGCCGGTGCCCGCTTCGCGAGACGACACGATCGCGGTTCTGGAATGCGGTGGCATGCGGCTCGTGCTGCACGCGATACCTGCCCCGATCGCCGAGACGATCGAAATCGCGCAGCCGCCCGCGCGACGTGAGGACGCCGCCATGAAATTATCGCTGCCCGTGCGATCGTTCTCGCGCGTCCGTGCGCTCGCCTCCGGACACGGCGGCGCACTCGATGCAGAGGAGCGCGCGTGGGAGTATGCGGGGCGGCGTTATTGCGACGGGCACGACCCGGAAGGCAACGTGGTGCAATTTCACGAAGTCGCGGCCCACCCCGCATGACACGTCTTCGCAGACGTGCCGTCACCCCGCGCTGTTCGACTGCGTGAATGGCCCGCGAACGCGCGCGTGCAGTGCTCGTGCCGAACTTCCCTACTCCCGCGAGAACGCCGCCATCGTCGGGCCCATCGCATCGATCGTTTCGCGCGCACGCCAGCGATCGCTGCCGTTGTACAGAAACGCGAACGCGAGGATCTCGCCATTCTCCGCCGTCACGTAACCCGACAATCCGATCACATCATTCGTCGTGCCCGTCTTCGCATGCAGGTTGCCCTGCGCGGGCGTCGCTCGCATGCGGTTGCGCAGCAGCTCCGATTCGCCCGCGACCGGCAACGACGCGTGAAAGCTGCTCCCCCACGGTGCCTTGTGCGCGTGATCCAACAGCTGCACCAGCGCCCTCGGCGTGACACGATCGAGCACTGACAGGCCACTGCCATCGGTGGCCGTCACCGCGCTCGGGCTGGCGCCAACCTGCGCCACGAGAAAGTCCTGCAGCGTGCGCGCGGCATTCTCCGCCGACCCGATCGATGACCGGTCCGCGCCCCGCGCCGCATCGCGCCAGAGCAGTTCGGCATACAGGTTGATGCTCTCGCGATTCATCACCGAGACGAGCCGTGCCAATGGCGGTGACGGCATACTCGAAAGCAGTGTCGCCGTCACCGGTGTGCTGCCGGCGCGAATCTGGCCTTCGATCACGATGCCCTGCGCCTCGAGTGCCGCACGGAACGCGCCCGCCATGAACGATGGCGGGTCACCCACCACCAACTGGTAGCGCACACCACTCGATCGCGCACCAATCGTCCCCGACACCAGCACCCTGTCGTCGCCGACACGACGCGCCGTGATGCGCGCACCACTCCCCGCGGCCACGCGCACCGTGCTGGTGATCGTCATGCCGCGCGTGGCCGGTTCGAGATACACATTCGCCCCGCCAGCCTTGTCGGGCATCACGCCGACGATCACGATGTTCTCGTTGAGCGAGAGCGCCGAGAACGGCGCGGCGTACCCGGCGCCGGCATACCGATTGAGCCACCCTTCCGGAATGCGACGCGACTCGAAGGCCGAGGCGTCGGCGATGAGATCGCCCGTCACGCGCTTCACTCCCGCGCCTGCCGTGAAGCGCGCGAGCATGGTCATCGATGCCTCCGGCCCCCCGCGCACAAATCTCGGCGACAATGACGGATCTCCATCGCCACGCAGCACGAGGTTGCCGCGAAGTGTGCCGGTGGAGTCGAGCGGACCGTCGCGCAGCACGTCGGTGTTGAACGTGTGCTCAGGCCCTAATCGCTCGAACGCGATGGCCGACGTGAACAGCTTCATGGTCGATGCCGGCACCAGCCGCACATCGGGACCGTGCGAAAAAAGCGTATCGCCGCGCGACATCGAGACGACCATCGCGCCCCACGTGCCGCGCGTGGTACGACTGGCCAGCAGCGTCGCCAGATCGCTGCGCAATGCATCCGCTCCGCGCGGCTCGGTAAACCGCAGCACCGGCACAATCGGCGCACGTGTCGCACGCACCGGTCGCGCGGTGGACTTGCGGGTCGTCGGCTTCTTGGTTGGCCGCTTGGCCTGACGCGCACGTGTTTGCACAATGAGCGCGGAGGACGCGGATGCGAACGCAGCGACGCCATCGCTCGGCGACACACTCGCTGTCACACTCGCTGTCACACTCGCCGTCACACTCGCCGTCACACTCGCCGTCAACGGCGCCGAGAACAGCATCGACGGGACTGCCAGCAGCAGCGCACGAGCGCACGAACGAATGGAGAGACGCAGAGTCATCACGAACCAGGCGAAGGCCAGGTTGAGGACAGACAGAAGGCGAACGCACACCGTCGTCGGTACGGGAGATCGCCGCACACCGTGCTCAACGCCTACACCTTGAGCACGATCCCGCGCTTCCATGCGCCCCACAGAATAACGAACCACAGCGTGACAAAACTGATGGCGTATGCCAACGAGGCACCACGCGGTGGCAACCACGGTGCGTACAGCGTCGAGTACACCAGACCCTGCACGGAAACGCGTGTTCCGTCGGCCCGCTCCACCATCCAGATCGATGACGTGATGCGCGCCATCAACCCGGACCCCAGAAACGCCAACATCGGGTTCATCCCATATACGACGAACGGAAACGTCCAACGTCGCCACGCCATCACGTCGATCAGCCACATGCAGGTCGCGAGCGTCACGGCGCCCGTCCCTGCGGTGAAGAGGACGTAGCTGCTGGTCCAGAGGCTCTTGTTGATGGGAAAGCCCCAGTGCCAGATCAGGCCGAGCATCATCAGCACCGCACCGACCGAGAACAGCGCCGCCAGCCGCTCCGTCAGCGGTCGTTCGCGCTCGCCGATCCAGCGACCGGCAAAGGTGCCGATCATCATGGTGGCGACGGCGGGCAGCGTGCTGAGCAGCCCTTCCGGATCCCACGTCCTGCTGCCGCTCCAGAGGTGATTCACGCCAAGCACGGTGCGATCCACCCACGCGCTCAGCAGTTGGTCGGGCTTGTCGAGGACGAACCGTCCCGGCACGCCAGTGTCGGGGACGGGCACCAGTGTCATCAGCGCCCAATAGCCGAAGAGCAGCACCGTCAGAATCGCCAGCTGCTGTCGCCAACTCGTGCGAAACGTCAGCAACGCGCCGCACAGGTACGCCACCCCGATGCGCTGCAGGACGCCCATGATGCGCAGGTGCTCGAAACGATAGACCACGCGATCGAGGAACGACGCGTCAGGCAGGTCGGGAATCGCAGTCCAGGTGAAGAACGGGAACGCGCCCAGCGTCAGCCCAAACAGAAAGATCAGCGCGCCGCGACGGAGGACCTGCCGCAGGATCGCGCGTTCGTCATCCCCACGCGCGCGCCGCACGCGCAACGACATCTCCGTGGTGATCCCGACAATGAACAGAAAGAACGGGAAGACAAGATCGGTGGGCGTCCAACCGTGCCACGCCGCATGCGCGAGCGGCGGATAGATCGCACTCCACGTTCCCGGGTTGTTGACGAGCAGCATGCCGGCGACGGTCATCCCGCGAAAGACATCCAGCGAGACCAACCGCTCCGATGACGCCATCAGCTGCCCGGTTCGACTGTGGTCGTCGCCACCTTCCAGCGCGTCGAATCACAGCGCACGGTGATCGTCTTGAGCGCACCGCGCTTCCCTTCGTGCTCACCACCGATGTACTGACCGGCCAGCTGCACCGCGACCGTGTTGCCGCCATCCGTCTCCGTCTTCCCCTTGAAGAGCACCAGGAGCGATGCGTACGGTCCCACCGACTCCAGCTTCTCCCGGATCTTGCGCTGCGCCACCGAATCACCGCCGTAGAAGTACGTCGGTCCCTTGTCCTGCAGTACCTTGAAGCCATCCTCCGGCACAGCGGAATCGGTGCCGGCGGCGCTCAGGTAGCGCTGCGGCGTGGGCATGGCGGTGGTGATGTACTCACGCACGGCGACGCCGACAGCGGTGGTATCGATACTCGTGCAGCCGACGATTTGCGCTGCGGCTTCCTTGTCGGCCGCCGCGTCTGAGCCGCCTGCACCGCATCCGGCGAGCAGCGCCAACAGCATGACGGGACGAACAGCGGTCAATGCGGCAGAGCTGGAGGGCGATCGGACCATGAGGGCAGGGCTGAGGAGGGAACGCTTCGCGCGGATGGGCGTAGAGTGAGAGAGGGGCGCGCTTTTGTCGAGAGTGGCGACCCGAACTGCGCGCCTGATTCGGACGTCCGGACACGACTCTGGCGAAACCCGGTGCCGGAGCGAATATAGTGAGTCGAGAGACGCGGAGACCGTTGTTCCCACCTCATCATCCGCGACGAAGTCGGCGAACGAATCGCCGGCCTTCGTGTTTTCATCGCCGTTGAACCGTTTCGACAGGAGCGAGGCATCAGATGTCCACGAGCGAAAACAAAGTTGTCCGCGAGGGGATTTCGGCCGGTCTCATCGGGGCCAGCAGCATCGCGGTCTGGTTCGCCATCATCGACGCAATCCAGGGCCGTCTGCTCTACACCCCGGCGATGCTCGGCAAATCTTTCGGCTCGCTCTTCCTCGGCAATATTGAACCGAGTTTTGCCGCCTCGTTCCTTGGCTACACGGTGCTGCACTTTGCCCTGTTTACGCTCATCGGCTTGGTGTTCGCGTGGGTCGTGAACGCAGCGGAGAAGGTGCCGTCGGTCATCATCGGATTCCTCGGACTCGTCGTCGTGTTCGAAGTCGGATGGATCGGCTGGACGTCGGTGCTGTCGCAGGGCTTCGGTGAGCTCACCTGGCTGCAGGTGTTCGTCGCCAACCTGATTGGTGCCGCGGCGATGGGTCTCTACATGTGGAGACAACATCCGGCGCTGCCACGTCGCGTGAATGCGGTGTTGGCGGGAGCGCAGGAGTAGGACCAGCGAAACCGCTACTCGTCGAGCTTCATCGCCAGACGTTCGAGCGCTTGCTTCCATGATTGCTTCGCGCGCTCGGCGGCGGCCGCATCCGCGAGCTTTGAGTGATCGACCGTCACCGTCGCACGCACGTTCCCTTTCCGCATGATGGCCACGGTCACGACCGTCTCGTCGGGCATGCCGAGTCGCAGCATGCGCGGCGCCACCGCCGCGCGCACGCTGTAGAGGCGCTCTGAGCACCAGTCCCGTCTCGTCGGATCATTGAAGGCGCGAAAGACGTCGGACGCCGTGGCGTCGACCGTGCGCGTCACAGACACCGCGAACCCATCCGGCTTCTCACCCGGCTGACGCATGCCGCGCGCTTGCTCGTAGCCCACCGTGACCATCTGGCACCACCAATCATCCAGACGGTAGTCACTGCGCAGATGCGCCACGATTTCCTTGTGGGTCATGCGCCGCGCATCGTCGGCATCGAGCACTTTAAGCCACGACTCCCAGCCGCGACCGGTCGCCTTCTCCACCGCCGGCGACCCGATCTTGTTGAGCACCAATCCAGTCGTGGACGCCGCCGCCGATCCGGACCTGCCCGACCTCTTTGGAGTCGGCGCCCCTGCCGACGACGTCTCTGACGCCGGCGCCGGCGCTGGCGGCACATACGCCGCACGCTTCGGTGCTTCCGACTGCTGCCACGCCATCGGCTTCTTGCCGCCCTTCTGGGCCGCGACGCGTGCCGCCTTTCCGAACTTCGTCTCGGTGGCCTTCACCGACTTCTTGCTCGGCCGCTTCCCGCTCGCCGGCTTTCTTGCTGGCATCTCCTGGTACCTCATCTGAAAGAACAGCAGTCGCGAACACGGCCAGAGAACAGCGGACGGCGAATGGCGCGGAGCGCCGCTGCCGAATGCGACGACGCCTAGCCCGACACCCACCCCACCTGCGCGCTCGCCTCGGTGTCTTCACCGCGTCCCGACCACTTGAAGAACACGACGGTCATGACGGCATAGAAGAACACACCACCCGGAATCCACATGATCAGCCCACCGTACTGCTGATCCATCATCGGCGTGATGCCCATGATGCGCGGCGCGACGGCGTACGCCGGATACAAGAGCGAATCGGCCATCGCGATATAGATCGAGATGACCGACATCGGGATGACCATGATGAAGCAGTAGAGCATCTGCATCGGATACGACGCCCGCGGCAGCTCCGGCAGCGGAGATGTGAGCGGCCACCACATGAACACCGATGCCGCGATGAACATCAGGTGCTGGCCGATGTGCACCGAGTGCTCCGCCAACGCGAGGTTGTACATCGGCGGCAGATGCCAGAACGCCAACACGAGATTGAAAATCGCGAAGCAGGCTCCGAACGTCGTCAGCTTTCGTGCGACACGGAACACCAGCGGATTCCGCAGCAGCGGCCGCAGCATCCACCCCGGCGTGCCAAGGATCATCAACGGCGGCACCATCAGCGTGAGCACCAGGTGTTGCACCATGTGCGCGCTGAACAGGTAGTAGTCGCTCAGGTCGTGCAGCGGACCATTGAGCGTGAAGAACAGCAGCGCGAGCGACGTGAAGAAGCTCAGTCGCTGCCCCGCAGTCGGCCCCTGCGGCGCCGCCGCCGCGTCGAGTTGCGCCGACGTCGCCTGCTCGACACTCGTCACCGTCACCGCGAATCGGTCCAACGCGCTCGGCCCTCGGCGCGCGCGTAAAAAATACGCCACACCGAGGGCCGCAATTCCGATCGCGGTGCTCGGATGAACCGTGAAGTTCGTCCACGAAAGCTGCGCCGCCGGATGTAATAGCATCATGTCAGTCTAGTAACCCGCCACCCTCAACTCAAACCCACCACCCGACACTTGGTGGTTAGCCGTTCGAGTGGTCAGCTGAGCAATCCCAGCTTGATCGCCAGCTTCGAGAAGAGGAACAACAGCCCGATCAGCGTCAGCGTCGCGATCATGAGCGGTCCGGTAAACAGCGCCCGGAACAACTTGTGATCGTACTTGAGGTGCATGTAGAACATCACCACGACCGCGAACTTGACCGCCGACATGATCAGCATGCTCGGCACATAGATCCACGACGTTTCCCACGCCGGGATGTAGTACGCCGAGACTTCAACTGCGGTGACCACCGTCAGAAACAGCGCGACCTTCCAGTAGGTGCTCCAGGTCGGATGATTCTCGTCGTGGCCATGGCCGCCGGCCTGCACGTTGTCTGCCATCGTCCGCTCCTTACTTGATCAGGTAGACGAGCGTGAAGATCGCGATCCACACCACGTCGACGAAGTGCCAGTACAGTGCGCAGATGTCAACGATCGTCGCGTCTTGCGGACCCAGCCCACGCTTGTAGTCGATCGCCAGCAGCGTGAAAAGCCAGATCACACCGGCCGTCACGTGCGCGCCATGGAAGCCGGTCAGCGTGAAGAAGCTCGAGCCGAAGAGATTCGTACGAATCGTCAAGCCTTCGTGAATGAAGGACGTGAACTCGTACGCCTGGAAGGCAAGGAAGCCGATACCGAGCAGGCACGTCGTCCACAACCACAGCTTGGATGACCCGAGAATGCGCTCCGAGGTTGTGTGCTTGGGCACGTTCCGGTTCTGTACCGCGGCCAGCGCGAGCACCATCGCCAGCGACGACATCAGCAGTACGAACGTCGAGGCCGACGTCACCGGGATATTGAGAATTGCCGGGAACGTTTCGCCCGTCGCCGGATTGGTCCACGCCTCGGCAGGATACGGCCCCTCAGGACTGCGTCCCTTGTAGATCAGATACGTGGAGATGAGCGACGCGAAGAGCATGCACTCGGACCCGATGAAGGTCCAAATGGCGACTTTGCGATTGTCGAGGCCGAGCGTGGTGTAGTGCCCACCGCCGCCCGGGGCGTGGCCGTCGCCGTGCGCGGCGGCCTGAGGAGTCGTGGTCGCAGTCATCCTAGTGGTGATCCTCGAGCGGCGTCAGCAGCCACTTGTAGAGCGAACCGACCCACCAGACGGTGCCGGCCAGCATGATTCCGATGCCAACGATCGCGCTGCTTTCGAGGAACATCAGTCCTGAGAACATCACGATGATGCCCGCGGCGCACAGCAGCGGCCAGATCGACGGATTCGGCATGACGATGCCGAGTTCCTTTGTGGTCGGAATGTGAATGTTCTTCTCTTCCTCCCACGTCGTCTCGTGCACGAGCGTATCGCCGCCCTTCATGTTCCACAGCGGATAGCGCGACTTCACCTGCGGGATTTCGGCGAAGTTGTACTCGGGCGGTGGCGATGGAGTCGTCCACTCGAGCGTCGGTGCGCCCCACGGATTGCTCGACGCCCGTGCGCCATTGCGCCAGCTCATGACGAAGTTGATAGCACCGAACAGCACACCGATCGCCTGAATCACGTAGCCGATCGACGAAAGCATGTTGAATAGGTCGAGCCCCTGCCCCGAATCGTACTGATAGATGCGGCGCGGCATGCCCAGCAGGCCGCTGTAGTGCATCGGGAAGAACGTCAGGTTCATGCCGATCAGAAACACCCAGAAGTGCCAGTTGCCGAGCTTCTCGCTCATCATGCGACCGGTGAACTTCGGGAAGTAATAGTACAGGCCGGAGAACAGGCCGAACATCGAGCCGCCAACGAGCACGTAGTGGAAGTGCGCCACCACGAAGTACGTATCGGTCTGCTGCAGGTCGGCAGGCGGCGACGAGTGCATGACGCCCGAGATACCGCCGATCGTGAACATGGCCACGAGGCCGATCGCAAACTTCATCGCCACGGTAAAGCGGATCTGACCGCCCCACATCGTCGCGATCCAGTTGAAGATCTTCACGCCCGTCGGCACCGCGATGAGCATCGTCGTCAGCGAGAACACCGCGTCCGCGATGGCACCCATGCCGACGGAGAACATGTGGTGCGCCCACACGCCGAAGCCGAGGAAGCCGATGAGGATTCCCGAGTAGACCATCACGGGATAACCGAACAGCGGCTTCCGTGAAAACGTCGGCAGCACTTCGGAAACCAGACCAAAGGCCGGCAGAATCAGGATGTACACCTCGGGGTGCCCGAACACCCAGAAGAGGTGCTGCCAGAGCAACGGGTCCGCGCCTTTTGCAACCGTGTAGAAGTTCGTGCCGAAAAAGCGGTCGAACTGCAGGAACACCAGCGCGACGGTGATGACCGGGAACGCCAGCGCGACCAGGAACTGCACCACGAACGACATCCACGTGAACACCGGCATGCGCATGAGCGTCATGCCCGGTGCGCGCATGTTGATGATCGTGGTGATGAAGTTGAATGCGGCGGCCAGCGACGAGATACCAAGGATCTGAAGACCAAGCACCCAGAAATCCATGTTGATCTGCGGCGAGTATGCCTTCGTGCTCAGCGGCGCGTAGCCAAACCAGCCACCATCCGGCGCGATCTGAAAAAAGATCGGAAACGTGATGAACAGCGCACCCAGCAGAAACACCCAGTAGCTGAACGCATTCAGTCGCGGAAACGCGACGTCACGGGCACCAATCTGCAGGGGAATCAGCAGGTTGAAGAACGCCGCCGACAACGGCATGACGGCGAGGAAGATCATCGTCGTGCCGTGCATCGTGAACATCTGATTGTACATCTCGGCCGACAGGATATTTCCGTTCGGTGTCGCGAGCTGTGCACGAAGCAGTCCGGCTTCCAGACCGCCGAACACGAAGAAGAAGAGCGACGATACGAGGTAGAGCACCCCGATGCGCTTGTGATCGACCGTAGTGAGCCAACTCATGATCCCGGTGTTGCTGGGCTCCGTGTGGCTCTCGGTGTATGGGGGCGCCGCGGCGAGGGTAGCCATCGCGATGGGTTCTGGTGAGCGGTCGGTTACTTGAGAGCCAGCAGGTAGGCGACGATGTCAGCGATATTGGCGTCCGTCAGGGCACCAACATTCATAACCATCTTCGTCTTCGGATCGGTCTCGCCCTTGCCCAGCGTGGGCATCAGGCTGCCGGGCTTCATCATCGGCGCGTTCTTGATCCAGTACGCGAGATGCTTCGCGTCATTCGGATAGAGCCCGCCGGCGATCGTGTGCCGGGTGGCGATGTGCGTCAGGCTCGGTCCGATATTACCCATGCTCATCGGATTGCCGGTTATCACATGGCAACCAATGCACGACGACCGGCTGTAGAGCTGCATGCCGCGCGTCGTATCGCCGTTCGGCAGCGTCGACTCGTCAAACCTGAGCGCCACCGGAATCGGCGTCTTCGGAATGACGTACGCGAAGTCGCGCGCGATCCGGTCCGCCGGGAACGTCCAGATCGGTGGGGCCGCAACCGGCGCGGCGGGAGCCGCAGTCGTCGCTGGCGTCGTCGTCGCTGGCGTCGTCGTCGCGGCCAGTTGCAGCATCGGTGCGCTTCCCGCGCCGTTGGGCAGCGGAGATACGCCCGTCGCCGCGCCCGTTCCAGCCGGAGCCGCCGAATTCGCTGACGCGATGGGGTAGATCGCCGGCCGCTGCTGATGCGCCTTCCACAGCTCGAACTCGTCCGGCGTCACCGTGTACACCCGGAACCGCATGTTCGCGTGCGACGGTCCGCAGAACTCGGCGCAGAATCCGTTCCATGCCGACGACGGCAGATCCTTGTTGGGCGTGAACCAGAGGAAGTTCGTGCGGTTGGAGATGAGGTCGCGCTTGCCCCCCATCTGGGGAATCCAGAAGGAGTGCAGTACATCGAACGTCTTCAGCTGGAAGTTCACCGTCCGGCCGTTCGGCAGATACAGCTCGTTCGCTGTCGTGATGCCGTACTGCGGATACTTGAACTCCCACCACCACTGATGTCCGATCACCTCGACCTGCAATGCGTCCGGCGCCGCCTTGGCCTGCGTCTTGAAAATCGTGCGAACCGTCGGAATGGCGACGAAAATCAGGATGACGGCCGGAATCGCGGTCCAGGCGATTTCCAACGCCGTGTTCCCGTGCACCTGCTTCGGAATGCCGCCACCGGGACGACGACGATAACGGAAGATCGTGTACACGAGCCCAGCCTCGACCACAATGAAGACCGCCGTGCCGAGAAACAGCAGACGATCCCAGAGTGCATCGATGGCGGCGTTGTACTCCGTATTCGGATTGAACGTCGAATTCGGATAATTGCCGCCGCAGGCCGCGAGCCCGAGAGCCAGTGCGCCGAGCAGCGCGACAGCAGCCAACCGTCGCGGGCGCAACATGCCAACCATGCCGGTTCCTTGAGTGTGGATGGCCTCCAGAAGCGCGCGCTTTCGCCCGACTTCATGAGGCGTTCGTTGGGAGAACAAAGCGAAGCTAAACGGACGTTTCGGCTCGTGGCAAGGAAACTCGTGCGGAAAAAGCGAATGCGCCCAAAATCCCTACGACGAGCTAACCAGCAAACAGATTCCTTGCCGGTTGAGCAGGGCTAATCGGACCGGAATCGGACCGGAATCGGACCGCATTCACCCATGCAGCTGGACCGCCATCGGACCGCGCGGGCACGCGATCGTCCTGTGTGCGGGACGTTCAGGCGGCGGCGGCGGGAAGCGCCCCGTGCAGTCGTTTGCGTTGCCCCGCGCGAATCGTCTGGTGACTGTGACTCACCTCTTCGTTTCCCGACGTCCGCGCTTCTCGCGGCGCATGGCCTTGGTCGCCCTCCCCGCGCTGCTTATTGGCGTGGGGTGCGGCGATGACCCGCGCGCCAACGTCGCGTCCAGCGCGACCGACGCCATTGTCGACGGTACCGTGGCGCTCGGCGTGGGCGCGATTCCCGGCCGGCCGGGCTACGGCAACGTGGTGCGCGGCCTCGAACTCGCCGTCGCGCGGTTGAACGAACGGGCCGACAGCAGTGCGCGCGGATCACAGAGGGTGCGCTTTCGACTCCGACTTCCGGACAAGAGCGCCACCAGTGCGGTGCGCGTCGCCGAAGCACTGCGCAGCGATGCCAGTGTCATCGGCGTGATCGGGCATCCGGAGAGCGGCAATACCCTCGAAGCGATTCCCGTGTACGCCGACGCGGAACACGCCGGTGCCAACGCCGTCGTCGCTGTCTCGCCGACCGCGTCCTCACCGCAACTCAGCGGGATCAGTCCGTGGTTCTTCCGCGTCGCGCCGAGTGACAACGACGCCGCGAAGTTCGTGGCGCAGTGGGTCTTCGATTCGCTCCAGGCGAAGCGCGCCGCGATCATCTACCGCAACGACTCCTACGGCCGCGAGTGGTCCAGGGCCTTCGCCGACGCCTTCGAAACGCGTGGAGCACGCGTCGTCGAACGACAGCCCTATCTCACCGGCATCACCGAGTGGGACGCGTACGCACAGCTCATCGCCGTCGATCAGCCCGACGTGGTGCTCTTCCCCGGCGACGCCCCCGACGCGATTGCGCTGCTCAAGGCCCTTGCGGCGCTGAACGTGCGCATTCCGTTCGTGGGTGGTGACGGTACCGAAGCGATGCGCTCCGCACCCGAGGCGGAAGGCGCTCGGTTCGTCGCATTCTTTCGCCCGGAACGCGCGACCGGCATCGAAAGCCAGGTCTTTCTGCAGCGGTATCGTGACGCCTACAACGAGGAGCCCGATATGTTCGCCGCGCTCTCGTACGACGCGGCGTTGGCCATCGGACGCGCCGTCCTGGCCGGCGCACGCACGCGTGTGGCGGTCCGGGATGCGCTCGAACGACTCGGTAACGGTGTCGCACCAGTACAGGGCGTCGCCGGCCCGATCGCGTTCGAACGCGATCACGACATCGCCGGACGCGCCGTCGTTGTCACGACGATCGGACGCGAAGGGACACCGAGCGCGCGACTGGGGAGTGCACGCTGATGCTGCTCCGCACGATTCGGTCGCGGCTCATTGCCGGCTTCGGCACCTCCATCGGACTGCTCCTGCTGGCCGGACTGCTTGGCTGGTATGGACTGGTGAGCAGCAACGCGCAGGCTGACCTCACCGTGCGCCGACTCGCCGACCGCTCCGACTTTACCGAGCGATCCACCGCGACGATTCTCCGCGAACTCATCGCGGGATTGCGCTATCTCAACAGCGGAGACGACTCCGATCACGAGCAGTACCTGGCATTGGTCGACCAGGCCGACAAGTTGCGTCGCGACGCCATTCGGCAGCAGCTGCTCAGCGCCGACGAGCGTCGCCGACTCGAGAATCTTGGTGCATTGCAGGCCACACTCGAAGTGCGCATCGCGCTCACGCACGCGTGGAAGGTGGTGGGTCGCGATGCCGATGCCGAACGCGTGCTGCAGCAGACGACCAGGGACATGCAGGCCGTCGAGGGGGAGTTGCAGGGACTGCGTCTGATGGCGCGCAGCGGTGCAACCGAGTCGATGGACGGCATGCGCGACGGTTTGCATCGCGCCGAAGCGAGCCTCGCGATCGTCGTTGCCATCGCGTTCGGGCTCGCGGCGTTCTTTGGTCTGTCCACCGCGCGTGCGGTCACCTCACCGCTCGCACAGTTGCGCGAAGAGATGGCCGCCATCGGGGCGGGCGACCTGCGTCTCCCCGCCTTCAACACGCGCTCCTCGCAGGTTGCGCAGGAGTACGCCGATCTCATCGCCGCCATGCAGCAGGCCCGCGAGCGACTGCGACTGTTGCTCTCTCGCGTGCGGGATGAAGCAGATCAGGTCACGCTCGCCGCCGGAGAACTCAGTGCCTCGGCCTCCGCGGCCGCTGCGTCATCGCAGCACGTGACAACCGCCGTGATGGACATGTCGCATGGCGCCACCGTCCAACTCGGCGCGCTCAACGCCGCCAGCGACACGGTCAAGCATCTGGCGGAAGCCGGTGCCACGATTGGTGAAGCGGCAGAGGAGACAGAACGCGTTGGACGTGAAATCCGGCGCACGACCAACAGCACGCGTGATCAGGTGCAGGTGGCCATCGACACGTTGCTCAGCGCGCGCGAAGTGGTGATCGACTCGAAGAACGAGATGTCCGCGCTGCGCGATGCGACGGCGGTCATCGATGACTTTGTCGGCGTGATCTCCGAGATCGCCACGCAGACAAACCTGCTCGCACTCAACGCCGCCATCGAAGCGGCGCGCGCCGGCAGCGCCGGTCGCGGTTTTGCGGTGGTCGCGCAGGAAGTGCGGATGCTGGCCGAGCAGAGCGCGAGCGCAGCGAATGAAGTGACGGAGAATGTGAAGCGCATTCGTACGCGAATTGCCAGTGCCTCGAGCTCGGTGGAGTCCGGTACGACGCGACTCAAGGACGTGGAACTTGTGGCGGCCGGCGTGTCGACCGCGCTCTCGCGCATCGAGGATGCGGTGGCGCAAGTGGAAGGCGCCGCCACCCGCGTCTCGAGCGCCGTCACCGCGAACCGTTCATCGCTCGGCGCCGTGCAACGTTCGCTGACCAGCGCGCGCGACACATCCGAAGGGCACGCCGCCGCCGCCGAAGAAGTGGCCGCAAGCACCGAGCAGACCAGTGCATCGGCGCAGGAAGTGTCGGCAACGGCGGAGATGCTGCAGACGGCGAGTATGCGAGTGAGAGGGCTGATTGGGGAGTTCAGGACCTGAACAGCAACCACCAAGTTTCGGGCTTCGGGTTCGGGCTTCGGGTGGTGAGTTGCACTTGGCAGATGTCGGAGCTCGCGACGAGCGCTACGTCGTCGGCGCTGCACGACTCACCACCCGAAGCCCAAACCCGAAGCCCGGAATTTGGTAGTCAAGCAATCTCGCGGACCATGACCCCACGCACCGCGAGCTCGTCAAAATACCGCACCGCCGGTATGCACTCGTCCGGCGTATGCACCCCCGGGGCAATCACACGCGTCGCCTGCAGCTGCGCCGTGATCGACAGTGTGTACCCTGTCGTCCGCATCATCGCCGTGATTCCACGCTCGGCGTCGTAGCGGTCCACGACTTCCCACGCGCGCGTCGAGCGCACCCCGTCGTTGGTGCCGGTCACCACCACACGCAACGCTACCAGATCCGGCTTACGCTTCTGCAGTTTGTCGCCCGCCACCCGCACAAACACATCGCGCGGCACCACCTGCTGCCCCTTCACATCGAGCGCGGTGTTGTCGAGCAGGCCGAGGTCGCGAATCGCCTCCATGATCTTCGCGTGCCCCGGGTATCGCAGCGTCTTGTACTCCATCACCTGTATCCGGCCGGCATAGCGGTACACCATCGTCGACAGGCCACCCGCGGTGTGGAAGGCCTCGAGCGCGCCGAGTGGTGCGTCAAACGTCACCGTCTCGAGTTCGGAGAGCGCCGCGACTTCCGTTGGCACGCCGTCGCGCACCACGAGTGATTGCGTGGTGTAGTAGTCCACCATCCCTTCGATGGAGTACGCGATCTGGTATCCGAGCGGCGGCTCCGGCACCTGCGGCAAGCCACCGACGAACAGTTGCACACGCGCCACCGACTCGAACTGATCGATCCCGTGCTGCGCGATCACGTTGACCATACCGGGCGCAAGGCCGGTATCGGGAACCACACTCACCCCACGCGCTTTCGCTTCTGCATCGAGCCGCTGCTGTTGACGTACGATTTCGGTGTTGCCACCCAGATCGGCAAAGTGTACGCCTGACTCGACAGCAAGCTGCGCGAGGGAAAGATTGAAGTAGTACGGGATCGCGCTGCAAACGGCATCGCACTGTGCAAAGAGCGCACGCACGGCATCTGCATCGCGAACATCGAGTGCAACCTGCTGCAACCGCTCACCAACGAAGGACTGCAGGAAAGCGGGCACCGCGCCGACACGCATGTCGGCCAGCAGGACGCGCTCCACTTCGGGGTTCTGCAACAGATCGAACGCGCACGCGGTGCCTTGCAGCCCCGCGCCGAGTACGAGCATTCGCATCGGGATTCTCCAGACGGGATGGTGGGAGTGACGCAGGAGAAGTTAATGGAGGAGGCACCCTCGTGGCGCGCGCTCCTCGATCAGAGCGAGGCGGCGATCACACGCATCGTGCAGGACGCGCGACGCATTGCCGTCATCGGCATCAAGCGCAGCGCCGTCGATGGCCCGTCGTTTGGCGTGCCGGCGTACATGCAGCGCGCCGGATACGACATCGTGCCGGTGCCGGTCTACTATCCCGACACCACTGAGATACTTGGTGTGCCGGTGCACCGGTCGCTCGCGACGATCGATCCGCCGGCCGATCTGGTGCTCGTCTTTCGTCGCTCGCCGGACGTGGCGAAGCACATCGACGAAATCCTGGCGGCCAATCCGCGCGTCGTGTGGATGCAAGTCGGCATTCGCCATGATGCCGCTGCGGAACAGTTCGCACGAGCGGGGATCGCGGTGATTCAGAACAAGTGTTTCATGGTCGAGCTGCGGAAGCGCGGACGGTAATCACGCCTCGCTCGCGCGACGCGTTACATCCGCACCCGGTTGCGGCCATCGGCCTTGGCGCGGTACAACGCCGCATCGGCGCGCGCGAACAGATCCTCCACCGACTCGATACGCGCGGCCGGAAACATCGCCACACCGATGCTCGCCGTCAGCCGCAACGTCGGATGCTCCTCTTCTTCGCCGAACCGGTGTGCTTCGATCGCTGAACGGATGCGTTCAGCGAACGTGTCCGCACCCGCATCGTCCGTTTCCGGCAGCAGCATGAGAAACTCTTCGCCGCCATAGCGCGCCACGATATCGCTGCCGCGGATCGTCTCGCTCAACAGTTGTGCCACGTCGCGCAGCACATCGTCGCCCACGAGGTGTCCATACGTGTCGTTGACGCGTTTGAAGTGGTCGAGGTCGATCATCAGCAGCGCCAGCGTCGAGTCGTAGCGCAGCGCGCGCTCCATCTCTGCCGTGATGCGTTCGGCGAGCGCACGACGATTCAGCAACTGCGTGAGCGGATCGGTCTGCGCGAGCTGCTCCAGCCGCGCATTGTCGGCCATTGTACTCTCGACCATCTGCGCGCGCTGAATCACCGCCACGGCTGCCGTGATGACGGCCTGTGCAAATTCGAGATCGGCCGGACCGAATCGTTCCTGGTCACGCGTACGCCGCACGAGAAACACGCCGTGCTGTCCGCGCTCGATCGAGAACGGCAACGCAATCACCGAACGAATCGGCACCTCGATTCCTTCGATGCCCCAGACATGCCGCACATTCGAGTACAGCGGATGCGTGTCGAGATCTTCCACCAGCACCGGCTGCCCGCTCTCCAACGCCGCCTTGAGTTCCGGATAGCGATCGAGCTCAATCGTGAGCTGACTCAATCCCGGATTCTCATAGGCGGCCACCACCACCGCGCTCAACTCGCCCGGTCGCGCCAGCACCACTGAACAGTGCGAGACACCAAGTGCCCGCGCCGCGCGGCGTACGAGCAGATGAAACAGCTCCGACACCGACAGATCGCCGGTAACCTCGTGCAGGATATCCACCAGCTTGCGACGACTGTCCGCGTCCTGTTGCGCGCGTATCAGCAGTTCCTCGGTACGCGTGAGCGCCAATCGCGTCGAACGCAGCACAGCGCCCACGCGCAACTGCGCCTGCACGCGCGCGAGCAGCTCCTTCGGCCGGTATGGTTTGCGAATGAAGTCCGACGCACCAAGTCCGAGCGAACGCACGGACGATTCCTCCGGCGGCTGCGCAGACAACATCAGCACCGGCAGGTCGCGCCATCGCTCATCGCTCTTGATCCGCTCGAGCAGCTGCAACCCATCCGCATCGGGCATCAGAATGTCGAGCAACAGCAAGTCGGGCGCACGACGCTCCAACTGCTCCATGCAGGCGACGCCGCCGCTGGCGGGCACGACGTCGTAACCGTTCTCCTTCAGCAACCAGGTGACTGATTCCAGAACGGACAGATCATCATCCGCCACGAGAATGCGAGAGGACGCCATGGGCATCAGCTCGGCGCGATGGCTGTCGTCACCGGATCGGCGATGAGCGGCAGCAATCCCGCCCACTCGATGTTGCCGCCACTGAGCACCACCACGGTCGGCCCAGTCGGCTGCACCAATCCATCTGTCAGCGCGGCGAGTGTGATCGCGCCACTCGGCTCTGCCACGAGCTTCATGCGATCGAGCAGAAAGCGCATCGCGCAGCGAATGGCGCCGTCGTCCACTTGCACGACTTCGTCGCAGTACCGATCCAGGTGTGCGTAGTTGCGCGTGCCGATGCGCACGCCGAGCAATCCGTCGGGCAACCCTGAACTACTGGGCAGCGTCACCGGACCGCCTGCCGCGCGTGCCGCCGACAGTTTGCGCGCTCCCGCAGGCTCGACACAGATCACGCGCACGTTCGGGTGACGCAGCTTCACCGCCGCCGCGACTCCGGAGGACAAGCCGCCCCCACCCACAGGAACTATGACCGTGCCGACATCGGGCAAGTCAGCCGCGATCTCAAGACCCAGCGTGCCCTGTCCGGCGATGATGCGAAGGTCGTCGTAGGGAGGCACCACGGTTGCACCACTGGCCGCGGCCAATTGATCGGCCTTCGCGATGCGTTCAATCGTGGTGATACCCGCCAACACCACGGTCGCACCGTATCGCTCCGCACCAGCACGCTTCGCTGCGGTCACCGTGGTCGGCATGACCACCGTGCACGCCACGCCGTACATGCGGGCCACGTACGCCACCGCCTGGCCATGATTGCCCGACGACGGTGCAATGACGCCGCGCGCACGATCAGCGGCGGTCATTTGCCGCATGAAGTTGTATGCGCCACGGAACTTGAAGGCGCCGGTACGCTGCAGCATCTCGGGCTTGACCCAGACACCAGCGGGCACACGGTCGATCAGCGCATCCACCGCGAGCAGCGGTGTACGCACCGCAATGCCTTCGAGTCCGGCCGCAGCCGCTTCGAGGTCAGCGAGAGTAACGAGTGATTCGTTCGACATGAGCCCCTAAACGTACCCGCCGACGGAAAGAGGGGCCAGCATCGGCGCCGTCCCCTCTACCCATCACGCATGAATCATCTGCGGTCGTGCAGATCAGCCGTTGAGATCGAGCTCACCGGATGGATTGTCGTCCGGCGGCGTCGTCGGTGCCGCTGGCGACTCGGCCGTGCCTTCCTTGTCATCCGGAACCACGCGCGCCACGGCAGAGACGATGTCCTTGTCATCGAGCGCCACCAGCTTCACACCCTGCGTCGCTCGACTGGCGACACGAATATCGCTCACCTTGATGCGGATGGCGACACCCTGTCGCGTCATCAGCATCAACTCGTCTTCGGGCACCACTTCCATCAGCGCCACGACATCGCCAGTGCGCTCGGTTCGGTTGAGCGTGAGGATGCCCTTGCCACCGCGCTTCTGCACGCGATACTCGCTGATGTCCGAGCACTTGCCCAACCCCTTCTCCGTTACCACCAGCAGCGTGGAATCACGCTTGATGACCACCATGCCGACCACCGAGTCGCCCGGACGCAGCTCGATGCCCTTCACACCGGTCGTGTCGCGACCCATTTCGCGCACATCACTCTCATGGAAACGGAGACTCAGCGCGTGCCGCGTGGCGAGCACCACGTCGTTGCTCCCGCTCGTCACCTGCACGTCCATCAGCTCGTCGCCATCCTCGATCTTGATCGCCTTGATGCCATTGGCGCGGGGGTTCGAATACTGCGACAGCGCTGTCTTCTTCACCGTGCCCTTCCTGGTGCAGAACAGCAGGAACTCCGAGTCGCTGAAGACGCGCACCGGCACCACCGCACGAATGCGTGTGTCCGGCGTGACGTTGATGAGATTGACGATCGGTTTGCCGCGCGTGTCGCGTCCCGCCTGCGGTAGCTCGTGCACCTTGATCCAGAAGCAGCGACCGTCGTCGGTGAAGATCAGGATGTACGTGTGCGTGGAGACCACGTAGAACCGCTCCATGAAGTCGCCTTCCTTGAGGTCGGCACCCTGCTTTCCGCGACCGCCGCGCAGCTGACGATTGTACAGCGAAACCGCCGTGCGCTTCACGTAGCCCTGATGCGAGATGGTCACCACCATCTCCTCTTCGGCAATCAAGTCCTCGATCGAGAACTCCCCTTCGTCCGAAACGATCTCGGTACGACGCTCGTCGCCAAACGTTTCTGTCAGCTTGAGCATCTCACCCTTCATGATCTCCATGCGGCGCGGCTTCGATGCGAGGATGCCGCGCATCTCGGTGATGAAGACACGCCGTTCGGCGAGCTCCTCTTCGAGCTTCTCGCGCTCGAGGCCGGTGAGCTTGGACAGACGCAAGTTCAGGATCGCCTCGGCCTGAAGCTCGGACAGTCCGAAACGCGCCTGCAATTGCGTGCTGGCCGTTGGCGTATCGACCGCCGCGCGAATGAGCGCGATCACTTCATCGATGTTGTCGACGGCGATCTTCAGCCCTTCGAGGATGTGCTCGCGCTCGAGCGCCTTGTCGAGATCGAATTGCGTACGACGCACGACCACTTCATGGCGGTGCCCGATGAAGTGCATGAGGCACTGCTTGAGCGTGAGCACCTTGGGCACGAGCTGGCGGGTGTTCACATCGGGCACCAGCGCGATCATGATGACGCCAAACGTGGACTGCATCGTGGTGTGTTTGTACAACTGATTGAGCACCACGCGCGGAATGGCATCGCGCTTGAGCTCCACCACGATGCGCATGCCGTCACGATCAGACTCGTCACGCAATGCACTGATGCCGGTGAGCTTTTCATCCTTCACCAACTGTGCGATGTCCTGCACCAATCGGGCCTTGTTCACCTGATACGGCACTTCGGTGACGACAATCTGCGAACGACCACTCGACTCGCGCTCTTCGATCACGGCACGCGCGCGCATCACGATGCGACCGCGACCGGTGTCCTGATAGTCGGCAATGCCGGCGCGACCGTACACATAGCCGCCCGTCGGGAAATCAGGCCCCTTCACCATCGTGCGCAGCTGGGCCGGCTCGAGATCGGGATTGTCGATCAAGGCGATGACCGCGTCGGAAATCTCGCGCAGGTTGTGCGGCGGAATATTCGTCGCCATGCCGACCGCGATGCCCGTCGAACCATTCACCAGCAGATTGGGAATCGCCGACGGCAACACACGCGGCTCTTCCAACCGGTCATCGTAGTTGGGCGCAAAGTCGACGGTGTTCTTGTCGATGTCGCCGAGCATCTCCATCGCCATGCGCATCAACCGCGATTCGGTGTAGCGATACGCGGCCGCCGAATCGCCGTCCATGCTGCCGAAGTTTCCTTGCCCGTCCACCAGCGGATAGCGCAGCGAGAACGTCTGCACCATGCGCACGAGCGCATCGTACACGCTGCTGTCGCCGTGCGGGTGATACTTGCCGAGCACGTCGCCAACGACCGTCGCGCACTTCTTGTACGGGCGACCAGGCACCAACCCCAACTCGTTCATCGCATACAACACGCGACGATGCACAGGCTTGAGGCCATCGCGTACATCGGGCAATGCCCGCGACACGATGACGCTCATGGAGTAGTTGATGAACGACTCCTTGATCTCCTCGTCGATGAGGCGCGGCAGGATGCGTTCGCGGGCGTTCGGTGAAGTCATGGGACGTCGAAGAAGGAGGGTAGCAATTCACGAACGACTTTCCAAACCACTCAAGAGCCCCAGCTGCGCACGATCGACAACAGCCGCCATTCCCCGGTCACGCGGCGCAGCAGATACACCGCGCCACCGTTGCCCGGGCCACCAATTTCGACGCCGCCCTTCTCGCGCGGGCGGTTCACCGCGACCAATCCCCAGTCACGCCACACCAGCACCGGCGCGATCACGACATACGACAACTCCGCGTCCGGATCGGCGTTGCCGCGCGTCGCGTAGAACTCATCGCGCGCACGCTGCTGACCCGCGGCACCGAAGTACGCCTTCACTCGCGGCGAGGGTGCTTTGGGAAACTCCATCGACGGAAAGCCCGGCACCACGAACGTCACCGTGTCGCTGACCATCGGAGATGCAAGGCACGTGTCGCCGCGCGGATCGGGCACTTCACCGGTCAGCCCCGCAGCCACGGCCATACGAGACGCCTGCTCATCCGAATCCCATCGCGGTCGATCGATTCCCGCTTCCCAGCCGACGATGACTCGCAGCAGGCTGCGCGCCTCCGGTGTCGCGAGCGGCGCACCCACTCCGCGCGCAATCAGCGTGGACTCCAGCCGCTCGACGAGCTTCTGCACCGAATCCTGTTGCGCCGTCGTCGTATCCGCCGAAAAGACACGCAGCGAACCCGGATTGCAGCGGTCACCCAGCTCCGCCCACGATGCGCGCTTGAGATACGCGCGTCGGTCCACCGCCAGCTTCGTCAACGCGACCTGCGCATCCGCCTCAAGAAACGCGCGCGCGACGGCCTCGCTGTCCGCAACCGCTTTGCGTTGCGTTGCCGTCGCGCTCGAGACGGCGGGACGCCTGGCAGTCGTACCCGTGCTCGTTTGCGACGCGCCAACCGAGGGAAGTCCGATGAGCAGCCAACCGGCCACCCATGCGCCAACCAGCGGCTTTCTCACCGACGCCTTCGTATTCGCCATCATATCCAACGCAACGTCGCCAACCGCCATCACGCCAACCGCCATCACGCCAACCGCGCCGAGTCACTGCCACGTCGCGCATCCCCGTCGGCCTTCGCTGCGGTCGCCGCCAACGTCGCCGCCGCCAAGGCGCGCTTCCGTTCGTTCATCGCGTGCTCACGTTCGGCCTCAGCTTCCGCTTCCGTCGCATCGTCCGACGCTTCCTCGGCCAGTTCTTCAGCCTCTTCCGCCGCCGCTTCAGCATCGATCGCCAAGCGTTCGGCGCGATAGCGCTGATACCACTGGCGCGTGACTTCTGCCGCGAGTTCACGATTCCCAAGTCCGAACGACAACGCCAACGCCAGCGCCACCGCGCCAAAGAGAATCGCGAAGGCGGTCGTGACGATATCGGTGGCGATGCCCAGCTCCTGCAACGCCATGAACACCGCCAGGACAATCACGCCCACACGACCGGTGCGCGCGAGCCATGGACCGCCGTGCAACGCACCGGCGGACGCCATGATCAAGCCGCCGACAAAGCCGCCCAGTACGATGCCCAGAATGATGATCACGATCGCCGCGATCACGCTCGGGATGTAGCTCACCAGCTCCGAGAAGACGTTCGCCAGCGACTCGAGACCGATGGCGTTCGCCGCCACCAAAAGCACGGCAAACATCACGAACCAGAACAGCAGGTTCGCGATCACCTTTGCGGGATTGAGATGCGAACCCGAACGCTCGACGGCGTGCATCACGCCACCACGCTCGAGCAGCTGATTGAATCGCATCCGCCGCAGCAGACGCTGCGTCCCCTTCTCGATCACTTTCGCGACCAGATAGCCCGCGAACAGGATGACGAGCGCGCCAAAAAGCGCCGGTACGAACTCACCAAGCAGCGAAAAACTCTGCTCGAGTCGTTGCGAGAACGTCGTGGTGGCGGCGGACTGACCACTCCCGCTCGGCGTACTCGCCTGCGCGAGGAGCAGGGTGTCGGACAGTTGAGTGGTTGACACTGCGTGAATCACGGGCAAAAGGGCGCCGGCTCGGGGCGCGGACGGGTCGTGTGACCGATAGTGAACTTAGCGAGGCGGCAGAGGCGGTGCACCAGTCCGCGCGTCGGAGCTTTCTTAGGTTCGCGTCCCGCGCTTCACGTCAAAGATCGCGCTGCGTTTGCACGACGGGCACAGCAGCCATTCCCGCCGCCGATGATAGCCAAGTCCGAACGATCCGCCGCCGATTGGCCGTTTGGTCATCGCCACCCCACAGCGGGGACAGAGCGGCGTCTCGCCCGCCATTACCGCGACCCGCAGGGCACGTTCTTCGTCGTTCGTATAACGAGCCGCGTCGGCCATCAGAGTCGGACCACGACCTTGCCGAACTGCTCCCCGGATTGCAGTCGCTCGAACGCCCCCCGCCCCTCGTCCAGCGCCCAGACCGAATCGACCGGCGGCATCAGCGAGCCGTCACGGAACGCCGCCGTCATCGCGTCGAACTCCGCATTGCTCCCCATCGTCGACCCCATCAGCGTCCACTGATTCCAGAACATCCGGCGCACATCCACCTGCACGTGCGGACCGGTGGTGCCGCCGCAGGTGACCAGGCGCCCACGCTTCCCGAGCGCCACCAGCGATTGCGGCCAGGTCGCCTCCCCGACGGAATCGATGACGACATCCACCCCGCGCTTGCCGGTGCGCGCGCGAATTTCCTTGCCCAGCTCCGGACGGCGATGATCGAGCAGGTAATCGGCGCCAAGTGCCGAGGCGCGTTCGAGCTTGTCGGGACTCCCCGAGGTCACCCACGCTGTCGCGCCGATGCGTTTCACCATCTGCAGCGCGGCCTGGGCCACGCCGCCGCCGATCCCCCAAATGAGGACCTGGTCGGACGGCTGCACGCGCGCCCGTGACGCGATCATGCGCCACGCGGTGAGCGACGCCAGCGGAAACGCCGCCGCCGTCTCGAACGGAATGTGCCGCGGAATCGTGTGCACGTTCACTGACGGGACGACCACATACTCGGCCAGCGTCCCCGGACGGTGCTCGCCCAGAATGCCGTAGCTGAGACAGAAGGGTTGATCGTCGTCCGCGCAGTACGCGCAGCGACAGCCGCGGTTGACCACGCCCGGATTGAGAATGACGTGATCGCCGATGGCGACGTTGCGCACATTGTCACCCACCGCGTCCACGATGCCGGCGCCGTCCGAGCCAAGCACCCACCCCGGATGGAGCTTCACACCGGGAATGCCCCCCAGCACCCAGAGATCGAGGCGGTTGAGCGCGGCCGCCTGCACGCGGACGCGCACATCGTCCGGGTCCGTCAACTGTGGCATGGCCAGATCGTCCCGGTAGCGCAATTGTTCGAGACCGCCATGTGCATCGATGGTGAGGGCGCGCATGCGCGGCGTCATGTCGCGGCGGGAAAGGGCCGCTCGTCATCGGCCTGCGCGCTGAGCGACGGCGCAAGCAACACAGGTGTTACAAAAGCGTGCACGACGAGATTCGACAGAGGCTGGGGCATGGAGGGCGCGAGGAGTACAGAGACGCAGGCGAGGCAATATGCATTGGTCCGGCCCATATATTTGACCGTTCACACTCCTCTTGTCAGTCCACCGCATCCGTTTTTCCTCATGGCGTCCATAAAGGTCCCCCCCCTGGGGGAATCCATCGTCGAGGCGACTGTTTCCCGCTGGCTCAAGAAGGAAGGCGACAGCGTTGCCGCCGGCGAAACGCTCGTTGAACTCGAAACCGACAAAATCACCGTCGAGGTGCCCGCGCTCGAAGCGGGCGTGCTGACCAGCCGCGCCAGGCAGGAAGGCGACGTCGTTGCCGTTGGCGACTCACTGGGCGATATCGGCGCCGGCAGCGGAGTTGCGGCGGCCGCAGTCGCGCCTGCGGCAACGCCATCGGCACCGGCGACGGCACCGGCTGCTCCCGCACCGGCTGCTCCCGCACCGGCTGCTCCCGCACCGGCTGCTCCCGCACC
>Ga0163144_10003789_pt1 | contig 34478 bp, 24 predicted proteins | sample OliLak19BULKMAT1_FD_123175 | JGI IMG/M metagenome (GOLD analysis project Ga0163144, IMG submission 123175) | Freshwater microbial mat bacterial communities from Lake Vanda, McMurdo Dry Valleys, Antarctica - Oligotrophic Lake LV.19.BULKMAT1 | ecosystem: Environmental > Aquatic > Freshwater >...
CACGGGGCGCGTGGATTGAAACTAAAACGCGATTTCCAGGGGCCGAGGATGCCTCAATAGATAGAGCCAATAGGCACCTGCCCACCACATCGTCCGAGCCGACTCCTTAGTGGTGATCCCCTATGCACGCCCATTTTAGCGTTTCTTAATGATACAATAAATGCCTATGACAGAAAAGATCACCACTGCTGCCCAAGCGCCCACGGAGGGGAAAATACGACTGCCTTTGCCGAGGGCGAGGGAGAAATTCGTCACAAAAAAGAAGGAAATAAAGAGGATAAAAGGATAGGCGATGCCAGCGATCGGATCACGTTTGGTCACACTGGCAGCAAAAGGAATCGTAAATAAGGCGATGGCCAAACACCAAAATGGCATAGCATAACGGTAATAAAGCATCGTGAAATAGGGAGCCAAACGGGATGAACGGTAGCTTTTATTCTGAGCGATATAATCCCGGATTTCATTTGAGGTCATGCCTTCGATATCCTTGTTGTTACTGGCGAGCATCTGGCGGGGGGTCTCGATAAATTCCGAGTAATTCCGGGCAGGGATATTCTCGGCACGGGCCTCCCCTTTTTGCTCATCGAAATAAATCTCCCGGATATCATAAAGCTGCCATTCATTATTCACATAAGCCGCCTTACGGGCGTAAATTTTGCGGATATCACGGCCTTCCGCGTCCTGCTCGGTGATTTCCACGTCCTCGGCTGTGGTCCGGGTGACATTAAACATTTTGATATACCAGAAACGGAACTGGCTACCTTGGAAATATTGGACCTTGCGCCGGATCAGGTCCCCGGCGTCATTCCTCTCCCCTTGGATCAGCATCTGCCGACTCCGGTCGGTATAATCCGCCGTCGTATTCCGGTTCATCAAAAGTAATAACCCAGAAGCTGCTAAAGTCATCAGGATCATCGGGGCGGCAATCCGCTCCATGGCTATCCCGCAAGCACGCATGGCCACAATCTCATTATTTTTTGCCAGCGTGACTAAAGTGTAAATCAGGGAAACCAGCAGGGAAACCGGCACCATATACATGAGAAGATAGGGAAGATTCAAGAATAGGTATGACACCGTCTGGCCAAAAGTCAGACCGATTTTGACAATATCCTCGAGCTCACTCATCAGGATCTGAATGGTGAACATAAAGATCATGGCCGCTAAAACCATCAACCAACTCATGCAGAACTCGCGTAATACGTGAAAATCCAATATCTGGGGCCGCCAATAAACCCAAGCTTTCCGGCTGGAATCAGGTTTTAAGTGTAACCACCGGTCAATCTTCGAGGCCGATTGTCCGGACTCCCCTCTGGAAAGGGCCTCCGGGACATCCTCCCCGATATCTCTATGCTCGTTGTTATGATCCATAATTCATCGACAGGAAAGCATACAACCTGATTTAGTCCTTTCCGACAACGTTAAAAAGAAACTGACAGAACCGGATTTTCTGTTGTAATCTGTATTCTTAAAACTATGAGTCCATCCCTTGAATCCCAGTTGAACGAAAGTATCGAAGTCCAAAGCTCCCTGAGCAATTTGCTCCCCGTTATCCAAAAAGCCTCTGAAACAGTACTCTCCTGCCTCTTGGGCGGCGGGAAAATCCTGTCCTGTGGCAATGGGGGCAGTGCCGCTGATGCCCAACACCTGACCGAGGAATTCATCGGGCGTTACCGCTCAAACCGCATTCCCCTGCCGGCTGTGGCTTTGACTGCCGATACTCAGGCGATTACTTGTATCGCTAATGATTTTGGCTGGGAAGAAATTTTCTCCCGCCAGGTCCGCGGCCTCGGGCGCAAAGGGGATATCTTGGTGGCTTTCAGTACGAGCGGGAATTCAGAAAATGTCATCCGTGCCTTAAATGCAGCCAAGGAGCTCGGTGTCATAACGATAAACCTTTCTGGAAAAAACGGCGGTAAATCAAAAGGTTTGGCCGATATTGAGATCATTATTCCGAGCCAAAACACAGCTCGAATACAAGAAGCCCACACATTTATCCTCCACTGCATCCTTGAGCACGTCGAAAGCCATTATGCGTAAGTCGCTTTTTTTATTCATTCCAGTCTTGGCCAGCGTACTTTTATGGACGGCTTGTTCAAAAAAGACTGAGCCCGGAACGGTTCAAAATCCGGAAAAACCAGCCGTGAACGAATCCTCCTCGATTCCATCTGGGTCACCCACAAATACTTTCGAGCAAATTGCGACGAATAATGTGGCCGATTCCTCGGTAGAGGAAAAACTCTCTGCACCTGCGGTTACAAATAGCGTTTCGACAAATAACACATTCCACCTCATGGATCGCTGGCAACCTGACATCCCCCCTAATGATATTTCGGGTGCACCCGTATTTATCACAAATCGTTTTGCCAGCACCATTACCTCCAGCCCAAATATTAAAATCGAGAAGTTCAGGGACATGTGGGCAAAAGGGGCCGCCATTGAACAAGGCGAATCACTGGTTATCGAACAAACCAATAAAATGAACCCCTCAATCCCGAAAGAGGAGATCAAGACCCCGGCAGGAACCTCTGGGGCAAAAACAGCCGAGGATCAGGAAAAAGAACTCCTTGAGAAAATGAAAAACCCGGACATGACACTGGCGATGATTCCAAAAATGGCCACTCAAGGCGAGACTTCAATCTCCGAAACGATGAAAGCCCGTAGTGATGCAAAGCCCACGATCACCATCCTCTGCTACCATCAATTTGACAGTGCCGGACCCTACTCGATGAAAACCGAGGAATTCCGCCAAAACCTACAGGAGATCAAAGCCCGGGGATTTACGGTTATTCCCATGTCCCACGTGGTTGAATACTATCATGGCAAAAGGGATCAACTCCCTGAAAAATCCTTGGTCATCACGATTGATGACGGCTACCGCTCTGTTTACCTGCATGCTTATCCCCTCTTAAAAGAGTACGGATTTCCTTGGGTTTTTTATATTTATTCCGATTTTGTGAATAGTGGAGCTGGCTCTGTCACTTGGGAGCAACTCAAGGAAATGTCAAAAAACGGTATGGAACTCGGCAGCCACTCGAAAAGCCACCCTTTCTTACCTAAAAAAGGAGGCAAAAACCAAGAGCAATACGACGCATGGTTGGATGCCGAAATCGTCCAATCCCGGAAAGTCATCGAGGAAAAAACCGGGGTGCCGGTCCAAACATTTGCTTATCCCTACGGGGCCTTTGACAAATATGTGCGCGCAAAAACCATCCAAGCCGGTTATGAAGGCATCGTGACTGTCGTCCACGCCAATAATTTCACCCATTCTGACCCGATGGAGCTGAACCGTTTTGTGATGACTAAAGGTTATTCGATCACCCAGGCATTAAATGCCGCTGATAAAAACTTAGCCTTGCCATTGGCCAATCTTGAACCCTCCTTGGGGAGTCATCTACCCACTGCCCCCCAAATCATATCGGCCACGCTGCCCAGTGGATATACGACAAATGCCACCAATATCTCGATGACCATCGGGGAAAATAATATTAACGGATTCAACTACGATCCTGCGACCCAGACACTCACCCTGACTAATCTACCCCCGGGACTCAAAGACAAAGTCATCCTTAAAGTGACAGCTAAAAACGACCAGACCGGCCAAAAACAGACCGGCACTTGGTATTTTAATGTCCTCGCCCAAAATCCAGCATCTGTCAAACCAGCCGAACCCGTAGGAGCCAGCCCTGAAAGCCCTCCTACCACTCCCCACCAGCAATGATTCCCCATAATCAACGATGTGTATGTCCAAGGAGCATTCTTGTTCTTTGTCTATTTCTATCACTCACCGTGACTGAGCTTTTCGGCTCAGCCGTACTCCAACAAAAGATCATCGACCAGTTCAATAAATCAGCGACCATCCTCAACCAACAAACTTACCAGGACTTCGAGCAAATTGCTTCACAGACAACAGACGATCAAGCCCTTGTCGCACACCGGATGTCTGGATATCTGGAGGAAGCCCTCAAACTCCAGTCTGAATCCAAAAAATCCATCATTCCCTCAAGGCTCCAAGGGCTTTTCTGGTATTGTTACCGGGCGGGCCAATACGACATCACCTCAGGCATTTATAAAATACTGACAACACGTTATCCTGAACAATCTTTACCCGCCGATCTCAGCCGTGCGGCTGCGGATTCGAGTAAAAGAATCGCCTCCTCAAAAGCCCTGATCCCCCAGATCGCCGGGGCTCAAAAATCTGGAAATCTCGGGCTCATGCGTTCCCTTATTGAGCAAGCCGAACAGATCAATCCTAATTCACCAGAAATCATGGCTTGGCGGGAAAAACTCTTCAGTTCAACAGCGACCGCCCAAAATATCCTGAATGAAATGCAACAAGCCTACAATGACCAGAATTATGCCGTATTACCCTCCTTATTGGAAAAAATGAAAGCCGAAAGCACTAAAACCCCCGGAACCGATTCTTTTGTAACAGAGGCCGCCGGACTTATCGCTTTATCGAATAAAAATCTCAAATCAGCGGACTCTCTCGTTCAAAAAGCTCTAGAGGCACAGAATAAGGGGTTCACCATCGACGCTGCCCAGATGGCATCAGAAGCATTAAAACTCTCAAAACAAAATGCCCAAGCAAACGATCTCCTTAATCAATGGGGGCAACAACTCCGAGCCTTTCAGGAAATTGAAGCCCAGATCAAAGACTGCTTAAATAAAAATGATTATGCGGGGGCATGCAGTCTCTATAAGGAACTCTCCACCACCCCCTCCTCACAATCCTCTGAATTCATCAAAAAACACAAAGAATATGAAAGTATATCCCATGAACAAATCGATCAGGTTAAGGCAATTGCCATCCTGCTGGATCAAGGTCGTTTTGCCGAAGTCCTGCCCGGTATTAAAAAATGGGCTCCTGTCGTACAGAAAAAAGAAGTGGGCGTGACTGTCGGACGGGAGCTCGAAAAACAAAAAAAATATGAACTGGCCATGAAATATTACGAGCTCAGTGAGGATACTTACATGATTAACCGTGCCCGTGATTTGGTGGCCAAGGAAAGCTCGAAATTCGATGCGAAGTCCCTCTTGGATAGGTACAAAAAAAGCATTCTAAAAATCTCTACGGTCACTAATGAAACCACCGGCGCAGCAAAAATGGGAACAGGCTTCATGATCTCGGCCAACGGATATATCCTGACAAACTGGCATGTCATTGACGGAGGCAAAAAGATCTCGGTCATCATTGATAAGGACCAGCAACAATTTAAGGCAACATTGATTCCAGAAGGTTCCTCCAAAGAACACGATATTGCCCTTCTCAAAGTGGATGGACTACAGGGTGAACCCTTAAGATTTGGTAACTCCGATGCTGTCGAGATTGGCGATAAGGTATTCACCATTGGTAACCCTTTGTTGACAACAAACGTCATTACAGAAGGAACATTATCAAGCAGGCAAACGGGAATTGAAGGTTTTAAAAATACCCTCATCCTCGTGGCCGGCATACCTGCTGATCACGGAAATAGTGGGGGCCCTATATTTAATGAATTTGGTGAAGTCATTGGCATTCTTATGGGCGGAGCGGAAGACACGCGGATCAGCCTGGGAATCGATATTCGTAATATTTCAGAAAAGATCGCCCCCTATATCAGGCAATAAAAAATCCGGCTATTTTTTAGTAATAGCCGGATTAAACTGGTTTATCAGATTGCTTATTGGAGGGATTTTATTCCCCGCAACCGCCGTCTTTATACAGGCAACCGGGATTAACACAACGTTTACATTTACCGTCGCTGATAAAGGTCAGTTGGCTGCATTTCGGGCAGATATTGGCTGATCCAGCGGTACGGAAATTCATACGCCCACCACTCCCACCAGCCCCAGGCAACTTTGTTTTATTCACAATGGTCTCAACCCCGAGTGCAAGAGATTCGTTTACATCAATTTGCTCTTTGAGGGTCCGCGGAGGCATCGCAACGGAAGGGAGCTCCAGCTGGTTATTAAGCGGACGCAGGCAGCGGTCCGGACCCGGGAAGAGGTAATCCATTATTTTCATGATCAAGTCGATGACGCTGGAGCACGAGTTAATCGCGGCACGCCCATCCTCACTGTCATCCTCGACAACGACAAACCCACTGGGCTCGAATGTCATATACCGGAAGTCATGCAAGACATCATCCAGTGCGATCCCATATTGAAGCTGGATCGAGATGGCTTTACAAAAAGCATCCAAGACACCATTCGCATAGGTCCCTTGCTGTCCGATACGTCCAAAAATCTCACCGCACCGCCCATCAGGATAGACCCCGACACTGATATAGCCTTTGTGTGCACCGGCAAGGCTGAATTTAATTGTTTGCCCCATACGACGACCCGGTAATTTGCGGCGGATCGGCCCGGCGAATTTTTGGCGTTCAATATCCAGGATACTCTCGGCGGAAATGAGCAATTGTTTATAAACGGTCTGCGGGTCGTGGCGCCGGCCTTCCGGAGTGTCGACTTGATAAACGCTATTAGCTTTGGATTCCGCACGGAAAAGGGCGATACATTTGATACCCATATTATGGCAGATGATGAAACTGCGTTCGATATCATCAACCGTGGCACTGTTCGGCAAATTGCATGTCTTTGAGCTGGCACCACTGATAAAGGGCTGGACAGCCCCGAGCATCCGCAAGTGGCCTTCGACTGAGATATAACGTTGCCCATCACCATTCGTGGCGGAACAATCGAAAGTGGCCAAGTGCTCGGGGGCGAGCCAAGGCACATCCTCAAGATGGCTCTTTCCATTAAGGACGAGTTTTTGCTCATCAGTGATATCCGGGTCGTAAGGATTCTGGCGGAGTTTCCATGCGACTTTTTTCACATAATCGACGGAATGTGTCTCGCTCATTGGATCATCATTGAGTCCTGAATCACTTTTTAAGAGCAGGCTCTGGAGTGCAATCCTCACTGGGCCGGCGTGGCCGACTTTCGTAGTGGACAAGTGGGCGAGGGCTTCGGTCTCGTCATTAGTACAGGCAGTAAGCAATCCATCGAGCCCGGCACATTCAAAGGCCGCTTCACGGACTTGGAACTCAGAGTAACCAAGCTGGTGAAGTCCTTCAAGGGCCAAGCGGTTAAACATCTTGATATGTCCGCCACCACTTAATTGTTTGAATTTAACCAGTGTATAATCAGGCTCGATCGAGGTGGTCCCTTCATCATAACAACCCAATGGTGCCGAGATGGTCCCTGTCGGGGCCATGACCGTAGTAAAGCTATTACGGAAGACCTGTCCGGGCACACAGACCTCGCGCCAAGTTTGGTGCGCCATGTCACGGACGGTAGAGAATCCTGCGATCAGGGACTGGTTGATTTTCGACGGATCCACAAAAACGCGGCGGAAGGCATTTAATGCATCTAACCCATTTAACCCTTGCACCGTCGGGAGAAGGGCTTGGGAACGGTTATACAAATCGTGGATCTTGGCATTCAAGAAATCATCTTCTTTACCCGGCAGGTCGGTAGATAATTCCTGAACGACACGATGGAGGTTAAGGACTTGGCGCAGGCTGCCTTGTGTCTCGTCAAAGGCGATGTAGCCACCGAGTTCAGCACCGAGCTCGGCACTGACTTTAAAGCTTGTTGACGTCAGGAGGCTGGTGAGCTGCGAACAAATCCAACGCCCCTCATCACTATCATAAGGAATCCCCATGGCCATGAGGAGTCCCCCGGTATTAGCAAATCCAAGACCCGTCGTGCGGTAATGGCGTGTGCCCACAGCGATTTCAGGAATCGGGAATCCGCCACACTGGATATTCAAGTCCGCACAAATCATCGCCAACCGAGAAGCGTGGGCGAGACCTTTGGCATCAAAGGTATGGGTATCCATATCGATGAAACGGAAAACATTAAAGCTCGCCAGGTTACAGGAGGTATTATTGAGATGGAGATATTCGGAGCAAGGATTGCTTGTGGTAATGTCCCCGTGTTCCTTGACTGGGTTCCAGAGATTGATCCAGTCATTATTATGCTGTCCGGGCTCCCCGTTACCCCAGACATTTTCGGCCATTTCACGGAGCAATTTGCGCGCAGGGAATGTCTCGTGGATATGGTCGGGTTTGCTCACCCAGCGGGTGTGGTAATTCTCATCCGCGTAAAAGGCGCGCCAGAAATCCCCTTTCAAGGAAACGGAGTGATTGGCATTTTGATGGGCAAGGGTCTCACCATACAATAAACCGTCCATGTGTTTGGAATACTCGATTTGATTGGTCACCGGCACGGCGGCAAGCATTTTATCCACGAGTTTCGAGGCGGCACTATGATCACGGTTCTGCGCGGCTAGTTTACGCAGCCCGACAGTGACATTATGTTCACGCAAGACGATTTTAGCAAATTCCTCCTGGTCATTTTTCACACGGATAAAACGAAAAATATCAGGATGATCACCGAAAAGAAGGACCATGCGGGCGGCACGGCGTGTTTTCCCACCGCTTTTGATGGCTCCAGCCATACGATCCCAGCCTTTATCAAATGAAACTGGACCGGAGGAATGCCCTTTGCCAGTGATGGGCTCGACAGAACTGCGCAAGGTGGAGACATTCACCCCGATACCTGAACCGGAGGCAAATACGCGACCTTCAGTCTTCAAATGCTCAAGGATACTTTCCATATTGTCTTTGACTTCTAACAAGAAACAGGCACTGCATTGTGGGTGCGCCATGGTATTGGTCTCGGCAGCAGAGATCTCGACTTTTCCTCCAACGGGACGTTCAACCGAAAAGTAAGCCTTGGCTCCCCTTTGGGCTTTTTCACGAAGGTCTGCACGACCCCAACGCCATTGCTCGTAATGACCGATATTGAACCATACCGGGGAGTTTGGAGCCCAAATTTGTTTTACCAACATCGCTTTGAGTTCATCATTAAAAATCTCGGCATCCTTCAAAGTCGCCAAATACCCTTCACTCCATGCCCACACGGTATACGTATTGGCGATCCGGTCAAAAGGTTGGCGAAGGCTTTCCTCATATTCCGCTGTGCCGGGCTTACTTCCATAAAGATATTTATCCGATGTGATCAAAACTGCATTTTGGTCCCAATGGGCGGGACATTCCACATTATCGCGTTTAAAACGCACTTTACCGGTCTCAAAATCCTTAATCTCCAGGTTTGTTTTCCTCCATTGGATAGCAAGATAAGGATGGAGTTCATTATTACTGAAATAACGGCCAATATTAAGTCCTCCGCCTACTTTTTTGCGGGGAGGCAATAATATCTTCTGTCCATCTCTTAAAAGCAACTCAGCCTCGACGCTTTTTACGGAAGGCTCATCTTGTTTTGATTCGGTGGGTTCTATAACCTCTGATTCTTTGGAAGAGGCCTGTTTTTTGGTTCCTTTTGCAGGAGTATCAAGAGTTGCTGGAGGGACGGACATTTTATTTCTACCTCTGTTTTAATGTTTAACGATTGTTTTTATGTCTCTAGACTTTTTAAAGTTTTAAAATTAAAAATTGACGTTTGGTTTTTATGTGTTTTTCGTAAAAAATACCCTGCTAATTGTGTCTGCAGGGATAACGACCTACTATATATAGAAGTCGTACCGACTTATGCAAGTGGTTTTTTTCTAATTTTTTAAGCCTCTTTGCCACCTAAAAACAGAGGGTTTCTCTTAATACCAAAAGAAAAGACCTCCCTTAAATTCTTAAAATAGTGAGGGCAGGGTGTGTTCCTTTGATGATATTACAAAATAAAATCGCAGGATTCAAAAAAATTTGTCATACTAAACCATTCCTTGATGATATCTATGATTTTTCTAGCCTATTATATTCACGATTTAAATCCTGTGATTTTCCATATCTATGGTCCTGCGGCAGTTCGTTGGTATGGATTGGCCTATCTGAGTGGATTTATCACTGCATTTTTCCTCCTTAAATACCTCATCCGGAAAAATAAGCTTCACATGCCAGAGAAAATCCTAGCAGATTTCATCATGTGGGCCGCCTTTTTAGGAGTCATGGCGGGGGGCCGGATCGGTTATATTCTGCTTTATGATTTTAATTATTTTATCCATCACCCGGTGATGCTTTTAGAGATATGGCATGGGGGAATGTCCAGTCACGGGGGGATGGCGGGAGTGATCCTGGTGATGATCTGGTTTGCGCGTAAACACAAGTTATCCTTTTGGAATATTGCCGATAATATGGCCTGTGTTGTCCCTGTGGGGTTATTTTTCGGAAGACTGGCGAATTTTATTAACGGTGAGCTTTACGGCAAAATCACTAATATCCCTTGGGCGGTCATTTTCAAGGATGCCAACGGGTCTTTGACCGATCCACGCCATCCCTCGCAACTCTATGAAGCGGCAGGTGAAGGCCTGCTTCTTTTTACCATCCTTTGGCTTTTACGATTCACCAAATATTCAATTCCTGATGGACGTTTAAGTGGTTTTTTCCTGGTTGCTTACGGTGTCATCCGTATTTTTGTCGAGATTTTCAGGGAGCCGGATGCCGATTTAATCCTTGGATTGAGCCGCGGCCAATTCTATTCTCTTTTCTGCGTTCTAGCAGGATTGGGCATTCTATTACTCCGTCGCCCCAAAAGAAGCTAAAAAACATTCGCAAAAAGGGATTGCCTGCCTGTTGACAACTGATAGCCTAAGGTCGATATGAAATTCATCGCATTAACAGTTGTTGCCTCTTTGGCAGTATTATTCGTCGGTTGCTCTTCCACACCGAAAACAACCTCGAGTAATAACACAGTCGTTCACGAAATGAGCGGCTCGAAATAGTCAGTCTTTTTCTTGATTTTTTAATTAAGGAAGAAACCAATCTCAAAGCTTACCATAGTAATCTTATGGTAAGCTTTTTTTATTCCCCTATCACATCCAAGAGCATGATCCCATCCCTGGATCTACCGGAATAGCCCCTAAAATCTTGATAAGGTAAAAGAGTAAATGATAGGCAGAGAAATCAATGAGAACAAGGTGGTAACCAATACCAATGCCGATGCGAGCGGGGCATCACACCCGTATTTACGCGCAAAAACTACCATAAAAAGGGAAGAAGGCATAGCCGCTACCATCACTAAAACACCGCACCACATGGGATCAACCGCCAAAAACATCCCTGTCTGACGTATGAACAAGGGCTGGAGAAGCACTTTGATCAAGACAACAACAATGGCCGCACCTGCGATGATTTTCCTATTCACTGGAGAAAAGACAAATCCTGCAAGCATAGCAGCAGCAATCGCTGTAATGACCGTCCAGAATAGATAGAAACAATTAATCATTCCTGAAACCGGCACTATTTTTTGTGGTAAACCGGCTAATTGGGCCAGTCCACCCAGAAGGAATGCGAGAAAGATGGGGGAATAAAGGAATTTGAGGAGTTCATTAAAAACAACTTTTTTACCTTGTTTCTGGTTTCCAAAAACAATCGCAACGGGAATACTTAACACCAGAACCACAATAGAAATACCCAACCCCATACTGATAATCGCCTCCGTAAAGGCACTCCATTGCCCTGAGTAAAGACTTGAGACAAGAGCGAATCCAGTAATCGAGGCCGCCCCACCCCCGGAACACAGAATCAGGGACCCCGTGCTGGCAGCATTGAGTTTTAACACTTTTTCCGCCACCAGATAAGCAATCATCCCCCCGAAAATGGCGGTGGCATAAACCAAAAGAGGGGCAAACATAAGATTCAAGATCACCGGCGAAATCAATAAACCCAGAAAGACAGATACAGGAAGAGCCACTTTCATGAGTATGTCCGTCAAACATTTCTCATTGTCCTGTGATATCAGAGATTTCTTTTTTAAATAAAAAGCTAAACCGTAGAGGCCGAGTAATACAATTTCGGTTTTAAAAACACTCCAGATCGTATCCATGCCCATAATTTGACAAATTTCTCCGGACAAACCAAGATTAAAATGGATAAGCGATAAAACTCATTATTCAGTTTCCCTCGGCTGAGTAGAAAGCCCTTGACGGGGCAAGAAATTGCAGGTGTATTCAATCGTCTAAATTTCAGCGAGAGGAGATTCCATGAGCAAAATCGCAAAACTTGAATACGATGGCAAAATTCAAGAATTATCAGTGATCGAAGGTACCGAGAAAGAGCTCGGGGTCGATGTTAGCCAACTCCGCGCCCAAACAGGACTGGTTTGTCTGGACGAAGGGTTTGGTAACACAGCCTCTTGTAAGAGTGAAATCACCTTTATTGATGGTGACAAGGGGATTTTACGATACAGAGGCATTCCCATCGAGGAAATGGCTGAAAATTCCTCATTTATTGAAACTGCCTACCTCTTAATCTGGGGCCATCTCCCTTCACGTGAGGAATTACGCGGCTTTTCAAACCACCTCATGGATGAGTCAATGATCCATGAAAATATGAAATTTCTTTTCGAGGGATTCCCCTCCACAGCTCATCCCATGGCCATCCTTTCAGCGATGATTAATGCCATGGGCTGCTTTGAACCGGTCGGTGAAGTCCTTGACGCCAAACAATTTGAACGTGCCACAGCCGCCCTTTTGGCAAAAGTCTGTACAATTGCCGCGTGCTCCTACCGAAAATCCCGAGGACTACCCTTTAATTATCCAAATCCGGCATTCAAGTACGCGGCCAATTTCCTGCATATGATGTTTTCCATGCCCCACAAGGAATACGTTCCTGAGCCCGAAGCCGCCCATGCACTGGACATGCTCCTTTTACTGCATGCCGACCACGAGCAAAATTGCTCCACATCCACAGTCCGGATGGTGGCCTCCAGCCGTGCCAATATCTATGCCAGTACAGCCGCCGGGGTTTGCGCCCTCTGGGGTTCCCGTCATGGCGGAGCTAACCAAGCTGTCTTGGAAATGCTCGAGCAAATCCACAAGGAAGGTGATGACGGCTCGAAGTTTATTAATGCCGCAAAAGATAAAAATAGCGGCCGCCGTTTAATGGGTTTTGGCCACCGGGTTTACCGGAATTACGATCCCCGCGCCAAAATCATTAAAAGAGCTTGCGATAATTTACTCAAAAAGATGGGAATCTCTGATCCCCTTTTGGACATTGCCCGCAAGCTTGAAGAAGTCGCCATTCATGATCCCTACTTTGTTGAGCGGAAACTTTATCCTAATGTCGATTTCTACAGCGGGATTATCCTCCGAGCCCTCGGGATTCCCACCCAAATGTTTACGGTTATGTTCTCCATCGGGCGCATGCCTGGTTGGATCGCCCAATACAAGGAAATCTCTGACGACCTGAGCAACCGGATCGCACGGCCGAGACAGATTTACATCGGCAAGGAGCTGAACCATTTCCTGCCAATAGAAGAACGGGGTTAATCCCCCCCCTCGATGGTTATTCCATTTTGACCGGCACTCCCGGTAACGGGAATTATTTTCTTTTTGACACAGGATACCTATGCCCGATATCAGTGAATACATTGTCAAATACGACGCCCAGAAATGTTTGATCGAATCCCAGAGTCGCTTTCTTTTAGACTGCTACAAAAAGCTCACGGGGCATCACTTGATCGAGATTGAAGAAACTGCGAGTCCTACACAAATTGCCCAGGCTGTTTTTTTCGCTCCATTTGCGATCCTGTCCGGGGGTAATGAATCAGATCAAATACTTAATTACGCGAATCTCAAAGCCTTGCAGCTTTGGGAAATGGAATGGACGGAGATTACCCGTACCCCCTCCCGACTGACGGCTGAACCCCTCCATCGAGATGAAAGGGCCCGATTTTTAGAAAAAGTTCGAGTCGAAGGTTATATCAGCGACTACCAAGGCATCCGCATTTCAAAAAACAAACGCCGGTTCAGGATTGAAGAGGCCACAGTGTGGAATCTTGTGTGCCCCGATGATGGAGAATTCCTCGGCCAAGCGGCAACATTTTCACGATACACTTACCTGTGATTTATGTCTCATTTTCGGTTTTTAATCCCGCCTTCTTTGCTGGCGGTGGTTTTTGAATTCCGTAGAAAAAATATTATTTTCGGGTTAGCGCAGGCATCAAAACTGCTTTATACTACAATCATGGGACAACTGACAAAATCCAATCTCTCGACATTATTGAGGGACGAAGACCCGGCAATCGTCACCTTAATGCGCCAGCAGCTCTATGAACTAGGGACAAACGACATTGAGTCTCTGGAGAAACTCCTCCACTGTGATGATGCTGTGGTATCCCGTCATATCCAAGAGGTGCTCGACGAGGTATTAATCGAGCAAAACGAACAGGATTTCCTCCTGTATTGTCATTCATTCAGCGAAGACGGCGACATGGAGGAGGCCGCTTGGCGCTTGGCCGCAGTCTGTTATCCGAGGGTAAATTATGAAGCCGGGAAAAGGACATTGGATGAGTGGGCCGAGAAGTTACGCTTGCGCCTGACGAACCCGGACAATGCGATTAAAGGCATTAATGATATTGCCGCTTTTGTTACTTATGAACTTGGATTCCATCCAAACGACTCGACCTATTACGACACGGAAAATAGTTTTATCAACCGTGTTATTGAGACGAGGACAGGCATCCCCATTACCCTTTCCCTGATCTATCTTTTCCTTGGAAAACGGCTGGACCTGCCTATTCACGGGATCGGCCTGCCCGGACGCTTTATCTGCGCTTGGGATAATGTCCTTTTCGACCCATTCAATAAAGGACAAATCCTCTCCAAGGATGATTGTATCCGGATGCTCGAAGACATGGGTATTTCATTCCAGGAAGGTTTTCTTTCCGTCACCCCTTCAAAGGCCATTCTCATGCGGATGATCCATAACCTCGTCAATATCTACGCCTCCGAGAACAATACTGACATGCAACAAAAAATGATTAATTTCATCGTCGCATTACAGACTTAACTCGGCGGCTTCTTCGGTCGAGAGACTCAACTCCGAAGTCGACCGTTTCTTCCGGAAGCAATATCGGGGAAAATAATAATACGCATTAGCTCGCCTCTGGCAGACATTGCCGAAGACGACGTGTAGGTCACCCATTGAAAACGGTATCCTTTCCATCCCTGGGGAGAAGGAAGTCAAAGTCAGTTGATTCAAGGCTCTTGAAACAGAATAAAAACTTCAGCTAGTGCAAATTGCACCGGCTTTTTTCTGACGATCACAAAAAGACCCGCTCCATCGAGACAGTTTTCCCAAAAACTTTTTGCCCCCAGGCTGTTTGTACTGTAGTTATAGACAAAACCCCCTTTTATGATTTCTTTTATCCCCCCATCTTTTCAAAACAAATTGTTCCTGATTTTTTCGATTACCCTGCTCTTGAGCCTTCCTGCCCAGGCCATTTGGCCCTTCCCGGATTCTTCTGAAAAGGCGAACCCTCCCAAAAAACAAGCGCCCCCGGCTATTACAGAGTCGATGACACCACTATCCTCCACACCCGAAGGTGGAAAACAACAGTTAGGAACAAGCTTCTCCGGTGTCGTGGATTTAGCGGGTAAAAGTGTGGTCAATATCCAGACGCTCTCAACCGGCAAAAAAAAATCCCCGGTCAAAAAACATCCCTCGTTGGATGACGAGTTTATGAAACGCTTTTTTAACAAGCCAAATAGCCCACTGGACAAACCGGAAGGGCGACGGATCCACAGCCTCGGATCGGGTATTATTGTTTCGCCGGAAGGTTATATCCTGACGAATAATCATGTCATTGACGGGGCCGACGAAATCAAAATCACCCTCAAAGATGATAAGACTGAGTACAAGGCAAAACTCATTGGGACCGATCCAAAGACTGATATTGCCCTCTTGAAAATCGATGCCAAAGACCTTCCTTCCATTGAGTTCGGTAATAGCGACCTCCTCCGAGTCGGTGATATCGTCCTGGCGATCGGAAATCCCTTTGGTTTGGGGCAGACAGTCACCATGGGTATTATTAGTGCTACCGGGCGCAGCGGCATCGGGGTATCCGACCTCGAGAATTTCATCCAGACGGATGCCTCCATCAATCAAGGTAATAGCGGCGGAGCCCTCGTAAATACCTCTGGCGAACTCATCGGGATCAATAATGCCATTTTCAGCCAGAGCGGCGGAAATATCGGGATCGGATTTGCCGTCCCTGTGAATATGGCCAAAAACATCATGGAGCTGCTGATCAAAGACGGTAAAGTCACCCGGGGATACTTAGGAGTCGTCATTCAACCGGTGACACCGAAAATCGCCGAGTTCTTTAAACTCCCTGATAGCACCGGAGCACTGGTGGGGGATGTCACGAGTGGCAGCGGGGCAGAAGCTGCCGGGATTAAACGCGGTGACGTCATTATCGAGCTCGATGGCCGGAAAATAAAAGATTCCAAAGAGTTACAGCTCCTTGTTTCCCAAAATGCCCCCGGGAAAAAAGTCTCGATCAAAGCCATTCGCGACGGCAAACCCCGTATCTTTTCGGTATCACTCAAGATTTTACCCGACAAAAAAACCGACGGATCCGGGATCAATCCGGCTGAAATCCCCAAGAAAAACCTTTTTGAAGGAGTGGAAATCGGAAATATTGACGCCCCACTCCGTACCCAGTTCAATCTCCCGGGTAATTTATCCGGGGCCTTCGTCACCAATGTCGATCCGGAAAGTGCCGCAGCAGAAGCCGGGCTCCATCCCGGGGATATCATCCAAGAGATCAATCGGGTTAAAATCAGTGACGCCACATCCGCTTATCAAGCTAAACAAAATGTCAAAGATAAATCCTCCGTGGTTGTCTTGTGGAACGATGGCACAACCAGATATATCGTCATCGAAGAGTAATTTCCCCACGCGACTCACCTGGATATTAAGGCCCCATCTAATGAGGGCATCCGCTTCGGTCGTTAATATTTAAAATTCAGGCTTGGCGAATGGGGCAATTTGCGTGTGAATAATCGGCCTATGTTATCAGCTGGAATCGTTGGTTTGCCGAATGTGGGAAAATCCACATTATTTAATGCCCTCACCCGCTCGCGTAAAGCTGAGTCGGCCAATTACCCTTTTTGCACGATCGACCCGAATGTCGGGGTCGTCACAGTGCCCGATCCCCGTCTGGAGCAACTTGCTAAAATCGAGAACTCTCAAAAGATTGTCCCCGCGGCCATTGAATTTGTCGATATCGCCGGTTTGGTCAAAGGGGCGGCCCAAGGCGAAGGGCTGGGCAACCAATTCCTCGCCGCCATCCGAGAAGTCCATGCCATTACCCAGGTCGTGCGCTGTTTCGATGATGAAAATATCCACCATGTCAACGGTTCTGTCGACCCGGTCCGCGATATCGAGGTGATTAATACCGAGCTCATCCTCTCCGACCTTGCCGGTATCCAAAAGCGGAGGGAAAAAACAATCAAGCTCGCCCGTGGAAATAATAAGGAAGCAATTGCAGAGCTCGCTGTCCTGGAAAAACTTGAGCCTTACCTCGACTCGGGTAAACCCGCCCATACCATCCAGCTCTCCGATGATGAGAAAATCATCATGAAATCATTTTTCCTCCTCAGCGGTAAACCGACCATCTTTGCCTGTAACGTGGCCGAAGGAGACCTCGCAAAGGGAGACGAGAATCCTTACGTCCAGAAAGTCCGTGAATACGTCAAAACCCATCTCGACACGGAAGCCGTCGTCATCAGCGCCCAGATCGAAAGCGAACTCATCGACCTCAGCCCTGAAGAAGCCGCCGCTTACCTCAAAGACCTCGGGGTGGAAGAGTCCGGCGTCGGCGCCTTGATCCGTGCTGCATACAAATTACTCGGCCTCCAGACATACTTCACTCTCGGGCCAAAAGAAACACATGCCTGGACCATCCGCGTCGGGGCTAAAGCACCGGAAGCCGCTGGCGTCATCCATACCGATTTTGAACGTGGCTACATCGCTGCCGAATGCACGGCATGTAGTGATTTGCTCTCACTGGGCTCATTCACCAAGGCCAAGGAAGCCGGCAAACTCCGCCTCGAAGGCAAGGAATACACCGTTAAAGACGGTGATGTCATGGAGTTCCGCTTTAATGTATCCAAATAAAGCATGAGCGAACCGGTTTTCACTGCTTACACTTCCTCGGCACGGGATCGCCTGCTGCCGTTAGTGAAAATGTTTTATGCTCACGAGCAAGTTGTTTTTGATGAGAAAATCATTTTCTCGGTATTAGAGGAATTAGCCGCTCCTCATCCCCCGGGCTTCCTTTATTTTATCGAGCAGGACGGGAAAACAGCCGGATACCTTTTGGTGACATCATGCTTTAGTATGGAGTTTGGGGGCCGCTTTCTTTTACTGGATGAACTCTTCCTTTTGGAAGAATTCCGAGGAAAAGGAGTCGGCAAAAAGGTGGTGCAATTTACGGAAAGTCTCTGTGAAAAAACGGGCTGTTCCCACTTGCGACTCGAAGTCCACCACGCCAATCACCGCGCCCTAGCCACCTATCACAAGGCCGGCTTTTTGAGTCACGGTCGGGATTATCTCACCAAGTCCATCGATTCCGGAAAAAATTAGTCCTCTTTTATCTCTCCTCCCCCGTCAGAGCAATTTGCTCCACCTCTGATTTTTGATGAACTCAATCCGAAAGGAAATTCTGTTTTTATGTCATCACTCGTTTTCCGCCCTGATATGGACGAAGTCCGCCATCGCCTCACCACGTTCTGGAATGGAGGCGACCTCGGACGCCCTGCCATCGCCCTTTGTTCCGCACGGGAAGAACCGTGGGAGCAAATTGCTTTTATGAAGAAACCTGACGATTGGCCGACATGGTACTCCACCAAAGACATGGAATACCGGGTATACCAAGGATTCACTGATGCTGCCCGTGCAAATCACCATGCGGAAGCCGTCCCGAATACTGCACCCGATCTCGCCCCAAATTGCCTGGCTCTCTTCCTCGGTTGCCATGGTGTGGAAGGTGATGGCACGGTCTGGTGTGAACCCTGTATGAGTTCACCCGATGAGGCAAAATTCGAATACAATGCCGATAATTTTTATTGGAAATTCTGCCTTGCACTCAATCGCCGCCTCGATCTGGTCGGCAAAGGAAAATTCCTCCAGGCTTTTCCAGACCTCATCGAAGGATTAGACACTCTGGCGGCCATGCGCGGCGCCCAGCCCCTCCTCATGGACATGATTGAAAATCCTGATTGGGTCCATGAATGTCTCCGGAAAATCACTGACCTTTATTTCCGGTATTATGACGTGCTCTATGAAAAGACCAAAGACGAGGTCGGAGGAAGCATTTTCTGGGCTTGGGCTCCTGGGCGGATGGCTAAATTCCAATGCGACTTCTCCGCGATGATCTCGCCACGGATGTTTAAGGAATTTATGCTTCCCATCCTCAATGAAATGTGTGAACGGGTGAGTTACTGCATGTACCACTGGGACGGCCCCCAAGCCCTGCCGCATGCAGACCATATTTTATCCATTAAATCCTTAAAAATGGTGCAGTGGACCCCGGGCGAAGGCAGTGTCGGGCCCACTACCGATAAACAGTGGTGGCCTTACTACCACAAAATCATTGATGCAGGTAAAAGGGTCTATATCCACGTGATGGATGCCAAACAATTGGCCGCAATGAAAATGGAGTTCGGCCCAAAATTCAACAGCTTCTACCTTCATATCTGTGAGCAAATGCCTACGGTAGAAGCTGCTGAAGAATTAATCAAATCCACCCAAGAATGAGGCTAAGATATACCCTGAAGATTGTCCGCAGGGTAAACGCGTACCAATAAAAAACTTTACATTCTGCGCGACCTTTTCGGAAAAACATGTTATAGAATGATGATGAAAACATTCTTTATTCTCGTCGTCATCGCGGCAGGGGTTTATTTCGGTTGGAAATATCTGAATAAAATCGATATCGACGGAAGTACGGCAAAACAGGCACAAGAATTTGACCGCGAGGTAAAAGAACAGGGTCAAGGGAAGAGGGCCATTGAAAACCTGCCTCCCTCGGATAAAACCGCCTCATCTTATGTGGCACCTGTAGCCAGCACGATGGAAAAGCTCAAAGGGGCTAATGCCGCTACAAATGACCGTAATGGCGATGCTCCCTAATCCGTAAAAGTCTCAAAACAATTTGCCTTGAGTACAGGTATGGCGGGTATCCCGATCATCCCCTCATCATCAGGGGGAGGACTACCGATTACGAAGTGCTGCCTTTTTCCGGCGGGCGATGAAAATCCCGTATGCACTCATGGCCATCCCGATAATCATTAAGCCATACGTACTTGGTTCCGGAATGACCGCCAGATAATAATAACCGGCCACAAAGGTCGTCTTCAAATATTGGTCTGCATTTAAGCCCACGGCTTGGAATCCGGAAGTAAAGAATCCCGAACCGTTCTGGTAAGCAGCGAAAATATTATTGGATGAACGAAAGCCACCGTAATAAATATTCGTACTGGTAATCCCACTGGGGGGCGCATCAAAGCTCCATAAAATCGTCCCTGTATTGGTAAAAGTCGTTCCGGCAAATTCGATCCCTTGGAAACCATTGGTATTCGCACTCATTGACCCCCCGTTTTCTTTTTTGAGGTTTATGGTTCCAGCATTAGTAAAGTTCCCATTCACCCGGAAGATATTTCCATTGGTCACATCAGTCGTGTCGATACACAGTGACGTGCCGAAATTTACCGTCATCGCCCCGCTATTGGTCACCATGCCTTTGATGATCATACTGCCTCCCGTCAAACGGGTCTGGGTCGCTGTCACATTCATATTACTGAGGATGGTGTGACCGGGACCGGTTTTTACAAAATTTCCCGTGCCGAGGTTCATATTACTGGCAAAAATCGTATTCCCGAAACCGCCATTGGTCAGGCTTTGATCGGCACTGGTCACTGTCCCTGCAATCGTAAATACATCCCGGTCAGAATTGATGGAAGCTCCGCCGGTACCCACCGTAATATTCCCACTCCAAGTATTTGACCCTTGCAAATTGCGCAAAGCCCCTTCGACCGCCACACCCGTTCCTATAATCGTGAGGTTTTCACGGATATTGATATCCGTATTTCCACGGGCGATTTCCAAGCTTGAACCTGAAGCCACTGTCGTCGCCCCGTTAGTCGCTCCCAGTGAATAGGAATCACTCACACGGAGGACCCCATCCGATAAAGTCGTAACACCCGTATAGGAGTTTGATGCGCCTAATGTCAGTTTTCCGTTCCCCAGTTTTGTCAAAGCACCAGTACCCGTCACATTCCCGTTCATTAATGAACCTAGGGCATTACTGATCGTTAAGACACTTGTGACAGAGCTCAAATTAACCGTTGTGCCCGCATCGGCCAAAATATAACCCAATGTCTCACTACTATTTGAGAGATTTAATGTTCCGGAATTTTCAATATGGACGACGGATGAATCAGAAATTTGGTTATTCGCCAAAAGATTAACGGTTCCTGTCCCGCCTATCCGGAGAAGCCCAGCAGTGGCATTAACTCCAGCCGTTTTATTCAGATTTAAATTTCCTGCTACCACTTCAGTTTCGCCGGTGTAAGTATTTGCTGAAGTACCACTGAACGTCACTGTCCCTGTTCCATTCTTCGTAAAATTACCTAACCCCGTTTGGATGATACCTGAAAAGGTGATATTTCCATTCCCACCCGCCGTTACCGTAGTATTTGTCCCGTTAATATTACCGGAAAGGGTCAGGGTATTGGTATCGGATTGGATACGGGCGTCCCGCGTTAACGTTATATTGTTAGCAATCGTGTTATTACCGGAGATATTCCGGAGTGCCCCATTCTCGTTTTGACCGGTTCCTTCAATCGAGAGATTATAATTGGCGAGTGTAATACCCCCCTGTATTTCTAAACCGGCACCGGTATGAACCGTGACGGCATTCACATTATCACCAAGGGCCTGAGCACTACGGACATTGACTACGCCCTCTTGGATAGATACTGCCCCGTTAAATGTATTAGCCCCGCTCAAAATCAATCTGCCGTCCCCATATTTATAGAAACCCGCTGTCACATTTTCACTAATCACCCCCGAGAGGGTGAGATCTCCAGTCCCTGAAACATCCATAATAGTACTCGCAGAATCCAAACGGATTGTCCCCGAGATCGTTTGATTATTCGTGGACATCTGGATAATGCTGGGCAATGTACCACCGAATCGTAATTGACTGCCACTTCCCACAACAAAGGTTCCTGCATTCGTATTAAAACGAATCACATTTACATTTCTATTTGCATTCACTACCGGGCCATTTGTCCGTACTGTGCCTTCAAAAGATATCCTTGTTGTAGTTGCAGAAGGCGGAGCCACATTTGAAACCCAGTTATTGGCCGTATTTAAATTATTGTCACCCCCGCCCCCGTCCCAGACATTCCAAGTATTCGTCGGACCGGTAAGGAAAGTCCAAGTAGAACCGTAACCGGTAATCGTTTGGTTCGGTGCGGACGTAATGGCTCCACTGCCTTCTCCTGAAAAATACATCAGGTTCATAACAGCATTCGAAACGGAATTCGAGGCACTACTCAGAAAAGCCAAACGATCTCCTGCCGATTGATTACGCACAACTAAAGGTCCACCGGCTGTTCCGGCATTACTAAACATAAAAGAATTTGAGGTGCCTGCCGTTCCGAAATCCAAGAGCCCTTCATTAAAGGATAAGGTCAAGATACGTTCAGAATTTGTCCCAGCCAGGTCAAATTTTCCTCCGATAAGATTCATCGAACTATTATCGGATAACCGGTCACTCGAAGAAATGCGTAATATCCCACCATTAATGGTTGTAGTGCCCGTAAAAGTATTCGAGCCTCCTAATACAACAATTCCATCCCCTTCTTTAGTGATACTGCCTACTCCTCCACCAGTACCATTTTGTAAGACTCCATTAATAATGAAGGGGGAAGCTGTCGCGACCACATCGAGGGTCTGGGTTCTGGCCGTGGCCCCTTCACTCAGGAACATGGCTCCATTCATGACCGTGCTTGCCGTATTGGTCACATAAAGAATCCGGTTAGCCCCGTTATTGGTCATGGCTCCGTTTAAAGTCAGGGCATTTGTGCCCCCGATCCTTAAATTGGCAAGGAGATTAATATTATTCGAGATCGCCCGGGAGCCACTATAAGCGAGAATATTTCCGCCACTCCCCTGAACTGTCAGGGTACTCGTCCCGAGTGCATTACTACTGCCTATCCCTAAAGTCCCTGCGGATAACCTCGTGCCCCCGCTATAAGTATTACTCCCGCTCAAAACAAGTAATCCCGGGCCGGTCTGGGAGACTGATCCATTGTTAGTAATATTCCCGCTGATTTGGGCATTCCCCACGCCCGTACTCTGGAGGGAGAACCCCCCGTTATCCAGTGTGCCACTGAGTACGGTCAAAAAGTTTTCAGCATCAGCGTCCAAAACCATATTTGTGGACATCACGATATTCGCAGAGATATTGTGGGCGGCATCACCTGAATTATTACTGGTGCGGATCTGCAAATCTCCGGGCATCCCCCTGCCATCCATATAAAGTGTCCCATTCGTGATTGTATAAGAATAAGCCCCATCAAATTGAATGGCCCGGTTAGTGACTGTCCCTCCCCCCAGATTTACGAGTTGGTTACTCGCGATATAGGTATCACCAAATAAAATATCCGCTCCGGCAGTCGGTGTCGTGCCGGTTGTATTCGTATTAACCGTATTTGTGATACTGCACAATGTAGGGGTGACCCGTGGGCCTACCCAGTTATTACTCACTGTCCACAGGCCATTGGCTGCGTCATTATCCCACTGGAAAGCCGTTACATTAGTAATCGTGACATTACGAATATCGTGATATTCGACAGATCCACCTGTTCCACCGAAAAAACCAAAACCTAAAGTGTCCGGGCGTGTATAAGCCGACAAATCCGTCGTGAAAAGGTCAACATAAGTATTTGTCCCATATTTCATGGAAACCGTTAGGATATTATCGCGGGTCAGATAAATTTGTATATTCCTATTATCTACAGCATTGGTTGGACGATATGTCGGAAAGTCTAATGCTGTAGTCAGTGACGTCGTACCTGCCAAATATTCATATCCACTCTGCCCTGAACCAGGGCCCCTGACAGCCACAGAGTTTACGACTACTCCGGGACCACCAACACGTCCCTCGGTCGGATTTGAATAATTTCCAAAAGAATCAATCCCGATCCCTAAATACCCTCCAGCCAAACCACCGCTTATTGGACTTACATTTTTTTGGGCATATCCCAGAGAACCCCCACTAGCTCCAATCGCAAAAGGCACTGATCCATCGTAGAGGAAAAACCCAATCCCATCAGCTCCAATTCCTGCTGGTGCTGTTTTCCACATCGCAAAATCAAAGTTGATTTTGATTTCCGTATTCGCAGAGAAAATCGTATCATTATAAACCGCGTATGATGCGATGTTATTGCCTGTGTCCGTAAGCCTTAACCAACCACTCCCGTTAGCATCCCCATTGGTCGCTGTCAAATTAGGTGTGTAACCCACCCCACCCAAAGTCCATCCTGTCACTGTATTACTGGTGAATGATTCACTCACGACTAATGTCTGTGCACGCGCCCCCATCATCGTCACTAGGCCAAAAAGGCATAGTCCCATGAGAAAAGTTTTAGTCGGTGTACAATAATGAAACATGATCTTGATCTTGATATTGGGTAATGTTTTGGGCTTAGGAAAAGGCACATCAAAACTACAAACCCAATTTGCATCCCCTCCGGATAAATAGCGACATATCTTCGACAAGCGGTAGTAACAAATCGTCAAGCGGTAGTAAACATTTTTATTGAAATTTTAAATTTCCTATTCATTTGGCATTGTAATACTTAAAAGGATTTTTACATAAAATTTTTATTATGGTAATTATTGCTTTTTAATTGCTAATAATTAATTGAATACTACGAAGTCCTATACCCGAAAATAGGGGGAGAATAGACATCAAACTTCGAACTCAGACATCATTCTACGGCCATCACATGGTCTGCTCATGAGAGGGGATAATATCCTGTCATTTATCCATAAGTCATTAGTCTCTAAAGCTCAAAGCCTTGAATGGTCTGGGTGATTTTTTGCCCGATCTCCTTGACTGGGGGGATCAGTTTTTCAAATTTCCCCTTCATTCGCTCTTTTGGGCCAGAGATTCCTACTGCACAAACAATGCGATCCCGAAAATCATAAATAGGGACAGCCATACATAAGACCCCTTGGGAACGCTCTTCCTTATCAGTAGAATATCCCATTTTCCGCACATCCTGCAGGTGGAGGGCTAATTTCCCGATATCAATAATCGTCGTGGGTGTATGAGATACTAACCTCACTCCCTCAAAAAGCATTTCTAAATCTTTGAGGGACATTTGACATAATAAACTTTTCCCCACAGCCGTGGAGTGGAGTTCATCCACATGCCCTAATTGATGGTAGATCGACACCATTTCCGTCGCCGTCTCGGAATCAACAAAAACCGATTGCACTCCACTCCTGACGACCGTGTGTGCTGTCTCCCCGCTGAATCTCACTAATTCACGAAGGAAAGGATTGATCAATTCTGTCAGCTTTAATTGTTTCTCCAAAGCCGTCGCCAGCTTATAAATGCCCAGTCCCAGTGAATAAACCCTTTCATCTTTCTCTTGGGATACAAGACGGTGCTTTATCAGGGTTGAAAGCATCCGGTGAACGGAACTCCGGTCGACTTGCATGAATGCCGCAAGCTCCGCCAAGTTATATTTCCTTTGGGGAGTGTCTGCCATTTTTTGCAAGAGTTTCAATCCCCGGTCGAGGGCTTGGATGACTGTGAAATCGGTTTTAGGCATGATAAAAACAATTAAGGGTTCGAGTCCGTTTTTCTCCAGTGGATTTTTAATCAATCATCTGCATTTTAGATTTGCATTATTGACTCACATTGCGCTATATACAATATTATTGCACGAATAAAAATGGAGAAAATACGATGAGACCCGATTTATTTGAAGGAATGACCATGGTAGACCTCTCTCTACCAATCTATCATGACGCACCTATCTGGAGTGCTGAGCCCCAATGTATCGTCCATGACTGGATCCGGAAAGGCCGTTGTTACGGTCGTCCTGAGCCCCTGAATATGAAATACTTCTGCATGGCTGGACATCAGGGCACTCACACAGACGCTCCTTACCATATGAATAATGAGGGGGTCAAGCTCGACCAGATTCCCCTCTCCCGGTACAAGGGCTGGACACGCGTACTGGATTTTCGTGATAAAAAACTGGGGGATCATTTTACCGCTGAAGACATGGTCAAACATGGGGTGAAAACAGGCGAACGCATTTTGCTCTGCACAGGATGGGATCGTTACTTGAACCCCTTCGATGAAACATATTTTAACCTCGACCACCCCCATTTTTCTGAGGACGGCATCTACTGGCTCTTGGATAATAAAATCGAGCTCGTCGGGATGGACACACCTTCGACAGACCCTTCCCTCGTGGATCATCCAAAGATTTTCGAGCGCCAGGAACATTTCCCGATTCTACTCGAACTCATGACTAACCTCGATAAAGTCGTCGGGAAAGAGGTGTATCTGATGTGTCTGCCTCTTAATGTCCGTGAGGGTGACGGTTCGTGGGTTCGCGCTGTGGCATTCGTTCCGGAAAAATAATTAACCTGATTCAAGAAAGATAAATATCATGAAAGTAGAACATATTGTTTGGTTTAAATGGAATGAAGGCGTCTCGGAAGATCGCATTCAACATCATCTCAATGGCCTGAGCGCCCTCGTGAATACAGTCCCCGGGATTATTTCCTTGCGACTCGGTAAAAACTTTACTGATCGTGCCAAAGGCTTTACCCATGGCCTCGTCGTCACCCTCGAGAATAAAGCTGCTTTACCCATTTACGCCGATCACCCCGAGCACATGGCTGTGGCTACAGAGCTCCGTAAGGATGCCGAAGTGATGGCCATGGATTTTGAATTCTAAAAAAACCGGAATATTCCAAAATCAGGAACGCGGGGTCTCCTCCCGCATGATTATTGCCAATGGCCGTGAGAGGGACCCCACGGTCTGATTAAATGATTTGGATCACTTATTTATGAGCACCACACTCTGCGGCGGACATTTTATCAACGGTCAATGGATGACCTCCGAGGGAAAACCCTTCCAGTCCATCAACCCCCAAACTGGGGAAAAACTCCCCACGGTTTTTCATGGGGCTAATCCCGAGCAAATTGCGCAGGCCTGTGAATCCGCGCAAATTGCTTTTTCAAAAACCCGCCAGCTCCCTCCCACGCAAATTGCGCAGCTCCTAGAGCAAATCGCCACCGAGATCGAAGCCGCCGGGGATGAGCTCCTCCAAATGGCATCCCATGAAAGTGGATTACCCGTGCAACCACGCTTGATGGGAGAGCGTGCCCGCACCTGTGGACAGCTTCGCCTTTTTGCTGCCCTCGTCAAAGAGGGTGACTGGGTCGATGCCCGCATCGACCGCCCTGATCCCGCGCGCACCCCACTTCCAAAGCCCGATGTCCGCAGCGCCCTCGAAGCCATCGGCCCTGTCGTCGTATTCGATGCGAGTAATTTCCCCTTGGCTTTCGGAGCATGTGGTGGTGATACCGCATCCGCACTCGCAGCAGGAAATCCTGTTATTATCAAAGGACACACCGCCCATCCGGGTACTAATGAGCTCGTTACCCAGGCCGTACAAAAAGCCCTAGAAAAATGCAATTTGCCCGCAAGCTTTTTCCAACTCCTGCAAGGGAGCGGATCAACCGTCGGCTCAGCCCTCGTGATTGATCCCCGGATAAAAGCTGTCGGATTCACCGGTTCACTCTCCGGAGGCCGCGCACTCTTTGACCTTGCTGCCAAACGTCCAGACCCGATTCCTGTTTATGCCGAAATGGGCAGTCTCAATCCTCTTGTCATCCTCCCTAAGGCTATTGAAAATAAAACCACACAAATTGCGGAAGGTCTTGCCGGGGCACTCACCCTGGGAGCAGGCCAATTCTGCACACGCCCCGGCCTGATTTTCGCAGCAAATTGCGCCGCCACAGATTCGCTCATCACGCAAATTGCCCAAAAGCTAGCCGGCCAGAAATTCTGCATGCTCACCCCTGGGATCCGTGACCATTTTAATTCCATTGTGGAGCAATTTGCTACAATCAATAGTGTCAAAGTCCATGTCGCCCCTGAAAAGTCAGGTGCTGCGGGCACAGGAGCTTTCCTCTTAGAAACCGATGTAAAAACTTTTCTTACCTCCCCTGCCTTGCAGGAAGAGGCCTTTGGCCCGTCAGGACTGATCGTAAGGTTTGATTCTATTCATGATCTCTCCTCCCTCTTTACCTTGGTGAAAGGCACCCTCACAGCGACCATCCACCATGACGCAGCTGACGATACCGTGGAAGTGGCCGCAGCCTTTTCTCAAGCGGCGCAAATTGCAGGGCGCGTAATCAGTAATGGTTATCCGACCGGGGTAGAAGTCTGCCATGCCATGGTCCATGGTGGGCCGTATCCCGCGACTAGTCACTCCGGATTCACCTCTGTCGGTACCGGTGCTATCCGCCGTTTCGCACGCCCGGTGTGTTACCAAAATCTCCCCGACACCCTATTGCCCGAAACCCTCCGTGATTTAAATCCCCGGAAGATTTTCAGGCTCGTCGATGGGCAATACACTCAAAATCACTCCTGAAAAATATGATGAAAAAAATCGGAATCGGATTTGTCGGTTGTGGGGCCAGTCAATCCATGTATGGACCTGCTCTGCGATACCTGGATGAAGGCCAAGCCGTCGCTTGGGTGGATGTCGAGCTGCAAAAAGCCCAAGATGCCTCCACACGGTACGGGGGGAAGGCTTTTACCGATTATGATGAGTTCCTCAAATGTCCCGGACTGGATGCCGTGGTCATTGTTTCCCCCCCTTGGCTACACCTCACCCAAGCAGATGCAGCGGCCAAGGCAGGAAAACATGTCCTTTGTGAAAAACCCATGGGACGAACTGTCGATGAATGCCGGCAGATGATCGAAGCTGTCGAGGGACGAGGGAAGATCCTGATGATCGGATTCATGAAACGTTTCAGCCCATGGTTCCTGAAAATCAAAACCATGATCGACTCTGGGGAGCTGGGTGAAGTCTTTCATGTCTCTGTCGACTGGAGCTGGCCACAATATGCCCTCAGCGGTTGGCGCGATAAACGTGAAAACCTCGGTGGACTCTTTTTTGATCACGGCAGCCATACAATCGACCTTTGCCGTTGGTGGCTCGGTGAGATAGAAACCGCTTATGCCGATGTGCGCATTTTGCTCGAAGGCCGGGAAGTCGAGGATTTCACCCAGGCCATTTACAAACATCAAAGTGGGGCTATCAGCACCCATTATAATTCACGCATGACCCATCGCCCCCTCCGTGAGGCCTACCTGATCGAAGGCAGCAAGGCTACGGTGACAATCGAGTGCGTGGGTAAATGGAGCTTTATTTCCCCTGAACCCTTTGTGATCAGGAAATATGTCCAGAACCAAGAACAACCCATCGCGATTGACATTCCTTGGAGCTGGGATCTGGATGAATACGTGAAATCCACCTGGATGTATTTGGGTTCCCTACGCCATTTCTGTGAAGCGATGATTTCCGAAAAACAACCAGCCCTCTGCACCGGAAATGATGGATTAAAATCTGTGGAGGCCATTAATGCCGCCTATATCTCCGCCTGGAAAAAGCAAGTGATTACATTGCCTCTAAACGAAACTTACGAGCCTGAAAAAATCTTTGAGTCATTTGCCGTCGAAAGTCCGAAGATCCCTATTTCACGCTAACCTCATCCTCGAAATTTGCATGGTGTAAAAGGGCAGAATAAAGCTCAACAATCGTCTTCTCTTTTTCAAGCTCGGCAATCTTTCTGCTCGTAATCTCTTTTTCAAGGGCGACAAAGTTTTTGAATTTTCCTGCCTTATCCCGGAGCGGAATCAAATCGATAGCCACCCAGTAGGCATCCCCATCCTTATGATAATTCAGGATCTCGACCGAACACGAGTTTTTTTCTTGAATCGCTTTCCTCATCCGCTTAACCACTGCACTGTCAGTCAATGGTCCCTGCAAGAGTGCCCCCGGCTTTTTCCCGATGATTTCATCAATGGAATATCCACACATGGAGACAAAAAGGTCGTTAACCCACTCGACCTTTCCTTGAGTATCCGTCACGACAATTCCGTAACCACTATGTTCGAGTAGTCCGACCGAGAGCTCCTCATCATTAAAAATATTCATAGTCTCTTTCCCCCCTTCGATTAACCTTATCTGTAAATTAATCGCCTTTTGAATATTGTCCACAAAGTATCACTTTTATTACCTCGCCAACGTATAGATAACTAATAGAAAATCTGCTATTCTCAGAGAAACAGGATAGATTAAGGCAATTGACGATAAATTATCCCACCGGCGTAGACGGAGAGGCTTGAGGCTCGGGCACAGTAGCCTGAGTTGGTTCAATAACCTCTTCGATTGGAGCGGCAGTAGGAATAGATATAACATCGGCTTCCGCTTTAACGGGGAGAGCTTCTTTCTTTTCCTGAAGCTGCGGCGGATTTTTCTTTCCGATTTCGAGGCTCCCATCAAAAAACTCAATCACATATCCCTCATGCACCAGCCATAATAAATCAGCCAGTACCGAGTTCTCATGATAAGCCTGAGTAGCACGGGATTGGCGGGCATTACGTTTCTCAGGTAAAAAATAGACTGTCGCCGATTCCTGTAATGCAGGATTACTCCGGAGACCCTCAAAAGGATCAAAATAAACCGTTGCTGATTCTGCCAAAGCCTTATTTTTATCGGGCGGAGTGAATGGAATGTGTTGAACAAGGTTTTTGAGTTTGATGCCGGACTGCTCGCGGACAGTCGCGATAATATGGGAGATATTTGATGAAACCGTCGCCAAATCGATATCAAAGAATTTTGGTTTTGCAGAATTCACCACCGTGACATTTTTCCGGTTTTTGAAAATGTGTAATCCCACATGCACAAGGCCCGGGCGGATTTCATTGACGAATTTAATCGGGAATTTCACTTCAGCTTCCCAAGCCTGAAACGCCGCCTGGCGCAGGCCTGTATCAAGGAGCTTTCGTGCGGTTGTACCACTCACCGTGAATTGGCGGTCTTTTTTGCAAATTTTAGGAAGGATATTTTCCTTAAAATATTTTTCGACCTCATCCAGACTACCGAGCTTCGGCACATCATCCGCTTGGTCTTTTGGCTGGTACTCGATCTTCCAGCTTTCGAGCTCTTTCCATTTATTTAAATTCTCTTCGTCTTTGATAATTTCAATTTTTGTGCGGAATTGGTCGAAAGACATTTTCTTGGAGTATTTGCCAAGAAAAAGCTCTTTTTGCCGTGCCAGATAAGCATGGTGATTTGGTGGTCCGAGTAATTCCCCACCGAGTTTACATTTAGCCACACCGCTAAAATTACCTTTTGGAGCTTCGGTTTGGTTCTTGTGGACAGTGAAATATTCTTCCATACGATTTTTTAGGACAAAAGTCACTAATTCACTCTGTTTGGTAAAAAGGAGGCCTGTAGGCAAATCTTGGAAAAGCTCCAAACCTTCTTCTTTAGATTGGAACTTCACATCTTGTCTTTCAGGCTTATCAAGGAAGAGGCGGGCAATATCAAAAACTGGGAAAGCTTTAAATGAACCTTTAATCTGTTTAGCCACTGTGGATAATCCTCCTTCAATCGGAAGATATCCTATTTCAACATTCGGCAAAATAACGGGTTGGGGTACTACTACCGGTTCACGTTCTTCACGGCTAAAACGGGGTCCGCGCGAATCCCTTTGGGGGCCACGGTCACGGTCATTGCGGGGGCGATCCCCAGGGCGACCTTCTGAACGGCCCCTTGGAGAAGAATCACGCCCTCCACGGGCAGCAACACCTTGGCGGTTCCCAGGAGTAAAACTATCACGGCGGGGTCGACCACCTTGTCCTTCACGACGAGAAGGCGCGACTATTTCATCCTCATTATATGTGGGGGTGGTACCACCCGATTCGGACTTTGTCCAATCCGGGAGGATTTCTAAATTTAGTAATTCATCAAGTTTGAGCTGGTCAGCCATAAAAACCCTAATTTTTCAGGAAATCCGACATCCATGATTTGCAAATAGTGGAATTCTTTTACCCCCTCGTATACTCTCGAAGGATCAATATCCAATCCACGTTCCCTTTCTACGGAAACGAGATACCAATACTACTTGTATTTTGAATGGAATGACAAGAGCAATCTCTTCTGTCACCATAAATCTACAGGACCACCGGGGACAGGGATGGATTGGCGGTTAGCGACGGATGGTTGATCCCCGACATCCTCATGATAAAGGGCTTGAGGATCTTGAGACCTGTATTGTGCGAGTAAATGACCTGATCCATCAAGGAATTGTTCACGCCATTTCGAGTAATCTATGATCAATTGGTCATATTCAAGCTTTGTCGAAAGGGTCACTACCCTCTTATTAAAAAAATTTGCCGGACCAAAACGTTTGGAATACCACGGCCCTACCTTTCGGAACATACGGCAGCCATGCACCTCTCCAAATACTTCAATCATCCTCTGTAAATGCCTCGACATGACGATGATTCTTTCTGCAAAGAGTGGCTCCGGTAATAATTCACCCGTTTTCAAGAAATGATCAGTATGATTAAATATCCAGGGATTGTAGAATGCACCACGGCCGATGGAAACGGCTGCACATCCGGTCTCATCAATCATTCTTTTCGCTGCCTCGGGAGTCGTAATGTCACCATTGCCAATCACGGGAATCCGTCGGGCCGCCTCGACAGCCAAACGAATACCTTTAAGCTTTACATAACCCGAAAAACCTTGTTCCCGTGTACGACCATGCACAGTGATTGCGGCTACACCGACATCTTCAAGCGCACGGATCAATCCAGGCGCAGTCCAATTCTCATCATCCCAGCCTAGGCGCATCTTACAGGTCACAGGGATTTTAACTGCATCAACCATCATTTTGACCAAATAGGAAGTTTGATCAATTTGTTTCATCATCGCAGAGCCTCCACCGACAGCACACACTTTCCGTACAGGACAGCCCATATTTATGTCGACTGATTGTATGCCGATCGATTCAAGATAAAGTGCGGCATCCCTCATTTCCTCCGGTACGGAACCGAATAGCTGGATCGCTAAAGGTTTATCCATGGGTGAAGTTTCAATGAGTTTGAGTGCATTCCTGTTTTTCTCTAGGAGTGAACGGGCATTAACGAGATCTGTCGTGGCTAGCCCTAGTCCTCCGACCTCACGGATAGTCAACCGCATCGGTAGGTTTGTATAACCAGCCAATGGCGACAAGAGCAAATTGCTCGCGAGCCGGAGTGTACCTATTTGAAACATGCGAGTAAGTGTTTGATTAAGAATTATTAATGTAACAGTAATTTAAAGAAAGTCACCGGGAAAAGCCTTAAATTCCTCGATAAAATAAAAAATAAACCCGTCCCCGAAAAACAAAAAAGCCGCTGAAATAAATCAGCGGCTTTTTAAGAAATTTAAAACTGGCAACAACCTACTCTCGCGCAACCTATAGAAGCACTACCATCGGCGAGAACGCGTTTCACGGCCGTGTTCGGAAAGGGAACGGGTGGGGCCACGCCTCTATGATCACCAGACCTTAGCAGTAAATATGCTATTCGTCTGGAGACACATTTTGTCCAGTTTTAAAAGAACAGAGACTATTCTCTGACAACTGTGTAGAGTAGAAATAATGCAATATTCGAACAAGTATTATAACTTTAAAGCCTATCCAGAAAATTAATTCTGGAAGAAATGAAAAGTAATAGATCAAGCCGAACGGGATATTAGTAGCAGTCAGCTAAACATGTTACCATGATTACACACCTGCTCTATCAACGTGGTAGTCTACCACGACCCTTCAGGGAAAACTTATCTTGGGATGAGCTTGGCGCTTAGATGCTTTCAGCACTTATCTCTTCCGGACATAGCTACCCGGCGCTACCGTTGACACGATAACCGGAACACCAGAGATCCGTCACTCCCGGTCCTCTCGTACTAGGGAGTGAACCCCTCAATTTTCCTAACGCCCACAGCGGATAAGGACCGAACTGTCTCACGACGTTCTGAACCCAGCTCGCGTACCACTTTAACCGGCGAACAGACGGACCCTTGGGACCTTCTCCAGCCCCAGGATGTGATGAGCCGACATCGAGGTGCCAAACCAGTTCGTCGATATGAACTCTTGGAACTGATAAGCCTGTTATCCCCGGCGTACCTTTTGTCCTTTGAGCGACGGCAATTCCACTTTCAACCGCCGGATCACTTGGACCTACTTTCGTACCTGCTCGACTTGTGGGTCTTGCAGTCAGGCTGGCTTATGTCCATATCCTCAACACCTGATTAACAACCAGGCTGAGCCAACCATCGTAATCCTCCGTTACTCTTTTGGAGGATACCGCCCCAGTAAAACTGACCTGCTACCACTGTCCGTAGCCCGGTTTCGGGACCACGTTAGTATCTTCCTTCGTAAAGGGTGGTGTTTCATTGACGACTCAGCCCTGACCGAAATCAAGGCTTCAAAGTCTCCCACTTACGCTAAGCATCACGAACGAAAACACAATAATAGCTTACAGTAAAGGTGCACGGGGTCTTTCCGTCCTGCTGCGGGCA
>Ga0163144_10003792_pt1 | contig 34473 bp, 30 predicted proteins | sample OliLak19BULKMAT1_FD_123175 | JGI IMG/M metagenome (GOLD analysis project Ga0163144, IMG submission 123175) | Freshwater microbial mat bacterial communities from Lake Vanda, McMurdo Dry Valleys, Antarctica - Oligotrophic Lake LV.19.BULKMAT1 | ecosystem: Environmental > Aquatic > Freshwater >...
AACTCTCGCTCGCCATTAAATCGATTAATACTGTGATTAGAATCGGTTGCTCTTTCGCTGACTCTTCCAAAACGGCACAGGGTATCCGATTAAGCAGAACTGATCGAGCGCAAACAGCACAATCGACTCTAAATTCTGCTTTTTCGCGATCCGAGCCTCCTTTTGCCAAGTCGTCGATGAATCACCCGGTCCCACCAGAAAACTGCGCGACGTCCGCGCAAATCCCTTTGATGCCCCGTACCCGATCGAGTACTTTGACTTGTTCAGATCTCTGGCGAAGGTAAAACTAAAACTCTCCGTCTTCAGATTTTGCAACTTCGCCGGTGTCCACGCCGCGTCCGGATAGTTCACCAGATGCCCCCACGGCGTGTCGTTAACGTCGGTTGGATACAGCACTTCGAACCGGCAGTTCGGGTGCGCGTTCAGTACATACGCCCGAATCTCATCGGTAAATGTCCCAATCAGCGACGGCAGGAACGCCGCCTCTTCCGGGAAATCCGCCGGGTTGACATCCCGATTGCCGATATAACGCAACGGAAACCCGTGCGCCGCCTCGAACTGGTCCTTCGTGTACTGGTCATAGTAGGGCAGGCTGATTTGCGGATCGAACGGCCCCATATTCGGGAAGTACCACCACTGCACTTCGCCGAACTGCATGTAGGGAACGTACCCCGACGCCACCAGAATGTCAGCCATCTCCACATGCACCTTTTCCCAGTAAGCCCGGCTTACCGGCGAAAAGTTCGTCTGCAATGCGGGCGTGTTTAGCAGACAGGCCTCGCCATTGGAATAGCGCTGCCCGATGCCCGCCGCCGCCGAAGGGTCACCGTGCTGCAATTCCAGCGAAAATGCCGCCGTCATTTCCAGCCCATAGCTTTTGCAGGCATCGTAGAATCCACGCGACCAGTCCCGGCATGCCCGGTTGATCCGTGGATTGGCCGTCGTATCGGTGTACCAGTTGCCGTCTTCTCCGCCAGTGAGATTCGCGGCCGACTTGGTCAACGAAAACGCGCCGCTCGCTGGCGAAACAGCCAGGCTAACCAACTCGCCCGCATCGCCCATCGCCCGCGCATAGATGATCAACTGCGTTCCCGACGCCTCCGCCCGGATCGCCGTATACCCGCGATTGAATTCGAGTTCGAATGCTTTCGCAATCGTCTCCGCCGTATCCCCGTAAAGGTTCAGATGGCGGACCATGATCTCTGACTCCGGTTCGCCTACCCGTCCAATCGTTATGTCCGTGTACTCGTTCACCGTCGGCGTTCCAACGAAGTCCACAGTCGCCGAAGCGTATTGGTGTCCCTTGCGATAGAGCTCATAAAACACCAACGCGCCCACATAGTGATTCACTCTTCCATGGAAACCCAGCGAATGGATCATCCATGCGGTGCGCTCGGCCGGAACCGCCAGCGAGTGATCGGTATCCCAGTCCGTCGCCAGCGTGATTTTTTCCTCAATCGGCTGATCCGTCACCGTCGATGCCGGAATCGCTACCTCGAGGAAATCAAAATAGAACGCATTGCCGCTCGGGCCGTTGTGAGAAATTAGAACTGTGTGCTCACCCGGCCCGTACCCGCCAATGGGCACACGCATCAGGGCGTCTTCGCCATTGGCCCGTAATGAGAACTCACGCGGGGTTTCGTTATCGACGCGCAACGCAATATCCGCCCCCGCCGAAAGCAGCCTTGTACCCAAATAGAGTTCATGCGTTTGCGGGCAACGGTAGGGAATTGTGACGCTGTCTCCGTACGTTCCCGTATGCCGGATGGTACCGCCGGAGAAATTCCCTTTCGCCTTGATCCAGTTACTTCCGTAGTAACTGACCTTCTTATGGTTATCTTCAATCCGCCGGCTCCCGGGACCCGCCACGCGGTAAGCGCGATTGGTTCCGGTCACCGTCCAATTGCTTACGACCGCCGCAAACTCACTGCGCGCGTACGCCCCGGCCTGCATCGCCGCCGCATAGGTCCACCGGAGTTTCCGGACTTTTTGCGTCGGCACGGCCACGCCATCCTTGTCGCTCAGCGCGCCCAACGGCAACTCCACCCGCCACTTCGACGGGGATTCGCCACCGCTAAACGTCGCCGCCGCAGGCTCCCAATATTCGCTGGCGCCGGCCACGGCGCCGTAAGCGCCTACCTTGTTTCCATTCGCACCGCCGGCATGCGTCAAAGTGAGAATAGCCCCGGATCGCGACGCGATTGTATTCGTCGAGTTCGCATTGATTGCCGTTTTGATCGCCTCCGCCACGGTCTCCAGGCTGTCCCCGGAAACAACGTCATGCTTGTGGTTCTCACTCAGCCAAGCCAAGCCCGCGATATCGCCGGGAGTGATCGTTCCCTTCAACTCGAAGGTCGCCGTGGCGTCCACGTAGGCGCCCTCAATAGGACTCGCATAGTCGCGCAACTTCACCTGGTGGAACGTCTCAACGCCGCTGTTGTCAGCCCAAACGCGAAGGTAGGGCCAATCGACCGTCGGATACAAATCCGAGTCCATCGGAATGCAGTTCTCCCGCGTCTCTTCATAACTCAACGTCAGCCCGCTCAAATCGCCATCCGGCAGATTGCGGAACCGCGGGTGCTCAAACACGTTTTCCCGATTCCATTCAATGACGCACCAATCGAACTGCTGGCGCCACGTCCCGCTGGCGGTGAAGCCGGCTGGTGTGGCGTCACTCATCGCGGCGATGGCCGAAGGCCTTTCGAAGTAGACCTGCAAATCGCGGTCCGGTCGTAGTTTTTCGAGTGTTTCTGGCATATAGTTCAGAGTCGAATCGTCACAGTCAGGTCAGCGCCCGGCGTGCTGGTGGCCGTTTGGCCCACCGACACGATGTCCAGGTGAAGCAGTGAGCTACCGCGCAGCGGCGGCCGCCCAAATCCATCCACGATGTTTGAAATCGTGGCGTCAACAGGAATTGTCAGCGTGCAAACTTCATCCCCGTCCTGTCGCAAACGGACGACCACCGGTACCTCGGTGGGCGCTTCCTGCAAAACGGCATAGATCTCCCGCATCGCCAGGAAATCCTGAATTACCAAAGGCGGCGTGGCGTCGTCTTCAATCGACAATGGCCCCTCCACCTGCAAATTGAGTTGTCCTCCCAGCATCGTTCGCAGCCCCAGTTCGGCGGTCGCGGTGAAATGCCGCTGATCCACCGGACTGTCGCCCCGTTGATTGGTGACGAAGAAGTCCGCCGCCGCCACCCGCGCATGCGATAGGTTCACGGTGTAGTTGTAACTGCCGCTGGCCGGCGATCCGAAAAAGTCCCGGCTGTACGGAACTATTTCCGTTCGTTCCAGTAGCGAATAAACCAGTTCATTGGCGGCGTGCGCGGCTGCCGGCGATCCATACGAGCCGCGCGTCACCAATAGCGTCGTTCCGCCCGCCGCTACGCCGTCCACGCGCATGATCTCCTCGCCGAGCTGCAAATACTGTCCCGCCACAACGCTCGCCTCCGAGACCGAAATCGTCGTCGCCACGTCATCCACCGAGGTCGTCAAGAGAAGGCCCGACGGACTCAACAACTCCTCCCAATAACGTAGCGTCAACGTCCCCGCGGCAATACTCCGCGTGTTGTCAAACGTCGGGAAGCCAACGCCTAAGAGATCGATCGTTCCATCTCCCTTGACTTGCATCGCAAAGACGGGCTTCGGCGGAATATCCAGGTCCAGCAGCATCCCCGCCGCACCCACAATTCGCCAGCGTGTCAAAGGACAAAGCTCGAATGGACACTCCTTGTTATTGGCATTTGCCGACCGTCCCGAAACCTCCAGCGTAAAACCCTCCCGATTCGGAATCACGAAGGTCACCGGACTCGTCGAAGACGTCGCGCCAAAGTTCCAACTCGGCTCCGCCACGACGAATTTGCTGGTCGCATCCGGAATCACGGCCCACTTGTCTTCCAGCGTCAGCCACGTCGGCGTATTGCCGAAGATCCGCCGCTCTTGCCCCGCACCCTTCCCTGAAACGATGCGAACGATCTGCCCGCGATACTCGTTCCCAAGCATTGTCAGCGTCGTGTTTCCTACGGAATTCCATGTCGAGATGTCCGCTGAGTAGGGCCCCTGCAACTCCCACCGCCAATGGAAGTTTGCATGCGAGTAATTCTCGTCCGGAGGTCCCGTGATGCCATCCGCCTCGCCCGAATCCGTATAGGTCATGCCCGGCGCGACACCGTTCGCAATCCGCTGCAACTGTTGCGGACTCGTTCCCCGGTACACATGAAACGCCTGCGTTTCATTGCTGAAACTCAAACCCTGCAAGATTACCAGATTCGTGTTCGTCCCCGGCGGAATAACGGCGCGCACGATGAATGACAGCCCGCTTTCCGCCCCGCCGCCGTCAACCGCCGTCAGTGCGTAGTAAAGGATCTGGTCGCCCTTCAGTGTCCCGCCGGTCCCCTGCGACAGCGCCGAAAACCCAACCAACGGACTTCCCGCCCGGCTGGCCGAAGGTTTCGCCGGCGCCGTGAACGCAACCGTCAACCTGGTTTGCGCCGACCCGTCCGTCCCGTCGTCGTAGCTCTCGGTAATTCCGAATTGCGCGATCCCATCTTCATCGATCAGTGACCCGCCCAACGGCCTCGGCAGCCCCAACTCATAGTTCGGTTGCCGCCCGCTTGACTGCGCCCCATTCCCAGCGGTCTGTACATACCAGTCGTCGTTGTGCAACTGCGCCGTTATCACCGTGGTCCGGTGGTTCAAACCCGGCGCCAATTTCAGCACTCGGAACGCCTGCCGCAGGAAGCCTTCCTTGTTATAGGTCAGGGTGATCAAGTCACCGGGCCGCAATCCGAAGGCGCGCACGCTGGACTCGAACTCTACGTACAGATTCCCCTTCACCGATTTCAAAAGCTGCAACTTCACCATTCGCGTCGCCTGATCGAAGTTCGCCAGGCCTAGCGCGGGCAGGGCCACACTCGTCTCCTGCCCGCTCGTCAACACATCGTCAACATCCACCAGCGAAAGGCTGTCCTGTTGAAACTCATTGAAGGCGTCCTGAAACTCCACGCTGAACCGGTTTGGAGCGTCGGCCGAACTACGGCTGAAGAATCGGATCTTCGGCTCGCCGCCTGCTCCCCGCAACAACCCTCCAGCCGCCGTCGACCCGTCGCCGAACTCATAGGCTGGCCAGCCGCTCAATAACATCTCCGTCGCGTTACTGCCCGCCGGTTTCACCGCGTGCTGCACCGCTACCGTCGATTCAAACCGGCATTGCAGCTTCCCGCCGTTACCGAAACTCAGCATCAGCCCCGCGCTGTTCCGAATTCCGCGCAGCACATCCGCCGCGCTCCGCCGCCGCCGCAACGCCAGATTGCACTGGAACCGTGGAATCGATATCGCATTACCATGCAGGTCGAGCGTGTTGATCGGATCGTCGCAGTACAGCGCCGTTTCCGCGAAGCTCGCCATGTCCAACTCCGCTTCCAGCCAGCCGCTGCGTCGCAAAACATCCAACAAGACCCAAGCCGGGTTTGCCGTAAACACCAAACCGGTGAAGGCCTCGCTGGCGTCGTATGTCGGCAGCTTCATCCCCTCCACCAACGCCTTCACGCGGGGCAGGGATCGCCCGTCATGAATGCGGTTTGGCGCCACCACTGACACCACCGCCATGCTGCCATACGGGTCGCCCACCGGATTTCCCGCGCCATCGCTGAAGTCCAGATTGAAGTCGCCGGTCCGGTTCCCCAGGCTGACAATGTTGTACCACCCTGTGGCCGTCATGTCGCGTCCCGCCGCACCCTGCGGAATCTCGATGTCGTTCACGACGATCTTCATCACGCTCTGCATCTCGCCCGCGCCTAACAACACTTCCATCCGCGTCAAGTTACCGTCATTGCGGGCGAGCGTCACCGGCGGCTGCACCCACGCCGTGCCATAAATCAGCGGTACCACGTCGTTGTACTTCGCCTCGTTCTCTATCGGTCCGCTGGCGTGCGATCCCTTTTCTCCGTACCCTCGAACCAGCACGCTGGAAGGGACAAACTCCACACCGCCAAACCGCCTCGTAATGTTGCTCGCGCCATCGATCTTAAACATGCCTCGCTCTTCGCACGAACTCCGCGTATAGTCGCAGGACGAGTACGGCGCCGAGCCGTTCAGATTGCCGACCCCGCCAGTCTCGCCCGCCGAATAGCCGCACCGGAAAAAGGGCGAGTAAGAACCGCGCGAACCGCCGTCCATTCCCTCCTGCCTCTGCGCCGCATCGCCGGGAAACATCCACGGGCAACGCTTTTGAATGCGGATCTCCGGCAACAGCACGCGCTGAAAATTCAGCCGGTTGTTGAAAGATAACCGCAGCGTCGCCTCGCGCATGTTTTCCGGCGCATTCGCGATGCCGCGAAACAGCACCGCGTCCTCCGACACAGCCACGTCATTCTTCATGTCGAAAAACAGGAAGCGTACCGTCAGCTTGGCGCCCTTCCAGCCAATCGACCTTTCAATTTGCGAATAGCGCGAATCCGTATTGGCGAGTGTCAGCGAAATCTTCGCTGTCGCGTCAATGCCGTCCTCCGATTGCGCCCGCAAGTCAAACTGGCTATGGTCTACGAGCGTTGCCAAATATAGGTTCCCGGCAAACGTCACTTGGTGCGTTGCCCAGTACTCATGCTGTCCGTTGCGAAGTTCGCAATCGAACAGCAGAATCGGGGTTTCGAGAACTTCCTGTTCCTTCATTTCGAATATCGTGGGCATGGGTTCCTCGCCTCTTTGGCGCTTAGTTAAGATGGACGGCTTTCGATTCGAATCTCGGCCGCGTTGTTGTTCGGTGCCTGTTGTGTCCAGGCCAGTTCGTCGTCAGCGAATCGCGCTTTCAGATAAAGTCCGCATCGCGAATTTGTCCTTCGATACCCGCCCGGAGCCACTTGCGCATCCGCCTGCAGGCCAGTCAGCTTCACCGTCACCAGCGGATCCAGCACCACGCTGAAGGTCACCGTTTCCGCATTCGATCCGGGCTGCGCCGCCACCGCATAGCGCTTCCAGGACACGGGCGGTGAAAATTCCCGTTCAACCACTACGCCGCCGGAATCGATTCGCAGTTTGAACGGCCCGTTGCCGCCGAAGAATCCGCTAAAGCAGTACTGCTGTGTGCCGGAGGCGTTAATCGTCTGCCGGATTCGCTGCGGGGCCGCCCCGTTGTTGGTAAGAAATGTCGCCCGCGTCATTCCCCACGGATCGTCGAACGCCGGTTGCATTCCTATCAGCGGGTCGGCCGTCCAGGCTGGCTGGCTGTAGTCTTCGCTCCAGCGCAGCAGGTTGGCCGCTGGATCCAGAAATACAAAATCCTGCAGGCGTCCTTCGCATTCGGCAAACAACGAATCAATCGCTCCGCGCTCGGCGTCGGTCAATCCCTGGTATTGCAAAACCCAGCCGACTCTTCCGGCGTTTCCGTCGTAATAGGACCGCAGTCGGCCATCCAGCGACTCATGCCGCACCACGCGTTCATGGCGCTCCCGGCGGAGCGGAAACTGCCCCGCCGTCCGCGTTTCAAGTTGTGGGAAGTAGCGCATTGTTTACCTGTTCTGCCGCACCACAAGCCCGGTGCGAGCGTCGTGAAATTCTCTGTACTCGAAGAAGACATCCGGATTCTCCAGGCTGCAGTTGGGATATTCGACATCGTCGAAAGGGTCGACGAATGAGAATGTTCCAAAGCCGCCTTGTTCAGCCAGAAAAAAGGCCTCCATGGCATCCAGTTCTTCTTCGTCGAGCCTCATTAACCGGATCTCCCAAAAGCGCAGCGGTCCGCTGAATTCTCGGAACCGCTGTTCGCTACCATCCACAAACTGCATAACTTGCGTCGAAAATCGCGTGGTTCTTATTGCCGGATACTGCGCCACCGCGCCTGTCTTTAGTCGTGGAAACTCTTGCATTGTTGTGCTCCTAGAGTTCGCTCACAACATCGTTTAAGCTGTGCGACTGCAGCATCGCTTCCCGTACCGCCCGCGCAATATCCTCGCGCCGGTCCAGGAAGGATTGGCTATCCATTGCCTGCACGTTCACCGTTATGGCTGCGCCCGCCCTTGGCTGCATCGCGGGTGGTTGCGTCCCGCCGAATACCGGTGTGCCGGCCGTCAATGGCAATTGACGGATCCTGTCGCCGGCTCCGCGATCGATCAGGAACGTTTCGCCCGATTGGCTCAGTCCGGCCTCAGCCCGTATCGGTGCCGGCAATTCGTATTTTTCGAACGCCGGTTCTGCTTCCTTCCGTTTTCCAACACCAAAGAGTTTCAACAGGTTCGTTACGACTGGAAGCAGCGTCAACCCGCTGCCCGCCGTTCGTAGCGCCGCCGACGCGAGCGACGCGGCGCCTGTCGACAGTTTGTTGCTGGTGTTCGCCGCGCCTGCCGCCTGCGACGACGCTGCCGATTCTTTGATCAGCGCCGGCAACTGGGCCAACAGCCCGGGATTCAAAGCGCCTCCGGCGCCGGGCCCCTGTAGGCTTTGCAATAATGCGATCAGTTCTTTATTAGCCATGGTTTTTCTCCCGCGATAGTTCGCTCTCCAGCACCGTGAACGCTTCCACGCTCTTGGCCGGATACTCCCGCAGATCGCCGCTCCCTCCCAGCCGCCAGACGTGATGTTCTTCCAGCCACGTCAGGCTCTCTGGCCGGATCAACGATTGCGGACACTCCGTTAACAGCACCGGTCCGCGCGCCCAAACCGGGCGCTCTTCCCCCCGCTCGTTTTCCGGCAGGAAGCCGCAACGCCGCTGTTTTTCCAGGCCCTTCTGCCGGCATTCGTCGCACTTCCACGCGGCCTGGTTCGCGAATTGAAACTGGAAGGCGACTGTTAGTTTTTTCGTTCGTCCTCGTCAAGGAATAGTTCACCTTTGACGGCGTCCACGATTTCCCGGGCCAGTGCATCCGGCCCACGGTCAAGCAGGTTGTCGAGAGAGACCGGCTCACCATCGATCGTGATGCCGCTTATCTCTGCAAGCCCCCAGCGAATGTAGAGCGCATCCATGCGCGCGCGAATCTCGGCGGCATGCGCGGCGTCCACAACGCTTTCGCCGGCCGTGTGAAAGGCCAGCTTTTCTCCGGTTTCCCGGATCAGTCTAATTAATTCCATACGGCGGGCCAGCGACAGGCGTCGCACCCGGAATCGCACGCCCGGACAGGCGTGCGATTCAACGATTGTGAAGCTTTCGTACGTCATGGCTTACGCAAAGGCGATCTGGATCTCGTCGTCTGCTGAACCCTGTGCCGCACTCAATGAGAAGTTCCATTCCAGTCTCGGCTGGCGATCGTCGAACTCGGGTACCTCCGGCACCACGCCCGGCAGGTAAATGCCGCACAATTGGCCGGCGCTCTGTCCCAGTTGGATCATGATACTGATCGGTGTCCGGTTCTTTGCGGCCTGGTAAAGGCCGATCGTCGCCGCGTCGTCTTTCTCGTAGAGCCGGAACTTGATCCCCACCTCCCGCTCCCCCGCCGCGATACAGGTCGGACCGCCATAGCCGAATTCCCGCTTACGCATGTCGACGTTATTTTTGATCTCGATCTCCGCCTCGGTCAACGTGAAGAATTGCGACGGAGCGGCGCCGATCCAAACCTGGCCGATATGACCCGGGATGACGTTGTAGTCCACACCCGCAACTACGGGTTCCGGCGGAAATGCGCTCAAACCCGCCAATCCGGACGCAAAGCTCGCACTGTCGATCAAGTCCTTCGCGTCGCCGGCGAACTCGAACTCGTGATAGTCGGCGTTCACCTTGATCTTCATCCGGTCGACACCTGCACCGGATAGAACGCGCTGCACCGCGGTCCCCGGACTCCAATAGTCGTAGATGCTGACGCTTGGCAATTGCGTTGCCGGTCCGTAAGTGATCGTCGGATTCAGCGGCGATCCGCCCGATGGGGTCAGTGAAAACGGAGCGTTGAGTTCCACCGTATTTACATTGACTACAGCGGCCACGAATCGGATTTCCCCGCCAAAGCTCACCGCTTGGCCCGGCGCGAAACCGTGCGCCGCTCCGAACGTCAGCGTGCTTCCGCTCACTGACGAGACACTCTTACCCGTGTCGAGCAACGGCGCCGCGCCGAGCGCGCCCCGTATCAAAGGACCGTAGGACGGCTCGGCGCCGATGTTGCCCCAGTTCGTCATATAGGTTTCAAGTTGGTACTGCGTCCGGGTGCGCGCTCCGCTCGGAATGCCGCTTCGCGTGCGGCTGCCCGTTTTGTCGCGGCGCGGCCCTTGAACGGTTTCGTGTTGTATGCCAAGGCGGATTGCCGGGATGCGATTGTCCGCCGTTGCCTCCACCACCGCGCCGAAGCTTGACTCCAGCGTCGCGTAGAAGCGGTTCTGATTGGAAGAAATGTAACAAGCCATATCTTTGCCTTCCTGTTCTGGAAAATGCCGGCGCCGGGCGCCCGCCTACACGCTCACCTGAACGTCGAAGCTTACCTTCGCGGTCTGGAGAAAATTCTTCCCGCCGTGTTTCACGGGTTGATACGTTACGGTGTATCCGCCGGTATAAAAAAGTCCGTTGTTCCAGTCGCCTCGATTGGAATCGAGCACGTCCGTGAGCGCGTCGACATACAATTGCAGCCGCTCGTCAAGTCCCTCCAACCGGTCGTGCGACACGCGAACATCCACACAGAGCGTCGCCGTTCCGGAGAACTGCCGGAACTTCTCTCGCAATGTGTTTTGCAGCTTCTCGCAATAAATGTGAAAGGCCGGATACTTGGTTCCGGCGCTCTTCTCGATCAAGTCCGCCGGCACGTTTTGCGCAATAATCTGCGTCAATTCGAGGACCGGTAAAATCACCGAGTTGGCCTGCGCGATGGCCGCCAGACCGGCCTGCAGGCCGGCGGGCGCGCGCAGGAGGCCCGCGGCTTTTTGAACTGCTATCGTTCCGATCTGTGCCATGGAATTACCCCCGTTGCAGCATGTTGGTATGCCGCAGATAGTGTTCTGCCGTCTGTCCGTTGCCCGGCGCCGGCCCCCCCGCCAAGCCTGTCGAAGGAAGCGTCCAAGTTGCGCCCAACGCCAACGGCGAGTTGTTCTGTTTCTGCGCCTGATCGTCAATCAGTCCGGCATAAACGTTCCAGCCCTTCGCCATCGGCGGAGCGCCAATCGCCCTCACCGTCAATGCCGAGCCTTCCTGTGTCGTGATCCCCGCCGTTTCGCTCGGCGAACTGGTCGCGCCGTTTCCGTCCACCCACTCCACGCGGACGTAGTAAGTACGAGCCGGTTGCGCACCCGCCAACTGCCCCAGCATCGGTTGAACCGGTTTTGGCAGCGGACTGAATACCAGCCCCACACCGGTCTCCACCAGCATCCGTCCCGAGGCCGCGGCGAGCCGCTCGTACTCCTTCCACTTATGCTTGTGACGATCGTTGAGTTGCTGAAAATGCGCGTCCCGATACGTGGCGGAAAGCGTCAGCAGCGTGTGCCACTGCTTCAATCCATCCGTGAGAGCGACATTCCCGAGTGTGTACTGCTGCCCGCCAGGTGTCCGGACCAGGAATCGTTGTAAGTCCAGGCCGGCTTCCAGCGCCGCGACGGTTAACTTCGCCGTCAGATCGATGCCTTCAGTGGCGGCCACTTCCACGATTGCGCTTTCGTAGTTCGCCAGGTCGGTGATTTGAGAAGGATTTCCATCCACAAATAGCGCCATATCGGTCTCCCTATCTGCCCTTCCGGTTCGGCTGCATTCCGCTACGCAACGCGCGCAGTTCGTCTTCAGCCAGGCGTGTCATACGGACTCGTTCCTGCAGTGCGGCCAGGTCCGCGATCCGTTGCTTCTCTTCCCGTTCGGAGCGCAGCTTCTCAACTTCTTCCGCCGACGCTAGCCGGGCTTGCTTATCGACTATCAGTCTTGCCGCCGTCGGGCGGTTTACCTCGGATACAACCCCCGCCCGGCCGCCGTTCGGCGTCGGCAGGCTGATGACCAGGACAAACGGTTCCTCGATCGCGGCTTCTTGCGCCGTTACATCGCGGTAGTAATCTTTCAGATTCATAGGAGCCCTTTCTTAAAGCACACAGGACGCTCAGGCGCGTCGCCAACGGGCGAGTAACTCGCCCATCCCACCGTGCCGAAGCGTGTCCGTTGTGCGGGTGTTTCTCAAAAGCGCACCGGCCGCGAAGCGTGTCCGTTGTGCGCGTGTTTTTTAAGAGCGCACGGGCCGCGAAGCGTGTCCGTTGTGCGCGTGTTTCTCAAGAGCGCACGGGCCGCGAAGCGTGTCCGTTGTGCGCGTGTTTCTCAAGAGCGCGCAGGCCGCGAAGCATGTCCGTTGTGCGCGTGTTCCCCAAGAGCGAAAGGGGAGCGCGGTTGCGCCCCCCTTCGAATTACACAGTGCCTGGATCGCCGCGGTTAGCTGCGAACCTGGACGCCATGGTTGTTGCGCAGAATCGCGGCGCCGTACAGGACGTCAACGGTGAACTGCTGCGCGAGGGTGTTGGGCTGGTAGCTCATCACCACACGCATGCCGAAGTTGCCGAGTTCGGCATATTCGGCCACCGCACCGGTGCCGGGCAGAGGTTGCGGCAGGCGGCGCATCACGAGGCCAATGGCGTCTTTGGAAAACGCCATATTGTTGGTCGTGACCGGACCGGAGCCCGTCTTGGAGACGAACTGCGACCGGAACACGAAGAAGTCTTTCAACTTCCCAACATTGCCATCGATCATGGCGCGAACTCCCGCTTCACCGGCGGAAGAATATTCGCTGAACCGCGGAATCTGGCGGAGCTGCGAGTACGTCGTGCCGTCAACGATCATGAACTTCTGCGCGCTGGCCGGAACCTTGGCGTCGAAGAGGGCCGTCTCGGCCTGATCGATAGCGGACTCGGTGATCGCGGAGCCGCCCGTGCCAACAATCGGATTGGCGGTGAACTGTGCGTACAGGTTCATCAGATCGGTTTCGATCTTTTCCGCAATCGCGATCACAGCCGGTTCCATATAGAGGCGGAGAAGATCCGGAACCGCGAGGACCTTGGTCACGTCCGGGATCTGGAACGTGGCTTCGGCATGCGTGTTCAGGATGATCTGCCCATTCCCAAGGTTGGGGTTCTGGGTGGTGACCGAGCCGCCCTGGGCGATGTTATTCGCGACCAAGGTGGGCGGGATCGGCACGTTGACCGTGTCGCCGGCCTGGGCCAGGGTGGGCTCGAAGTTCCGGTTCACGAGGTTGCCCATGACCAGGTTGCCCATCAAAGCGGGCAATGCGTCGGCGGCCACCAGTTTCACAATCGCGTTGGCGATGTTCGAAGAAGTAATTGCAGGCATTCTGCTCTCCCATAAAAAGATTCGGCCCGGATTTTCTCCAGGCCGGTTGTAGTCTCGGTTAGCCCATCCCGGCGTTTTGACGGCCGGTTTGGAAAGGATGTCCATGCGCGTACTGCTCATGGACAAGGTCGATCGCCGATGGCCTGAATTGCAGGCCAGCCGCGGATGTCGTTAGAAGCGCACAGGCTGCGCCGGCCGGCGCCAACGGGCGAGAAACTCACCCCTTCCGCCGTACCAAAGCATGTCCGTCGAGAGCGTCCAGCCGCCTCGTATTTTCAGCGCCAGGGCGTATCCGTTCACGAATGGTGAACGTGACTGCCATTCTCGAATTCGTCTCTGAACTGGGCGGCCTGGCTGCCCCTCCCGCCCCGGCACTTGCGAGCCGTGACGGTAGTCTGCCTAATGCCGCGCTTGCCGATCGCGAACGGCCGGGATTTCCCGCCGTTCGTCGACTGGCGCTTAGAGATTTGGCGTCAACTGCTGCGCCACCCGGGCGATCTCCTGGCGTGCTCGTTCCAATTCTTCCTTAGGCATTCCCGGACGAATCTTGTCCAGGTCAAAGGAAGAGCTAAACGTGCTCGCACGCTGATTGCCGCTGGCTCCCGACCCACCCACCATCCGGGCCGGAAGCAGTTCGGGGTTCTCACTCACAAAGTGCGTGAGATACTCTTTGATTCCCAGTTCGCCGTCGCTCGTCTTCGCCACCAGCCGGCCGTCTTCGGTACGTTGAATATCGTCCTTGACCGCTTTAAAGGCCAAGTCGACTTTGCTCACACCGAGCCGCTGCAGTTCCGTCCGGATGGACGAGTTTCGATCCGACTCTTCAGCCATTGAACGGCTGCGTCGGTTCTCTTCCACCAATTCGTTCATGCGGCGTTCGAGTGTTTCGCGGCGGCGCCGTTCTTCCTCGAGTTCCGCCTTATAGGCCGGTTCACTCTTGGCTGTCTCCTGGCTCACGAACTCGCGGATCGCGTCCTGGATCAGGGCTCGGATATCGGGCGACTTAGCCGCCTCAGTCTTCACGTTTTCTTCCATAACTAGTTCTCCTTACCTTCCTTGCGGGACATCCATTCATCGATCTCCCGCGCGATCGTGTCCTTCATGTCCTGCCGCTCGTCGCAGAGGTACTTGAAGGCCAGTTTTTTGTAAATCTGCCGGCGGAGCGTCGGTGACCCGACTCCCAGTTCCAGCAGCCTTCGGGCATCTTCGATTTCTGAGGAGAAATCACCGATGTCGAACTCATCCAGGCCGGAGACGCTGACGGACAACTCGTCCTCGCGTGCCTGTTCGACGGCCAGCAGCACTCGCCGCATGACGTCTTTGACCGTGTCGCCGAATCCGCGCAACACCTCTTGGGTGATGGCGAAGTCGCGTTGCTTGCTCAGCCCGGATACCTGCTGGCCATCGGCCGAGGTTCGTCCGGCTTGCGCCAACAAGTAGCAGACGCGGTAAATTTCATCCTTCAGCCGGTCCAGATTTCGAGAAGCGATCTCGTAGACGTGGCCCTCCGGTTCCGCCCAGCCAAACTTGTCGTTTTGACCCATCTGGATGTAGTAGCTGTCCCCGACAACCTGTTTCCACTCTTTGTCGGAGTAGATAACCGGCATCGCGAAAAGCCCCATCGTCAAGGCCCATCCGAGCGCGTTGGATTTGTTGAAATGCTCCAACTGCAGGGAGGCCGCTTTATTCATCAGCCACATGCCGTCGGTTAACTTCAATTCAAAGAGCGGGACACGGCGCTGCCCTGCCAGCCCATGAAGCCCCTCGTCCACCAGTTCGATCGGCGATGCCGCGGAAGTGCTGCTGAACATCCCGGGTTTGCTGATTTGGCGATAGCTCCGGAAATGCTCGCGATCATAGTAGTGCCAGTTGGTCTCGAGCATCGGCTCGGGATCCTCAAGACGCGCCCGCCGCAATTGCGACGTGCGAATGACCACCCATTCGTAGGTGCCGCGCTCGTCCGTGGACCAGTTGATGATCTCGTCCGGAGCATAGCTGACTAGGTATGCGTTGGCGGCGCCAACGGCTTCCTCCTCAGCCCGGTTGTTTAGTTTGCGGTGTTGCCGCGGAAAATCGACCAGAGAATAACTGGCTCCGCAAATCAACGCCTCCAGCATTTGTCGCCGAAAAAAGTCGCTTAGGTTGGACCCCTTGCGATCGCAGTCTTCGACAAATGAACTGAAGAACCGCCGCCCGAGATCGTTGTCGCCCTCGACGCTGATCACCGGTTCGCGGCGAAACAGGGTTGCCGCATACCAATCGACGATCGAGCCGATGTAGTTCTCATAGAATGCCCGGTCGAGCCGTTCCTGATAAATACCCGACGGCTCAGTGTTGCGTTGGATGAGATAGTTCCCAGCCTGGGCTTTGAACTGTGCGCCACCCGTGTAGAGGTCGCGATACTGTTTCCACAGCGCATTGCGCGCTTTGTATTCGTGATGTTCCGTATTAATTTCGGTCACGTTATTGCTCCACGTCCTTCCTCGCGTGGCGCGGAAAAGAAAAGGCCACCGGAAGAATCCGGTGGCCTTCGCCAACCCGTCGCCAGGAAATTTTTAGTCTTGTACTAGAAAAGCCTTCTGTTTCGGAAGCCGATCGGCTGCCGGTGCCGCTTTTCCTGCCATACCAGATATCCGAGTGCATCGGAAAGATGCGTCCGCCTCGGGTCCTTGGTTTTGTCGATGATCATCGTGCCTTCGAGTAGTACGACTTGCTCGAGGTCGAGAATCAATTCCTTGCATCGCGGATCAATCTGCAAGTAGCGGCCGCCCTCGGCGCTCCGCAACGATCCGTTCATAATGTCGAGCCGGTCGCGAACCGCCGGATTGGAACTCGGCACTCGATAATCGATGTTGTTCATGCACTGCTGCTGAAAAAACCGCCGCATCATCCCGTAGTCGCTCGCTCCCGTAGTTTGCATCCGGTTGCCCGACGCATCTCCATATACAATGACGCGCTGCGCGTTCGGGTATCGCCGCACAAACTCCCTGCACGCCTCCTCGGTCGTTACCCGGCTCAGCACAATTTCGTCCAAAACCCTTATTTTTTCGCCATCGATCTGCGCAATTATTGAAGACATTGGGTCGACATTGAAGTCGAGGGCCCAAAGCAGCGGTTCTCGCGGGTCATACTCTTGAAAAGAAACGTTTTCCGGTCGGTCGAAGGCGCTGTAAGCACGGCCGGCGGTGACGTTTAAGTACTTCCCAAGAACCTCCTGATCGTAGAATTTTGTGTCATAACTACGCTTCAAACGGTCATAAAAGTCGGGTATTTGATCCAAAAGATGCCTGTTTTCGAGTGGTTTTGCGAGCACCACATCGTATCCTTCGACCGGTTCGGCGACGAATCGCCGATAAACCCAGTCGAACCCTTTTGGCGTCCACACCGCATAACCGCAAAGCATCTTGGCGCGCGGATCGCGCAAACGCGCTTCGAGCCGCAGCCAGGCTTCTTCCTGGCAGTATGTCAGCTCATCGATCCCAAACCACGCGAGATTCGTGCCCCGAAGCCGTTCGTAGTCGTCGAGCGACCGGAACAGGACTTTCGACCTTACCTCCGTGAAAACAATGAAGTTTTCGGCCCTGTTGAAGTCGTACGGAATTTGACTCCGATCGAGAATTTCAAACAACGCCGCTTGCGTCGCATCCCGCAGCATCGGGAAAGTCGGCGCGCCCAGCAGACCGAGCCGGCCGGGATTCATGTAGCTCAAGCGAATGGCTTCCTGGCAGAGCGCCTGGCTTTTGCCGGACCCGACGGGTCCGGAGAAGCCCTTGAACCGGCTGGTCAGCCGGTGAAATGTTGCCTGTGAGGGAAGAGCGTCGTACTCTATTTCCCTGACGTGTCGTCCTCGCGGAGTCGATCGACCCATCGGACTTCTACCTCCTTCACCTGTTCGGCCGTCAATTCTTTGTAAATCTGCAATAGTTTCAATAGTTCGCTAACGGAACCCTTATTGGAAACACCGTCTGTTTCCAGGTTATCCATCAGCTTTTTGATCATTTTTTTCAGGCGCGCCGGACTCAGGCTGAGACCTGCCGCCGGGCGCTTCCTGCTAGCAGATTTGGCGGCTGATCTCTTCTTTTCCTCCGAAACAATTGACAAGTTGGAACCTCCTGCCGGGGGCCGCCGTGCGCAGCTCACCTCGACAACCCCAATCTAGCAGCCGCACGCCTAGCTCTTTTGCACTCGAATATTTCAAGTAATTGAAAACAAAAGAAATATAAATTTCAAAAAAGTGTGAACGCTTTATCGGCGTTTATCGAAGCGCGTTCTACTTGGAATTAAGTCGTGTCTTTTCTAAGACTTCGACCAATCAGGCCATGGACTCCCCGTCAGATCCGGAATTGGGGGCGACGGAGGGACCCGCGTGGAGGCCCAAAACGCTGCGGAGATAGACGATTCCCGGGACGGTGATCGCCATACGGCTTTTGTCGTCCATCTCGATGACCTTTTGCGTTTTCATGTACGACATCACGAAGGAGGCCCCTTCGCGTTCGACTTTGAGGATTCGCTCCATGTCGAGAATTGAGATATAGCCGCTATTCGGGTTTTTCTTCTTGCAGCGATAGAGGAGACCGAGAATCTGCTGAATTAAGACTTCGTCGCCGAAAAGTTCCGCCCGCAGATCGGCGAGTTCTTCTTCCTGTTCTTCGATCCTGGCACTGGGACGCGCCTCGGCCTCCGCCGGTTGGGCGACGGTGTTAACAGCGTCGGCCGTCCCGGCTTCCGCAACCGGTTTGCGCGCCCGTTTCAGCAGAGACAGCAGGTCGACGGATTCCAGAGCCATAATCTGGAATATCGGCAGAAGCAAAGCTTAGCTGTCTAGGTGGAAACCCTTAGACGGAACCAGTGGCGCCGTCTAACAGCCCGTGGGTAAAGTACCTGATTTCTGAAAGTGGCCGAATTGGCAAAATCGCGACGCTCACACATGCCCTACCGCGCATTTTCAGGGTCGAGTTGACCGTTTAGGTATCCCCCAGAAGTGGTTCTAATCGGCCTTTCGGCCGAATCCCCTCGGCGCTCACCAAAACTTGACCACTTGTGCTCCGATTGAGTTGCCCATCCCCGGCACCGCACCTTGGCCCGTAAGCCGCAGATGGGCAAGGCATTATCATCCCCGGCCCCGTTGGGCCGGTGGGTCACTCTCCGTGAGCATACCAGGGTAATTTCTCGCGAGTGCCGAAGGCCGAATCCCGAATTTAACCACGGGTTGCTAAGGGGCAAAACAAGTTACTACGTGAGCGCTTCGCGAATGGCGCCGAGCAACAAGTCGACGTTTGCGGCAGTGGATCCCTCACCCATCAGGCCGATACGGAATACCTGGCCCGCGAGCGGGCCGAAGCCACCCTGGATTTCGATTCCGTGGCGCTCCATCAGCTTTTTGCGTACATCGAGATCGTTGACTCCTGCCGGGACTTTCGGAGTGTGCAATGCCCACATGCGTTTGCCCGGGAGAACCAGGAGTTCCATGCCGAGAGCGCTGAGGCCTTCGACAAATGTTTCGTGATTGGCCTTGTGCCGGGCGAAGCGCGCTTCAACACCCTCTTCGAGCACTAATCCCAGTCCTTCGCGAAGGGCGTAAAACATGGAAATCGGAGCGGTATGGTGGTAACGATGAGAGCCTTCGTAGTATTCGGCCAGCAACTTCAGGTCGAGGTACCAGGAATGATTGACGGAGGTGCGCGCTTTGAGGCGCTCCATTGCCAGCGGGGAGCAGGAAATGGGGGAGAGGCCGGGCGGGCAGGAGAGCCCTTTCTGCGTGCAACTGTAGGCGATGTCGATGCCGGTTGCATCGAGGTTTATCGGCATTGTGCCGAGTGACGTCACGCAATCCGCAATTGTGAGCGCGCCGACTTCATGAGCGGCGGCGCAGATAGCTTCCCCGGAAGTGAAAACACCCGTAGAGGTTTCGCCGTGAACGAATGCAACGGTGTTGGGTTTCTCCCGCCGAATGAACTCAGCGGCGGCGGCCTCATCGAACGACTCGCCCCAGGGGGCGTCAAAACGAACGACGGTTGCGCCCTGCCGGCGTCCCATCTCGGCCATGCGATCGCAGAAAAAGCCGTTGGCGAAAACGACGAACTTGGATCCGGGTTCGACGAAGTTTGAGATTGCTGCTTCCATACCGGCGCTGCCGGTTCCGGAGATGGCCATGGTAAATGCATTGGCGGTGCCGAATGCCGCTTGGAGGCCCGTTCGAATCTCTTGGTTTATCTGGAAAAAGAACGGGTCGAGGTGGCCGACAATCGACTTGCCCATTGCCTCATAGACGCGTGGGGCTACGAGGGAAGGGCCCGGGCCGAAAAGCAAACGCTTAGGCGGCGCTAACGGGGCGAAAAAAGACGACATCTAACGAGTTTACCCCAGAAACCGCTGATTTCTTTCGTTTTTGGCTCGTAGGTTACCTTGAAAGCTGTGCTCTTACTTCCTGTTGACGCGCTGATTGGGGATCTGCGCGCGGCTCTTCGCAAACATTCGTGCGCCGTACTTGAGGCTCCGCCGGGAGCCGGTAAAACGACCCGTGTCCCCCCGGCCCTGCTAGCAGAGACTGCCGGAGAAGTATGGGTACTCGAACCAAGGCGGCTGGCGGCACGATTGGCGGCCCGCCGGGTTGCCGAAGAGTTGGGCGAGCGTTTGGGTGAAACCGTCGGCTATCAGGTGCGGTTTGAGGAGGTGTCGGGACCGAGAACCCGTTTGCGGTTTTTGACCGAGGGGGTCCTGACACGGCGGTTGTTATCGGATCCGCGGCTGGCGGCAGTGGACGTCGTTGTTCTGGACGAGTTTCATGAGCGGCATTTGGATGGGGATCTGGCGTTAGCGCTATTGCTCGAATTGCAGCGTACACGCCGACCGGATTTGAAGCTGGTGGTTATGTCGGCGACGCTTGACGCCGCGCCGATCGCCCGCCATCTGGCTGACGCGCCCATCTTGCGGAGCGAGGGGAAATTGCACCCAATCACGGTGGAATGGACGCCTGAGACGGGGTCCGCACTGGAAGACCGGGTGGCGAGCGGCGTGGAGCGTTTGGCGCTGCGCGGACTGACGGGCGACATTTTAGTGTTCCTGCCGGGAGCGTTCGAGATGCGGCGGGCGGCGCGGGCGTTGGAGCCGATAGCCAGCAAGCACAATCTGATCGTTACGCAATTGCATGGGGATCTATCGCCGGAAGAACAGGACCAGGCGTTATCACGGGCGGCGAGGCCCAAGGTGATCCTGTCGACGAACATCGCCGAGAGTTCCGTAACGATCGAAGGCGTGACGGCGGTTGTGGATAGCGGGTTGGCGCGCGTAGCGATTGACTCGCCATGGACGGGGATTCCTTCTTTGCAGGTTGCACGCGTCAGCCAGGCGTCGGCGACACAGCGCGCGGGCCGGGCCGGACGCACAGCGCCGGGGCGCGTGATAAGGCTTTATACACAGGAGGAGTTCGGCCGGCGTCCGGCACAGGACCCACCGGAAATTGAACGCCGGGAATTAACGCAACTGTTGTTGGATTTGCATGGATGCGGGATTCCGGAGGCGTCGGCGCTACCGTGGTTAACGGCCCCGCCAGCGCCCGCACTGAGCGCGGCGGAGGAACTGCTGGCGCGACTGGGCGCGGTTGAGTCGGGACAGTTGACAAAGCTCGGAAAACGGATGGCCCAATTGCCTCTGCATCCACGCCTGGCGCGGCTGGTGTTGGAGGCGGATGAACGCGGTGCGGGCGAGGATGGCGCACGGGCAGCGGCGGCGTTGAGCGCTGGAGAACGACTGGAAGGTCCGGCACGGCATCATGTCGATTCGGATCTCTTCATCCTGTTAGAACAGCGGTGGCAGCCGCATACTTCCCGGATTGTGGAACAGATCCGGCGGGCCGGAGGGATACGTTCCCGGCGCGGGGGGGCCGAGACCGGACTGCTGATGGCGGTGGTGGCGGCGTTCTCCGACAGGCTCGGACGGAAGCGGGCGAATGGCGAGATCCTGCTGGCTGGCGGCGGGGCGGCCCAGTTAGCCGATTCTTCCGGCGTAAGGGACGCCGCCCTGGTAGTCGCCCTTGATATAGAGTATCGAAAAGATCGGGGGCAACCTCTGATTCGGTTGGCGAGTAAGGTGGATCCGAACTGGCTCCTCGACTTATTTCCCGACCGGTTGGATTCCAGAGATGGTGTTGAATGGAATCGCGCCGCTGAACGAGTGGAAAGCGTAAGTGCGCTGACATTCGACGGTTTCGTGATTGAGGAGTCGCGAAGCGGAGCCGTGGACGCCGAACAGGCGGCGCGGATGTTAGCGGAGAAGGCCGTGGAGGCGGGTCTGGCGCATTTTGCCGGCGCGGAAGAAGTGGAGACTTTATTTTGCCGGTGGCGATTCGCGGCGGCCCACGGCGGGCCGCCCGTCCCGGATGAAGAGGCGCAACGGGCCGCGTTAATGGCGGCCTGTTACGGCAGTAAGTCATTTACGGAACTGCGCAGTCTGCTGGGGGACGGCGGGTTACAGCGAGTGTTACTGGATGGGCTGCCAGCCGCGCAGCGGGAGTTAGCGGGCCGGCTGGCGCCGGAACGGATCCAATTGCCGAGCGGGAAATATGCAAAAGTGACATATGTGGATGGACAGCCGCCGTCGGTGGCCTCCCGACTTCAGGACTTTTTCGGGATGCGGGAGACGCCCCGCGTGGCCGGCGGGCGAGTAAATGTGGTGGTCCATCTGCTGGCTCCCAACTATCGGCCTGTGCAAATGACGCAGGATCTGGCCGGATTTTGGGAGCGACTTTATCCGCAGGTTCGCAAGGAGTTGAGCCGCAGGTATCCGAGGCATTCGTGGCCGGAGAATCCGCTGGCGTGAGAGAGTGAAGACCATGCCGTTCGTGAGTGCGATCTTCATTTGCCTGGCGCGAATTTTGGCGCAAGACTCCAAACCTTGGCGTGATCCGTCGCGGCACACAGTTCGATTCCTAACCATCGAAAGAGGAGTGCTCCGGGAAGTATTGGATTGGGGAGGGACTGGACCGACGATCGTTCTGTTGGCTGGGCTTGGCCACACTGCGCAGGGGTTTGACTTGTTCGCTCCCAAACTTACGGATGGGTATCAGGTTCCTGGCATTACTCGGGCGAGCCACTATCTCTTACTTTCAAACGAAGGCGATGTGTTGCGCGAGGTGAGGAGCTTCTTGATCGAATTGCAAACAAGGTAAGCCATCTTGTATTTGGGTGGCGCGGCGCTCCCAAAAAGTGATACGGTTGCGACATGACCTCGACGCGCAAGGCGGCGGTGTTGCTCGGGTTCCTGCTTGTGGGCGGAGCTGCTTGGGCTTATCAGGCAAGGCGATCCTCGTATATGTACGAGAGGGAAATGCAGAATCCGGCGGTCGACCCCGACGACGCGGATGTGCCGGGAGAGTGGGCGTTTGCGCGGTTACGGTACCAATCAGGCGGTGGCGGCCGCGGCAGAGGCCGGCGCGGATCGTGGGGTACCGATTCGAACAAGGCGGAACGCGTGTTTACCCAGGGCGTGCGGCGGCTGACTCGCGTCAACGCGCGTAGCGTGGAAGAAATTCTCGATGTCGATAGCGATGAGATGTTCAACTGGCCGTGGATGTACGCCGTGGAAGTGGGCCACTGGAACATTAGCGATGCCCAGGGGAAGCGGCTGCGAGAATATCTGGATCGGGGCGGGTTCCTGATGGTGGACGACTTCCATGGTTCGTACGAGTGGCAAGTGTTTGCTGAAGGGCTGCGCAAGATTTTCCCGGACCGGGTGATTATCGACTTGCCGGATGGCGAGCAGATCTTTCATGTACTTTACGATTTGGACCAGAAGTTCCAGGTTCCGGGGAGGCAGTACATTTACCGGGGACAAACCTATGAGCAAGACGGCGTGGAGCCGCGATGGCGCGCGATTCTGGACGAAAAAGGCCGTGTACAGGTAGGCATTTGCCACAACATGGACTTGGGCGACGCGTGGGAGTGGGCCGACGATCCTGAGTATCCGGAGGCATTCGCTTCGCTTGCTTACCGGATCGGTATTAACTACATCGTCTACGCAATGACTCATTGAGTCCGCTGGAACATTTGCTTACGCCGCGGTGTCTGTTCAGCCATGGCAATGCAAATAGGCGGCAATCACGCGACGATCAATGTTACTCCCCTCATTGACGTCTTACTCGTTTTACTGATCATTTTCATGGTTATCGTGCCGACGAAGTCAGTGGGCCTGCAAGTGCGGGCGCCGCAGGATGACCGGACGGCTCCGCCATCGCCCTCCGATAACCGGGCGCTGGTTATTACCGTTTTGGGTGACGGTGGAGCGATGGTTAACCGGGACCGGCTTTCGGCGGAAGAATGGCCGGCAAAACTGAAATGGGTGCTGGCGAGCCGCGCGGACCGAACCGTATTCTTTACCGCTGAGCCGGATCTGGAGTTCCGTCTTGTCGGGACGGCGATTGACAACGCACGGCAAGCAGGCGCGACAAACGTGGGGTTGTTGGCAAAACCGAATTAGTCATTGTTACTGAAGGAGCCATTTGATGATCCCCTCGTTCATTTCATCGAACGCGCGGTAGCGATACAGCGGACCGGCAAGAGAGACGATGTTGTTGTTCCAGTCGTTGGGTTGCATCCATGTAACCTGGCGGCCCTGGGCAAGGTCGGCCAGATCCCAGCGAGTGTAGAAGCCGGGCATGACGGCGTCATGGAGACCGAGGTGCCGGGGCGAATCGAATACGGGCGCGAAGCTATGCGGGGCGCGTTCGAGCCAGAGGCGGTTAAGGCGCGGTTCCAGGCGAGAGGCCAGCAGAAGGGCGACGGAATGAACGCCATCGGCAACGCCGCGGATTGGTCCCTGGGTGTCGAGGGCTTTGGCGGCGGTAGCAATATCGATGGCGCGCATGGCGGGAAGATTACGGCCGGTGAGCCAGGCGCGGGTCGCGGCTTCCCAGTCGCCGTGTTCGACGAAACGCAGCGGGGCGGGCAAGGCGCGCGGCATGAGCGCGAAAACTTCGGACCCGGCTTTGGCGATTTCGATCGCACGGGCGGATAGCTTGGCGGTGCGTTCGATGTGGACGACTCCGGGGAGCGCGGCGCTGGAATCGGGCCGGAGAATCCAGCCTTCGACGGTGACGCCGGGTTCGGTGGTGAGCTTTACCTTGCGGATGCGCAGGCCGTCGCTAAGCGCTTCGGATTCGACGATGGGCTTTGTGTTAGTTACTTCGACGACAGCCAGTTTGCGCACATATTCGTCGATGGCTCCAGTGACGGGCCGATTGGTCCGCTGTTCCTTGAGAATCTCAATTAGATCGCGAGAATCGGCGGCGAGTTGGCCGGTCGCCGTGACGCGAAGGTCCTCATTGGTGAACATCTTCACCGGGCGCTCTTTCCAATTCGCGCTGCCATTATTGAGCCAGCGACTGAACCATTCATACACGCCTTCTCGAATTTCGAGGGGAGTGCCGTGGCCTCCGGGACCGACGACCCACTTGATACTGTCCTGCGCACCGAGAATTTCGTAGAAGTTTCGGGCCTCCTCATAGAGTACTTTCGCGCCTGCAGGGGTGAAGAAATCCTCTTTGGTGGATCCGATGAACCAGGGTTTGGGCGCGAAGAGTTCGACATAGTCGGTTTGATCGAGGCCTTTGGCGAGGAAGCCGGGCGGGCTTTGTTCGGAGTCACCAATCGGTCCAGGGAAGAGGACTTCAAACGACTGCATGTAGCAGAGAGGGGCGGCAACTTTCACTCGCGGGTCGAGTGCGGAAATGTATGTGGCTTGAGTGCCGCCGCCGGAACAGCCGGTGCAGCCGATACGTTCGGCATCGACTTCCGGACGGCTGGTGAGGTAGTCCAGGGCGCGCATACCGTCCCAGGCGAAGTAGGCGGATAGAGTTTGGTTGATGAGGAACGCGGCGGTTCCGGCGGTCCAATGCTGCGGCACACCGGGCGTGACGAGCGAGACGCCGGCGCGGGACCAATAGCCTTGGAAGCGTTCTCCCTGGCCCATCGGGTCGAAGGCCAGGACGACGAAGCCTTGCATGGCCAAATTTGCCGCCATTCTCTGGGCGGCGGGTTTGCCTTCGTTCCAGTGGCCGATCGCATAGAGGATCGCGGGGCGTTTGCCGGAGCCGTTGGGGACATAGAGATTGCCGGTGACCCAATACTTAGGAAGGCTTTCGAACATCACCTTTTCGATGCGGTAGGAGCCGGCGTCGAGTGTGCCGGTAGTCCGGGCGTTCAACGGACCGCGATAGCTGGGCAGGCCGCCGTAGACTTCCAATATTTTCGCCTTGACCGTACGTTGATGGGCTTCGGCGTCGGCACGTGTTTTAATTTTGCGAATGCCCTCCTTGCGAGTTGCCAGTTGTTGCTGGGCGAGGCCGTTTATCCATTGGTCGAAAGATTGGGCATCGACGGTAAAGACTATGAGGAGAAGGCCGGCAAGGGATCGCAGCATCTTTGAATTGTAGCGGGGATTCTTGCGGGAATTCGCGTCACGGTAGGCTGGGTAAATGGATTCACCGGCAAATCTGTTGGACACGCTACGGCGGGCGAAGATTCCCTCGCGGCTGGTGGAGGATTTTTGTCCGGTGGCGGAGAGCCTGGAGTGGCGGCTTTCGGAGCAATATTGGATGACGGCGGGAACGCGCGGGTTCGTCGAGGAGTCGGTGCCGTATTCGTCTACTTCGGGCGGAGCATTGTCTCAGGATGCGGCGGCGCTGCTGCTGGTGAATTGCCGGGAGAATCCGCCGGTTGGCACCATGGTGGTGCTGGAACTGTGCGCCGGTACGGGCCTGTTTGCGCGGTTGTTTTTGGACGCTTTTGAGCGGCTTTGCGTCGAGGCGGGGGAAAGCTTTCACGAACAGCTGGTTTACTACGTGACGGACAGGTCTCCGGCGACGGTAGCGCAATGGAAGGAGTCGGGTGTGTTTGAGGGTACACGGGCGATTGCGGCTCTCGGTGACGCGCGACGGCCTTTGGAGTGGGAGATCGAAGACGGGACCGTGTTGTTAACTCGAATTCGGGCGGTATTTTGCAACTACGGCCTGGATTCGTTGCCCGCGGCGATTGTCCGGCGCGGCAAGGCAGGTCCGGAGGAACTTTGCGTTCGAACCCATCTGACCAACGATGAAGCGAGGCTGCTTCGGCACCGGGCGCCGTCGCTAGAAGAAATTCGAGAACAGGCGGCGAAGCGTGAGCCCGGCCTCTCCAAGTTGGCGAGCCTGTTCGAAATCGAGGCCGCGTTTGTGCTCTGCAAGCAGAAGTACACGATGGTGGACGAGGCGCTGGAAGCGTTTGGAGACCTGCCCCGGGTCATTCTAAATCACGGGGCGATGGATTGTTTGCGAGAACTTTTGTCCGCGTTGGATCCGAACGGTTTTATGGTTTTTTCCGACTACGGCGTCGTGGATGCAGCGGCGCCGGTGGCTCACAGTAACGCCCAGCAGTTTGGCGAATCGCGCGCTATTGGAGTGCATTTCCCGCTGATGGATCAGTTTGTATCCACACTAGGCGCGGAGTTGGAAGTTCCCTCCTCGAAGGATCCAACCAACCTCCATTCTCGAATGCTGGTTCGCGGCGTATTGCCGAAGACGCGGGCCGAGTTCGCCGCAGAATACGGAAAGGGGAGTTGGAAGGAAGCGCGGACACACATTCAGTCCGGCGCCAATGAGGAGGCGAAACGAATCTACGAAATTGCACTGGAGAAGTACCCGCGAGACTGGTCGCTGTTAGGAGAAGTGGCGGAATTTCTCGTTCGCCAAGTCTCGAATTTTGACGGTGGATTTGAGATGGTGAAAGCGGCGCTGGTATTAAACCCGTGGTATTCGACCTGGCTTTGGAATGTTTTAGGGGATGCGCAGTTCGGACGCCGGCAATTTGGAGACGCGATAGAGGCGTACCGGTTGGCCGAGGTGTTGTCACCGCGAGATGTCCGGACGCAGCTGAATTTGAGCTATGGTTATGCCGCGATTGGTGACACGGAAGCGGCCCTGCTCGCCATCGCGCGGGGATTTTCTCACGATGGAACAGGCGAGTACCGGGAGCGCTTGCGGGAGAAGCAGCAGCAGATTTTAGGCAGCTTACGGGCGTTGCGAATCGACGTCGAGCAGGCGCGGGAGCGGCGCCGGGCGCGGTTGAATGCGTGTTAGCGCAGGAAGGTTTTCAAGAGGTCGATGACTTCAAAAATGGCGCGGTTATCGATTCCGCGTACATGTTTCTGAAGCTGGGCGAGACGGCCAGGCGCCAGCAATCTTTCCAGAGCGGGCACGATGTCAGAAAAAGAAGACAGCGATTCGCCGACGTTTTGCTCAACTACCCAATCGGCGTTGAATCGCTCCTGCGGCAAGGTCCAGGCGTTCTTTTCGACGATGACGGGAAGGCCCATGTGGATGGCCTCGCTGATGGATCCGGGACCGGGTTTTCCGATGAAGAAATCGGCCAACTGCATGTAGCGAGGGATTTCGCGCGTGAAGCCTTCGACGAACTTGACGATGCGGGACGGGCGCTCCGCCAGGCGTTTGCGGAGTTTTTCGTTCTTGCCGCAAACAAGGATTAGCTGGACATCCAGGCTCGATTTATCAATTCGCTGGAATATTTCGTCCATCTTCTCCGAGCCCATGCCGCCGAAGAGTACGACGCCGGTAGGACGATCGGGATCAAGTCCGATTTCACCGCGTCCGGCGGCAACATCAACAGGATCGACCCTGTAGAACTTCGGATTCAATATCATTCCCGAAACTCGATGGGCGGAACTTTCCGGGCTGATCTCTCGTACTTGTTGGAGAGCGCGATCGGTGCCGCAAATGAAGATCTGTTTCTGCCGCTCAATCCAGAAATGGGGCGGGTAGTCCGCCATGTCGGTGAGAACAGTTACGAACGGAATAAGGGGGTCGACCTGTTGCAAGGCGCGCCACATCGACCGGTCAAAATTGGGGACGAGCGAGACGACCATATCGGGCGGGTTCGCGCCCCAGAACTTGGTCAACTCGCGCACCTGGGCAGGGTGGTAGATGCGAATAACGCCATGCATCAGCGGAAGCAGTTGCGTGGATCCGAGCGTCCAACCGTTTTCAAGGATACGATTGTATATGTCTTCGAGGCGCAGCCCGGTGAGTTTCCGGAAGATGTCGAGAGTGTCCAGCACGTCCTGGAGATCGACCAGGCGAACGTCCCACTCGACATTCTGTTCCCGGATCACGGCTTCGAGGGCCGTTGCCGCGGCGCGGTGGCCGCCTCCCGCATCAAAGAAAATGAAATCGACGGCTGGTCTTTTTGCCACAGGGTAGTCTATTCGACATTGTAGCGGGGCGGGGTGCTCGAACAAATTGATTCACGAATGTTTTTTGGTATTTTCAACGGGTTGTAACGAAAAGAGGAGTACAAGGAAGCATGAGACTGGCTGACAACGTCCTGGGATTCATCGCCACACGCGACATGATCGTGATGCGGCGCTGTAATAACTGGATGGCGCCGCGCTGGTTCCGGCTGTGGATGATCTGCGCGACGCGCGGCGGGGATGGCTGGCTTTGGTACGCAATTCTTACGGCGGTATTGCTCTTCGGCGGGGAGGAGCGATTTCAGGCGGCGGGATCGGCATTTCTGGCCGCCGCGGTTGGAATTTGGGTTTTCCTTGTCCTTAAGAAAACCGCCAACCGGTCGCGGCCGTGTGCCATTGCAGCGCACGCGTGGGCGAAACTTCTCCCCCCCGATCAGTTTTCGTTTCCGAGCGGACACACAATGACGGCGTTTGCGGTGGCGACGCCTTTGATGTCTTATTACCCGGACCTGTCGCTCGGGCTAACTTTTTGCGCCGTGAGCATTGGCGGCAGCCGCATAGTGATGGGGATGCATTTTCTGAGCGACGTGGTGGCGGGCGGATTGCTGGGAGCTTTACTGGGCTATTTGAGCATGGCCGCTATTTGAGCTCGACGAAGATCCATTCGGCTGGCTGATCGAGATCGTTGCTGGACAATGCTTGTCCGGCCGGGCGCCATTGCGTCTCGCCGTCGTTGAGCCGGACGGCGACGACGGGTACGGTAAACGAGAGATCGCTGAGTTGCTCGCGCGGTTGAAACTTGGTCCGAAGTATCCGAACTTGGGGATTCTCCAGTTCGGTTTGGAAGCGGGCGGCGACTTTGGGCAGTTGGACCTTGGCATGTCGCGGCGGGGTGTCTTTAAGTTCGATCTCAATAATGCGAATGGCGGTTCCGCCTATGTTTTCGCTGGTGTGCAGACCGACGCGGGGATCCCAGCGAACTTCGCCGGTGCGGAACGGGATGTCTCTGGCGATGCCGGTTTCTTTGTTGTCGATGCGAAGGGCGCCGCGGTCAAGGTGGATCATCACGCGGTTGATCAAGTGGACGTGGGGGCGGCTCAGTTGACCCGGGATGTTTGCGGCGCTTACGACGCGCACCCATTCATTCTCAATGACTCGCGGGTTTTGTGCGAAGCAGACAAAGGAGGCGATAGCCATCAGGCAAAGACGCATGAGGCGACGTTATCATAAATCGAACGGGAGGCACGATGCGGATCCTGATAGGTATTTCGATTTGTTTCGGCTGGGCAGCAGACGCGCAGGAGCGGCCCAAGCCCGAGGCGGATTTCGTGAACGTGGTTCGCAGCCTGCCCTCGGAGTACCAGGCGGATCTGTTGTTGAAAGTGGCGGAGTCGAAGCAATTGGCAAGCGACCAGGAGTGGCGCCGGGAATTGATCGACGAAGCGTTCCGAATCGGGCAACGCGCGCCGGAATCCTATCCTGTTGCGGGCGGGTCCCATACTGACTCCCGGTCGTATGTGACTTCCAGTCTGTACGGCTTGGATTCGTTGACATTGCGGTTGAGGGCGGCGGAGCGGATGATTCCCATCGACCCCGGACGGACGGCGGAGATGTTTCGCGAAACGCCGATACCGGCCATGCCCGCACTCACTTGCCAATCGGCGCAGGCGCCGGTGTTTGAAGATTATTACCGAGTTCTGCGGGAGATCCACCAGAAAGGCTTTACGCAAAAGGAGCGGGAGCGAGGGGAACCCGCCAGCCTGTTAAAGGGTGCGATGGCGTCGCTACAATTTCCGGGGCAGGTTGAGCCGTTCGGGAAGATGCTGATGCTGCTGGATGTTTCCCCAATGGAGCGACAGGAACTGTTCGAGGCGTTTGGGGCGGCGTTGGCGAACGTGTCGCCTGCGGATAGAGGGTTCATGCGGCACGAGCAGAGCTTGCTCGATTTTGCATTTCAGGCGCGGATGAAAGGCGTGGTGTTAACCACGGTTTTGAGAGGATTAGGTAGTTACATTACGGCGCATCTGGCCGGGGAGCGATGTTCGGCGAGTATCGCGCAGTTGACGAAAACCGAGCACGGGCGGTTCTCCCAATTGGCGATTCGATTCATGGCGTTTTCGCTCGATGTGAGCAAGCAGAGCCGAACGCGGCGTCAATGGCGGTAGCGAAGGTACAGCCGGGGCGGGATGCAGGAAAGTGGGACGACGGAGATTTCTGGCAGTCCGCGCGATCCAAGGAAGTTTTGAACGACCTGAAATGGCTCAATCACGGCAACCGCAAATTGCCCGACAATCAGCGGTTTTGGACAGCCGAAGAGCGTCAATCGTCAGAATGGGGCACCCGGTACCAGGAGCTGCAAAAACGAATTGAGGGTTGGAAAGGGGAGGAGGAACCCAACGCGCTGGACCACTTCTGGATGCAGTCCTTTGCCCTACATGCAGCGGCCCAATTAGTACCGCCTGGGCCGGGGAAGGAGCAGGCAATGCGGCGGTGGTTGACGCACTTTGAGCAGGGGTATCAGCCTGGCGCGGCGCAGAACGCGTGGTTCGGACTGCTTCGCCGGGCGTTGCCATCTTTTAAGCCGATGGGCGGCGCGTCAAATGGGGTTGAGGAGTTGCTGGCGAGCCGGAATCCCGTGGTCGCGGCGTATGCGCAGTGGGAAGTCCTGGCCGCGCGATGACACAATGGAGTTGATTGTCCATACTTACTACGCCTCGTTCGCGATTTGAATCGCTGTTGGCTTCCCGGCAAACCGCCGCCCGTGAACATGAGCGGCGGCACCACGCCTTTGGCTATTTGCGATTAGCATTCGGTGCGATGCTCGCATACAGCGGTTGGCTTGCGTTGAGTTCGCCGGATAACGTTCCGTGGCCGTTTCTCGTTCAGTTGGCGCTGTTCTCCGCCGCTACGGTCCTTCATGCGAAGGTGATCCGGCGAATGGAGTTCGCCCAACGTGCCGTTCAGCACTACGAGCGCGGGCTCGCTCGATTAACCGGTGATTTTTCGAAGTCCGCATCTCGCGGAGAACGATTCGCCGATCCCCATCACCCGTTTTCCGGGGACCTGGACCTATTTGGAGCGGGCGGATTGTTTGAACGTCTATGTCACGCGCGAACCCGGGAAGGGGAGTCGACTCTTGCCGGCTGGCTGCTGGGGATGGATGGTCCCCCGGCGGCGCCGCGGCGGATGGATGCGGCGGTCGAATTGTCTGAGAAACTCGAACTCCGGGAACGGTTGGCGGTGATGGGCAAGGATCTGAAGGCGGCGCTGCATCCGGACGCACTGCGAGCTTGGGCCGTGGCAGACTCGGATCTGTTCCCAGGAGCGAACTCCTGGCTCTACGCGGCGAACTTTGTTTCCGCGTTGTGTGTGGGCGCAGCACTCTATTATTGGATCCTCAGTCCCGTAGTGTTAGGCGCCCTGTTTTCGGCTGCGGTCATGTGGCGCTATCGGGGCCGGGTTGCCGAGACGCTGGAATCGACATCGCAGGCTGGAGCCGATTTGCGCGTTCTGGAGGGAGCGTTACGATTACTGGAAGATTCGAAGTTTGAGAGTGAAATGCTGATCGAGATCCAGCACCGAATTCGCCGTGAAGGGGCGCCTGCCAGCGATCGAATCGCGCGTCTGGCGCATCTTTCGGAGTGGATCGATTCTCTAGACAGCGATATTTTCAGGTTCCTCAATTATCTTTTCTTGTTCTCGCTTCATTTCACCCGGGCAGCCGACCGCTGGCGCCGGGAGAATGGCGCATTGGTCGATACCTGGTTAGCCTGTGCCGGTGAGTTTGAGGCGCTGAGTTCGCTTGCCGCCTGGAAATTCGAGAATCCGGATACGGTTGCGCCTAAATGGACCAGCGGTGAAGCGGCGCTGACCGGAATCGCGTTGCGTCATCCTTTGATTGATCGGCAAAAAGCGGTTGTCAATGACGCAAGGCTCGGAACTGAGTGCCGTCTGATGCTGGTGAGCGGTTCCAACATGAGCGGGAAGAGCACCTTCCTTAGGACCATCGGCTTGAATGCCGTTTTGGCGCACGCCGGCGCCAGTGTTCCGTCAGGTTCGTTGACGATATCGCCGCTCTGCCTGGGGGCCTCGATCCGAACGGTGGACTCGCTCCAGGAGGGCGCATCGCGATTCTACGCGGAGTTACAGCGGCTGAAGGCGGTTGTCGACCTTTCTAAGCAAGATCGGAAACTGTTGTTTCTTTTAGATGAGTTGTTAAGCGGAACGAACTCCCACGACCGCAAGATTGGCGCCGAGGGAATCGTTGAGACGCTGCTGCGAAATGGTTCTATTGGCCTGGTGACAACGCACGACTTGGCGCTGGCAACGATTGCGGAAAAGCCGGGGAGCCAGGCAGTGAATGTTCATTTCGAGGATCAGATTGTCGACGGCCGCATACAGTTCGATTACCGGATGAAACCGGGGGTGGTTAGGACCAGCAACGCGCTGGCATTGATGCGGGCCGTGGGGCTCGATGTGCCGCAGAGGTAGATTTGGATGTTGAAGAATTTCTTTCTTTACCTCTCGACACAGCGCCAACTGCGGGCGTGGATGGAAAATTCGTCAATGGCTCGAGGGTTGAGTGCCCGATTCATCGCCGGTAATCGGTTGGAGGACGGATTGGCGGTGGTTCGGGAATTGCGGCAAAGGGGAATTCTGACCGCGCTCGATCCTCTCGGCGAAAACGTTACCACGGAGAGGGAAGCGGCAGCGGCGGCGAGCAATGCAATGACGGCTCTGAAGGGGGCAATCGCGCAAGAGGCCGGCGCGACGGTCTCCATCAAGCTCACCCAGTTCGGGCTCGACCTTTCCACCGGGATGGCGCTGGCGAATGTTTTGCCGTTGGTTGCATTGGCCGGAGCGAGCGGTTCGCGGGTGGAAATCGATATGGAGTCGACTGTCTATACGCAGCGGACGATTGAAGTGCTGGAGTCCTTAGCCGCCTCCGGTCCGGTTCGTGGGGTTATCCAAGCTTACCTTTACCGCACTTTGGCCGATATCGAACGGTTGAACGCTGAGAAGATCCCGATCCGGCTCTGCAAGGGGGCCTATAATGAGCCCGCCGAATTGGCGATGAAACGGAAGGCGGATGTGGACGCCAATTATAAGCAGATGACAACCGTGCTGTTGGAGAAGGGGACCTATCCGGCCTTCGCGACGCACGATCCGGCGATGATTGACCATGTACTGAGTCTCAGGCCAAGTAAGGAACAGTTCGAATTCCAGATGCTTTACGGGATCCGCCGGGATCTGCAGGAGCGGTTGCGGTCAGAAGGGTGGCGCGTGCGCTTATACGTGCCGTTTGGAGACGCCTGGTATCCGTATTTCATGCGTCGCCTCGCGGAGCGTCCAGCGAACGTCTGGTTCGTAGTGAAAAGCCTGGCCCGGTAATAATCGCACTATAGCCGAACAGACGGATCTGCCGATACGTAGTATAGGGCAGTTGCTCCGGAACGATTTTCAACGAATCATTCGCCGGGCGGCAACCAAATCACTAGCGTCGGAGTCTATATCAATATGAAATATTGGCTGTTCTTCTCGGCCAAGCTTGCACTCGCCGCCGCTGTCTTTGCAGGAATCTGGATGGCTATGGAACTACTCCTTCCAGATCCGGCGATGTTCAACGACGTAAAAATGCGGAGGTTTGGGCAGGATTTCACCTGGACGACGGCTATATTCGCCTATTTCCTCGCCGCCGCCGGCGCGCTATATGTAATCGTGCTGGACCAGCGATATCGCTGCCGAACCTGCTTACGTAAGCTGCGGATGCCGGTGAATTCAGGCGCCTGGGATCAGATGCTGCGAATCGGAACGCCCCAAGTCGAATACATTTGCCCGTTTGGACACGGAACTCTCAACGTGAAGCTGGTTCATTTCGCCGGTCGCGAGGGTGACGACTGGCGAGAGCATGACGACAATATCTGGCGGGAACTTGAGGGACTCTCGGGCAGCCGCCGCAAGTAGCTTGTGTCGGCCGCGGTAAACAGGTCTGCCCTTATCATGTGTGCGAAAATAAAG
>Ga0163144_10003793_pt1 | contig 34464 bp, 39 predicted proteins | sample OliLak19BULKMAT1_FD_123175 | JGI IMG/M metagenome (GOLD analysis project Ga0163144, IMG submission 123175) | Freshwater microbial mat bacterial communities from Lake Vanda, McMurdo Dry Valleys, Antarctica - Oligotrophic Lake LV.19.BULKMAT1 | ecosystem: Environmental > Aquatic > Freshwater >...
ATGGAATCCAGGTCCGAGCCGGGGTCGCCGATCAGCTCAAGACTCAATACGTGGTGCTCCGCCCGCGCGTCGATGCCGGTGATGACTTCCCGCCAATACCAGCTTGCGAGGAAGTTGCGGATGCCGAAGACGATCACCGCACACCGCACACCGCGCGACGTCGGTTGCCCCGTCAAGGCACCCGCAGGTCGCTCGGCGCGAAGTCGCGCGACGGAAGCGTCGAACATCGAACGATCGACCTGGGGCCCGACGATCGTTCTCGAGCCGGCGACGCTCTGCACCCACCCCTGCTCACGAAGCAGGTTCGTCGTGCCGAACGGTCGAACGGCTCAGCCCCGACAGCTTGCAAAGGTCCGTCTCCGTCGGCAACCGCGCCCCGCGCGCGAATTGATGTTTCGTCAGATAGTCAACGAGCTGGTCGCGCAAAGCTGACGCGGCCTGACGCGAGGGAAGGGGACGTTGGAATTCGATCGGAGGGACCATACGCTTTTCACGGCCAGTTGTGGCCGGCGTTCGTATGATGCTACCCCCGGACGGTCGGCACCCCTGAGTTCATACGCAGACGCACATGACGGGCATGTGATCTTCGTTACTTCTGTCGGAAGACGATCCGCCCCTTGGTCAGGTCGTAAGGGGACAGTTCCACTTTCACACGGTCCCCCGGCAGGATGCGGATGAAGTGCTTGCGCATTTTTCCCGACACGATGCCGAGGATTTCATGCCCGCCCTGGTCGAGGCGTAGTTTGAACATCGCGTTCGGCAACGCGAGGGTGACGGTCGCTTCGACTTCAATCGGCTCAGATTTAGCCACAGTTTCTCCGCAAAAATCATTCGGACACTTGAGCGAGGCATTGTAGCGTTCCCCCGCCGGATCAACAAGCGACCGTCTATAAGATTAGACGCTTCAGACCCGACCGCGTCGTTAAAACCCGCTCCGCGGCTGCTGACAGGACGCGGGCGGCGCCCTATACTGCGTGTCCCTCATTTGGAGCAACCGACATGGCCGTTGATACGCAACAGATCCTCGCCGAAGCAGAAAAACTGGGCACCCTGATCGCCCAGCACCCCACCGTCGAGCGTTACAAGCAGGCGCAGAAGTCTGTCAGTGACGACCCGGAAGTCTCGCGAACTTTGGCGGAGTTCAACCGGTCGCTCGAGACGCTTTCACGTCAGGAACAGTCGGGAATGCAGGTGACCGACGCTCAGCAGGGCCAGCTCGAGGCGTTGCAGCAGCGGGTCGTGTCGCATTTCAAGGTGAAGGCGCTGAACCTGGCACAGGTCGATTTCGTCGACCTTTTACGGAAGGTCAGCCAGACGTATCAGAAGCCGCTCGCGAGTGAAACGGCACCACCGCAAGGGGCCGCGCCCGCGGGGCCGCGTATCGCGTTGGGGCCGCGCTAGGCTGGCGTGGGCGGGACGATGATCGTAGAAAAATCTCGCAACCCCCGTCTTCCGACGGGGGGCTATTTGGGGGGTCCGACGATACCTGCGAGGTGGGCGCGGGATTGCTCCCACTTTTCCTCGGCTTCGGGCTTGCGGAGGTAGATCGGTGTGAAACGGTCGATGTCGACGAAGGCGCCGACGCGGGCCAAGGCGTGGCCGAGCGTCGCGACAACGGACGCGCGGGCGGTCCATGTGTTTTCAGGCGTGACCATCACGTCGGTATCGGGCGGGATGAATTTGCGGTGATACGGACAGCCTTCGCCTAGAAGGTATACCGGACGAGGGGCACGGGCGAGCATGGCGCTCAGCGAATCAAGCCGCGCGGGCTCGGCTTCGGTCCAGGCATCGGCTTCGGACGCGCGCTCGAATCGCGCGGCGAAAATCTGATCGCGCTTTGCGTCGAGGACAAGAATCACGTGCCGCGCCGAAGCGGGCGCGTTTTCGACTAAAACTCGCACGCTCGGGACGGAAACGACCTTAGCGCCGGTCGCGAGGGAAAACGTCTTCGCGAGTGTCACTGCGATACGCAGGCCGGTGAACGAGCCGGGCCCCGCCGACACGTACAGTTCGCCGAGGTCGGTCGGCTTCCAAGCGCGTCCGCGCGTCAGACGGTCGATCATCGGAATCACCCCCGCGGCGTGCTGCAGGCCGTGCGCGAACGTCTCCTCGGCGACCACGATTCCGTCCTCGGCAAGGGCGACCGACCCGGTCCGACCCGACGTTTCCAAGGCAAGTGCTCGCATCGGTGTAGTCCGACAGATCGGCGGCGTCTGAGTTACGCGTAGCTGTGAAGCCCCACGAGGAAAAAGTTCACGCCGATCCAGTTAAACAACATCACAAAGAACCCGACGATCGCGAGCACAGACGTCCACCACGCCTTGTTCTCGCTGACCAGGCGTACGTGCAGGATGACAAGGTAGACGATTAACGTCACGAGCGCGAACGTCTCCTTCGGATCCCAGCCCCACGGCCGACCCCAGCTCATGTCGGCCCAGACGGCACCGAGAATAGTCCCCACGCCCAGCGTTAACACGACCAGTTGCAGGATGACTAGGTTGCACAGGTCAAGCGTCGAGAGCATGGACTGGGTCGGGTCGAGGGCTTTTGCGCGCGACTGGGTAGTTGAAACAACCCGTCCGCTGTCTGCTCGTCGCACCCATAGCAATTGTGCGAGGGTTCCGAGGACGGTCGGTCGGACAATCGCGCCACCGTTTACACTGGTAGACATGTAGTCCATGTCCGACGCGTCGGAGGAGAGCTGGCGCGCGGGTTGCCTGCTTAGCGTACCGAAATTGCGGTAGTATCGCACGAGCCACCAGATGCCGAGCATGAAGCTCATGCCGATCAGCGCGTAGCTGGCGGTGACGGTGGTGACGTGGATGTAGAGCCAGTAGCTCATCAGCACGCCGCTGACCTGCCCGATCTCCCCGCCGATCTCTCTGCCGGTCACGAACGGCGCCGCGAAGATCGCCAGCAACGACAACCACCCTACGAAACTGGCGGCGGCGCCGAAAATCGAGCGTGTGAATTTCATTTCCAGAAACAAGCCCAAGGCCGCGCCGAACCACGCGCTCATCATCACACTTTCGAACTGGTTGCGGATCGGGATCGAGTGGAACCAGTCGTCCGTGCTTTTTTCCACCAGCCACCAGCGTACCGCGATGCCGAAGGTGTGGATTAGAAATCCGACGACGAAAAATCGCAGGCCCCACAGCCGAAGGCTCGTCACGCTCGACCGCGCCGCCAGTAGGAAACAACTGAAGGCGATGAAGTAAAACATCACGCCCGGCAGAGTCATTTTCGCCAGGCGGTTGTACATCACCTCCGCCGAACGCTTCAGGTCCGACGGATAGATTGCGGGGTTGAGTTTCGGCAACAACTCTGCGACGCGGACGATCTGCACGTTCACCGCGGTGGCGTCCTGCGCCGACCACGCTCTTGCCAGGTCGTTCGTCACGACGGACAGATCGTCGAGCAGCTTGTCGTCGTACCCGTCGATCCGCGCAGGAACTGCCATCCCGGCATTACGAATCGCGTCTGCCCACCACGGCACGTTCCCCGCGATCTCGTTGATGTTCCGCCACGGATTCCTCGGCGATTCCGTCGGCGACGGCGGGAGGATCGCGGCCTCGGGGAACGTCGGGAACGGACGACAGATCTGACGCAGCGTCAGCGCGCCGCTCTGAACTTGTTCCAACGCCTTCGCCTTGAACACCGCCGAGCTTTGCAGTTGCTCCGCCCAGGCCTGCACCTCTGGTTTGAACCAGAAAAGCAGGCTGATCTTCCCTTCCGTCAGGATGCGCGCTTTCTCGACGGCGTCGATCGACTGAATACGATCAAAGTCCATACGGAGCGGGACGTTCTTCACTTGAATCAGATTGCGCCCCGCGTACGCCTCGGGTCGGAACGCGATATCGAGCACTGAAAAAACAGCGCCTCGGCCGTCGAGCGAAGCACGACCGGTGACAGTAGTCAGCGTCTGCCGCGCGTAGCTGTCGAAGGTCTTGAGCGCCTGGTTGTGCAACACAGAAACCTTCGCAAGCGGCGCGAGGTCGACCGCGTCCGCGAACGCGTCGGTCGCGGTCGTCTGCGCCGATGCCGACGTTCCCACCAGCGCGATCAACAGCACAATGATTCTTGCGATCACGTTTTTCATATCACTCTCTCCACGGCTTCGGGCCTTCGTATGGGACTGTTTTTCCTGATGCTCCGCCAGCGCCCTGAGCTTCATCCGTCGGATGATGTACGGCTTGGCGTAAAATGCGTAGAGCAGTCCCACGCCGATCATCACGCACCCCAGCGTCATCACGCCGACGCCCGGCCGGCTGCCCACGCCCAGCACACTCCAGCGCTGACCCTGCGGGTCCCACTGCGCCTGAAAGAGCAGCCAGCTTTGATTAAACGGCCAGCGCCCCGCGTCCAGGTACACCGGGCTGTTCATGTGCGCGACACCCTTGATCGGCTCGTCGCGCCCGTACTCCTGGACCGTCAGATGACTTTTGAAGTCGCGGTACATGTTGGACTTGCCGGCCTCACCACCGGGGAAGGGGACGAGTTCGAACTGGTCGAGCGTGACACGCGACGGAAGCCTGCGTAGGGTGTTACCCACTTGCAGACGCATCGGCCTGGCCGCGCCGGGAACTTGGATCACGGGTCCGCCCCACACCCGTAGCATCTCCTGTGGCCACTGGGACGCGGGCACCGGCACGACCTGCGACCATGCTCCGCTACTTACCTTCACTGCCAGCACCTGACGCCGGCCCGACTGGCCTTCGTCACTGATCCGCTTTTCCTTCGGGACGTCGACGATCTCGTCGCGCCGCCGCACGTGCGCGACGCGCGACACCGTGAGCATCGTCGGCGCCTTCTCGGTCCTCAATTCGAACTGCTCGCCCGGCGAGACGTCGCGCACGAACGACGCTCGGTCGGTCGACGCATAGACGACCACGACTCGCTCCTGCGCGTCGTCACCGGCGGTGAGAAACGTGTAACGCTCTCTCGCCGTGGTCGGCATGAGGCTGGCTTCGTCCTTGTACAGATAAAACGTCTTAAGTTCCTGGTCCAGTGGCTCGGTCTGACGCTTACCGAGCGGTCCCGCGCCGGCAACGCCCAGTTTCCAGTCAGTCGGGTTCTCACGCTTGCTGATGACCTGCCGGCGGAACGTCTGCGTCGGGCTTTTGACCATCATCGTGAGCAGTTGCACGATCTCCCCGTTCATCGCGGGGAAGGCCGGGTCGAACGATTCGACCTGCAACGAGTAGCCGGTGTCGCCGAGCTTGTAATCCCCGCCGATCTGTACGTTCAATGTCTGCTCAAGCGCGCCGACCTGGACGTCCAGGCGGTGTAGTTTTGACAGGCTCTCGACCGACGCCTTCCGGGCCTCTTCTACTTCGACAACGGTCTTGAAATGCTGATGCGCCACGGTCACCCCGCCGACGTCGGCTTGCTGGGCGTCGGGGTCGTCGAACACCAGATAACGCGACGTGTCGCTGTGGTCGGACTCCGAATGAAGCCCCAGTCGCACGCCCGTCGGGCCCGACGCGGGGTCTTCGTCGTACGTCGTCACCACGTCCGCGTACGGGTGATACGCGACGACGTCTAGCTTGACCGGGGCGGGAGCGCCGACCAGCTCGGCCAAGTCACGTTGCTGCTCCTCGCCCGTGAACGGATCCAGCGCGCTGACGGCGGCGATGTTGGTCAGCGACGCCCGCGCGAGTGCGCCCGCGCTTCCGAGTTCTGGCGTGTACGTTTTGAAACGTGGCAGGTCTACCATCGGCTTCCAGCCGATCGGTCGGCCGGGGACGCGCGCGTAAAGGCTTCGCTCGGTCACGTCGTAAAAATGGTCGACTGTCGCGCCGATCGGCACAATCGTCATGCCCTCGACCTTGTGCCGGTAATGAAACGACGTCGAGATGACGAGCGTGATGATCCCGAGATGAATGCACCACACGCCGTAGCGCGGCGGGGTGAGCGGGATGCGAATCCACGTCACCGTCGCGAGCGTCACGACCAGCAGCAGCATCAGAACTTTCAACGGCCAAGCGTTGAAGAACTGAATCTCGTTCATCTCGAATCGTTCGCGGACCTCCGGAATCCCCGACCCGATCGCGACGTACGCGCCGATGCCCAAGAGTAGCATGATCCCGAAGATCACGCTGTTCAAAGTCGAATTGAAAAGCAGATGTAGAAATTTAGTCACGTGCGCCATTCTAGCGGGTGTCTCGTCGGGACTCGGAAAATGAAAACACGAAAAGCTCGTCGGCTATGTCGTTTGAATCGGCCCGCAGATTCTACGCACGATTCCGGTCAAATCCATGCTCAGACGTGTTCCGGGGGTGCGGTTTGTTGTCTCAGTTGCGACGCGACGAGATCGATCACGGCTTCCGGTGTGAGCCACTGCAGGCACGACCGGTGGACACACTTGCGCGAGTAGCACGGGCTACATGGTAAGTCCAGGCGCAGAACGTTGAGGGGTCGACCGTACGGGCCCGTGCGGACGGGATTCGTCGGCCCGAAGAGCGTGACGAGGGGAACCCCAAGCGCCGCCGCGATGTGCATCGGACCCGAATCGTTTGCGATCACGACCGTGGCGCGTTCGAGCAGCGCCGTCAGTTCGCGCAGGGACGTCTGACCTGCGAGGTTCAGGTCCGTCGGGATCAACGGCGCCAACGCCGCGGCGTCCGGGCCACCGGCGAGCACGGTCGCGAGGCCGAAGCGTTCGTGGAGGGGTCTGACCAGCGCCGCAAAATGCCCGGTTGGCCAGCGCTTGGTCGCCCAGTTTGTCGCGGGCAGGAGCACGGCGAACGGGCCCAGCCCCGCGAGTTTCGCCTCGACGCCCGACCGATCGACCGGCGTCGTCGCAAAGGGAAAGGTGAGGGCGTCGGGCACGTCGCACCTGACGGCGCGGGCGATTTCCAGATAACGTTCGATCGCGTGCTGCTCGGTCGTCTTGATCGGCACGCGGTGCGTATAAAAAAGATGCCCGAGCTCCCGCGCGTTCTGAAAACCGACCCGCCATCGCGCGCCCGTCGACCACGCGAGAAGGCCCGAACGCAACAAGCCCTGAAAATCCAGAACCAGATCGAACCGCCGGCGTCGCAGGTCACGCGTGAAACGGCGGAGCTGGAATAGCCGGTCCGGTCGTTTCCACATGTCGCCGAACCCGCGCCGGTCGAACCGGATCACCTCGTGCAGCATCGGGTGCCCGTCGAGCAGCCCCGCGCACGCCGGCGTCACCAACCAACTGATCTGAGCGGCCGGAAATCGCGCGCGGAGCAGGCCCAGGATCGGCAGCGTGTGAACCACGTCGCCGATCGCGCTGGGTTTGATGATGAGCACCCGACGAATCTCGGGCAGGTCGATTCGCATCACGACTCGGCACCCCCGATTCTTTCCGCCCGCATCGGCGCGAACGGAGCGTATCCCTGACACAACGCCAGGCTGTCCGCGGGCGTGTACTGGGGGTTTCCCTTCATGCTCCGTAATAGTCGCCGGATGCCGAGCGCCGTCCACCGGCGTTTGCGGATGCCGTCGGCGTCGATGATCACCGGCGTGGGGCCCGCAACGTCGTCCTCGCGCACGATCCAGTTATTCGCCTTGGCGTCGAAATGCGCGAAGCCGAACGCCTCGATCTGACGCAAAATTCGCCCCGTTCGACGAAACAGCATCTCACGCCTGTCGGGAGAGAGCCGACCGAGATCAACCTGCGCCAGCGTGTCGCCCGCGATGCGCTCGCCGACGATCAGGGAATCGGTCACGTAGCCACACACACGCTTTTCCATGAAAAGCATCGGCCAAGCCGTCGGCAGATCACGCGCGACCAGATGCCACGATTTAACCCACGCGCGCTTCGGGCGCGACCGGCCGATCTCACTCACGTACCGGTACCAGTGCCTCTTTCGCGGACGCTTGACGATCACGTCGACCGGCTTGCCGCCAATGACAATCTCGCCCGCGAGAACGTCTCCACTGCGACTGCGTTTGAGGACCGTCAGTTGGTCCTGTTCGATCTGTTCGAGCAAGTGCGGCCATGCCTTTGCCCAATCGTCGCTCGTCACATTCAACCGGCTCACGACCGACCCGGGGCGCGCGTGCTTGGTCTGTTTGAAAAATCGCCCGGACCACGCGCCGGCTCGAAACGGGCCGAAGTAGCGATTGTCACCAACGGTCGCGCGCTCGATGAGCTTGCGGTACTGGCGCTCGGCAACCCAGTTGCGTGTCGGGGGATCGGCACCGGCGTGCAGCGCGTACCAGCCGCGCAACAGATCGGTGCGTGTCGCATAGCGCGACACGCCGTGCCACAGTTGCAGCACGTCATTCATCCGGAGCCCGGTGGGTCGGACGGCGTAGCCGTCGAGCAGGAACAATCGCCCGTCGTGCAAAAGGAAATTCCCCAGGTGCAGGTCGTTGTGACCGAGCTTGGCGAGGCCGAGCTTGACGACAACGTCCACGAGTTGCTTCGCCAGGTCTCGTCGGTCTGGAAGCGACGGGCCACGTGCTGTTAAGTCGTTCAGATAATGATCAAGCGGGACCGACGGCTCGATGCCGTGGAGGACGACCGCGTCGCCCGTCACCTCGCCGATACGAAAGCCGCTTAATTGCGTGACCGGCCGGGGCGCGGGCACGTCGGCGTTTTGTAATAGTTGCAATCGGACGAATTCCCGCATCGCGGGGTTGCCGCGGATCAGGCGTTTGAGGCGCGTGCCGGCACGCGGATAAAACTTCAGGTAGTAAGGCTTTCCTTGGGCCTCGAATCGCCACACCTGCCGATACCCGCGGTCCTTGAGCAGTTCGCCGAAGCGCGGCAGGTCGCGGAAAATGTCTTCTAATTCATGAGTCGACACCGACGCTCGGTTATATCGGTGCCGCGCCAGTTTGTCGCGGGTCGGGGGAGAGGTTCACCGCGGAGGTGCGGAGGCACGGGGCGTTTCTATGAATCTTTTTTATTAGAGAGAACTTTTTTTGGTGAACTAGAGACAAAACAAAATGTGTGTATCCGTGCCTCCGTGGTGATCCGTTCCGTCGGTCGTATGATTCGCCTCATGGACATTCGCCCCGCCACGCCCGCCGACGTGCCTGCGGTGTTGCCGCTGGTCGACGCGATCAGTCGGCTGCACGAATCTTGGGACCCGGCGCGCTTCAAGGTCAAGTCGAACGTGCTCGACTCTTACCGAAGCTGGCTCACCGCCCGCGCGACCGACGCTCGGGCGGTGTTCCTTGTTGCAGAACGGGAGTCACGCATCGTGGCGTACCTCATCGGAACGATCGAGCCTGAAATTCCGATCTACTGGACGCCCGAATGCGGCTGGATTCACGACCTGTGGGTCGACGCGCTCTACCGCAACGAAGGCGTCGGCAGGCAAATGACCACGCTCGCGGTCGAACGCTTCCGCGCGCTGGGCGTCTCCCAACTCCGCCTCCAAACCGCGGCTGCGAATGACACGGCGCGGGCTTTATTCATGCAATGCGGCTTTCGGACCAGCACGGTCGAAATGTTGATGGAAATCTAACGCGAGCGTGCGGCGCGGACGACGTGAAACTTGCTCGGGAGCGACGGATGATTTTATTTCTCGGAACGACTCCCGCGGTGCAGCGTGCGATGCATTTCGAACGCGTGACGGTCGACGACGTGAACCGCGCGACGCGCGTCGTCGTCGAGGCCGCGGGGAAATCGGTCAACGCGGCGCGCGTCGCGCACACACTCGGCGCGAGCACAGTCGCGACGGGGTTTCTCGGCGGGGACTCCGGAGAGCTTGTCCGCCGGTCGCTGGACGCGCAGGGTGTGCGTCACGATTTTGTCACGGTCGCGCCGGCGACGCGGGTGTGCGTGACCGTGGTCGACCGGCAGCAGAATCAGGTGACCGAACTCGTCGAAGAACACGCCGCCGTCGCGCCGGGCGACTATGCGGCGTTGCTCGACCGGGTGAAGCATCACGCCGGCACGTGCGACGTCGGCGTGCTGTCCGGCTCGCTCCCGCCCGGGGCGCCGGTGGATTTTTATGCAAGGTGCATGGAACTCGCGCGGTCGGCGCGCTGGGTGGTCGACGCGAGCGGCGAACCGTTGCGTCACGCGCTTTCGCTTCGGCCGTTCGTTGTCAAACCCAACGCCCGTGAACTTTCGGATACGGTCGGTCTCCCGGTCGATACTGACGACGAGCTTCGCGGCGCGATCCGCAAGTTGCTGGCCTCCGGTCCGACCTGGGCGGTGGTGACGCGTGGGGCGCGACCGGTGGTGGTGTCGGACGGCGCGGTGTTTTTTCAAATCATTCCTCCTCACGTCGAGTCGGTCAGCCCGATCGGCGCGGGAGACGCCTTCGCCGGCGCACTGGCGACGGCGCTTTTTCGCGGGCAGCCGATGGACCTCGCCTGCGCCTACGCCACCAGTGTCGCCGCCGCCAGCACGCTCCGGCTTCTCGCCGGGGAGGTCGACCTGACAGACGCGGCGCGTATCCTCCCGAACGTCCGGGTCGAACCGATGTAAGCGCCGACTGGCAAATCGCCGATAAGACAGAAGGACGACTTTTCCGGACGTCGCGCATGACCGTCATATTGCACTAACGTCCCGAGCGTTTACTCTCCCACCATGGCGCGGCGATTTTTCCGACGATTCCTCCCGACGCACGAGACGATGAAGAATGATCGTCTGCTCAAGCGATTCGCGCACCTTCTCCACCAGCCGTCGCTTTGGCACCTCAACCGACACAGCGTCGCGCGGGGGGTCGGCGTCGGGATGTTCTGGGCCTGGATCCCGCTTCCGATCCAAAGCCCCTTCGCGATCGCGTGCGCGATGAAGATTCGCGGGAACGTACCGCTGGCGTACGTCTGTACGTGGATCAGCAACCCGCTGACGCTCGTTCCGTCGGTTTATATTTGCTACCAGATCGGCGCTTTTTTCACCGGACAGCCGACGGTCGGGAGCGTGGTGCACGACATCACCTCTCAGCCGGGCTGGCGCGAGATGTTGGCTTACATGCGCGACCACTGGACGGTCGTCTGGCCTTTCTTTCCCGGCTGTGTGATCTTCAGCACGATGTGGGGATTGGGGTCGTTCTTCGGCGTGCACGCGCTGTGGCGGTGGAATCTGGTGCGCCGGATGAATCGGCGGGTCGAGCGTCTGAAGCACAACGCTATCGTCGTCACCGAGTCGATGCGCAAATCGCAGAACGCGACGACGTAGTTTTCGTGGTGCTGCGTAAGAAACCCGTCTGACTTCAATGACATCCGGCCCGACGGTCGTCCGCGACAGTGTCAACTCCCATGGTTCCCAGGGCAATCGCATGTTCGCGGTTTGACCCCCGCTCCCGCGCTCTCGCGGGGGAGGACCGGGGTGGGGGTCTTAGATTTTCACTGCAATGCCCCCACCCCAACCCTCCCCCGGCGTACCGGGAGAGGGGGCCGGACGAACACGCAATTGCCCTTCCATGGCTCCGCGTTTCCCGATTTTGAGGCTTGACGGGCGCGACGTGCCTCGTTCCAATACCGCCGCGCCGGGATGTCGCGTAGCCCTCACGCTTTCAGTCGTGAAAGTGTTGGTCGGAACGAGGGTTGACAGAAGATACCCCTTGTGGTTCATGTATCGCTTGAGGCGGTTCAACGGTCGCCGGAGAACGACCGGAACACGCCCCAAACGACGCGACGCTCGGTAGACGCAGGTGAACGAGGATTTTACACGGAACGCATTATGACTCTTATCGACTCGACCGCGGACCTCATCGGACTGGACGTACTCAGCGGGCAGTTGCCCGAACCGCTCGCCTCGCTCACCGAGCCGTGGCGCGCCGACGCGCTGGTCACTTCCGCCGTCGCCTTACTCGACCCCGACCTCCTGCCCGGCGCCGCCAAGCGCAAGGCCGCCGACGAGGAAGAAGGTGGTGGTGACAAGGAAGAAGAGGAAGACGACCTCGCCGACGACGACGCAGATGACGAGGAAGAGGACGAAGAAGACGAACTCGACGAAGATGACGACGAAGTGGACGAAGACGATGACGAAGAAGATGATGATGATGATGAGGACGAGGAGGAGGAAGACGAGGAAGACGACGATTTCGAAGACGACGACGCCTTCGACGACGACGACGACGACGACGATTTCGAAGAAGAAGACGACTGACCTTCCCGCCCGCCGGACGGTCTGAGCGTCACCGGATCGAATTTTGAACGGACCGATCGGACGCCCAGTGGCGTCCGATCTTTTTTCGGCACGACGGATATCATCGACTACGCTTGTCTGGTGTCGTGCGGACTTTACTATCCCGTCGCTTGACTTTTGAAACTGTTTGGAGCCTGCACATGTTTTTCGGCGCAATCACGGCCCTGATCACCCCCTTCCGCGATGGTCAGCTCGACGAGGCGCGGCTGCGCGACCAGATCGAGTTTCAAATCCGTAACGGTATCGACGGCATCGTCCCCGTCGGTACGACCGGCGAATCCCCCACGCTCAGCGTCGCCGAGCACGAACGCGTGATCGAGATCGCGGTCGAAGTTTCCAAGGGCCGCGTGCCGGTGATCGCGGGCGTCGGCGCGAACGCGACCAGCGAAGCGCTCGAGCTTCACGCCTACGCCAAGCGCGTCGGCGCGACCGCAGGCCTCAGCGTCAACCCGTACTACAACAAGCCGTCGCAGGAGGGCCTGTATCGTCACTTCATGACGCTGGCCGACAAAGTGGATCTCAAGATCGTGCTCTACAACATCCCCGGTCGCACGGGCATCACCATGACCCCGCAGACGGTGGCGCGCCTGGCCGAGCACCCGAACATCGTCGCGATTAAGGAAGCCACCGGCGTGATGGACATCGCGACCGAAATCGCCTCGCTCTGCGACCTGACCATCCTCAGCGGTGACGACAGCCTCACGCTCCCCCTGATGAGCATCGGTGGAAAGGGCGTCATCAGCGTCGCGTCCAACCTCCTGCCCGGCCGGATCAAACAGCTTACCCAGCTCGCGCTCGGCGGACACTTCCCCGAGGCCGCAGTGCTTCACAAACGCCTGTTCCCCTTGATCAAAACACTCTTCCTCGACGGCAACCCCGTCGGTATCAAACACGCCATGCGCGTCGTCGGATTGGACAGCGGCGAACTGCGCCTGCCCCTCGTCGAAGCCAGCGAATCTACGAAGCAAGCCATCGAAGCCGCCCTCAAAGGCGTCGCGGAATAGCTCCGATCGTCGTGCGAAAAAATAGCCCCGTCGGAAGACGGGGGTTGCCTGCGGTCGGGCGTTACGTGTGAATGACGCAACCCCGGGCTCCCGTGGGGGCTGTTAATGCGTTTGATACGTCAACTGCCGAAAGTTGAAAGCTGCTCGTACAGCGCTGCACATGTGCGCGTGCCCTTGTGTAATGCATCAAGGTCGAACTTTTCGTTCGGGCTGTGCACGCGGTCGTCGGGCAGGCCGAAGCCGATCAGCAGCGTGTCGAGGCCGAGCACGCGCTTAAGCATCCCGACCACCGGAATACTCCCGCCTTCGCGCATGAACGTCGGCTCCGTGCCGAAGCCCTGGCGCAGCGCCTCAGCGGCGAGCTGGGTAGCTTGGCCGTCGATCGGAACCAGCACGGGCGCGGACGCGCCGAACCATTTCACTTCGACCGTGCAGTTCTTGGGCACTCGGTTTTTCACCGCCTGTTCGAAGGCGGATTGGATCTTGGCGGAGTCTTGACTGGGGACGAGACGCATGCTGATTTTGGCCGACGCCTTGGAGGGGATGACGGTTTTGGCACCGGGGCCTTGGTAGCCAGTGGTGATGCCGTTGACGTCGAGTGTCGGGCGGGCCCACTTGCGTTCGAGGGACGTGTAGCCCGCTTCGCCGTTGCCGTGCGGGATGCCGACGCTTTTGGCGAAGGCGTCTTCAGTGAACGGGAGGTCCGTCCAGAGCGCTCGCTCCGTGGGCGTGGGGTCGAGGACGTCGTTGTAGAAGCCGACGATGTTCACGCGTCCGTCGTCGGTGTGGAACGACGCGACGAGTTCGCAGAGCACGTTCGCGGGGTTGGGCACCGCCCCGCCGTACAGGCCGGAGTGGAGGTCGTGGTCGGGGCCGGTGATGAAAATTTCCGCGTAAGCGAGCCCGCGTAGGCCGTACGTGAGCGCTGGCAGGCCGCGGGCGAACTGGTTGGTGTCACTGATGACGCAGACGTCGGCGCGTAGGTCGCCCGCGTAATGTTTGACGAACGCTTCGAGGTGGTCACTGCCGCTTTCCTCTTCGCCTTCAATGAGGTAAGTCACGTTGATCGGCATTCCGCCGTGCGCCTGCCAGGCGAGGCCGGCTTCGACATGGCACCAGACTTGTCCCTTGTCGTCGGCGCTGCCCCGGGCGTAAATCGCGTCGAAGCCGTTCTCATCTTTGCGTACAGTCGGCTCGAATGGGGGAGTCGTCCATAGTTCGAGCGGTTCGACGGGTTGGACGTCGTAGTGGCCGTAGACCAGCACCGTCGGGCGGCCGGGGACGTGCTTGTTCTTGGCGACGACGATCGGGTGACCCGGCGTTTGCATCACGCTCGCCGTGAACTCGCCGAACTTGAATTGGTCCGCGAGCCACGTCGCGCAGCGGAGCATGTCGGGCTTGTGGTCGGGCTTGGTCGACACCGAAGGGATCGACAAAAATTCCTTGAGCGCCGTCAGCGACTGGTGTTTACGGGCGTCGATCGTGGAGAGAACGTCGTTTAACATGTTGGATTCCGTTGCAAGTTTAATCGAGTGAAACACAACGCACTGGCAAGTAGCCCGTTCTACCCGGAGACGTCACGCAGCACGCTTGCCGCAGCGAGCGTGTCGGGCGCGGGGGCGAACGTTTCGGTCACGCGAAGGTGTTGCTCGACCGGAATCGGAACGTACTTCCCCGACGCCTCGGCGACGATTTTACCGCTGGCGTTGACGACCTGACACGACGTCGTGACGAGTTTCGAGCGCTTCAGATCGACCGATGCCTCGATACGCAGCGCCTCATCGACGCGGGCGGGTTCTCGAAAGCGGACGGTCATCTCCCCGCACAGGCAAAAGCGCCGCCCCGCCCAGGTTGCCGCCCAGACCATCGCCTCGTCGACGACGGTCGCGATCAGCCCGCCGTGGATGACGCCGTCGAAGCCGATGTGATGGTGCGTGGGTGTGAAGGACGTGTGCACCGTCCCCGACGCGTCGTCCACATAGAGATCCATTTTCAGCCCGTGCGGGTTGGACCGTCCGCAGGCAAGGCATCCTTCGGTGTGTGGCAATCGGAGCAGGGACATGCCCGGATTGTAGTGCGCGACACGATTGCGATACATTCCCCGCATGATCAACGCCTTCATCAAGTTCGGCGACGGACGCATCTCACGCGAAACGGACCAGAAGACCCTGACGACGGCGTTGCACGACGCGCGGGCGGTGTTCTGGATCGACATGAATAAGGCGACCGACGAAGAACTGTCGATCCTCGACGACGTCTTCGGCTTCCACCCGCTCGCGATCGAAGATACGATCCAATATAACCAACGGCCGAAAATCGAAAGCTACAACCATGTCGGCGAGGGGTGCAGCGAGGGGTATTTCTATATGGTCGTCCATGGCCCGGACCTAGCCAGCTTCCGCGAGAAAATGCGGACCAAGGAACTGGACATGTTCGTGTCGGCGCGCTACCTGCTGACGATCCACGAAGAGCCGATGAAGTCGATCGAAGACGTCCTGGTCCGCGCGCAGGCCGACCCGCGCGTGGTGCTTGATCCGGGCATCGACATGCTCCTGCACAGTATTCTCGACCACCTCGTCGACCACTACACGCCGATCCTCGACCACCTCGGGGACGAGATCGACGAGCTGGAGGAAAAGGCCGTCACCGAACCGACGCCGGATTTGTTGCAAAAAGTCGCGTTGAAAAAACGCGACCTTTTGACGCTCCGCAGGATCATCGGCCCGCAACGCGAAGTGCTCGCCCAGCTCACGCGCGGCGAAGTCCCGTTCATCCGTGAATCCACCCGCGTCTACCTGCGCGACGTCCAGGACCACCTCATCCGCGCCGTCGAAACCATCGAGCTATACCGCGACCTCGTGCTCGGGGCGCGTGACATTTATCTGAGCAGCATCAGCAACCACCTCAATCAGATCATGAAGACGCTGACGATCATCAGCGTCATTGCGCTGCCGATGACGGTGGTGACGAGCTTCTTTGGGATGAATTTCGCCGAGGAGATTCAGCCGTTCACGTGGATTCTGCACACCCCGCTCGGCTTCTGGACGGCCATGGCCGTCATGTTCGGATTGATCGCCTCGGCGCTGTTCGTCTTTAAGCGAAAAAAATGGCTTTGAAAGTCAAACTCCGTCTGCGGATTCGCCGGGTAAACATGGTAGGCGAACAAACCAGACGATGCCGCTGGCGACGACGGTTCTGCATGGGCTGGAGTTAAACTTAAGATGCGTTAAACCGAAGCGGCTTCGGGTTCGGCGTGGGTGAGGTCGTCGCTTTGGTCGCGGCTTTGTTTGAAGAGGATCCAGAGGCTGCTGAAGCCGACGTAGAGGTATCCGCCGGCGAAGATCAGGAGGAACGGGACGCTGGCCAGCCCGGCGCGGTCTCCGCCCCAGTAGTAGTAGAGGGTGAGGCTCATCCAAACGCAGATGCTCATGTAAGTGCCGAACGCGATTTCGACGATCGGTTGCGCGAGCTTGCCCCAGTTAAACGACACCTCACGGCGCGTCGCTCCGCGGTCGGAACCGGTCACGCCGTACTTAGGCGTGCGGATAAACTCACTCGGCTTTCCGCGGATGCTGCCCCAGACGGCTTCGAAGACCGCCCGGGCGTTGTTGATGCTGATGCCGACGCCCAGCGCCATCAGTATCGGCATATACAAAAACGTCCGCCAGCCCGCTTCCCGGCCGAAAAGTTCACGTTGTCCGAACGCGAAAAACATCCCGGCCGAGCAGGTTGCCAGGACAAAAAGACTGCCACTGAAAACGTAGTGTCCAAACGTCTGCGATTGGAACGGGCTGAAAATATTGAAAAAAGTCGGGTACATCAAGAGTGTCAGAAGGACCATCAACGGGTAGACCAGCGTGTTGGTCAGGTGAAAAAATGCCTCCGACTTGATGCGGTAGCTCAGATGCTTGCTTAGAAGAATCTTGGGCAAAAGTTTGATCGCGGTCTGGAAGCTACCCTTGGTCCAGCGGTGCGCCTGCTGCTTGAACGCCAGCATTTCGGGAGGCAACTCCGCGGGGGCGCTGATTTGGGGCAGGTAGACGAACTGCCAGCCTTTCAATTGGGCGCGGTAGCTCAGGTCGAGGTCTTCGGTGAGCGTGTCGTGCTGCCAGCCTCCGGCGTCTCGGATGGTTTCGCGGCGCCAGACGCCGGCGGTGCCGTTGAAGTGCATGAACCGACCACTACGGTTGCGGGCGGTATGTTCGATGACGAAATGTCCGTCGAGAAAGATCGCCTGACTGCGCGTCAGGATCGACGCGTCGCGGTTGAGGTGATCCCAGCGCACCTGCACCATGCCTACTTTGTCGTCGGTGAAATAATTCACGGTGTTCCGTAAAATATCCCGTGGGGGAATGAAGTCGGCGTCGAAAATCGCGATCAATTCACCGGCGGTTTCGAGCAAGCCGGACTCTAACGCGCCGGCCTTGTAACCGGTCCGGTGGGTCCGGTGGACATATTTCACTGGGTACCCCTTGGCGGTCCACTCCTCGACCGCCCGGCGCGCGATGTCGGCGCTGTGGTCTGTGCTGTCGTCCAACACCTGAATTTCCAGCTTGTCGTGCGGGTAGTCGATTTGACACGACGCCCGAATGATCCGCTCGGCGACGACGTCCTCGTTGTACATTGGCAACTGCACCGTCACGCGTGGTAAGTCGGCGTCGTTGTAAGTCGACTTGGGGCGCGGGTCGTTGGCGCGGTGTTTGACGTACAGGTAAAGAAGCACGTAGCGGTGAAAACCGTATAACGCCACCAGCGTCAGGACTGCACAATACGCGAACACTAGAAGATGCCCCAGCACTTGCTCCCTCATACTTGTTCTGTCTCTTATCGTGTGAAGCGTCCGGGCACCCGACGGCCGAGACGACGATTGTTCGAACCATTCTGCACGTACGGACGACCGAAACGTCGGACGCCAAGACTCCCCACCGACGCGAGGCTGATCTGAATCCTTCGGACCACGATTGTATAAGCGTCCGAGGCGCTGTCAAACAACGACAACCTCAACGTCTTCCCGGATCAAAACTTAAACACGACTCAAACGCAGGTCGGTTCGCGTCGACCGTTCAAACAATTGACCAAACACGAACTGAGTATTGCACATCATTCCAACACGCGACACGGTAAAAGTTTCACGCCCGGCGATGCGTGTGATCGTGAGGTCTGCCCGTATTTCCGGCGCGGAACCTAAATAACGAGTGTACTTCCTCACGATTCGATCGACATGGAGCGTCGGACGGGTCAAAAGTCGCTTCGCGCCGGAAGTATTGGCCGACCCGTGATCGTGGCACATGGTCGACGTTACGTGATATTAGCGCAAGAGCAAGGGCCGGCCTTGGGCAGACCAGCCCTTGTCGTTGATTCCGCTCGATCGGGTGAACCCGTCGTCGCGTCACGCCTGCGGCGCGGCTTCGGGGACCGCCTGAGGCGCGGCTTCGGTCGACGCCTTCTTCTTCAGCTTGTTCGCAAACTGTTGACGCTTTTCGTCTCGCTTGCGACGCAGTCCGGCACTTCGCCGGACGGTGCCGGTCACTTCGGCGTTGACGGTCAGGAGCTGGAGATACACCTGATCGCCGGCGTCGCCGATGCGGTGACGCGCGATTTTGATCATCCGCGTATACCCACCGGCGCGGTCTTTGAAAGCGGGCCCGATCTCATCGAAGAGCTTCTGTACGACGCTCTTGCCCGTGAAGTCCTGGTTTTCGTCGGTCAGGCGACGGTCGTTCAGCACCGCGATCACCTTGCGACGAGCCGTCAGCGTACCCAGCCGGGCGGCGGTGATCAGCTTCTCGGCCATCGCCTTGACTTCCTTCGCCTTGGCGGGGGTGGTGCGGATCTTCCCGTGCTCGAACAGGCTTTGGACCATATTCCGACGCATCGCGATGCGGTGCTCGGTGTCCCGGCTCAACTGCCGGCCGCGAATCATGTGACTACTCATAACAAACTCCAAACTTCTCAATTGCAAACAGCCGGTTACCGGTGACCTGCCACGCCGCCGTTTCTGGCAACTGGCAATTCACCGCTGACAACTAACTGCGGCCTAGCCTTTGCTCGCTTCCTGTACGTCCGACGTGGCTTCGTCGTCGGTCTCTTCGTCGTCATCGTCCGGCATCGTGTAAGAGGCCGGCGGATTGTTGATCGCATCCAGATCCATGCCCAGGCTCAGGCCCAGGTCGGCCAACTTACGCTTGACCTCGCGCAGGCTCGTCTTACCGAAGCTGCGAACTTTGAGCAGCTCGCCGTCGGTCTTCTTGACCAGCTCACGGACGGTCAGGATTTTGGCGCTTTCCAGACAGTTGTTCGCACGGACGCTCAAGTCCAGCTCCTGCACGGTCATGCCGAGCTTTTGCTGGAGGTCCGGGTCGATCAACGCCTTGTTCGCGTCGCGCAGGACGCTGATAGCGTCCTCGTTGGCGGTCTCCGAGCCTAGCTCGAAATATTGGACGAACGGGTTGAGATGCTTGCGGAGAATTTTGGAGGCTTCGACCAGCGCCATTTCGGGCGTGAGCGTGCCGTTGGTCCAGACTTCGAGCATCAGACGGTCGTAGTCGACCTTCTGCCCGACGCGGGCGTCCTCCGTCGCGTAACGCACGCGGGTGACGGGCGAGAAGATCGAGTCGACCGCGATCAGGCCGATTTCCTGTTCCTCGGAGTCGCCGATGTTCTCCGACGCCGTCACGTAGCCGCGGCCCTTGGCGACGGTGAGGGTCATGTCGAACTCGACGTCCTCGGTCAGCGTCGCAATGACTAATTCCTTGTTGACGATTATGACGGAAGAATCCGCTTCGATCATGCCCGCGGTGACCGCGCCGGCTTTGCTCGCGACGAGACGAAGTTCCTTCGTGTCGTCCGAATCGAGCTTCACGATCAAGCTCTTGATATTCAGGATGATGTCCGTGACGTCTTCCGTCACACCGGGGATCGAGCTGAACTCGTGCTCCGCGCCCTTCAGACGGAAATGCGTGACGGCGGCGCCTTCAAGACTGCTGAGCAGGATGCGACGCAGGCTGTTACCCACGGTCGTTCCAAACCCGCGCTCGAAAGGCTCTGCGGAAAATTTCGCGTAGGTTTCGGTCGAGACCTGCTCGTGCCGTACCACGCGTGACGGTAACTCAAGACCGCGCCATCGGATTCGCATTGTGATTTCTCCTGTAAGCCTTCTGTCGAATTGCCGGAAGTTCCCGCCCCCGAAGTTGGGGGCCATCTGTACTCCGGCCTCGTCGAAGGAGGCTATATTGTGATTAGTTTTCAGTGGTTAGCGGTCAGTTCAAGAGGAGCCTGTGGAAAGTATTTGCTAACCACTGACCACTAACAACTGACCACTGCACGCTACACGCGACGCTTTTTCGGGGGACGGCAGCCGTTATGCGGAAGCGGCGTCACGTCTTCGATCCCGACGACTTTCAAGCCCGCGTTTTGCAGGTTCAAAATCGCCTGTTCGCGACCCGCGCCGGGGCCTTTGACCTTGACTTCCACTTCGACCATGCCGTGCTTGCGCGCCTCCGAAGCGGCCTTCTCAGCAGCCCGACCGGCAGCGAAAGGAGTGCTCTTGCGGGCGCCCTTGAAGCCCATCGTGCCTGCAGACGCCCACGAGATCGTCTCGCCGTTAGGGTCGGTGATCGTCACGATCGTGTTGTTGAACGTGCTCTTGACGTGCGCGACGCCTTTGGTCACGCCCTTGCGAAGCTTCTTTTTCGGACCGGGTTTCCCGGCCGAGCCGGATGGTTTTGCTGTCTCTGCCATGTTCGCTCCTGCGGATCTACCGACCAAAAGGTCGTCCCCGCGTGGGTGGATAGTTGCCAGTTTTGAGTTGCCAGTTGCCAGCGAAGAAGTGCCGATCGCCGATTCTTGCTGGCAACTGGCAACTCATAACTGGCAACTCTTTTACTTACCGAGTTCCTTCACGCCCTTCTTACCGGCGACGGTCTTACGCGGGCCCTTGCGCGTGCGGGCGTTGGACCGCGTGCGCTGACCGCGCACCGGAAGGCTGCGGCGGTGACGGTTACCACGGTAGCTCTGAATCTCACGCAACCGGCCGATCGTCTGCTGGATCTGACGACGCAACGCACCCTCGACCAAGTACGACTTGTCAATCAGCCCGATCAACTTCGCGAGCTCCTCTTCGGTCATGTCCTTGGCGCGGCGCTCGGGGTCGATGCCCGCTTCCTTAAGCAACAGCATCGCGTTCGTCGGCCCGATGCCGTAAATGTAACGCAGGCTAATGCGAATCTTCTTGTCCGCAGGAATATCGATACCGGCAATACGTGGCATTGATCGCTCCAGAGTTGTCAGTTTTTAGTTGCCAGTTACCAGTAAAAGCCGCCCACTGCCTCGACTGGCAACCGGCAACTGATCACTGGCAACGCTTCAACCTTGTTTCTGTTTATGTTTGACGTTCGTACAGATCACTCTCACGATGCCCTTGCGACGGACCACCTTGCAGTTCTCACAGATCCGTCGGACGCTTGCTCGCACTTTCATGACGTACCACCAAAAGGTCTATAAAAATCCGGTTTAACAACCGGGGAATCGGTCAATATAGCATGACACCGCCACCATCTCAAGCCCTTGCTAAAAACAAGGATTAGGATGAAAGTTGACTGCACTTCATTCGGGCCAAGTGCCCGCGTTCTTCAAAGCTGCGCCGGCCGGCCGTCGGTCAACAAATCGACGCCCGTTTCTGTCACCGCGACCGTGTGTTCGTAGTGACACGCGGGCATGCGGTCTTCGGTCACGACCGTCCAGCCGTCTTCCAGCAGCACCACTTCACGCCGGCCCATCACGACCATCGGCTCTACCGCGAGCGTCATCCCGGCACGCAGCCGGAAGTCACCGCGGAGTTGTTCCGGCGTCACGAAATTCGGCACCTTCGGGTCCTCGTGCATCGTCCTGCCGACGCCGTGACCGACGAACTCGCGCACCACCGAAAATCCGCTCCGCTCGACATGAAACTGCATCAGCCGGGCGATGTCCGTCCACTTGCGGCCGGGCTTCATTTCCCGACACGCCAGGTCGAACGTCTCCTTCGTCACGTCCAACAGTTTCTGCACCCGCGGGCTAAGCTGACCGACGCCGACGGTGACGGCCATGTCGGCGCAAAATCCTTCAAACTTCAGCGACAGGTCGAGCGTGACGATGTCGCCTTCTTTCAGCACACGCCGCCGACTCGGGATTCCGTGCACGACTTCTTCGTTCGTGCTGATGCACATCTCGCTCGGGAAACCTTCACCGGCCTTGTAGGTCGGGTAGTGCTTGCTCGTCCCGATCGCGCCGACCTTGTCGAGTTCGACGCGGGCGACCTCGTTCAGGTCCCAAGTATTCATCCCCGGCTTCACCATCGTCGAGAGCAGATTGAGGATATCCCGACCGACTTTCCCGGTCCGCCGCATCATCTCAAGTTCTCGGCGGCTTTTGATGATGATTGCCATGGGGAGGTTAGTTGCTAGTGGCTAGTTGTAAGTGGTTAGTTTCGTTCAAAGCCAGCTTCTACTGACCACTAACAACTAATCACAAACCACTGTTCCTCAGTACCTTCCCTTGATCCGCTTACCCTTGCCGCCTTCTCCGCCAAGAAATCCGCCGTAGTTTCGCATGAGGAGGTTGGCTTCGATGCGTTGCACCATGTCGAGCGCGACACTGACGACGATCAACAAGCCCGTACCACCTAGGAACGCAGTGATGCTGAACGGGATGCCCATGTACGTGTTCATCGCCGTCGGGATCACCGCAATGAAGCAGAGGAACGCGGCACCGACGTAGGTGATGCGCATCATCACGCGTTCGAGGTAGTCCGCAGTCCGTTTGCCGGGGCGCAGGCCGGGGACGAAGCTGCCGTAGTCGCGCAGCTGGTTGGCCATTTCCTTCGGCTGAAACTGGACGGTCGTCCAGAAGTAAGCGAAGAAGTAGATCAGCACGATTTCGGTCATGATGTAGACGAAGTGTCCGCGGCCGAATTCGTAGTTGAGGAAGTTGATCGTCTGGCCGAACCAGTTGCCACCCCACCCGTTGGTGGTTGAGACGCCCGAAAGATAGCCGAAAATCACGCCCGGGAAGAGCATGAGCGACTGCGCGAAGATGATCGGCATGACCCCGCCGTGATTCACGCGAAGCGGGAGGTACTGCTTGCTCCCGCCGTAGACGCGCCGGCCGCGCGTGTGCTTGGCCTGTTGGATCGGGATGCGCCGTTGCGCCTGCGTGATTAAAATCGACCCGGCGACAATGAATACGAACGAACAAGCCAGGAAAATAATGTCACCCGCACTAATCGCGCTCTCGGGCGCGCCCGGTGAGAAGTCCGCGAGCGACACCAGCTCGCTAATGGCAGCGGGGATGCGGGCGAGGATGCCTGCCATGATGATGAGCGACACGCCGTTGCCCAGGCCGTACTCGTCGATCTGTTCACCCAGCCACATCAAAAACACACAACCGGCGGTCAGTGAAACCAGACCCATCACCCAGAACGAAAACGTGTGATGAAACTGCGCCTGCACCAGCGGCGGATTGCTATTTTCCATGAAGCTCATGTACATCCACGCCTGAAGGATACAGAGCGGGACGGTCGCGTAACGCGTCCATTCCTGAATCTTCTTGCGACCGGTCTCGCCTTCTTTTTGAAGCTTTTCAAGCGACGGGACGACCGTGCCGAGCAATTGAAAAATGATCGACGCGGAGATGTAAGGCATGATGCCCAGGCCGAAGATCGTGCTCTGGCTCAGGTTTCCGCCGGAGAACAGCGAGACGTAGCTCGCGAGCCGCGCGGCGGCGCTGTTGTCACCGGACGCCTCCTTCTTCGAACGCTCGGTTTGCGCGGCCTCGAGCTTAGACGCAGCGGCTTCGATCGCGGCTTGGTTGCCACTCGACTTGGCCGCCGACAGTGTAAGCTCGGCCTCCATCACCGCCTTCGTGCCCGGGCGCGCCTTCTCCGCGAGTTCGACCTGGTCCACGCCCGGGATCGGCACGTGATACCCGATGCGATAAATCGCCAGCATGAACAAGGTGAATAAAACCTTGTTACGAAGTTCAGGGACGCGGAAGATGTTCAGAAATGTCTTCAGCATGGTGCGTCGATCAAAGAACGCAAACGGACGGCAGACCACAGATTAGGATTGAACCACAGTTTCCATAGATGACGCAGATTCCAACGTTCTCTAAATGAATCGGTGTCATCTGTGAAATCTGAGGTTCATACCTTATCAATTGACTGAAAGTTAAGCCTTCGGCGGCGCCGCGGTGGCTGCGGGCGCGGGCTCTTCAGCCAGCTTCTTGTTCGAAACCTTCTCACGTAACACGAACTTCTTCTTTTCCTTCGGGAACGCGAACGTCTCGCCTTTGGCGTTATTCGCAATGCCGCCTTTGGCGAGAATTTTTTCGTGCGCGGTCTTGCTGTATTTCCCGGCCACGATGGTCAACTTTTTCGTCAATTCACCGATGCCAAGGATTTTGACCGGCAGCTTGGTGTCTTTAACGAGGCCGGCTTGTTTCAGGACCGCGCCGTCGACAGTCGTGCCGTCTTCGAACTGGTTCAGATCGAGCAGGTTGACGATGTGGAACCGACGCTCGAAGTTGTCGTTGCTGAAACCGCGCTTGGGCAGACGACGATGAATCGGAGTCTGACCACCTTCGTGGCCGGCCTTCCAGTACGGTCCGCCGGAACGGGCGCCGGCGCCTTTGTTACCTTTGCCGGACGTCTTGCCGCGTCCGCTCGATTCGCCGCGCCCTTTGCGCTGCGTCCGCGTGTTGCGGGGGACGGCTCCGGTGATGTCGTGAATCATGGTCATATAAACACCAAGTAGTCAGGAGACAGTAGTCAGGAGAGAGTAGAAAAATCGGAAGAAGGAATGTGTCCTGTCTACTGACTTCTGACTACTGACTCCTATTTCATTCAGGCCGCGGAAACTTCGCCGGCGCTTTTCAGCAGCGATACGCCGCGGGTCTGTTCGACCTGCTCGCGGTTTTGCAGTTGCTTCAGGGCTGCCATCGTGGCCTTGACCAGGTTCTTCGGGCTAGTCGATCCGTAAGCCTTGGTCAGGATGTCGGTGATGCCGGTCAGTTCCATGCACGGCCGAACACTCTTGCCCGCAGTGACGCCTGTGCCCGGACGCGCCGGAACCAAGATGACCGTGCTCGCGCCGCTCATGCCCTTGACCAGATGCGGGACGGTGCCTCCCTTGAGGTTCACCTTGAACATCTGCTTTCGGGCGTCCTTGGTGGCCTTTTCGACGGCGGGCGGGACTTCGTTGGCCTTACCGTAGCCGATGCCGATGTTGCCCTTACGGTCACCGGCGACGACGAGCGCGCCAAAGCTGAACGTACGACCACCCTTGACGACCTTCGAGCAACGGTAGATGCGAACAACGGACGATTCGATGCCCGAGCCGTCGTCGTTACGATCCCGGTTACCACCGTCCCGGCGACCACCACCACCGCCGCTACGACCACCACGTCCGCCGCCCTGACCACCACGTCCGCCGCCACCACCACCGCCACCTTGTCCACCCCCGCCGGAGCGTTGTTGGAAAGGAGCCGGTGCCGCGGCCTGAGGCGCCGCAGCGGGTGCGTCGGTCGTTACGGGAGCTTGTTCTGTTGCTGTTTCTTCTGCCATGTTTCAATCCTAATGCCCGTCGTCGGTCGTCTACGCTGCTTCGGCAGGCCACGTCGATTTCAGTTCCCCGAAATCAATCGCGTACGAACGACACGGAAACTTCGATATCCGAATTGAAGAGTTTGAACCACAGATTTCACAGATGACACAGATTTCGGAGCAAATTCATTTCTGAATCTGTGTCATCTGTGAAATCTGTGGTTCAACACTGTTCTAGAACGACAATCCACCTTTACGCGCGGCGTCGGCCAAGGCTTGGATGCGGCCGTGGTAACGACGCCCGCCGCGGTCGAAGGCGACCTTGGTAATACCTGCGGCCTTGGCGCGTTCGGCGATGGTCGTACCGACCTTGACTGCGGCGGCAATATTTCCGCCGTTGGCCAGATCACCACGCACTTCTTCCTGAGTCGTCGACGCCGCGACCAGCGTCTTGCCGGCGTAGTCGTCGATGATCTGCACGTGCAAGTGCTTGTCCGACCGGAACACGCTCATGCGCGGACGTTCGGGAGAACCGAACAAGCCCTTACGCGTGTTGTATTGCCTTCGGAGAAGACGGACTGCTTTTTTCTTTTGTTTATCTGCCATGATTCAAACTGCGGATTGCGGATTGCGGATTGCGGATTGAAAGGCAACTTCAACACGCTGTTTCGCGAACCCAGGTCCACAAGCTCCTGTGAGGCGGACACAAATCCCGAAGTAGATTGAAAACCAATCTGCAATCCGAAATCCGCGATCCACAATTCCTACTACTTAGCACCCGCACCAGCAAACGCCTTGCCGGCCTTCTGCTTGACAGCTTCACCCTCGTACCGAATGCCCTTGCCCTTATACGGCTCAGGCTTACGCACTTCGCGCAGGTCGGCAGCGAAATTTCCGACTTGCTGCTTGTCCGGGCCTTCGATGACGATCCTATTCGTGATTTCACCGGCACCGGGCTGGACCGCAACGGCCAGCCCTGCGGGGATCGCGACGGTGATCTGGTTGGCGAAGCCGACCGACAGGACGATGTTTTTGCCCTTTTGTTCGGCCTTGTAACCGACGCCGCGCAGTTCGAGGGTCTTCTTGTACCCGTTGGTAACGCCTTCGACCATGTTGGCGATGAGGGCGCGTGTCAGACCGTGGAGGGCTTTGCTGGGCTTCTCATCGTCCGGGCGGGTGACGACGACGTTTTGCTTGGTATCGTCGAACGCGACTTTGATGGTCGGATGGACGTTCAGTTCGAGCTTACCCTTGGGGCCGTCGACGTTGACCTTCTGACCCGCAATCGCGACCTTGGCTTTACCGACAGCGACGGGCTTTTTTCCGATACGGCTCATATTCGAACTCTCTTTCCGTGGGCCACACACCTGATCGAAATCAAGCGGGTTCCGGGTCGATCCACAGTGGTTAGTTGTTGGTTGTCAGTGGCCAGATGAGGGAGTTCCGACTAACCACTAACCACTGACTACTAGCCACTAACTTACGATGCACAACAACTCACCACCGACATTCGCTTCCCGCGCGCGGCGGTCGCTCATCACGCCCTTGCTCGTGCTGACCACCGCGATGCCCATGCCGTTGAGGACTTTGGGCAGCTCGGCGACCTTGTTATAGATACGGCAGCCGGGCTTGGAGGTACGGTCGATCTGGTGGATGACCTTGTCGCCGTTAACCGTATACTTCAACTTCACGCGGATCTGCCCCTGCTGGGTGTCCGCGATCGTGTCAAACTCTTCGATGTAGCCCTCTTCCTTCAGGACCTGCGCGATGCCCGTGCAGATTTTGCTCTTGGGGATGAGGACTAGCTTGCGGCCGACCCGGTTGGCGTTCCGGATGCGTGTCAGCATGTCCGCGATGGGATCTTGATTGTTCATGATATTAGTTGCCAGTTGCCAATTGCCAATTGTCAGTAAACGATGTCGGCTGCCTTCACTGGCAACTGACAACTAACAACTGACAACTCTCTTTCCCTACCAGCTCGCCTTTTTCAGGCCCGGAATCTTGCCCGCGTTCGCCAGCTCACGGAGCTGGATGCGGCAGATCTTGAACTTTCGCAAATACGCCTTGCTCCGGCCCGTCAGCTCGCACCGGTTGTGGCTGCGCGTCGGTGAACTGTCGCGCGGTAGTCTTGCCAGCGCGGCGTAGTTCTTTTCCTTCTTCAACTGCCGGCGAAGGTCAGCGTACTTTTTGACGATCGCTTCCCGACGCTTCTGTTTTACGACCCAGGCTGTGGTTGCCATAATTCACTCGTTAGTGGTCAGTTGTTAGTGGTCAGTGATTAGTTCGGAGTGGAATTCACTCGACACCAACCACTTTCCACTAACCACTCGCTTAATGATTCTTCGAATCGTCCCGGAACGGAAATCCGAATCCTTTGAGCAACTCCGTGCCTTCGGCCTTGTTCTTGGCCGTCGTCACGATCGTGATGTTCATGCCCTGCTGGAACGTGATCGACGAGGTGTCGATTTCCGGGAACACCGACTGTTCGTTGAACCCGAAGTTGTAGTTCCCGTCGTTGTCGAACCCCTTGGGGTCCGTCCCGCGAAAGTCCTTCACACGGGGGAACGCGAGGGTGATCATACGGTCAAGGAACTCGTACATCCGGTTCCCACGCAGCGTGACCTTCAGGCCGGTTTCCATGCCTTCACGAACCTTGAAGTTCGCGACCGACTTCTTGGCCTTGCACCGCTGCGGCTTTTGGCCGGCGATGATCGTCAGTTCCTTCTCGGCCTGCTCGAGCTTGCCTTTTTCACCACTGGTGACGGCTTTGCCCAGGCCCATCGAGATGACGATCTTTTCGAGCCGTGGGACGGCGTTGTCGTTCTTAAAGCCGAACTTCTGCTTTAGATCGACCGTGACCTTCTCACGGTAGTGCGCGATCAGACGTGCCTTCGGGGCCGGGACGGCTACGGTCTCTTCCGCACCACCGACTTCGTCGGTGACTTCGACCTTTTTGGCCTTGGCGGCGCGACGGGCGGCGATTTCCGCTTCGGTCGGCTTGGCACCTTTTTTATCTTTTTCTGCCATGACTTTACCTCAAACGTTCGGGCGTCTTACGGGGCGCGAGATTACTCTTTCGTGCTCAGCTTCCCAAGCTTGCCAAGGTCGGCGCCGGTCTTGATCGCGACGCGGTGCTTGGCGTCGCCGCGCACTTCGTACTTTACGCGGGTCGGCTTGCCGGTCGTCGGGTCGACGGGTTGGACGTTACTGATGTGGATCGGGGCATCTTTCTGGATGCGCCCGCCCTGTTGATTCTTTTGCGACGGCTTCACGTGCTTCCACACGCGGGCGATGCCTTCGACGACGACCTTGTCCTTGTCGCCGAGGATTCGCAAAACCTTACCGGTCTTGCCCTTGTCGGCTCCCGCGATCACCATCACCGTGTCGCCGCTTTTAATGTGTCTTGGCATAATAATCAGTTGTTAGTTGTTAGTGGTTCGTTCTTAGTAGGTGTAGCCGTTTGTCTTTTCTGACAACTAACCACTAACAACTAACCACTCCTCATCAGACGACTTCCGACGCCAGCGAAACGATCTTCATGAAATTCTTGTCACGCAGTTCACGGGCGACGGCACCGAAGATACGCGTGCCGCGCGGATTGTTGTCCTTGTCGATCACGACGGCGGCGTTGTGGTCGAAGCGAACGTAGCTGCCGTCGGGACGGCGTGTCGGTTGCTTCGTCCGGACGACGACGCAACGGATGATCTCGCCGTCCTTGATGTCACCGGTCGGGATCGCCTTCTTGACCACGCCGATGATCACGTCACCCACGTGGGCGACTTTGCGCTTAAACTTGCCCTTGCTCGACGAACCCTTAAGCACCTTGATGCACATCGCGCTCTTCGCGCCGGTGTTATCGGCGATGTCGACGTATGTTTGTTGTTGAATCATGTCAGTTGCCAGTTAACAGTTGCCAGTTACCAGTGCAAGCCGCCGGGTGCCGTTTTATCTGGCAACTGGCAACTCACAACTGGCCACTCTCGTCATCGCGCTTCAGGCGCCTTGCCCGTCATCACTTCTTCCGCACTGACTTGGACCGCCTTTTCAGGCCCGCGGGTGATGATGCGGGTGAGACGGTGGTGTTTGGTCTTGCTGAGTGGCCGGCATTCGCAAACTTCGACCGTGTCACCTTCACGAGCTTCGTTCTTCTCGTCGTGTGCGTGTATGGTCGAACGCTGCTTCAGATACTTACCGTACTTCGGGTGCTTGGTCTGGTAGTTCACGACGACCTTGATCGTCTTGTTACCCTTGTCGGAAGCGACCACGCCCTGCGTCAGCCGCAGCATCGCACGTTCGATTGTTTTCGTTTCGGTCTCGCTCATCTTGGTTCTCTATCCGTTGGACTTACTTCGCGGTCTTGGACGCTTCGAGCTCACGCTGACGCAGCACGGTGTAAATCCGGGCGATGTCTCGCCGTGCTTTGCCAAGCTGGGTCGGGTCTTCGAGCTTGTCGGTCACGGCCTGCCCACGCAACGTGAACAGGTGCTTGCGACGTTCGGCCAGCGTCTCGTTCAGGGCGTCGGTCGCTTTTTCTTTCAGTTCTTTAAATTCCATGACTCAATCCTTATCCGTGCGTCACGCTCTCTGGTCGTGCATCACTGAAGTGAGCACACCCTTACGCGATCGTATGACGACGGTGCACAAAACGGGTCTTGACCGACATCTTATGGGCCACACGCGCCAGAGCTTTCTTTGCGGTCGGTTCGTCGACGCCCTGAAGCTCAAACAACACAGTGCCGGGCTTCACAACCGCGGCCCAGTATTCGGGCTCGCCTTTGCCGCTACCCATACGCACTTCGAGCGGCTTGGCCGAGATCGGCTTGTGCGGGAAGATGCGGATGAAGAGACGACCTTCACGACGGAGGTAGTGCATGCACGCGACACGTCCGGCTTCGATTTCCTTCGCGCTGACCCAGGCACCTTCGAGGCTTTGAAGCCCGAACTCGCCGAACGCAACCGTATTGCCCCGAGACGCCACGCCGCGGTTCTTGCCGCGTTGGCTTTTACGGAACTTGACCCGTTTGGGCATGAAAGGCATAGAACACCTAAATAAGTTGCCAGTTGTCAGTTACCAGTTGCCAGTGAGAGTCAGGCCGGATGCCTATTACTGGCAACTGGCAACTCACGACTGACAACTTCCTCAACGCCGACCACGACGCGGGCCACCGCCCGGACGCACGTCGGTGTCGGCGATTTCTTCGCCGAACATTCCGCGGTAAATCCAGACCTTGATACCGATCGCACCGTACGTCGTGAATGCGATCGCGTAACCGTAGTCGATGTTCGCCTGGAGCGTCGTCAGCGGCACGCTACCAACGGTGGCTTTTTCCTGACGGGCAATTTCCGCCCCGCCGAGACGACCACTGAGGCAAATCTTGATGCCCTTGGCGCCCGCCTGCATCGTCGATTCCATCCGCATCTTCATCACCCGACGGAACGACGCACGCTTCTTCAACTGCTCGGCGATCGCCTCGCCTACGAGTTGGGCGTTGAGGTCCGGGTTCTTGATCTCGATCACCTTGATCGGCGCGACTTTGCGCTGAATCAGGTCTTCGAGTTCTTCGCGAAGCTTGTCGACCAGTTCGCCTTTAGGACCGATGACCAGACCCGGTCGTGCGGTACGGAGCGTGACGGTCACTTCTTCCCGCGTCCGCTCGATCATGATGTCGGCGACGGCGGCGAAGGGGGGCTTGCGGTTGAGCTTCTGGTCGATATGCCGACGTACCTTGAAATCTTCGACCAGAAAGTTGCCGTACGCGGCCTTGGGGGCGTACCAGCGGCTCTTCCAGTCTTCAGTGATCCCAGTGCGGAAGCCGATCGGATTAACTTTTTGACCCATGGGAAATCCAGTTGTCAGTTGCTAGTTGCGAGATGTCAGTAAGGGATACCGGCTGCCTTTACTGGCAACTGGCAACTGACCACTGGCAACTCTCTTACTTCTTCCTCTCGTCCACGGTCACAATGATGTGACTCGTGCGCTTCATTATGTCGTACGCCTTGCCGCGATCTTTCGGCATGAAGCGCTTGATCGTCGGACCCGGGTCGACCCAAGCGGCGGAAACGAACAACGCGTTCCGCTTCGGCGAGACGTCCTGCTCGTTCGCATTCGCGACGGCGGAACGAATCACCTTCTCGACCAGCACGGCGGCGCGCTGCTTCGAGAACTGGAGCAGCGTCAACGCCTCGTCGACATTCCGACCACGGACCAGATCCACGATCAAACGCGCCTTCCGTGGGGCGATCCGGACGTATCTGTGTTTGGCTACAAAGGGCATATCAAACCTCAGTCGATTCAATTCCGTTTAGTCGGGAGCTTGCTCCGGAGTTTACCGCGAGCAAGCTCACGGCTAAACGTGCTTTTCACGCTCCCGGCGCGGCTTTCTTATTTCCGCTATGACCCTTGAAGTTCCGGGTCGGGGAGAACTCGCCGAGCTTGTGCCCGACCATGTCTTCCTGGACGAACACGCGAATGTGCTTATTCCCGTTGTGGACCTCGAAGGTGTGTCCGACGAACTCGGGAATAATCGTACAGGCGCGGGCCCAAGTCTTGATCGGTTGCTTGGCGCGGCTGTTGTTCAGCACCAGCACCTTGCGGTAGAGTTTTTCGTTGACGAACGGGCCTTTTTTTGCACTTCTGCTCATAGTAGTTGTTAGTTGTCAGTGGTCAGTGGTTAGTAGAAGCGTTGCCGTCTGACCTTCCGGCAACTAATCACTAATCACGACCAACTTACCACTTCCTCTTACAGATTGACCGTCTGTGGACGCTGTTGATGCGTACCGAATTTTCGGCGACGCAGGATGAGTTTCTCGCTGTTCTTTTTCTTGCTCCGGGTGATCCCACCCTTGGACGGGACGCCGGTGCGACTGACGGGTTGACGCCCGCCGTTGCTACGACCTTCACCACCCCCGAGCGGGTGGTCGACCGGGTTCATCGCCTTGGCACGGGTATGCGGGCGGATGCCCATATGTCTGCTTCGACCCGCTTTACCGAGGCTGACGTTGATCCAGTCGAGGTTGCCAAGCTGGCCGATGGTTGCGCGGCACTTACTCTTGACGCGACGCATTTCACCGGACGGGAGGATGACGACGGCGTATTCGCCTTCCTTGGCACCGAGCCGCCCGACGCTACCGGCGGTGCGGATCAGCTTGCCGCCCTGGCCGGGGTTAAGTTCGATGTTGTGAATTTCCAAGCCGGCCGGGATGTTGGCAAGCGGCATGCAGTTACCGAGTTCCGGGGGCGAGGTCGGGCCGTTCAAAACCTTCGCGCCTACCTTCAAACCGTTCGGAGCGAGGATGTAGCTCAACACGCCGTCGGCGTACTTGATCAATGCGATAAAGACAGAGCGATTCGGATCGTATTCGATGGCCTCGACGTTGGCTTCGATGCCGTCCTTCAAACGCTTGAAGTCGACCTTACGATACAGCTTCTTGTTTCCACCACCACGGTGCTTGACGGTAATGACGCCGTGGTGATTTCGACCGTTGGCACGAATACGACCGACGCATAGCGACTTCTCCGGGGTCGTCTTCGTGAGGACGGCCTTGTAGTCAATGACGCTTCCGGCACGTCGGCCGGCGGAGGTCGGGTTATAAAATTTAATCGCCATGAGAATCTCAGTTGCCAGTGATCAGTTGCCAATAAGAGCCGACCGCTGCCATGACTGGCAACTGGCAACTCTTCACTCACACCATCCGACTAAAACAATTCAATCTTCGAATCTTCCGCCAACTGAACCAGTGCCCGCTTCCAATCGCTGGTCGTCGTCACTTTATACTTAGTACGCTTGGGCTTGCCCTTGCGCACCATCGTGCGGACGTCGGCGACCTTGACCGAGTACAGTTGTTCGACCGCCTGCTTGATCTGCGGCTTGGTCGCTTTCGGGTGCACGTGGAACGCCACGGTGTTCCGCGAGTGCGTCAGCCGCGCCGACTTTTCGGTGATCAGCGGCTTGATGATGACTTGTGTGTTGTCCATAGTTCCGAGTGGTTAGTTGTTAGTAGTCAGTGGTTAGTAAAAATTTCCTAAAAACCACTCACCACCGATCACTAGCAACTTCCTTATCCGATAAACGTCTGCAAACCGCTCTTGGTGACCAGAAGCGTGCGGGCGTTCATGATCTCCCACGCATTGAGCTGCGACACGGTCGTCAGCGTCGTGCGGTCGACGTTCCGGGCTGCCAGTTCAATGTTCTTGTCCTGACCCTCTAGAGCGAACAGGCACGAGCGTTCGATGCCCAGCTTCTTATACATCGCGACGACCAGCTTGGTCTTGGGCTGGTCGATCTTGATCGAGTCCACGACACGAATTTCGTTTGATTGAATCTTCGACAGCACCGCATGACGGGTCGCGGCCTGACGGGCCTGCTTCGGGAGGCCCTGACGCCATTCCTTGGGGCGCTTCTGCTTGGCGTGGCCACCACCGACCTTGATGGGGTTACGAATCCCGCCGGTACGGGCGTTGCCGGTACCCTTTTGTTTGTACACCTTGCGGGTGGAACCAGCGACTTCGCCGCGGCCTTTGGTCTTGACGGTGCCTTGGCGTTGGTTGGCGTGGTACATGACCAAGGCTTGCTTGAGCAAAGCCTTGTTCACTTCTCCGCCGAGCTTGGCTTCGTCGATCTGGATCGATTCGACCTTGTCGCCGGCTTGGTTATAAACTGGAACTTCGATCATGGCGTTTTCCTTAGCTCGTCAACGCGAATCAACGCGACCAAAGTCGCGGCTAAACTTAGGCGGCCTTCACTTTCGCGGTGATCGCTTTCCGAACGAACACGAGGCTGCCGTTGGGCCCG
>Ga0163144_10003794_pt1 | contig 34453 bp, 26 predicted proteins | sample OliLak19BULKMAT1_FD_123175 | JGI IMG/M metagenome (GOLD analysis project Ga0163144, IMG submission 123175) | Freshwater microbial mat bacterial communities from Lake Vanda, McMurdo Dry Valleys, Antarctica - Oligotrophic Lake LV.19.BULKMAT1 | ecosystem: Environmental > Aquatic > Freshwater >...
GGGCAACTGGAAGCAAAGGACTACACAAGCGTGCTCCGCAGCGCTGATTCCTGACAGGTGAGTGGCGGAGTACCGCCATTCACCTGCCAGGAATTCTGTCAAGAGAAGAAAAGGGGCGTGGCGGCCAAGTGTGCTGGCCCGGTGGCCAAGTGCGGCTCCATGTCGCAATGGAAACGGTCAGTTCCGGTGAAGCTGGGCGCGGCGGCGGAGTGTGCCGAGTTGCTGAGACTGGGAGCGGCGGTTGCCGTGAAGCTGGGGATGGCGGCCGAGTGTGCCGAGTTGCTCGGAATGGAAACGTCCGTTCCGGTGATGCTGGTTGTGCCGACCGAGTGTGCTGATCTGCTCGAGTTGGGCACTGCCCGATCGCTCGAAAACATGCAGCACGCGCGAGCGTGTCGGTCGAGCGCACTCCGCCAATCGAAATCACCCCATGACCCACGCGCCAGCTCAAGGCCCCCAAGTCAAAGATACCGACTGCGTCAAATTGAACGTGGACACCGAGCAGAACGCTGCCGCATCTCGATACCAGCACTGGTAATTGCGCACGTCTCCACTCGCGGTCCCTGCTGTGACATGGATCGGATTTGGATTCGAGCCACCCGGCACCGACGCCGAATTCACTGTCGGAAACACGACACCAAGTCGGGTGATCGTTCCTCCGGAGCACAACAGTCCATCTCCGAAGACGAGGCCCGCTCCACCCGCAAAGTTGCCTGTGCCTTGGAAGAACAGCCCCGGCCCCGGAATGTTCGTCGCTGTGATGACGAGCGTGTCCGTCGCATTGGAGGCACCCGCCACTCCACTCGTCACGAGTTGCGCGCCCAGCGGGAAAGTCGAGTTCGCGCATCCATGACCCGCGGCACCCGAGTTCGCACACGGGCACGCTGTTCCCGTGCCGTCGCCGAAGCAAAACGGCGTCGAGGGTGTGTTGCTACTCGAGACCGTGAACGTGCCCCAGGCGACTTCGAACGCGTTCACCTTCGTCGCCGCAACACTCGTCGTCGTCACTCCGTCCGAAACGGCAAATGCGACATTCACTCCAGCCGTCGAGCTCGTGTTCGCGAGCGCATTCGGGAAATCGATCACGCTACCTTCTAGCCAGTCCTCGCCCGGAGTCGCGTCCGAGAGGTTGTTCGCCGTATTGAAGTTGCTCGACGCGACGTAGTACGTGCCCGGCGCAAGAGTGACCGTCACGGTCGACGAACTCGCGATCCCGTTGACCAGATCGTCGTTGTGCGCGAGCGACACGGGGACCAAGTTCGCGTCGTAAACGTAGATTTCGGTGTCCGTCGTGTGACCTTGCGCCGCTGTCGTGACCGTCACCGGCCCCGCGATGAAGACACCGCTCACGACGATCGGTGACACAGGTGTCGTCGCAAGGGTGGCCGAGTACCCGGCTGTCGTCGATCCGCTGCCCGACACGCGGTAGTACAGCTCTTCCTGCTGGCCGAAGCCGTACCACGAAGCTGCTCGCTCCGAACCGACCAAGGTGACACCGGTTTGGAAAGTCGTGTCGACCGAGCCGATGACTCCGCCGGTTTGCAGCAGTCCGCGCACCGTCACCGTGTGTCCGCTCGTCGCCGAGGTGAGCGTGAGCGTGTGTTTGTAGATGCCGACCGGGAGCGTGCCTGTTTTGACGCGGAACATGTCGACCGTCGCCGCAGTCGTCGTGTTGGCGCTCGTCGTCACACCCGTCGTCGTGCCTGTGATCCGGTCGCCACCGTTCATGCCGTTCAAGAGCGTCGCCTCGGCCTTCAATCCGTTGGGTTCGACCTCGGGAAAGTTCGTCTGCGCGAGCGAGGCGCTGCACAGTGTGAAGCACGCGAGGGCGCGGGTCGTGAGAGAGGTGCTGTGCATGAGATCGTTTCCTGCGGCTGCGATGGAGTGACTGTGCGCTCTCGCCTGCTGCGTGCGCGCGCTCGTGGCTAATTGTCCAACGATGTCGCTCGGGCCGAAAGGTGGCGCGTGCGATTCCTCGTCCGAGCGCTCGACGACCTGAGTGATCGGAGAGCTTCACGCGAGGCGATCGAGATTCGTGTGTAACGCAGCAGCAGGCCTCTGGATGGCTCCAGACGTAACCAACAAACCCGACGGGCGGGGGCAGATCCTCCCGTCGGGCGCGAGTCGGAGGCCTCGCGGAGGTCTTTTCGCAACGGCCGCGTCCAGTCTCTCCACGGAAACAGTGAATCTCATGAAGCTTCGAACATCCTCGCTCCTCGTCGCATGCGCGGCACAACAGCTCGTTGGCGTCGCCGCAGCCCTTCCCATCCAATCGCAAGAGGGACCGAAGTGGGCGCCGCTTCCCTACGAGCGCGAGGTCGACGCACAGCACCCGAGCCGGTCAGGCGACGCGTCGGTGCGTTCGACGGCTCCCACGCTGTCGCGCGTCTCGCAACGACTCCAGTCGCTGCCGCTCTACGACGTCGACGAAGCGGGCGCGCTCTGGGCGGTCGGCGAGACGTACAAAGCGAGCTTCGGAACCGCAGGCGCCACGTACGTGCCGTTTTTCGGCAGCCGCGCGCCGCGCAATTTTCCGGTCTCGATGCGCACGCAGTCGATCCACATCGACGGAGTTTCGGTGGCATTCGCGGCCGAAGTCGCTGCGCGGCGTGATGGTTCGAACGTGTCCTTCGACCGCGGTTTCGTGATGGAGACCTATGCCATCGCACGCGACGGCATGGAGCAGCGCTTCGTGTTCGAGGCGCTGCCTGCGCGCGGTGAGATCGTCGTCACGATCGACGTTACGAGCGAACTCGAAGCGAGCGTCGCGACCGAAGGCTTCCAATTCGCGAACGATCTCGGGTTCGTGAGCTACGGTCGCGCGTACGCCTTCGACGCACGCGGCGAGAAGATCGAAATCGAGTCGCAGCTCGTCGACGGCGACATTCGACTCGTCGTTCCGGCTGCGTTCGCCGAGCGCGCGGCTCTTCCGCTCACCATCGACCCGTACGTCGCGACGTTCGCGGTCGACACCGACGCACAGGACGACACGAATCCGGACGTGGCTTTCGAACCGGGCTCTTCGAACGCGCTCGTCGTGTACGAGTACGCTTTCAGCGCGACCGACGGCGACGTTTACGCCGAGCGTTACGCGGACCAACTCTTCCAATCCAGCGTCGTGATCGACGGCACAGCGACGAACTGGACCGATCCGCGCGTCGCCGGCAACTTCGACACGGCCAACTGGCTGTGCGTGGCTGCCGCCGGCGCCTCGCCCAATCGCATCATCCGCGGTCGACTCGTCGAGTTGAGCCCGTTCGGTGCGAGCGCTCAGTTCACGATCAGCGGTGTCGAGTCGGGCGACAAGCACGATGCCGATGTCGGCGGCGACGTGACGAACAACGTGCTCGGCGTCACGAACTACTGCGTGGTCTGGCAGCGCGATCTCTCGGCGAGCGACACGGACATCCACGCACGCATCGTCGAGAACGACGGCACGGTCGTCGGCGGGACAGTGATCTTTCTCGTCAACAGCGGCGCAACGCTCGACTCGAATCCTTCGATCAGCAAGACGAACGGCCGCGCGCCTTCGACGGGACGCGATTGGAACATCGTGTTCGAGCACGAAGTCACGTCGTCGGACAGCGACATCCAAGGCGCGCGCATCCACTTTGACGGCACGGTGACGAACGCGCTGTTCATCGTCGCCTCGACCACGACCGACGAGCGCGACCCGACGGCGTCCGAAGTGCTCGACGACCACGGCGCCGGTCGCCCGTGGCTGTGCATCTACGAGTTCGGTTCGGCGCTGCGCACGCGCACGATTCTCGGCACCAGTGTGCAGCTGACCGACACTCTGACGCCGAGTGTGTTCGTGTCTTACGGTGAGCCGGACGTCACGACGGACGGGCGCTTGTGGCACTTCGTCTACCGCAGCGCGGTCAACGTCTTTCCGTTTCCCGACAGCGACGTCATCGCTGCTAGTTTGTCTTCGATCGACGGGGTTCTCTACTACTCGGCTGCGCCCCAATCGATCGCGAGTTCGAGCACGTTCAGCGAGACTCGCCCGCGCATCGCGAGTTTGTTCGGCAGTAACAATCCCTACCGCACGTACATCGCCTTCCAAACGGAGAGCGCGTCGAACCTCTACGACATCCTGGTCGGCGTGTACGACAGTCCCAGGAACGCGGGCGGCTTCGCCTATTGCCCAGGCACGGTCGCTGCGTGCCCGTGCGGCAACGGCGGCGCTGGGATCGCCGGCTGTGAGAATTCTGCGGTCACCGGTGGTGCACTCTTGACCGCGGCGGGGGACTTCTTCGTCTCGGCGGACCACGCCGTCCTGGCGCTGACCCAGTTGCCGCCCGGTGCGCCGGCGCTGTATTTCCAGGGCACGGCCGCGAACTTGAATGGATCGGCGTTCGGTGACGGTCTCTTGTGTGTCGCGGGCGCGATCACGCGCATGGCGATCAAGTTCGGCACGAACTCGCACTTTCCGGAGAGTGGTGATTCGGCGCTGCATGTCGCCGGTGGAGTTCCTGTGGTCGGTGGCTATCGCTACTACCAGGCTTGGCATCGGGACGCGATGCCGTTTTGCACGGCGTCGAATTTCAATTTGTCGAATGGGGTGGCGATGTTGTGGGCCCCGTGACGGCGAATTCGCCGTCACCAGCCAGCGGAGGATTCCGTGCCGGTCTCCAGCCGCGTGGAGCGCCCTGACGCGTCCGCTCCGGTCAAGGCCCACATCCAACCGCGATAGCTTGCTCCGGCCGCGTGACACACTGTCCCGCGGCTGGTTTCAGTTCGTGTCGAACTGAGACGTCCCTCGCGTCTCGAGTTGAGTAGATGCGTGCCGCTATTTGGTAGCCTCATGCTGTGGGCCTTGACCGGAGCGGACGCGACATGGCGCTCCACTTGGCGCGAGACCGGCGCGGGACCGGCGCGGGACCGGCGCGAGACCGGCGCGAGACCGGCGCGAGACCGGCGCGGGACCGGCGCGAGACCGGCGCGGGACCGGCGCGAGACCGGCGCGGGACCGGCGCGGGACCGGCGCGAGACCGGCGCGAGACCGGCGCGGAGTACTCGGCTGGCGGGACGTGGCGAATGCGCCGGCATGTGGGCCTTGACCGGAGCGGACGCGACACGGCGCTCTACTTGGCGCGAGACCGGCACAGAATCCTCCGCTGGCTGGACGCGGCGAATTCGCCGCGTCATTCTCCCCCGACGAAACTCCGCGCAAGTTCGTCGCTAGCCCCGAGTCCCGAGCCCCGGCTCCCGAGAATCCGCCCCCGATGCCCACGCCCCCTCCGCGCAACTTCGACTCGACGCAACGCTTCATCCACGACGTGCGTGCTCGCGTCGCAACCGTCGTCGTCGGACAAGACGTCGTCGTCGAGCGCCTGCTGATCGGCCTCTTCACCGGGGGGCACCTCCTCCTCCAAGGCGTGCCCGGACTGGCGAAGACACTCCTGGTCTCGGCGCTTTCCAAATCGATCGATCTCGATTTCGCGCGCGTGCAGTTCACGATCGACTTGCTGCCCTCGGACATCCTCGGTTCGCAAGTCCTCGACCAACGCACCAACGAGTTCGTCGTGCGCAAGGGCCCGATCTTCACGAACCTCCTACTCGCCGACGAAATCAACCGCGCCGCGCCCAAAGTCCAAGGTGCGCTGCTCGAAGCGATGCAAGAGCGCCGCGTCACGATCGGCAACGAGACCTTCCGTCTGCCGGCACCCTTCCTCGTGATCGCGACGCAGAATCCGGTCGAACAAGCCGGCACTTTCGAACTGCCCGAAGCGCAGCTCGACCGCTTCATGCTCGTGCACCGCCTCGGTTATCCGACTGAAGAAGAAGAGCGCTTGATCCTTTCGCGCAATGCGGCCCTCGGAATCGAAAAGCAGGACAAGGGCGCCGTCGTGAAGACGGAATTCGACGTGCTGAAACAAGAGCCCGTCGGTTCGAACGCCGAGATCGTCGCCGCGATGCAAGCAGTCAACGAAGTGCACGTCAGCGACACGTTCGTGCGCCACGTGGTCGAACTCGTCAATCGCTCGCGCGTGCATCCGGCGATCGAACTGGGGTGCTCACCGCGCGCGGGGATCTCGCTCGTCAAAGCCTCGCGTGCGCGAGCGTTGATGCACGGACGCAGCTACGCGATCCCCGAGGATCTGTTCGCCCTCGCCGAAGACGCGATGCTGCACCGGATGCGGCTCAAGTACGAAGCGATCGCCGAAGGACGCACGGGTCGCGACGTGCTCGAAGATCTGCTCCAAGGTCTCGGTGCACCGCGCCTGATCGCGGTGAGTTGAGCGCGGCACCGATGCATTTCGCGGAGGGCTATCTCGAGGACTTCGCGACGCTCGACGCGCGCCAGTTCACGATCGCGATCAAGAAACTCGCGACGAGCCTGTCGTACGGAATCGATCGCTCGCCGTTCCTCGGGTCAGGCACCGAGTTCGTTCAATCGCGTCCGTACCAGCCGGGTGATTCGGTCAAGTCGATCGACTGGCGCGTGACGGCGCGCACGAAGCAGTACCACGTCAAGCAATACGAGGCGCCGAAGAACGTGCCGTGTCTGCTCTTGCTCGACACATCGGCGTCGATGACGGTCGGCTCGACGCATCAGAGCAAGTACGCGTTGGCTTTGTTCGTCGCCGGCGGCATCGCCTTGGCCTCGCTCGATCGCGCCAGTCCGGTCGGCGTGATCGGCGTAGGCGAGCGCAATCTACGCGTCGAACCGACGTTGTCGCGTGCGCGAGCTCTCGAGTGGATCTTGCGCCTGCGCACGTTCCGGTTCGACGAGAAGACGACGCTCGCGCGACGCGTGACCGAACTCGCGCCGACGCTCAGACAGCGCGCGCTCGTCGTCGTCTTGAGCGATCTGCACGATCCAGAGGGAAGTGCGGCGCTCAAGAAACTGGCTCACGTGCACGACGTGGTCGTCTTGCAGTTCGTCGATCCCGCCGAGCGCGGTCTGCGCGGATCGGGCTTCGTGCGAGCGCGTGAAGCCGAGACGGGGCGAGAGTTCGTGACCTTCGGCAAGCGCACGTGGCTCGATGAAGAATCCGTGGCGCGCGCGTGTCGCTCGGCCGGCATGGACCATCTGCCGATCGAGATCGGCCGACCGTACGAGGTCGCGTTGCGACGTCTGTTCAAGCAGCGCGGCTTCGCGGCGCGGGGGACGCGCTGATGCTGCGCGCAACGTTTGCTCTCGTGTTCGCACTGTGCGCTGTGTCACCACTGTGCGCTGTGTCCCTCTGCAGTGTGTCCCTGTGCAGTGGGGCGCCGGCGCAGAGCGTCCGTCGGGCGACGATCGGCCTGCCGATTCGCTTCGACGAAGTCGTGATCGCCGGCAGCGAGATCGAAGGTGTGCCGCTCGATCCGCAGTCGCCGCTTCACGTCCGCATCGTCGCGACGAGACCGCACGGCGACGCGCTGCGCTACGACATCGAATGCACGGCGTTCGAGGCGGGGGAATTCGACGCGCGCCTCGGTTTGCGACGCAAGGACGGTACGGCCTTGTCAGGTGCCCCGGAGCTGGCGTTTCGCGCCGAATCGCAGCTCGAGTCGGGACTCGTGCGTCCGGCGACACCGCGCGCGGGACGCGTGCCGAATTTCGGTGGCTACACCTCGTGGATGATCGGCGCCGCAGTCGTGTGGGTTCTAGGGCTGGCGTGGTACTTCCTGTCGGCCGCCAAGAAAGCGCGCGCAGGCGATGCAGCCGGTGCGGTGTCCGCTCCGACGTTGGTCGAGCGTTTGGGCGTCCTCGTCGAACGCGCACGCAGAGGTGAATTGAGCGAAGGCGAGCGCTCGCAACTCGAGATGTCACTCGTCGCGTACTGGCGCAAACGCCTGGCGCTGGAGTCGAAATCATCGAGCGAGCTGCTGCCCTTCCTGCGTGCGCACGCCGAAGCCGGCCCGCTCTTCGGAGGTCTGGAGCAGTGGCTCCACGCGCCCGATGGATCAGGCTCGGTCGACGTCGAGTCGCTGCTCGAGCCGTACCGCGGACTCGCACCCGACGCGATCGACTTGCCGAGGAGCGCTTGATGGAACCCTTCGCGATCTTCCGTCATCCGTCGGTGTTGTTCTTGCTCGTCCTGCCGGCAGCGCTCCTCTTGTGGACGTGGAACCGACGTGGCGTCAGCGTGGCCTTGCCCTTCGACCATGCGCGACACACGACGCAAAGAAAGTTGCTCGCGTTGCTCGCGAGCGTTGCTTCGTTGCCGGCTCTGGTTCTCGGGATCGCCGTCGTACTGCTCGCCGGGCCGCAGGCTCTGTCCGAGCCGAGTTCGAAGCGCGCGCTCACGAACATCCAATTCTGCGTCGACGTCTCGGGCAGCATGATGGAGAAGTTCGGCGCGCAGGATCGCTACGAAGCGGCGATGGACGCGATCAACGGCTTCCTCGATTACCGCAAGGGGGATGCGTTCGGATTGACGTTCTTCGGCAACACCGTCTTGCACTGGGTGCCGCTCACGACCGACGTGTCAGCGTTTCGATGCGCTCCGCCGTTCATGCATCCGCGCAATCTGCCCAATTGGTTCAGCGGAACGTCGATCGCGAAAGCCCTGCGTGCGTGCCGCACCGTGCTGATCGAGCGTGAGGAAGGAGATCGCATGATCCTCCTCGTGAGTGACGGATTCAGCTCGGACTTGTCCGGCGGTCAGGACGAAGTCGTCGCACGCGAACTCGCCGCCGACGGAATCACGGTCTTCGCCGTGCACATCGCCGAGGGCGCGATTCCCAAAGAGATCGTGCGCATCACCGCACTCACCGGCGGCGAAGCCTTCAAGCCCGAGGACAAGGACGGGCTCGCGCACATCTTCGAGCGCATCGACCAGATGAAGCGGGCACGCCTGGAGAAGACGCAGCCCGAGGCGAGCGACGCCTTCGCGCCGTACTGCCTGGCTGGGCTCGCGATCCTCGTGTTGATGCTGCTCTCGGCCTTCGGGTTGCGGTACACGCCGTGGTAGACGGCACGACATACGCACTCTATGCGGCGGGCATCACACTCTTCAGCGCAGTGTGCGCCGAGTGGTTGCACGCCGCGCGGGTCGAGCGAGTCGCACGTCTCGCCTTCGGGGCGAGCGCGAAACCGGCGTGGTGGGCGCGATCGGCTCCGACACTGCGTGTGCTCGCGGCCGGCTCCCTCGCGTGGGGACTCGTCCTGCTCTTTTTCTTGCCGCCGACGCGACACGACCGCAACGCAGGCGCGAGTTCCAGCGTCACCGATCCGAAACACGTGCTCGTCGTGCTCGACGTTTCGCCGAGCATGCGCCTCGTCGACGCCGGGCCGAAGCACGACCTCAGTCGGATGCAGCGCGCGCGCGAAGTCCTGTTCTCGTTCTTCGAGCGCGTGCCGTTCGAGCAGTACCGCGTCAGCATCGTCGCTGTCTACAACGGCGCGAAAGCCGTCGTCGTCGACACGCGCGATTTCGAAGTCGTGCGCAACATTCTCGGCGAGTTGCCGATGCACTTCGCCTTCAAGTCGGGCAAGACGAAACTCTTCGACGGCCTCACGGAAGCGGCCAAGATCGCGGCTCCTTGGAATCCGGACAGCACGACGCTCGTGGTCGTTTCGGACGGCGACACGGTGCCGGCGACGGGCATGCCCACGATGCCGGAGTCCGTACACGCGACCGTCGTCATCGGCGTCGGCGATTCGAAAGCGGGCAAGTTCATCGACGGGGCCAACTCGCGCCAAGACGTGATGATGCTGCGCCAGATCGCGACCCGACTGGGCGGCTCCTTTCACGACGCGAACGAAGCGCACTTGCCGACGAGCCTGATCGGCTCTGCTTTCGAGCTGGAGGGAGAATCGCCGCTGCGTCGCTTGACGGTGCGCGAATACGCCTTGATCGCAGTCGGAACGGGTGCTCTGGTGCTCGCGCTCCTGCCCCTGCTGCTCCATTTCTGCGGCTTGCCGCGGAAAAGGGCGCGTATTTCAGCTGCAAAACAGCCGAATTCAAGGGGGGCGCAACTTGCGAGCGCTGGGGAGATAGGATGATCGGGCCGTTCTGGCGCGGAGGAAAAGCATGAGACGATTGTTCCTGTTGGCGTGGCTCTTGGTTCCGGTCGCAGCCGGTGCGTACCACTTCGGACCTGGGCAAGATCGATTGCGCGGAGACGAAATCGCCGCTCTCGTGTCGACGGCGCGACTGGCGGCCGACAACGCGCGCACCATCGCGGCTGCCGAGGGCGACGAGGCAGCCCGGGGAGAGTGGACGAACGCGGACGAGGCGTTCACGAAGGCGCTCGCGCTACTTTCGGCCGAGCAGAAGCACGAGGCGCGCTCGCTGCGCGTCGAACGCGCGAAGGCGCGCGAGTTCACCGGCAAATTGTTCGAAGCGAAAGCCGAGCTCGAACAGGTCGTCGCCGAGATCACGAGCGACAAGGACGCCGACCGAGCGCTGCTCGCCGACGCGCGCAACGCGCTCGCCAACGCGCAGTACTACTCGACGTGGCTCTTGCGCCTCGAAGGCGCGCCGCGGGCGGAATGGGGGCCGGTGATCGACGCATCGCGACAGAACTACAAATTGCTCGCGAGCGAAGCGCAGGATCGCAGCGAGGTCGAAGTGGCGCGCGTCGCCGAAAAGGATCTCGAAGCGGCCATCCGACTGGAGCGCATGTCGCTCGAAGACTTGCAGGGATTACCTCTGCCGTCACAGTGAAAGGGTTGCGGAACCGGTCGCGGTCGCGGCCCGAACAACCTAGGCAAACAGAGCCCGAAGTCGAAGGACGCGCGCGGCGCGAGCGCAGGTCCGGCGCCGGATGGCTCGGGATCGTAGTCGCGGAATTCCTGAGTGCGGGCGGTGTCGGATGAGTGTGTGTGCTCACTGACAGCCGGACCGACTCGGATGCTCTTCGCAAGCATCGTGTCGTGAGGTTTCGTGACGCGCGCGGCGTGTTCCCTCCGTTCGTGAGCACGGGGAGAGCGCAGACGTCCCTCACGTTTCGATGTGCGCCGTTCTCGCAGTCGTTTATTCCTCCGTCGAGTTCGTGGCGAGATTTGGATTTCGTTCGCGCGTCGTTTCCCCACACAGGTGTGAATCGCACACCGTGTTTTCCCATCGAAGGCCTGCTTTCATGTCGGCTCGCACAGTCATTCTGACCCTCATCTCCGCAGCGTCACCGATCCTTGGTGCGCGCGCGCAAGTCACGGTCATCCAATCGATCGGGGGCCAAGCGATCGAGATCATCGAAATGGGCCGCGAAGATCCGCCGCCTCCGATGGACGAGCCCATGGTGCAGGGAGACGCACCGAAGCCCGCCGCGACCGCGCCCGGTCCGCGCCTCGACAAGTTGAAGAAGCTCGAATTCGACCGGCGTCCTTCGGCCATTCTCGCCGCGTGGTCGAAGGGTAACGCGCCGGATGAGCCAGCCCCCGACGAAGCGGCGGCGACGACGTCGGCTCCGCTTGCGCCCGCAGTGAAACCTGCGCAAGCGCCTCCGAGTTCCGAGCCCGAAGTTCCGCTCGACGAAGCCGCGCTCGCGAAGAAGAAGGAAGCCGAGGCGGCTTCGAAGAAGAAGGCCGACGAAGCCAAGAAAAAATCCGACGAGGCCGCGAAGAAGGCTGCCGATGCGAAAGCACTCGAAGCCGAACTGAAACTCTTCCAGCGCCATGTCACGCTCGGCGATTGGAAGTCCGTGGATGCGTACTTGGCCTCGCTCACCGAGGCGGAGAAGAAACCCGCGTACGAGCGACTGCTCGCGAACCTCCAACAGGGTCCGCAGAACCGGCCGAGCGTTCCGCAAGCAGGTCAACCGTACGTCGAGAAGAATCGTTTTTCGCCGGCCGACGTGCTCGCGCTGGCCGAGGCGGCGCCGCTCGCGCTCGCGAAGGAAAACCTGGAAAAACTGGGCCAGATCCTGCGCCAAGCGCTGGACTCGGGGCACCAGATGGAGGACTTCCTCGCCGCGGCGCGACCGGCGCTCGACTCGCAGGATGCAGCTCTCGACCGACGTCGACTCGCGCGCGTGCTGGTCGCGGCGAACGAGCCGTGGCACATGGGCGAATTCCTGCCCAGCCCAGAAAAGGCCGAGGCCGACGGAGATCGCGAAGCGCTCAACTTGATCGCGCGCCATCGCATGGCGTGCTTCGACAAAGACCAGAAAACGACGTGGCTCGTCGACGCGTGGAAAGCGACGCAAGCCGTGCTCGCGGAGGGCGACGTCAAGGCCGAAGCGAAGACGGAAGCGCTGACGCGCGCAGTCGACATCGCGCCGAAGTTGCAGAAAGAGCTGGGGCAAGCCTGGCTGGACGAGAGTTTCGCGAAGCGACCCGAGCGCGGCATGGAGATCTTGTCGGCGATCGGCTCGTCGACGTCGTTGGCGCTGTCGGCGCAACCGTCGGACGGCGAAAAGCGCTTCAAGTTGTTGCAGTTGCAGACGACGGCGGCGGACACGCTCTTGGCGGTCGCGCCCGAACGAGCGGCCGAGTGGCGTGACTCGCTCGAAGTGCTCGCCACGAATTGGTTGAAGGAGGCGCTCGTCACCTACCAACTCGACGATTCGACGTCGCTCGGTCCGCGCATGCAGCGCGACACTTACGGCAACGTCTTCTACTACGAGAACAACGTGCGCTTCGGCGGGAACAACGGCGCGAAAGCGATTCGCGCGGACAAAGTGCTCTCGATCCGTCCGAGCGACGCCTGGCTCTCACATCTACAGCCGACGTTGCGGCCGCGTTTCGACATGGTGCTCGCGCAGCTCTACTTGAAGGTGGCCGAGGATCGCACCGCGTTCCCCTACATCGAAGCGCTCGCGGCTTCGCACCCGCGTCAAGCGCGCGAACTCGGCGCTGAATTCTTGCGCGTCTGGACCAAGAACCACGACCCGAACGCCGACAAAAACCTCACGAATCGCTACATGTTCATGTACGGATTCGACGAGCGCGCCAACAGCATTCCGGTCACGCGCTCGAAGCAGGATCGCAATCTCGCCGAGTTGCGCGAGTGGAACGAACGGCTGACGAAAGTCGGCGTGGTGCTCGAGCCCGATCAACTGGCGAACGCGTTCATGGGCGTGCACAGTCAGGCCGAGGTCTACAAGATCGAGACCATCGAGGGCATCTTCGGATCGCTGGCCGGTCTCGACACGAAGATGCTCGCGGCGCTGCTCGAGAAGATGCGCCTGAATCTCGCGACGGTGTGGCGCGACCCGGCCGTGCAGGATGAAAAGAAGACGAAGCGTCGCGAGAAGGACATCGAGGCCGAAGTGATCGCTGGGTACGAGCGCGGTTTCGCGACGATCGAGTCGGCGCTCGCGAAGCACGCGGACGATTGGCGACTCTTGCTCGCGCAGGCTTCGTTCGCACACGATGCGAACGAGTACAAAGCCAGCATCGAGAAAGACTCCGAATACTCGAGCCGACGTGGCGCGGCCTTCGCGTCGTTCGCGCGTGCAGCGCAGGCTTACGCGACCGTCCTGCCGTCGCTCGCCGTCGAAGACGAGACGACGACGGTGTACGAGATGTGGTTCTACGCGGCGCTCGGTGCGTGCGATTTGAAAGCTGTCGACCACAAGAAGGTCCTCGCCGCTGGAGAGATCGCCAAGGTGCGCGCAGCACTCGTCTCTGTGCCTGTGGACCGTGCCGAACGCCACATGGCCGCGTTCGTGAACTCACTCGTCACGCGCGTCGGCAGCGTCTCTCCGTCGGTGAAATTCCGCTACGTGCGCGAAGGCCTTGCGATCGTCGGCGAGCACGAGCGTGCGCGCGAAATCCGCGAGATCTACACGTACTACCGTGACCTGACCTCTGAGATCCAACTCGAGGCGCGCCTCGAAGCGGGTGAGCGAGTCGGTCACGAGCGTCCATTCGGATTGCGCGTCGATCTGCGGCACACGAAGGAGATCGAGCGCGAGTCCGGTGGCTTCTCGAAGTACCTGCAGAATCAGAACAGCCAGAATTTTTCGTACAACTACGGGCGTCCGCTCGAGGACTACCGCGACAAGTTCGAGACAGCTCTGCGCGAGACCTTGTCGGAGCATTTCGAAGTCGCGTCCGTGACGTTCAACGATCCGGCCGTGCGTTCGAAGCCCGAGGCGGAGGACGGTTGGCGGCGCACGCCCTACGCCTACGTGCTCCTGAAAGCGAAGGGCCCCGAAGTCGATCGCATTCCCGCGTTGCGCCTCGATCTCGACTTCCTCGACACGAGCGGCTACGCGGTCGTTCCGGTCGAGTCGGCGGCGCTCGTGATCGATGCACGCGCCGATTCGGATGATGCGCGACCGGTCACCTTGCTCACGCTGACGCAGACTCTCGACGAGCGTCAAGCCAAGGACGAGAAGCTCGTTCTCGAAGTGAAGGCAACAGCGCACGGACTCGTACCGACTTTCGATGCGATCGCGACCTTTGCGCCGAGCGGATTCGACGTCGCGCGCGAGAACGATCACGGCCCGTCGATCGTGAAGTTCGACGAGGACGGCGTGTCGATGCTCACCGAGCGCTCGTGGACGATTCAGCTGCGCGCCAAGGACGGCCTCGCCGAGCGCCCGAGTCGTTTCGAGTTCGCCACCGCGCGTCTCCCGGTCGCGACGAACGAGCACTTCCGCTACGCCGACGCCGACTTGGCCACGGTAGGTGCGGTGGTGGATCTCGAGGCGCGCTACGGCACCCCGCGCCGCGTGTGGCCGTGGGTTCTGTTGGGTGTGATCGTGGTCGCGAGCCTCGCCTATTTCGGCTTGCGTTCACGCCCGCGGACCGTTGCTGTCGAGACCGCTCGCTTCCGCGTGCCCGAAATGGTGACGCCGTTCACCGTGCTCGGCCTCCTGCGCGAGATCAAGACCGAGAACGGGCTCGCACCCGCCGATCACGAAGCGATCGCGCGTGAGATCGACAGCCTAGAGTCGCATTACTTCGGCGAAGCCCGTGCGCCCGAGCCCGACTTGAAGGCCGTGGCGCAGCGTTGGGTGACAGTCACGAGCGCGCGCGGGTAGCATCGTCGCCCGATGAAAGCACGTGAAGCGCTCGAACTCCTCATCGCAGGCAATCGCCGCTTCGTCGACCACGTCAACGGCGGCGAGCCCGTCGGCGGACAGATGCGTCTGGGTGTGCCGTCCGCAGCCCAGCGGCCGTTCGCGATCGTGCTCGGTTGTTCCGACAGCCGCGTGCCGGCCGAGATCGTCTTCGATCAAGGCCTCGGCGACCTGTTCGTCATCCGCGTCGCGGGAAACATCGTCGCGCCGAGTCAGGTCGGCAGTGTCGAGTTCGCGGCCGAACAGTTCGAGACGAAGCTCGTCGTCGTGATGGGGCACACGGAATGCGGCGCGGTCAGTGCGACGCTCGACGCGCTCGGCGGATCGGCGGCGCCCAGCACGCACAACGTGATGTCGATCGTGAATCGCATCCTGCCCAGCGTCGAACCGCTCTATCAAGCCGGTGCAAAGCGCGAGCGGGCCGAGCTCTTGGCGTTGGCTACGCGCGCCAATATCCGCGCGTCCGTGAACCAGTTGCGTCACGGGTCCGAGTTGATCGAGAGTCTGATCCTCGGTTCCGGGCTCCTCGTCGTGGGGGCGGAGTACGATTTGAGCACGGGCCGTGTCGAGTTCCTCGACTGAGTGCGCCACCGCCCGATAGCGCACGGCGCCGGCCCGGGAGCGTTTCAGCCGCAGGCTCGGACACTTTGAAAAATGCTGCGTAGCCGACCTGCGCGAGCTCCTCTAGAATGAGTCGCAGTCGGCCCACTCTCACCTTCATCCGTCGAGGTCCCATGTCACCGCTGTTCCGCGTCGCTTCGATTTCGTGCGCAGTCGCGTCCATCGCGCTCTCGGCATCCGCTCAGTTCAACAACAACTGGGCAACGTTCGTCCAGCAGAGCTCTCGTCTGAAGAATCCCGACGGCTCGCCCGCCACGCACATCACGGGGGACACGCAGGAGAAAGACATGGCCTGGGGTGACCTGAACAAGGACGGTTGGACCGACCTCGTCATCGTCCGCAAGCAGCCGGCGACCAGTGGGGGACGCTACCCCAACTTTCTCCTGATGAACGAGAACGGTCAGCTCGTCGACCGCAGCGCGCAGTACGCGAGCGCGACGGACGTCGTGGGCGACATGGGCTTTCTGACGGCGACCAATGACCGCGACGTGGTCTTCGTCGACGTCGACAACGACACCTGGCTCGACGTGGTGACTTGCACGACGCGATCGGCCGGTCAACCGAAGCACATCAGTCATCCGCGCGTGTACAGGAATCTCGGCAGTTCGGGCGGTGTGTGGCTCGGACTGCGCTTCGAGAACAACCGCATCCCGACGTTTCCGATCTCGCCCAATTTCTGCGGGGTCGACGCGGGTGACGTGACCGGCGACGGCTTCGCCGATCTCTACTTCTCCAATTACGACGGCGAAGGCGCGGGCGAACTCTACGACCGCTTGCTCATCAACGACGGGGCTGGCAACTTCACCGACTCGGTGTTCACGCGGATGACCCAGTTCATGATGGACGTGCGTTTCGGATCGGCGGTCAACATCGTCGACATGAACCTCGACGGGTTGAAGGACATCGTGCGCGCTTCGGGCGTAACGGGAACCGGTGCCGGATCGCTGATCTCGGTCGCGTACAACGAACCGACGAACGTCGGCTTTTTTCCGCAGGGCAAGTACGCAGGGCAAGTTGGCAGCGCGGCGAGTTACCACGTCGACGTCGGCGACCTGAACAACGACAATCGCCCCGACATCATCATGAGCGACGACGGGCAGGACGGGTACCGCTTCAATCTGAGCACCGATGCGCTCGGTCGAGTCACTTGGGGCGCCTTGCGCGTGTACGGCTATGTGAACGACACGGACGGTGGTTTCTCGGGCACGAATTTGATCGTCGATCTCGACGGCGACGGTTGGAAGGATTCCATCCACGCGGACTTCGACGTCGACGTCTTCAATTGCGGCGGCCGCAGCAACATCTTCCACAACTTGGGCGGCACTCCCGGCACCGAGATCCTGATGAAGGAAGAAGCTGGCACCTCGGGTTGGTTCGGCGTCGTCGGGATGAACGCGAGCGATCTGACCGGCACGTTCGACGTGGCTGCGTTCGACATCGACAACGACGGCGACAACGACATGGTCTACGGGCGCTGCTCGGGCACGTTCGTGTGGATGAACCAGAAGTTCCAACCGACGACGTTCACGGGCTTCTGCTTCGGCGACGGCTCGTCGGCTGCGTGCCCGTGTGCGGCGGTAGGCGGAGCGGGCAACGGTTGCCCGAGCTCGGTCTCGGCGGTCGGCGGCAAGTTGGCGGGATCCGGGATCGCGCGCATCGCGGCGGACTCGCTCACGCTGACGAACACGCTCGTCCCGAATGGTCCGGGGCTCTATTACCAAGGTGCGGGTCAGACGGAGATTCCGTTCGGCGACGGCAAGTTGTGCGCGGGAACGGGCATCGTGCGCTTGGGCGTCGTGTTCGCGAGCTCGGGCACGTCGTCGTACCCGGGCGGGTTGACGCCGGCTCCGATTCACCTCGCCGGTGCGACGAATGCAGGCGATGTGCGGCACTATCAGACGTGGTACAGGGATTCGGCCATGGGGTTCTGCACTGCGTCGCTGTTCAATTTGACCAATGCGGTTACGTTGACTTGGGCCCCGTGACGGCAAATTTGCCGGCATCAGCTAGCCCGCCGCGGCGGATTCGCCGCGGCCAGCCAGCAGAGGATTCTGTGCCGGTCTCCCGTTGCGTCGCGTCTGCCTGACGCGTCCGCCCCGGTCAAGGCCCGCATCAGACCGACAGCATCTCCGGCCGCGTGACCTTCTGTCGCGCGCCGGAGTCATTTCATTGAGACGTTCAACCAACCGAGGATTCTGTGCCGGTCTCCCGTTGCGTCGCGTCTGCCTGACGCGTCCGCCCCGGTCAAGGCCCACATCAGACCGACAGCATCTCCGGCCGCGTGACTTTCTGTCGCGCGGCCGGAGTCATTTCATTGAGACGTTCAGCCACCAGAGGATTCCGTGCCGGTCCATCGTTGCGCCGCGTCTGCTCGACGCGTCCGCTCCGGTCAAGGCCCACATCCGACTGACAGCCTCTCCGGCCGCGCCGACACCCGTGTCACGCGGCCTGATTCCTTTTCATCCCCATCTCGCGAGCGAAATCCACCCCGATCTCTCCCTCAGCGCGCTCTCCGACCCGGACCTCGAAACACATACGCATTCCGACTCCCGCCCACGAGCACATCCGCCGCTCCATCCCCGTCGACATCGGGGAGTGTCAGCACCTCCGCTCCCACTCCCACGAAGCCCGACCCCACACCCCACACTCCAAAAATCGCCTCACGCGTGCGCCCCGAGTACACGACCGCCGCACCCGCCTCCGGTCCCATGTGCCACGGATCGGATTCGATCCCGAGAGCCTCCGCGATCGTCATCGCACCGATATCCGGCACCTTCGTCCCCGGTGGCACATTCGGATGGTGAGCCGGCAACCCGAAGTTCGGCTCGCCGACCACGACCTCGTCACAACCGTCGCCGTCGAGATCGCTGATCGCCTTCGCGATCTCCGTCGAAGACGGACACCAGTCGAGATTCGGAAGGGAGAAGAGTGGCGTTCCATCGAGCCTGCGCCAGAGCGGTCCGTCCCCGGATCCGAGGATCTCCGGCGTTCCGTCTCCATCGACGTCGCCACCGGCTCGAATGCCGCGACGAAACTCGAACGGCATCGGCCGCGACGTTCCGTCACTCCCCGAGAGGATGTGCGCCGCTTCGCGCGAGAGTGCGTCGCCGCGCACCCAAAGTTCGCGACAGCCATCTGCGTCGAGATCGTCCAATGCGCGCGCTTCTGCACCGAATCCTCCGCCGCGCACCGCGCCTGTCCGGCGCCACATTTCGCGTCCGCCCATTCCCGAGTGCAACGTCACCCGTCCGGCGCCGGACGCGCGCTCGTCCAGTCTGCGCTGAAGGAACGGGAGCACGACATCATTCGTCGGATCGTGGTCGTGCCACCGTCGCGTCGTGCTCGAGACGATCGCCATGAAGTTCCTATCGGCGGCATCGTCTTCTAGCGCAGCTTCGGGTGTGCCGACGACGAAGTCCGAGCGACCGTCGCAATCCACGTCACCCACGAACGCCACGTTCGTGCCGAGGCGCGCGTTGGAAACGTCGCCTTCGAGTTCGAAGAGGCGCGCACTCGTGCAGCCCGACACGACGATCACGCGGCCTGCATTCGACGCGGACCACGGCAATCCGACGACGAGATCTGGCGTCCCATCGCCATCGCGATCTCCGCCTGCATCCCAACTCGTCGGAAACGGCTCGGAGTGATAGCGTCGCCACAGAACGCTCACGAGCGTTCCGTCGCGCGTCGAGACCAGGTCGATGCGTTGCGCGACACCCTGCGCGTCGACACGTTGCACCACCAGATCGTCGAGCCCGTCGGCATCGCAGTCGGCAACGCGCACGGCCTTTCCGGTCACATCGGGGATGCGAAACAGAGCCTGTTTCTCGGTGACGGCGTGTGGCTCTTGCAGAAGCGCGAGAGCGAAGAGGAGGGGCTCGGTGAGCAAGCGGGTAGTGCATCGCACCGGATGCGTGGGGCTCGGCTCGAACACGCTCGATCGCATGGAGTTCCGCTCGAACTTTCCGCGAGTCTATTGCCCGGGGGGCTCGCATCGGTCCTCGTTCGGAATGCGTGCCGTCGAACGCGCGCATCCAAGATCCTCGAGAAGCGTTCTCGACACCTGCGATCCTCATGTCACGCTGAACCCTCTTGTTTTCAGGCCTTGCCGCGCATTGCGCACTCGCAACGACCGCTTCCGCCAACACGGTGGTCCTCTTAGGCACGCGCTACGACGTACGGCGCTTCGACTACACGCAAGAGATCCAGTGGCCGAACCCGGCCCCGCCTGGGAATCCACTGGGCCTGATCCGCAGCGAGGGCGCATGGGCGCTCGGCAGCAATCACCTCCTCGTCTCGACGAGTCACCAAGATCCATCGGTGCCGACGACGTACGCGAACTTCGTGCTCGAGATCCAAGCGAACGTCGACCCGAACAACTCAGTGACGGGCTTCTCGTACGTGCGCACGGTCGTCGCGAACGATCCGGCGCTGCTCGGTTGACCGTTCGATCTGCGTGCGGGCGGCGTCGCCGTGAACGCGACGGCTTCGGGCGCGGGAGCGGGCGGCGACGTCACCGTCGCGGACGACGGCTCCACCAGGGACTTCGTCGTCGCGTTGGGGACAGCGCACCCGAGATCGACTTTGCGCGGGATACGCGCAAACCCGTTGGCGTCGCAGGGGTGAATTCTCGGTTCGAGTAGCATGCGCTGAGTTCGGTCAGGAGAATTCCAGGCATGCATCGTCTCACCTCGCTCGCCACCACACCCGTCCTCATCGGCACTGCACTGCTCGCCACCTCGTGTTCGAGTTCGAGCACGCGCACCGAGACGAAGCACGCTTCCATGACCGTCGCCGGCGCGAGTGCTCCTCTCGCGTTGACCGACGCGATCGATGCACGCATCGCGGCGAACGCAGCCAAGCTCGTCGAGTGGCGGCGTCATCTGCACCAACACCCGGAACTCTCCAACCGCGAAGTCGAGACCGCGCGTTTCGTCGCCGAGCGCTTGCGCGAGATGGGGCTCACGCCGACGACCGGCATCGCCAAGCACGGCGTCAAGGCCGTCATCGTCGGTGGCAAGCCCGGTCCTGTCGTCGCTCTGCGCGCGGACATGGACGCGTTGCCCGTGAAGGAAGAAGTCGACCTGCCTTTCAAGAGCACCGCGACAGGCACGTACGAGGGCAAGACCGTGTCCGTGATGCACGCTTGCGGGCACGACGCGCACACGTCGATGTTGCTCGCCGCGGCGGATGCGTTGCAGGCGAATCGAGCGGAAATCGCCGGTCAAATCGTGCTGATCTTCCAACCCGCTGAGGAAGGTGTGCCTCGCGACGAATACCCGGCCGGTGCCGAATTGATGGTGAAAGAGGGCGTTCTGCTCGATCCCAAAGTCGACGTCGTCTTCGGTCTTCACGTCTTCGCGGGCATGCCGACCGGAGTCGTCGGCATTCGTTCCGGCCCGGTGCTCGCGGCTGCGGACAAGTTCGAGATCACGGTCGAAGGGCATCAGACGCACGGGTCGAAACCGTGGGGCGGCATCGATCCGATCATGGTCGGCAGTGAAATCGTCGGCGCGTTGCAGACGATCGTGTCGCGTGGTGTCGACCTCACGAAGGAACCCGTCGTCGTGACCGTCGGTCAATTCGAATCGGGCGTGCGCAACAACATCATCCCCGACCGAGCTCGCCTCGTCGGCACGATCCGCACCTTCGATGCCGCAATGCGCGACGACGTGCACGCCAAGTTGAAGCGCATCGCCGAGAAGACGGCCGAAGCGCACGGAGCGCGCGCGATCGTGAAGATCGAACCGGGATATCCCGTGACGGCGAACGATGCGAACCTCGTCGAACGCATGCGCGGATCACTCGAGCGCACGGTGCCTGGCCAGGTCGAGGATGTGCGCAAGATCACCGGCGCCGAGGACTTTTCGTACTACGCGCACGTCGTTCCGGGCCTGTTCGTGTTCCTCGGCGTGACGCCGAAGGACAAAGTCGCCACAGCCGACTCGAACCACTCGCCGCGCTTTTTCCTGGACGAGAACGCACTGACCGTCGGCGCACGAGTGATGGCGCGCTTGGCGGTCGATTACGCGAGCACGGCGGTCAAGCGCTGAGACGCTGACGCGCGCCGTCACTTCGCCGTCACTTCGCCGTCGGTGCCGTGGCCTGGATCTCGGCGCGCACTTCGTCGAGCAATTGCTGCGCTCGACTCTTCCAAGCTTCGTCGACTTTGGGAGCGCGCCCGATCCGCTCGATCACGTCGACGAGGCCCGGTTCTGCCTCGGCGAAACGCTTCAACTTGGTGAGGCAGCAGCAACGTAAGTACAACGAGGCGCGTGTGCCGGGCGCATCGCGTCCGAGCAAGCGTTCGCGGATCGAGTACGCCTCGTCCACGGCCTTCAACCCGCCCTCGAAGTCGTCGGCTTTGTAGAGGCAGTACCCGATCTGATGGAGCAAGTATCCGGCGTCGGTATCGTCGTCCTGGTACGCGCGCTGAATCGCCAACGCTTCCTCGTACGCGGAACGCGCTTCGTCGAGCCTCTCCAGGGAGATGTGGATGTCGCCGATGGAGCGCAGAGACAGCGAGGCGAGAGGGTTCTTCTTGTCCGACATCGCGCGCGCACGCTCGAGTGTGGCCAGGAGCAACTGCAGCGCGCCCTCCACGTCGCCCGCGCACTTCAGTGACACGGATAGATTGAACATGCTCTTCGTGACGTCGGGATGCGCTTCGCCCAGCACGCGCCGACGCGCTTCGAGCACTTCGCGCACGATCGGGACGCTGGCCGCGCAATCGTTCATCGCGAGCAGCACGCCGGCCAAGTTTTCGCGGACGACGATCGTGGTCGGATGATCGGTCCCCAGGATCTCCGTGTGCACGGCGACCAAGTCCCTCAACATCTGCAACGCCTCGTCGAGCGCCCCTGAGTCCTTCAACGCGATGGCGAGTGAATTCTGCGACTCGAGGGTGTCGAGGTGCTTCGGGCCGAAAATGCGCAAGCGATCGGCGTAGATGCCGCGGTGCAACTCGAGGACTTCGGGTAAGCGCGCTGGACTGACGATCGAAGCCGCATGGTTGTGCCGCGCTGCGAGTGTACGCGGATGTTCCTCTCCAAACGTCGCACGCAAGATGCGCAAGGCGTCGGCGAACAACGGCTCGGCTTGACTCACGCGGCCGCGCATCAGTAGTGCGCGAGCCAGATTTCCTGCCGCCGTTGCCGTTCGCGGATGGTCCGGCCCGACGGACTCGCGCAAGGCGGTGAGTGATTCACGGGCTTCGCGCTCGCTGCCCGCGTAGTCACCGATGTCGCACAGCAGCGCAGAGAGCCGAGACTGTGCGTCGATCGTCTCCGGATCCTTCTTGCCCAACGTATCGCGGCGACGTTCGAAGACGTGGCGCATGCGTTCCGCTGCAGCGACGAGTCGTCCTTCCTTGTGATCCAGCACGGCGATGTTGGTCTCGGTCGTGAGCGTGTTGTCGTTGTCGGGGCCGAACAGGCGCACTTGGATCGGCAGGATCTCCTCGAACTTGGCACGAGCTTCGGCCCGTCTGCCGACCTGCATAAAGAAGAGCGCGAGGTTGTTCACCGCCGAGAGCGTCGCGCGATGTTCCTCGCCCATGATGTCCCGCGACAACGTTTCGGCTTCGGCGCCCAGCGCGATCGCCTCGTCGGTCTTGCCCACGGCGTGGAGCGCCTCGGCGACGTCCATCATCGATTGCAGTGTCTTTTCCGAGCGCGGCCCTGCACTCTTCGTGCGCAGTTCGAGCGCGCGGCGAAAGTGCTTCAGCGCCTCTTCGGATTTACCCAGCCGCGAATAACTCTTGGCGATCGTCGTGCGCAGGGCGGATTCGACGGCGGGCTCGTCGGCGAAACGTCCTGTCAAACGAAACGCCGCGAGGTCGAGCACCGTGCGCACCTTGACGTCGACGCCTTGGTGTTCCGGCGCCATTGCCGAAAGCAAATCGTCGTTCAAGAACGAGTTCACTTCGGAAGCGATCTTGGCCTCGCGTCGTGCCGCCGTGGCGCTCGCGTCAGCGGCGATGCTGCGCTCTTCGGCGAGCTTCGCACTCTGGTCGGCTTCGACGCGACGCTCCGAGGCGAGTGCTGCGTTCGCATCGGACTCTTGGCGTCGCACTTCGGCGAGCGCCGCGCTCTTTTGGGCGCGATCGGCGAAAATGAGGCTGAAAACGAGACCCGCCAAGAGCGCGAGCAGTCCGGCCGCGACGGCTCCGGCGAGCGGTCGATTGCGCCGCACCCATTTCTTCGCTTCGGCGAAGGCGCCGGTTTCGAACGCGTGCACGACGCGCCCTTCGAGGAATGCGCGCAAGTCTTCCGACAAGGCCTCGACGTCGGGGTAGCGTGCGGCTGGTTCGCGCTGCATCGCCTTCGTCGCGATGGCGACGAGTTCGGGCGGAGCCGTAGGTGCGATCGCTTCGAGTTCCGCAGGCGGTCCGGCGAGCACACGGCGCCAGATCTCGACGGCCGAGACCGCCTCGCCGCGAGTCGTGTACGGCGCCTGACCCGCGATCAAGCGGTAGAGCATCGCGCCGACGGCGTACACGTCGGTGCGCTCGTCGAGTGCAGCGATCTGTCCGCGCGCTTGCTCGGGCGCCATGTAACTGGGCGTGCCGACGACGTCGCCGTCCATCGTGTGCAGGGCGTCCTCGGTGTCCACGTGCGAGGCTTCGCGCCTGTCGGTAGCGACGCGCTCCATCGATTGCGCCGCCGGCGTGTGCTCTGAATTCGGCTTGGTTTCGGCCTGAATGCGCACGTCGTGCCGCTCGACGTGGTCGCGCACGCGCGCGAGCCCCCAATCCATGACGTAGACCTCACCGAAGCGTCCGACCATCACGTTCGCGGGTTTGATGTCGCGGTGGACGACGCCCTTTTCGTGCGCGTACGAGAGCGCCTCGCAGACTTTCTGCAGCACGCCGAGCGCTCGCATCGTCGACCAACCCTCGAGCCCTCGTGCAACGAGATCGAAGATCGCCTCGAGGTCGCGCCCGTGCACGAGCCGCATCGTGAAGTACACCTGGCCGTTCGCATCGAGCCCGAGTTCGTGCACGGGGACGATGCCCGGATGGTCGAGTTGACCCGTGACTTGCGCTTCCTCGAGAAAGCGCGCGAGTTGCGCCGGATCCACGCTGCGCGAATCGGTGCCGGTCGCCTGCGTCCTGCGATCGACGATGACTTTCATCGCGAGTCGGCGGCGCAAGTCCTCGTCGAACACTTCGAGGATCGCGCCCATTCCGCCGCGCGCGATCTCGCCGTGCATGCGGTAGCGCGAGCCCGACGGCGCGCGCGTTTCGAGGCGATTCAAGACACGCGTGGAACCGGGGCCGCGCGAGTCGACTCCCGCGGCACGCCCGTCCTCGTCGTTTGCGCCCGGCAGTGAGACTCGCGGGTCGACGTCGGTGCCGAGGCGCTGTCGCAAGCGGGCGGCGAGGGAGTGCGGCGGTTCTTCGTGAGCGGGCTGGTCGGGGAGGGGCATGCGCTGATGAGTCTAGATCGCGGATCCAGCACGCGTCGCGCGCGCAGAGCGAAACTGGCGCGGGAGCCACGCCGTTCTTCCAGGGCGGGGCGTCAGCGCGCCTTCGATCTCGGGGCCGGTCGTGCGCACAGGCGTGGGCAACGAAATCGACCCGAGTCGCGCCGAGAGCGAACTGGCCAGCGTCGAGGCGGACGCACGCGGACGCGAGCGACGACTCCGGGCGCGTGAAAACGACGTTCCGCGCGAATCCATCGGACTCGCGCGGAACGCTTCATCTGGTGCTGTCGCTCTCAGCGCACTCAGGACGAGCGCAGATCCAGTCTGCGCGACGTCGTCGATCTCACGGGTTCCAAGTCACGGACACACCGTTCGTCGTGTTGAACGTGCTCGCCGTGCAGAACGCCACCGAGTCGCGGTACCAGACTTGGTAGTGCTTCACGTTGCCGGCCGAGATCGGAGCACCCGCGATGCTCATCGGATTCGGCGTGAGGCCGCCCGGATACGACGCGCTGCCCACGACCGGGAACACGACGCCCATGCGCTGAATCCCGACGGCGGCGCACAGCATGCCGTCACCGAAGGGGATCGGGCTACCGGCCAACGCGTTGGCTTGGAAGAAGAGACCGGGGCCGGGGATGTCGTTCGCCGTCAAGACCAACGTGTCGCCCGAGAGCGAAGACGCGCCGGACGCGACGAGCTCGGCACCGTTCGCGAAAGAGGAGTTCGCACAGCCGCGACCGGCCGTGCCGTTGTTCCCGCACGCGAGGCACGTCGTTCCGACCGTATCACCCGAGCAGAACGCGACCGGTGCGACCGGACCGTTGCTCGCGATGAAGCGCACGCCGCGCAGCACCGTGTTCGTCGCCGCGCTCGTGACGACCGTGAAGGTCGATCCCACGCCCGTGTCGGTGACCGTCACGAGATCGTTCAACGGCGTCGTCGTCGTCGTCGCGAAGAGCTTCGCCACGCCGGCCACGACGTTGCCCGTCAGGCCTCGGCAACCGACGGTCGCCGAGGTCGCGAGCGTGTACTGCAACGTCCACGTGCCAGCGGCGAGCGTCCATTTTTGGATGCCGCCGTTGCCGTTGGTGCGATCGTCCGCGACATAGACCGTGTTCGCATCCGCGAAGAAATGGTCGTACGCCGAAGGGCCGGAAGCGACGGGGAAACCCGGCAGGATCGTGTAGCTCGTGCCCGTCACGGTCGGCAATCCGGTGCCGACGCTGGAGAGGCCTTGGAATGTACCCGACGCCGCGGTCGCGTAGAGCTGACCGTTCGCGATCGTGACGACGCGATTGTTGGTAGGCGTCGTGTTGAGACCAGTCGTCGTCGTGGCGCCGAGGCTCGCGGCGTAACGGATGCCGCTGTTGGCGCCGGCGATCCAGAAGCGCGTGCCGTCGTCACTCGTCGCGCTGCGCACGTTGTTCGCAGAGAACGCATCGGTGATCGCGGTGCTCGTGTCGACGTTGCCACCGAGATCGATGCGCGCGACGACGCGCGGCGTGCCCGGGATTGCCGTCGATGCAACGGACAACGTGCCGGGGATGGTGCCGTAGCCAGCGTGCATCAAGTATTGGTTGTCCGCCGAGAGATTGAGAAATCCCTCCGAAGTCGCGGTGCCCGAGTTCGTGAGCGGCTGATTCGGTCCGCTGACTGCGGTCGGGAGCGCGATCGTCTGCACGAAAACTCCGAGCGGGGTGAATTCGTCGAGGAACACGGCCTGAGCCGCGCTCGTGAGCGGAGCGACGGCGTCACCGACGCGCACGACGACGACGTTGCCGGGTGTGATGGCAGACGCATCCGCAAAGCCGACGAGGCTGAGCGCGCCGAGGAACGAGTAAGCGCCTGTGCGCAGGACGGAAGTGAACGAGGACATGTTGGGGATCTCCATGAGTTTCATCTGGGAACGAAGGGGCGAGAAAAACCGAAGGTCGCGAGACCGTGAGGGCACGCGCGTCTCCGGCTCAGAGGGTCCAAACGACGCTGATGCCGTTCGAAAGATTGAAGGTCGCGCTGGTGCAGAAGCTCACCGCGTCGCGGTACCAGGCTTGGTAGTGACGCACGTCGCCCGGCGCGCACGAGCCGGACACCGACAGAGCCGGGTCGGTCGCTTGCGGCCACTGTGAGGCGCCGGCGACATTGAACTTGACGCCCAGGCGCAGGATCGAACCGCTGGCGCACAAGAGACCGTCGCCGAAGGAAACCCCATTGCCGCTCGCGGCCTGTACCGTGCCCTGGAAGTAGAGCACCGGCCCGTTCGGCATCTGCGTCACCGCAACGGTCAGCGTGTCGAGCGCGATGCTCGCTGCGCCGAACGCGTCGATCTTGCCGCCGGTTCCGCTCGAGTTCAGGCAACCGGCCTTTTCACCGAGCGGAATCGAGTTTCCGCACGGACACGCGGTGCTCGAGCCATCTCCTGAACAAAACGGCGCTCCGACGTCGCACGCGTCGCCGATGCCGTCGCCGTCGCTGTCGGCTTGGCTCGCGTTGGCGATGCTCGCGCAGTTGTCGCATGCATCGCCGGCTCCGTCGCCGTCTGCATCGGGAGCCGTGACCGCGTTGACGAGTCCGAGATCGAGCGTGTTCGCCGAGGTGATCGGACCGAAGATCTCGGCCGGATCCCAATGGAACGGGACGCTCGCGCCGCCCGCGAGCAAATCTCCCGCAGCCCAGCCTCCGCATAGGCCGCCGTTGCTCGAGTAGATGCGGTAGAGCGCGTCGGGCGTCCAAGTCGGCATCGCCGGCAGCACGAAACCACCGAAATCCTGCGCGTAATGGCCGCCGGTGTCGGGCTCGTCCGCTGCGGCTTGGTACGAGACCGCGTCGACGACGTTGAAGCCGACCAGGCGTCCAGCGTCGACGTGGTTGTCGTCGTCGACATCGAGATCGGTGCCGAGCGCGTCCGTGAAACTGCCGAAGCCGAGTAGGAAAGTGTTCGCTCCGTTCTCGATGTCGGGCGAGAAGTCCTGAGCGAAGACAGCTGTGTTCGCGTCCGGCGGCGGGTTGAGCGGAATTGCAAGTTCGTCACGGTAGAGCAGGAGACCGTTCGCGCCGATCGTGAGGGCGCCGAGGTCGACGATCTTGTCGAGCGTGCCGCGCGTCGTGGTCGCTGTGTCGCCTTCGATGACGAGGATCTTCCACCCCGCGAGCGACGCGTTCGGCGCACCACGGAGTTCGATCGACTCCAAGCCTTGGTCGGCGCCAGAGGGATTCATGAAGATCTCGCTCAAGCTGACTTGTGCGCGAGCGCCCGTCGCGGCGATGACCAGAAAAGCGGCCTGGAGCGGGATGCGCTGAAAGTGCGGGGCAAACACCATGTCGTTTGAATCTCTGCGAGGTTGTGTACGGTCTGACTAAGGGCGTCGAACGGCCGAGAAGGTCGAGCTTGCGCGCAGGGATTCGATGAGCGCTTCGTCAAGGGCGCGTTGGATTGCTTGACTCCGTCGGCGGCGTTTGCGATTGCGCTGGCGTGCACGGAGGCGCCTTCCATCCACGAGCGCTCGCATTCGGAGCGGCCCTCTCCGCAGTGTTCGTCTCGTGCGCGAGCCTGAACGAGATCCACATCGGCGCAGGCGGCCGTGGTTCGCTGACCTTCGGCACGGACCACGTCGATCCGACGCACCCGTTCGTGGACGAGAAGGGACGCGGCGCGGCCGCGGTGGACGTGAGCTTGGGCGTCGAGCGCGTGCAACTCGTCGCCGGTCGCGAGTGCACCCCTTTCGAAGGCGATCACTTCCGTGCGACGTTGCTCGGCGTGCGCGCGTACTTGCAGTCGGCCAATCGAGCGGAGGGCATCTACGCGATGGTCCTCGGTCGCGACGTGGAAGACGCACCAGCAGAGACGCCGTTCTTCGACGGGTTCGACGCAGCGCTCGGCGTGCTCTTTCCCGTGGCGCGTCCGCTCTTCCTGGACGCCAACTTGGGCTGGACGGTCATCGACGGCCACGCGATTCGTTCAGGCCGCGAGAACACGTCGGAGTTGCGCATCGCGCTCGGCCTGCGTCTAGCGTTCTGAAAACGGGCGCGGGCGCGAGCCGTCCCAGCGTGACGCGTGCCGAGGCGCGACGTCGATGCGTCAGGGGGGCGCGGCGCGTGCGCGAGTCACGTTGTCGCCTCGGGCCGCGTGCTCCGATCGGTCGTGAACCGTCCGACGGCACCCACGAGCGAGAGCGCCAGACCGCTCAGTAAATAGACCTTCCAGATGCGGATGCTCGCAGGCTCAGCGCGTGAACGCTCACGATACTCGGCGACGCGGCGACGGATCTCGAGCGCCTCGTCGCGCAAGATCTCGTCGGGGTTCGTGCGGCTCGCGGACAGCGTTCCGGCGCGGCTCGCGGCGGCGACGCTGTGTGTCTCGCCGAACACGAAGTAAATCGCGCCGACGGCGACGAGGACCAGGCCCAGTGTGAGCACGACGGTCGAGCAACGATGTATCCACACGACGACCATGACGACATTGAACCGTGAGCGCGCGCTGCGGTTGCCGAATCAATCCGAATTCCTGCGCGAGATTTCGGCACTGCGTGAAGCCCGTCCTAATTTCCGGCGAAGAGCGCCGCTCCTGTTCGAGAGCGTTGTGTTCTCGTCATGAAGTTGCTCGTGTGCGACGCGTGACTCGACGACGATCGTGTGGTACCGGCCGATGTCAGTGCGTGCTCTCCGGCAAAAACGAAATACTTGGACGAAGAGGTGGGATGCGCTGCTCGCCGCTCCGAGACCGAAGAAAGTCGTCATCGGAGGGGCTCACCACGCGTCGGTGATTCCTTCCAGGACCTCGGGCAGACTTCCGACGAAGAACGAGACACCTAGTCCTGAGAACGCGATCGCTTGGGCAAGTTCACTGGCGGAGACGTCGCGCGGTGCGACCGTTCGGAACAAGACTCTCGCGATAGGACGCGCGCGCCAGACCAGCGCGACACCGATTGCAAAGAAAGCAAACGCGAGGGAGATCGCGAAGAAGCGTTCCCCGCGATCGTCGATGCCCAGCGGGCGTTCGATCGCCGTCACGATCCTGGGTGCCCCTCTCAGCGCTTCGTCGACGATGAAGATGCCGGCGAGGCGCAGCGCGAGGGCGCCGATTTCGAACCGATCGTCAGTGACGTCCGTGCTCGTTTCGAGTTCGCCGAACCTGCGGACCAACAGTGGCGCGGCCGTGTAAAGCGCCACGGCGAGCGCCAGTTCGAGTGCGATGGTGATGCCCATGCCGAGCGCGAAGCCGCCCTCGAAAATCTCATGGCCCGGTGGCACGGCGAGCATCAAACCGAAATCGCAAACGGCGCTCAGCGCCACCATCGCGATCCACAGCGCCATGATGCGAACGGCGAGAAGTGCAAATGAGGAAGTGCGAGCGTTCAAGACCTTTCCTCCGAAGTGCGCATCACAACTCCACCCCCGGCGCGCGCGGATTCGCCGCTCCGATTTGCCACAACCGATCGAGCGCGTCGGCGAACAAGTCGAACAAGCGCTTCAGCCGCTCGGGGTCCTTCTCGTGTCCTGAGATCACGAAGCGCAGCTCGTCGGCGTGCGGCGGGAATTTCGATCCGAACCATCCCTCGTCGTCTTCCACGCTCATGTGGAGGCTCGTTTCGCGCAGGATCGCCGCGCGGAGCGGAGCGTCTGCGAAGAATTCGCGCACCGCGCTCGCGTCGTTCGACTTGATCACGAACGCAGCATCGAACGTGGCGTCGCCGATTTCGAAGTCCTGCATTCCGAAGAACTTGGCCACCGGTGTGAAAAAGTTCGTGCGCGAAAGCTGCATGCGGAGGGCGCGTTCGGCGCGGAAGGGCGCACGGAAGCGCGTGAAAGCGATGGGGACGTTGCTCACGACGATGACGTACGTGTCGAGCGTCACCGTCCACTCCCCGTGATCGACTTGGATGCGCGCCGCCTTGCGCCACGTGCCGTCCGTGTAGCGCGCACCGATCTCTCTCGAGAGCTCGCCCCAGATGGCGGGACGATCGTCGTGAAACCATTTGCGCATGCGACTCATGGGGGCTCCTGCGAGGGGGGGGGCGAGCGGGAAGGGCGTGCGCGCGGGGACCCAGCGTGCGCGGCTTCCTACACATGGTGCCCGGATCTCATTCTGCGCCAATCGCAGAATCCGAACGGATCGTCCTCGCAACTTTCCTGGGGCAGCAGCCGGCTGTGGAGTCGATCGCGGGCGCTCGATACGCTGTCCGGCGACTCGAAGTTTCATCCAAGATGCGAAGACAAAGGGCGAGGCGACACCGATGAGTTCCAACGATTCTCTGAGCGAGCGCGGTCACAACATGGAGGAAGAGTTCTTCCGGCGCGAGGACGCCAAGCTGCTCGAAAAACTGCGCGCTCTGAAGGATGCCGAGACGACGCGGGACACGCTCGCGAAAGCGACCGGGATCACGAACAAGGATGTGCTCGACAGGCTCGCGACCCTGAAAATCGGCGGCGAAACCGCTGCGGCGCTGTCGGTGTTGCCGTTCGTCGAAGTGGCCTGGGCCGACGGTTCGATCGACGCGAAAGAGCGCGCCGCACTGGTCGCGCACGCGCTGACGAAGGGCTTCATGCCCGGCTCGCGCGAGAACGCGCTGCTGGAGATGTGGCTGGATCAACGGCCGGCCCCGCGTTTCTTCGAAGCGTGGACGCACCTCGTCCACGGTTTGTGCGAGCACCTGAACTCCAAAGAAGTCGCTCAACTGCGCACGACACTGGTCGACCGCGCGCGCTCGGTCGCGGAGGCCAGCGGCGGCGTGCTCGGCATCGGCAAAGTGTCCAGCGCCGAAGCGGCCATGCTCAAGAAGCTCGAGAACGTGTTCGACAAGCGCGGTTGACACCTGCGCAGCGGTTCTGGACCCCGACGCGGACGAGCGCGGTTCCAGGACTTCTATGCCGAATCGAGTTCGATGAAGGGTGGGCGAAGCGCTCCGCCATCGGCGCTTCTCGCGAGCGTCGGGGATGCGACTCCACGCGCACGAACCGACCTCTCCTGACGCATGAATGTCGGCCGAATCAAGTTGAACAGACCGCGGCATTTCGACCGTCGATCGCGCGACGGCATCTCGCATCGTGCGGATTTCGGTTCGACGACCGGTTCGCTCGCGCTCGAACTGTGCGTCTGCTGCGTTGCGCTCTTGGCACTCGTCCTGTGCGTGCAGTCCTCGCTCGAGGGCTCGCGACTGGCTCCGCGTCCCACCGCGCATGCGAATTTGGACGTGCCCGCACGGCACGGGAACGAGGACTTGTCCGACGTGTCGATCTCGCTCTGGCGCGGTCCGTCCCACGGCGCTTCTCGGGTGTACGAAATCACGCTGTACGGTTCGGGAGTCGCTGTTTTCGACGAGCGACAGTACTGCGAAACGCCCGGTCGTTTCGAATTCGATATGCAGCCTGAACGGCTCGTGCCGCTCTTGGATGCGCTCGACCGGCTCGACTTCATGCGCCTCGACCATCGTTGTCGGCACATCGCCAACCACACGCAGTCTTCGAAGTTGACGCTCGCGATCGGTCGTCGCGCCGCTGAATTCCGTGCGCAGTGGTTCGACCACTTTCCGCCCGACATGGATCCGGTCGAGATCGAACTGCACCGGCGGATCGGAGCGCTCGCGTGAGGCATCGAAGCGCTTGTCGATGTCGAGCATTGGATCGGTGACCAGCCCGCGGGGGAGGCGGGCTTCGAAGAGAGGCGGCGCGCGGACTTCGAACTACAGCGCCGTCAGAAGCTGGGCCGCTGAAGCGACGCACCACGAAGAGTCGTACGGACGCGCGTGTGCGTTCGGAATCCAATCCGGCTCGGATCTCGACCGTGGCGAGCTTGATTCGGCAGAGAATCACTGTGCGTCTTCGCGCGGGCTTGACTTGAACTCGTCGATGCGTTTCCTTGTGAGCCCGTTCGATTCGAATTCCTCTCACGCAACACAACGGAGATCCCCTCATGGCCAAAGGTCAACAACAAGCCAAGCAGACTCAGAAACCCAAGCTGTCCACGAAGGAAAAGCAGGCCAAGAAGGCCGCCAAGAACGCGATGAAGGGCAAGTAGTCGCAGCGAACGCAACCACGCGTTGCATTCCACCGCGGGACGAGGGAGCGCCAGCGCGCACCTCGTCCCGCGGCGTTTCGCGCGGACGTCACGCTGGCGCGAAGCGGAAGAAGCGCGTGGGTTCAAGACCAGCACGATGGTCTTCACCCTCGGCGTAGGCTGGAAATTCTGGGTCGCCGAGAATCGACCGGCGGATTTTCGTTTCGAGACGCACGCGTTCGATACGTCGGGCATGAATCACCTCCTGCACCTGGGCTTCTTCGCATCGACGTGTACGGCTGTGGCGTGCTCGCGGATCGCGCCGACGTACTCACCTGAGCGTTCAGCGCAGACCGATCTGGTCCAACGCGCGGACGGAGCATCGGACGAGAGTTTGAATCGGTCGCTCGACCTGATGCGCAGCAGCATGACCAAAGAGGAGATCGCGCTTTTCACCGATGCGCTGGTCCGCATCGAATCGCGAACGAGCGTCGCAGCACTGCGAGACCCCCCCGGTGACGTCGAGGCCGTGAACAGAGCGTTGCGTGAAGAAGTGCACGGGAAATCCGTCGCCGAGATCCTCGCCGCCGGCGCGTCGCGCTGAGACGCAGCACGTACGCGCGCGTCGGCGGATCCAACCCGATCTCAGATCCCGGTCGAGCGGCGCCGTGGTGCTCAGCGTTTGGCGCTCGCCGCAGCCCGGGCCTCGTTCAAGGCCGGAGTCATCCGCGGATTGAGGCGTGCGTAGTCCGGCAGAAGGCGCAGTACGCGCTCGAAGCGCTCCAGCGCTTCAGCCTGCCGACCGGCCTTCTGCAGCGCCGAACCGAAGTAGAACTGCGCATCTGCATAGTTGGGATCGATTCGAACCGCCTGTGCATATTGCTCTAGCGCTTTGTCCGTCTGTCCTGACTGCATGAGTGTATTGGCCAGATTGAGCCGAGCGCCTGCGTGTTCGGGATTCAGGCGGACGGCCTCCTCGAAATGCAACTTGGCCACGGGCGCTTTTCCCGTCTGTGCCAGCAACACGCCCAGTTGGAAATGCGCCTCGGCGAAGTCCGGCCTGACCTTCAGTGCGCGCTCGAATTGATCGACGGCTTCACTGGTTCGACCCGCCTGTGTGAGCATGTGCGCCAGGTTGACGTGGGCCGTGGCGAGATCGCGCGTGTCCAGACGCCCCGCGACGAGTTCGTCGCTCTCGCCCGGCGGCGATCGACCGGATTCTTTGGAGTCCAAGAGGATCGAGACGATCGCCGCGCAGCGCAGCACGGCCTCGTCGAAGCGCCGTTCGCCCGCGGCGATCAATCCGAGCATCGCGTGCGGCGTGATCAGCCGCGGACGACCCGTGACGAGCGTCTGCAATTCCGGCACAGCCTCGTTCCCGCGGCCTGTTTGCACGAGCAGGTTGATGCGCTGCAGACTTTCATACGTCTGCAAGAAATCCTTCGGGTCTTCGAGCCTCGCGTCGAACGTCGAATTCTCCGTTAGCGTGCCTCCGCCCAC
>Ga0163144_10003795_pt1 | contig 34452 bp, 28 predicted proteins | sample OliLak19BULKMAT1_FD_123175 | JGI IMG/M metagenome (GOLD analysis project Ga0163144, IMG submission 123175) | Freshwater microbial mat bacterial communities from Lake Vanda, McMurdo Dry Valleys, Antarctica - Oligotrophic Lake LV.19.BULKMAT1 | ecosystem: Environmental > Aquatic > Freshwater >...
AGAAGAACGAGAACGAGGAAGTTCGCCTCGCCCCGGTGTTGGCGGCGTTCGCGCTGCGTTCGGGCGCGGCATCGGGCACGATCGGGCGCGAACACCTTGGGGAGCATGTGCGCTGGATTCGGCCGCTCGATGGTGGGGACGCGATCGTCGCGACCGCGTCCGGCCTCTTACGGGCGCGGCCGCAGAGCGGGTCGATCGTTTGGAAGATCGAGGGCGGGCCGGGCGCTGGGTCGGCAGCGGGGTGGGTTGCCGGGGACGGTGTGTTTGTGCTGGACGCGGAGTCATCGCTTTGGCGGTTCGCGACAAAGGACGGCGCGCGGAACGAGGATCGCCTTGAAACCCGGGAGAAGATTCAGTTCCCGCTCGCGGCGGAGGCTGTGGGCGATCGGCTGATGATGAGTTCGGCGAACGGGGTGCTGCTGTTTGAAGCCGACGGCACGCTGGCGGGGTCGGACGCGGTTCAATCGGTGGGAACCCTCATGCAGCCCCTGGCGGGTGCCGGGGGCGTCGTGATGATGGAGGCGTACGCGGACCGGTCGGAATCGGACGTGGCGGATGACCTCAAGAAGTTGCGGATTTATGTCCTCGATGACCGGAGCGCGCGGTTGACGGATTCCAAGCGGATCGCGCTACCGGACCCGCCGCGCGGGATGCATTTGCTGAACAACAAGGTGTTGATCCGGTGCGGTCGGGCCACAATTGTCATTTCAGGGAAGCAGCAAGGCCTGGCCCTGGAACGGGGCGTCCGATGAGTGTGTCGGTACGCCGGGCGGCCCTGCTGTGGGCGCGGGGCGATGCAGGGCGGCGATCTCGATGTCGGCATCCAGCCCGGTGATGAGGTCGGCGAGGTGCTCGGCAGCGATGGCCGCATAGGTGAAGCCGTTGCCGGAATCTCCGGCGATGACGTACTGCCGGTTGCGCTCGGGGATCGGACCGATGAGGGCAAACTCTCCCTCGGGTTCGTAGATGCGGCCCCACCAGCGGGCGAGCGTGGCGCCAGCATGGGGCACATGCATCCGCGTCCATCCATCGACCTTGTCAAAGTGGGCGGGGGCGTCGCCGGGCGAGTGGCTTTCACGGTCGTCGCCGCCGATCACGAGCATGGGCTCGCCGTCGGCTGAACGGGCGGTGCGGAGGTAGTGATAAGGGGCCGATTCATCCTCCCAGTAGCCGTCCCAGAGGAGTGTCTCGGGTTCGTGAACCCCCGCAGCGCCGGGCTCGTGTTCGACTGACCCGGCCGAGTCGTCCGACGCGAGCCGATACGCCACTGCGTATGACGTCGAAACGGTGAGGGGTCGCACCAGTCGCTGGACCTCGGAAGGGAGTTGATGGCAGGCGTAAATGACGTGGTCGGCCTGCACGGTGTGGCCTGATGCGGTGCGGACCAGATTCGTCGCGGTGACATCGACGACCGCGGTTTGCGTACAGACTCGCCCGCCGCGACGAACGACCGCCTCGGCGAGGCCGTCCAAATAGGCGACGGGATCGCAGACGGCCTGGTGGGGGAATCGCAGGTGCGACTCTCCGTGGCCGATCACGGTTTGCGCGGGCGCGGGCACGAGATCGCAGGCGATTCCCGCGGCCTGTGCGGCTTCGAGTTCCTGTTGCAGCAGCCGGTTGCGCTCCGAACGTTGGGAATCGGGAACCACCAAGGCCCCAAAGACGCGCCGGAACGCGGCGTCGATTCCTTCTTCCCGGGCCACCGATTCCAGCCACTCGATGGCCCGCTTGTGGGCCCGGGCCGCGACGCGTGCGGCGTCGGGACCGTGCTCTTGGGCGAGCTTGAAGTACCGTTCATCGAGCGCAGTGACGAGGTGGGCGGTGGATCGCGAGGTTTGGCCGTGTGCGATGGTGCGGGCGTCGAGGATGATTACCGCAACGTTTCGTCGAACGAGTTCGAAAGCGAGAGCAAGCCCTGAAATCCCTGCGCCGATGATGCACACGGTGGTTATTTCGGACTCGGCGAGCGGGGAGTGCCAGCCAATCGCCTCGGCGTGCCACACGCTGTGAGGCTGTTCGAGAATTCGTTCCATTGCCTGTAGCGTGCGCGCGGGAAGCGGGGCCTGGGGTGAAAGGAGGCTAACAATGCACTCATGGCACAACCCCGCCCGTCATTGCGTATCACACCGTCCGTTGAAGCGGCTCCGGCGTCCTGCTTTTGCTCGGTGGAAGAGGCTATGGACGAGTTGAGGGCGGGGCGGATGGTGGTGTTGACGGACGACGAGGGGCGTGAGAACGAAGGGGACTTGGTGTTGCCGGCCCAGTTCGCCACGACCGAGAACGTGACCTTCATGCTGAGTGAGGGGCTGGGGTACCTGTGCCTGAGCCTGACGGAAGCGGACTGCGACCGCCTGAATTTGCACCCGCAATCGGGCGTGAACACCAGCCAGCGGGGGACGGCGTTCACCGTCTCGATCGACCTGGCGCCGAGGTTCGGAGGGACCACTGGGGTGTCGGCGAAGGAGCGGGCGGCGTGCATCCGCATGGCGATCGATCCGAAGTTTGGCCCCGACGACTTTGTGCGGCCTGGGCACATCAACCCGTTGCGGGCCCGCGACGGCGGCGTGCTGGTGCGCACCGGGCAGACCGAGGGCAGCGTGGACTTGTGCCGCATGGCGGGCCTCACCCCCGCCGCGTGCATCATCGAGATCATGAAACCCGATGGCGAGATGGCCCGCGTTCCGGACCTCATCGAGTTCTGCGGTGCGCACCGGCTGAAGATGTGCTCGGTCGCCCAGATCATCTCCTACCGGCTGGAGCGGGAGACCCTGGTGCGGCGGCTGCCGCCGTATGACGGCGAGACCGTGCGGACGCGGGCCGGGGAGTTCCGGGCCTTCCTGTTTGAGAGCATGGTGGACGCGCTGCCGCATGTCGTGCTGACGGTCGGCGGTATCGGTACGCCGCTGTTCGCGGCGGGGGTGCCGACGGACCGGTCTGCCGAGATCGCGGATCGGGTGCTCGTGCGGATGCACCGGCGCAACACGCTGGGTGACGTGTTCGGAGAGCTGGGAACCGGCGAGGCAACATCTGAGGCGTTGGCGAAGGCGATGGAGCGGGTGCAGCGCGAAGGGCGGGGCGCGATTGTGTATCTGCGGACGGGCGGCGATGAGGCCTCGACCGACTTGGAATCACGGCTGCAGCGCATCCGGCTGGGGGCGCGAGATGTCAGCACCCCGCGGCACGCGGGCGGAGCGAGCGGGAACGAAGTTCCGACGCACCTGCGACAGTTGGGGGTGGGAAGTCAGATCCTGCGGAACTTGGGGCTGACGAAACTGCGGCTGATGACCAACCACGCCAAAAGCATGCCGGGCTTGGAGGGGTTTGGGTTGGAGATCGTGGAGACGGTGGGCATGTAACCAGACCGGTTCGGACGCGTCGGCGCACGGGGTCGGCAGTCGCTTCAGCGTACTTTATTGGCGTGGTTCTTGCCGACTCACTTGGGTTTCGCGGCCTCGTCCAGGCCCTTCTGAATCTCGCTCCAGGCGACAAACTTGAAGTTCTGGTTTTCGGCCATTCCCTCGGCGTCGGTGTTTTCACCGTCCTGTGCCACAAAGAGGCCCGCGGCGAACGGTCCGCCCAAGTCAGCGGTGGTCACCGCGATGCCGTCGGTTTCGGTGACGCCGTCGATGCCCTCGGAGCCCTCGATGCGGAAGCGGGCCAAGCGCGTGTGGGGCTCGGCGCGGGTGTAGACGGTGAACGAATTGTTGCCCTGATTGGAGCAGATGAGGTAGCCCTCGCCTTGGCCCGCATCGGCGATCGTGAGGCCCTCGATATCGGCGACCAAGTGCCCGGAAGGGCTGGCGGTGGTTGCGGAATCGACGAGGGTTTTCTCGGTCGATGCAGAGTCCATCGATATCTTCCAGATGCCGCGGGCTTCTTCGCCGACGAAGGCCCAGCCGTGATGAGTGTCGATCACCATGCCCTCGGTTTGGGAGTCGAATCGGAGCGTGCGATTGAGGCCGCCCGCGGTCAGATGGCGGTCGGTTATCGAGATGCTCCAATCTTCCAACACACCGGACTTGTCATTGACAAGCAGCCGAAGGGTGTTGCCGACCATGCCGCAGGCGAGGCCATAGGGCTCGTCAACGCCGACTTCAAGAATGGAATCGGCGCGGTTCGGGGTTGTGGACACGACGCCGGGGGAGAGCGACTTCCGCGGGGCGGGTTCGAATTGCTTGAGTCGGCGCGTGACGTTATCGCCCCACCAAAGGAACACCTCGCGGCTATCGCGTTGACCGGTCATGACGACCGTGTCGCCGCCCGGAACCGGCGCTGCATCGACATTGTTCACGCGTCCCACCGGGAGAAATTGGATCTCTTGGCCGGTCAAGGAGTAGACGGCGAGCCCCGATCTCTTGTTCGTACCCAGCACTATGGACCGCGTGCTGTCGCTCGGGTGGATCCAGATCGCCGGGTCGTCGGCGGCGTCGCCCGTTGCCTCGACGGGTTCGGTTTCACGGATCGCGCGAACGGTGAATTCCGGGAGGGCCGCCGCGGCGGGCGCCGTGACCGTTGGCGGCTGGAGTGGAGGGACGAGGGCGACAAGGGCGAGAAAAGTGTGCATGGGGGGACAAGATAGACTGTGATCATGAAGAAGGCACGAACCGAACGATTGGCGTTGCTGCGTCTGGGGATGGTCTCCATCGTTTGGCTCGCCGGAAATACCTACGGGCAACCGGAATCGTCGGTGGCATTGCGCCAAGTTGTCGAACCCGCTCCGACACGGGGGTGGGTCGCCGCGGAGGGCGGCGGGATGGGCGGTTGCGAAGGATGGACCGAGGAATATTTCGGATGGATGGTCGAGCGGGCGAAAGGTGTGGCGGCTGGAGGGAAGGTGCGGGCGGTGGTGCTGGGAGCGGTGCCGCTGGATGAGCCGGACGAGCGGCTGAAGGTCCTGGAGGATCTAGGGGCCGAAGCGACGGGTCTGGTGGTCGATCAATCGAACGCCGACTCGGTCGGGGTCGCGGAGGCCTTGGCGGCGGCGGACCTTATCTTCATCCGGGGTGGGGATCAGTCGAGGTACGTGAACTGGTGGAGGGGAACGTTGACCGAGTCGGCGATCCGGGGGGTCTTTGAACGGGGCGGGGTGATCGGTGGAACGTCGGCCGGGTGCGCCATCTTGGGTGAGGTGTCGTTCGATGCCCGCATCGATTCGCTTTCGAGCGTGGAAGCGCTGACCGATGCGCGACACCCGAATATCACGATCACACGCGACTTCCTCGGGCTGGTGCCGGGGGTCATGTTCGATTCCCATTTCGGGGAGCGGAGCCGCCTGGCCCGCGGCGCGGTGCTGCTGGCGCACGCGAACGAACAATCGGGGCCCGGTGACCCGCTCGCGGTTTGGAGGCGCGATCGCGGGAAGAAGCCCATCCGGCTGATGGGCGTCGATCCGTGCACCGCGGTTATGGTGGCGTCCGATGGGTCGGTATCGATCATGGGCCGCGGGCGGGTGACGACGTTGCTGCAATCGGGGGAGACCACGGTGTCGCTGGAAGCCGGAAAGCCGCCGATGGTGGGGCCGCTGGTCTACTCCGCACAGGACGCGGCGGCACGCGGCGACTTCACTGGAGTGCACCGGGGCACCCCGCCCGAGGCGGTCTCCATTCTTGCCACGACGTGGGATCGCAAGGGGTCGGCGGAGTTGGAGACGTTTCTCACAGAAGGCGGTGCCAAAGGTGACCTCCGGGTTGTGGGGATGCACCCGATGACCGCGACGCTCGAGGGGTCGATGGTGAGGCTTGGTTCTGAAAATCCCGCACCCGTTTCCGCCCTTGTGATCGATGTCGGCGGGTTCGGTGTGCCCGGCTATCCGCACGGAACGGGAAGGTTGTGGGTGGTTCCGGTTTCCGGGAAGCTGGATTTGAAGCACTGAGTGGCCAGGGAAGCGCACGCGTTTTCGGTGACCCTGGCTTGCGAAACCGCCGCCGGACAAATCCTAACAACCCCCCGGTAGCGCGATACGGGCCGATCCCGTGCGCGGGGAGGCTTCCTCATGTTTGGTCTGTTTTCGCTGGTGGGAAAGACGATCACCGCACCCTTATGGCTTCCTTGGAGGGCCTACAAAGGCTTGTGGTGGGCGTTTGACGTCACTCCGAAGACGGTTCGCAAGCCGGTTGCGAAGGGTGACCCGGCCAAGGCACCGACGGCGGCCGTCGGCAGCGGGCAGCGAACGGCGTTCGAGGTGGTCGATTCCACCCCGCCCTCCCGGCCCCTGCCCGTGAGGTCGCTCCGTGCGGGGTACGCCGCCACCTACCTGATGTCCGCGATGACCGGCGGGATCGTCGCTGGCATTGCCAGTGATGGGGAACTCTCGACGGGCCGCGCGTGGGTGGTCTGGGCCTGGGTGACGGGCACAATCGCGGTGGCGAGTTTGCTGGTGGTCAAGAAAGTGGCGAAGCGCGAGATCGCCAAGATCCAGATGCGGCAGCGGATTCTCGGGGCGCCCCAGGCGGCGGTGAAGGCCGCGGTTGCCGGCGTTTCGGCCTGCTGCGCGAAGGCACGGTGCGCTGCCAACGGAGATTCGGCGAGGGCCGCAGCGAAGTGGTTCGCCGGTTCGGCCTCGGTTGGTGCCAAGTCGGCATGGGACGAGTCGTGCAAGGCCGCGAACGTCGCCCGCGAACACGTGAAGGCGAAGGCGCCCGGCTGGAAGGCCCGCCTTGCACCTTATTTCACGGGTCGGACTTCGGGGGCGAAAGCGGACACATCGGTCGCCGGTTGAGTCGGCTTGTTCTCAACCTTTCGACGAATGCCTCTCCCGCAACCCAACACCCCGCCACGGACGCGACGCAAGCGGCCGGGTAAAACGGTACGGCGTAGCGATCGATTCCGCTGAAGAGGTGGAACGCGATCACGGCGTGATGGACCAGTGGGGTGGCGAGGAGTAGCGCCGTCGGCCAACGTCGCCGGGCGATGAGGGCGGCCACTCCGAGAATCCAACCCACCGCCAAGTACGGGCGTGCGTTGCGGGCTGTGCGGAACCACCAGTCGAAGATTGACGCGGCATCGGATTGGCGCCACGCCTCCATCGGCCTGCGTGTTCGCACTGCGAGTTCCGCAACCCGCGACCTCTCCAAGTGAGTGAAGGTTTCGGGGTCGTTCCACCATGTGGTCGGCGGGCCCGGGTCAGAGCCGGGTGCCCGCACCGCGAAGGCGCGAAACCACCAGACATTCTCCTTGAAGGCCGCTGCGATCCGGACCCGCAGCCCCAACAGATTGGCGAACGCCCTCCAACGAAGTCGCGTTGTCTCCTTGCGATGCTTCCGCACGGTGTGGTCGACCACGACCGCGGCCCGGGCGTTCGCGGCGGCCCACGGCGAGAGGTCCGCGAAGCGGTGGGCGAGGAGTGAACGCGTATTGAGAACCTCCAACAATTCGTACCCGCCGAAGAAGGGTTGAGCGGCACGCTCCACGACCGCGCGGTGTTGCTCCTGAGTGAAGATCGCTGGATTGTCGAGGTCGATCAGGCCGGCGTCGGCAAGCCCGAGCATGCGGGTAAAGTCGCCGCCAATCGCGAGGGTGTATTGACCGTCGGTGCGGCGGATATGCAGCACACGCGGGACCAGGCACGCCGCGACGACGCCGCCCGCGACGAGCGCGAGCAGTGCAGCGCGAGCGAACGCGCGACGGCCCGCCCAGGGGCCGGATTGTGCGCGGCGGTTCGCCAAGAACCACGCGGCCGCGGCGATCGACGGAACCAGCGCCGCGAAGACTTGAACGTTGGCGCGAATAAGCGTCGCCAGCGCGAGAACCAGCCCGCAGAGCGCGAGCCTCCAGGCGGCCCCGGACCAGCGCGGGTGCGAGCCGGCCCCCACTGCCAGCCAGACCGAGAAGATGAACGCGAACCCGCAGATCGTTTCAGTGAGAAGCATGCGCTCGTACATCAACCCCACCGGGTCGAGGCCGACGAGCAGCAGCACGAGCGGCCCCGCGAAGGATGTCCCGGGAATGGCTCGCCGGGCGACGAGGCCCGCGAGGCACGCCGTGGCGAGCCCGGCCGTGGCGTGCAGCGCAGCCACCATGGTGGAGAGTGTGCCGAACCGCATCAGGGCCGCAAGCAGGATCGAGTATCCGGGCATTCGCCATGCGTTGAAGTGCGCGCACGAACCCGTGTCGTGCACGACGATTGCATTGACGGCATATTCGACGCTGTCGCCGGTAAGGACCAAGGGGACATTGATCGCGGCGAACGCCTTGATGCCGGCGACAAGCACACACGCCGCCCCCCACATCACCCACGTTCGCCAGCCCCGCCACCGCGTGCCGATGCGCGGCCGCGGCACGGCCCGACCGTTGCGGCCGTTCATCGCGGCCCTCGTGCCAGCCGCAACATGCCGAAGACGAACCCCATCATCGCGAACTGCCCGCCCAGGGCCACGAGCGTCGCCCCCAGGATCATCGGCCGCAGCGTTGACCGGGTGTCGAGTTGGCCCAAATCGGCCTTGATCCACGCGAGCACCGGCAGCCCGATGAGGACAAGGCCGGCCGCAACGCACACCGAGCCGCTGAGGAGGCCCCATCCCGGCGTCAGCCAGGCGAACGCGAAGCGGACGTGAGGAGCCGCTACGCCGATCTCGTGCTCGAGCGCGTGAACCCGCAAGGCCCCGGCGGTGAGCACCGCCTGGGTTCCGAGCAACATCATCAGGCTCGATGCGATCAGTGTGTGAACGTCGAGCGTCACGCCCCCCAGGGTGGCCGGCCCGACACCGACCCAGATGGTGAGGATGAGCCCGATGATGACGAGCGAAAGGCCGGGAACAAAGAGCGTCCAGCGGGGTGAAAGAAGCAGCATGAATTTGAGATGCCGCCATCCGTCCCGCCAACTCCGCAGGTGCGGGGGGCGACCACGGTTGTCTTTGTGAAGGGTGATCGGCACTTCGGCGAGCCTGAGCCCCGCGAGCGTCGCCTTGACGACCATCTCGCTCGCGAACTCCATCCCGCTGGTTCGCAGGTTGAGCCCCAGAATCGGGGAACGCCGGAATGCCCGCATGCCACAATGAAAATCACCGACCGGCGATTGAAAGAGCACTCGCCCGACGCCCGAGAGCGCGGGGTTCCCGATCCATCGGTGTTTCCAAGGCATGGCGCCGGGACGGATGGTTCCGCCCCGCATCGGGAAGCGGTTGCCCATCACAAGATCCGCCCCGTCTTCCAGGGCCCTGATCATGGGGCCGGCCTCGGCGAGGTCGTAGCTTTCGTCCGCATCGGCCATCACCACGAGTTCGCCGTTCGCAGCGTCAATGCCAGCACGGATCGCCGAGCCGTAGCCCTTGAGTGGCACATCGATGACGCGCACGCCGCGGGCCAGGGCGATCTGCCGGGATCCGTCGGTGCTGCCGTTGTCGGCGACGATGATCTCCGCCCGCACCCGTTGCTCCGCGATGCACTGTGCGGCGGCGTCGAGGCAACGGCCCAGCGTGCGGGCCTCGTTCAGACACGGCAGGATGAACGACACGCGGCAGGCGGGTGCGGCGCTGGGATCGGGCGGTGCGGCGGTGGGCGGTGCGGGCGTCATGGGTCGAGAACGATCTTGACCACTTCGCGACTGCCGACGTCGCCACCGGCCACATTCTCGGAAGACAACGCGATATGAGCATCGAGTACGGCGCGGTGCCAGACACTGACATCGGCAGTCGCCAGATGCTGCGGTTGTATCCAAACAGCCGCGTGGCCGGCCTCTGCACGGAGCGGGACTGAGTCGCAGGGGGGCTGGGCGTCAAAGAACGTCGCGATCCACTCAGAGCCCTTCCACAACTCGAAACGCCGAGACAGCGGCCCCACCGACCATCCGAGTTCCTCATCGAGTTCCCGCCGGCCGCAGGCCTCTTCGGATTCGTCTTCCTCGCGGCCGCCGCCAAAGCACGTGAGCGAGCCGAGGTGATGCGGTTCGATCGGGCGTTGCTCCAGCAGATAGCCGCGTTCGGGACAGTGCAGGATGACGCAGCAGTAGCGGGGTCGCATTCGGAGGTATTCTTGACCACGACCCGGACGCGGGCCCGACGCAGCCTGACTTGTGACTTTGCCGTTGCCGGAGCCAAGGGGCCTCCGGGAGAAAAAAAAGCCCCGCGAAAAGCGGGGCGCGGGGGGCGACAGGATTAAACCGAGAGCGGCGGTCCGTTACTCCCGCAGGTCGCGCATCATCTCACCGAGGGCGGAATCGAGTTTTTCCGGAGTGTCGTACGTCCCGGCCGCGATCTGGTCACGGACGGAGGCCACCAAGTCCCGACGAATCGTCGGGAGTTGCGCGAGTTTTCCAAGGTACGTCGCCATGACTGAAACCTCCACCTGATCCGGCGCTCGGCCGGAAATTCCACTACTTGGCACGCCCGCGGCGTGATCCAACACGTAACACGAATTCCGCACCCCAGCGGCCTTTGCCGATATCTGAACGGGGTTCCGCGCTGAACTTTCTGACGCTGCGATTTGCTCTGTCATACAACCGCTCCTAACGACACTCCGGGAACGCGCGTGTGTGGGATGCTCCGCATCCCTCTAGTCGAAGCCGTGCCTTTCACGGGGCTGCTCGGGGGATTTGCCCCGTGCGACGGCCCGACACGCGCAGGAGATTATCCCCAGTGATCCGGCTTTACGTCCGGATCGACCGCCTGTTCGTGCGAGTCCACACGCGAACACGAGGCTGGCTGAAGTTGGTCGCAGTTCCGTGCGACCGATCGACCCGCAGGTAACTCCTCAAAGCCTGACCTACCAATCATCCGTCCATGGGAGGAACCGTGCGGGGCCGTTGTAGGTATCGTCCGAGAGTGGGTCATATCACTACAATCTGAACGGAGCGTGAAGAAATCCATAGAGAGTTGATGAATATACACTTAAAGGTAATAACCCTATTCCGGACTTTCCGGAAAATTGGGGGTTTTTTCAGGTCGGCCTCATCCTTGTTCTGCGGCTGCGCACTTTTTGCGCTCGGCGGTTGCACCGGCGCATCAAAAGTGGCCGAAATCGACCCAACCCTTGCAATGGCCGCGGAAGAGCCCGACCTGTCCCCATGGTTGACCGGAACGCGGCCCAAGAGGGATATCGGGATCGGACGTGGCGTCCCTGTTGGCGACGATGCGCTCTCGATGGCCCGCGGGGTGATGGGGAGCGCGATCGTTGACGACCCGATGACAGAAAACGAACGACTCGGCCTGTGGTCGATTGTCATTATCGTGCTCCGCGGCGAGGGAGCTGAGGCTGCCGCTCGCGAGGCACAGGGACGGATCGCCGCCACCGGTCTTCGCGGCACCTACATCGAGAAACGCGGCGAATCGGTCGTGGTCGCGTTTGGGCGGTACGAGCAGCCGACCGCGGACGACGCCCAGATGGACTTGGTGCGTATCAGGGCCATGATTGTGGATGGCGAGCAGCCCTTCTTGGGCGCAGCCCTGACGCCCCCGCCGTACGAAACGGTCGGCACCGTTCCGCAGTTCAACCTCCTGGTCGCGAAAGACCTGCCGACGAACCGCAAGTGCATCTACACCCTTCAAGTGGCCCAATATTGCAGGCCGGATGCCACCCAACCTTCCATCGCGGAGCGCGAGGAGTTTCGGCGGGCGGCCGAGCAGGCCGCGGTGCTGCTGCGACGTGAGGGGGAAGAAGCCTACTACTTCCACGGGCCGCGGATGAGTGTGGTATCGATCGGGATGTTCAACGACACCGAATACCGGACTCAGAACAAGCGGGCGTTGGAGAACTCGGAAGCCACGGTCATGCTGACGCGACCGGTCGAGAGCATGGAGATCAAGCAGGCGCGGTCGCGACAGCCCTACAACCTTGTGAACGGGGCAGCGATGAAGACCCGAGCGAAGGGGGCGGACAACGCCCGCGTTCAACCGAGCATGATGGTCGAAATACCGCGGTAATCACGATTGAAGCCCCGGATCGCGCAGCACGACTCATGGAAGCCTTCGTCTCTCCAGCCTTCACCTTCCCCGCCGCGCTCCGCCTGACGCACGACCTGCAGTACCAAGCGGTGCACGCAGCGCGGATGCGGAAGAACGTCGGGCCGCTCTCGATCGGCAGCCTGCCGAACCAACTCCCGCACTGGCGGCTGGGCCTTGCCGTGTCTCGAAAGTGCGGCAACGCCGTCACTCGGAACCTGGTCAAGCGACGGATCCGCGAATCGTTTCGGCTGGCGCAGCACGACCTGCCTCGGCTGGAGGACGGCACCGGGCTGGACATCGTGGTGAGTCCGCGTGCGCACCACGCGATGACCTTGGGAGAGCATCAAATTCTGTTGAAGGAGGTCGCCGCGCAGTTGATCCACGCTTGGAACCAGCGCCTCCTCAAGCGGAAGGACGCCGCGCCATGAATCCGTCCGCAGGCCGCACGCCGATTTTTTCGTGGCCGTTCATCGCGTTGATCCGGGCCTACCAATGGACTCTTTCACCCTTCGTCGGCCGCCAGTGCCGCTATGAGCCCACCTGTTCGCACTACGGCGTTCGGGCCTTCAGGGTGTACGGGCCCGTGAAGGGGATGTCGCTCACGCTTCGGCGATTGGCGCGCTGCCACCCGTTCGCCAAGGGCGGATACGACCCGGTGCCGCTGCCATGATTTGGCGGCTCTCCCACGACCGTTCGCTCGATCTCTCGGCGCCGCGTGTGATGGCGATTATCAATATCACCCCCGACAGTTTCGCGGATGGGGGCCGCACCTTCGACGTTCCCACGGCTTTGGCCGCCGCGCGGAAGGCCGTCGAGGCCGGCGCGGCGATCCTTGATTTGGGCGCCGAATCAACCAGACCGGGCGCAGGCCGGGTGCCGGACGATGAGCAACTGCGACGGCTCTTGCCGGTGGTGGAAGCCATCCGGCGCGGGAACGACCCCTTCTCGACCACCCCCATCAGCATCGACACCACCCGTGCGGCGGTGGCGGCCGCCGCGCTCGACGCCGGGGCCGATGCGGTCAACGACGTTTCCGGCGGCAGCGACGACCCCGCGATGATGGCGCTGGCCGCTGGGCGTGGGTGCGGGTTCATCATCATGCACCGGCTCGCTCTGCCGGCCGCCGATACGTTCTCGGATCGGTATGCAAATGCCCCCGATTACGCCGGGGGCGTCTGCGGGCATGTTCATGCCTGGCTCCGCGTGCAGCGGGTGGCGGCGATCGACGCGGGCGTCGATCCGGCTTCGATCATCCTCGACCCCGGGCTGGGTTTTGGGAAGTCTGTCGCGCAGAATTTGGACCTCATCCGCTGCACTGGTCGCCTTACCGACACTGCGCCGGTCTTGAGCGCGCTCTCCCGCAAGAGTTTCGTCGGCCGCGTCGCCCTCGGTCGCGATTCCACGCCTGACGAACGTCGCGCCGGCACACTCGGGCTCTCGATCGCGCACCTTCACGCCGGGGCGAGGCTTTTCCGTGTCCACGACGTTCGGGAACATGTGGAGGCGCTGGCTGCGGCCTTCGCGGTCGATGCTCGAGAATCCGATCTGTGAGGCCTAGGGTGAGCCGGTCGGTGCTCGCCGCCCCGCTCTCCCGCCAGCCGTACGACGCTGTCGACTCCTGAAATGCACGAAAGGGTTCTCCGAACAATCGAAGAGTGGAAACCGTCGCGTCACTTCTTCTGGGTATTGGCCTCTCTGCGGCGTGCGGGCTCCGCATCTTTTTGCCCCTGTTCGTGATGAGCCTCGCCTCCAAACTCGGCCTTACTGAACTCTCGGAGGGGTTTGCGTGGCTTGGCTCCTGGGCCGCGTTTATCGGGTTCGCGACGGCGTGCACCGTGGAGGTCGTCGCGTATTACATCCCATGGCTCGACCACGCCCTGGACACCATCGCAACCCCCGCAGCGTTTGTCGCGGGCACTGTCGCGACCGCCTCTCACATGGGTGACTTCCACCCCGCCATCGGTTGGGGAACCGCGATGATCGCCGGCGGGGGACTTGCGACCACCATCAAAGCCGGTGCGGCCACCGCCCGCATCGCCTCCACCGCGACGACCGGCGGGCTGGGCAACCACGTGGTCAGCACGATCGAGAACATCGGTGCCTTGGTGCTCAGCATCATTGCCATCGTGGTTCCGGTCGTGATCGGCTTCCTGTTGCTGATGGCGGTGGTCGCGATCTTCGCGTGGCGTCGCTCCCGCCGCCGCCGATTGAACCTGCTCGCGGCGTGACGCGCTCGGCCCGACCCCTGTACAATCGTGCTCCCCAATAGGAGCGGTGCCATGAACAGAGTGTCTCTCGCCGTTTGCGTCCTTCTTTCGACCGGCGGTTTGGCCTGGGGCCAATCTGGCAAAATGGCGGTGAAGCCCGCGAAGCCGACGCCGGTCGTCGCTCCCGCGAAGCCTGTCGTCCCCGCAACACCCGATGCCAAGGCCATTCTCGCGGCGTGCGCCAAGGCCGTCGCCGAGCTCAAGGCCTTCAGTTACCTGGGTGATTCTGTTGACACGGCCGACGCCGAGTCGGGGGCTGCGGCCTACACCGCCGAGGTTGCCGCCGCCCGGGCCGATGCCGGGGGCTGGAAGCTGTACGTCAAGGGGGAAGCCCGCTCGGGCAAGGATGGCAAGACCATGACGCCCTTCCACCTCGCCTACGACGGCGCCACCGCGAAATCGATCCGGGAGAAAGACAAGGTGGTCATCGAGCGCGAACTTGAATCGATGGAGGAACTCGCCACCTTCTTCAGCGGCCAATCGGCCCGCCACCCCGTGGCGTGGGAGATGCTGAGCGACAACGCGTTCACGAAGGCGAGTTCGGCGGTGCACGAAGGCACGGCTCAGGTCGCGGGCGTGGAGTGCGACATCGTCCTCATTGATGCGCCGGCCGTGACGAAGCCCGATGCGAAACCTGACGCCAAGCCCGATTCCAAGCCCGCCGCCAAACCCGCGGCGGTGGCCGACACGGTGGTGAACTCCGGCACGAGGCTCTTTATCGCCACGTCCGACCACCTCCCCCGCAAGATCGAGCGGTTGCGGACCACCGGTTCCGGCGACACCAAGGTCACCAAGGCCCGCGTCCTGACGATGGGCGAGTTTCATCGTGACTCCGACGCCGCTCTGAAGGCGTTTTCGATGAACGTTCCAGACGGGTATCGCGTCCGGGCCCCTGAAAGCGGCGGCGGGGCCGGCGAGAAGAAGATCACCCGCGGCAACCCGCGGGAGCGCACGCCCGCGAACGAGGGCGGCAAGGCCAAGCCGAAGGGCAACGGCCTTCTGGCGGTGGGTGATATGGCTCCGGATTGGACGCTCAAGGACGCCGCGGGTGTCACCCACACGCTCTCGGACAAGAAGGGCAAGGTAGTCGTCATGGACTTCTGGGCGACGTGGTGCGGGCCGTGCAAGGCCGCCATGCCGGCGGTTCAACGGTTGCACAAAAAATTGGGTGGAGAATCGGTCGAGATCTTCGGCGTCAACACGTTCGAGCGGGGCGATGCCCCGGGCTATATGAAGAAGTCGGGCTTCACTTACGGCTGTTTGCTCAAAGGCGATTCGGTGGCGACCAAATACAACGTGAGCGGGATTCCCACGTTCTACGTCATCGGACCGGACGGCAAAATTCTTTGGAACGCCGTCGGCTTTAGCGCCGAACACGAGAAGGAAATCGCGGACGTGATCGCCAAGGCCGCGGCGAAATAAGGATGGCTCTGGCCGCGCACTCGCACCGAGATCGGGCCGCAGCGCTCCGTGCGGTCGCCGCAGCGCTCGAATCCCAACGCCCCGGCATCATTGCGCACACGTCCAAGGAAACGCACCTCACCCCCGAGGAACTCGCTCCCGAGTTTGACCGCATGGTCGGCACCCTGCGGCTCTTCGCGGCCACGATCAAGGACGGTTCGTTCTTCGAGGTCGCTTCGACCGATTCCTCCGAACCGAGCATCGGCCCGCCCCACACCCTGCGCGCGGTCCGTATCCCGGTGGGCACCGTCCTGGTGTTCGGTGCCAGCAATTTTCCGCTGTCGTATGGCGTGTGCGGCGGCGACACGGCCTCCGCCTTCGCCGCGGGATGCCCGGTCGTCGTCAAGGAACATCCGGCCCACCCCAAGACCGGTCGCTTGTTGCACTCGCTTGCACGCGAAGCACTCTCAAACCAAGGCTTCGAGGGGTGGCTCCGTTATGTGCGCCACACCGATCCGGCGGACCTCTCGGTCGCGGCAACCTGGGTAAAGGATCCGGGCATCGCCGCGGTCGGATTTACGGGGAGCGTCAAAGGCGGGTTGGCGATTGAAAAACTCGCGCAACGCCGGGACGTTCCGATCCCGGTCTTTGCCGAGATGGGAAGCCTCAACCCGGTGATCGTCACTCCCCGGGCTCTGCGGGCCCGGGGGCCGGCAATCGCTCGGCTGCTCTACGCTTCCATCGGCATGCGCGTCGGCCAGCAATGCACCAAGCCCGGGATCATCTTCGTGGAAGAGGGGGACGACGTAAAAGATTTCGTCGGCGAGTTGATCGACCGGATGGCGCAGCGGCCCACGCGAAGGATGGTCGCTCCGTGGGTCGAGCGTTCATTCCAAACCCGCGTGAACTCCGTTTCGCGCGTCTCCGGCGTCACCTCCCATGGTTCCGGTTCGGTTCGCGGAGGCAGCAAACGGCACTGGTTATTCGATTGCGCACTCGCATCACTGAACCGGACCCGCACGCTCCGTGAAGAGATCTTTGGACCCGCCGTAGTGATTGTCCGAGTTCCGAACGGCACACTGCGGCTCGATACCGACTCATTGTCCGCAATGCTTGGCCGGCTTCCGGGCAACCTGACATGCACGCTGCACGCCGAACGTGCGGAGATTACTGGTGAAACGTGGCGGTTGCTCGCTCCCTCCGCCGGCCGCATCATCCTGAACGGCGTCCCAACCGGGGTGCGGGTGCATGACGCGATGGTTCATTCCGGGCCGTATCCGGCCTGCAATCGTCCCGAGTCCACGGCGGTGGGGACGCGGGCCATCGGGCGTTGGACGAGATCGGTCTGTGTGCAGACGGCGAGCCGTTGATCGGCCGCGCTTCTCATAGACCCCGGAACTATTTCTCTTCGACGTTGCCCGTCGGCGCCTGGCGGGCCGCCGCGGTTTCGTATAGCAGCTGCCGAGTCCCCATCAGGATGTTTTCCGGCGGTGCGGGGAAGACTTGATCGAAGGTCCGGGTGAGGCCCTGCTTAAAGAGTTCATCGAGTTCCTCCTTGTACCGTTTCACGAGTTCGTCGTAGGCGAACGCCTGGAGGTCTTCGGGCGCGGCGTCGTAGGCCTTTTCCGCATCGTCGAGGTCGAGCGCGATGACGAACTGGTAGAAGAACCCGCCCGACATGATTCGGAAGTCGGGCTCCATCTGGTCCATGCGGCGGTTCTCGCGGTCGATCGCGTTGGCCCGGCCCTGCTCCTGAAAGAAGAAGGTGTGGACGCGCTTCGCGAAATCGAACTGGCTGCGGAACAGGTCGGGGTCTTCACCCAACAGCCCGCTCGCATAGGCCGCGGAGAGGGCCCCGGTCACCTGGGCTACGGCGATGTACGGCGAGGTGTAACGGTCGGCGAGTTCCTTCTGCACAAACTCGTCCAACGGGAGCAGGAAGTCTTCGCGGGAGTCCGGGCCGACCAGATTGAAGCGCGGGTCGGTGCGCATCTTGGTCATCCACGAGGTGGCTTTGCCGATCTCGCCCCGGCGGTAGAAGAAGAGCACGGCATCGCGGAGGAAGTTTTCGTACCCGCCCAGGTATGGGCGATAGCCGCGGTCGTGCTGGTTGTCGGCCCACGAGCGGGAGACGAGTTCATCCAGGATGTCGCCGTACGACTGCACAAAGTGCGGGTTCGGCACGGTCTGGTAGAAGGCGTACTGATCGCCCGTGCGGAGGGCAAGAAAATCGACGTACATTTCGCCCGAGCGGAACAGTTCTTGAACTCCGTGCGCGACCATGCGGTCGGTGTTGATGAAGTCGTAATCGCGCTTGTTGTCGTTGGTCACTCGGCTGAGGCCGGCCTCCACGCCCTTCTGCCCCCAATAGACCCCGTGCGAGGCCGGGTGACGCCAATCCATCGGGCCGTACTTCTGCGTGTAGCGGATCATCCGCTGCGGTTCCATGTGGTATCGCTTCTCGAGCACCTCGCGCCGCACGAAGGCGATGAATTCGGTCCACGCCCCTTGGAGCGCGGGGTCTTCGAGGATCGGCACCAGCGGCCGGAGGTAATTCTCCTGGTCGAACTCCTTGCGGTCCATGAGCGTGACGCGGCTGGACCCTTTGAACGCCTTGAAGAGTTCGTACCGGTCGAGCAGATTCATCTCGAAACGATCGAGACCTCCCTCGGCTTTGAGCCGCTCCACCAGCGTCCCGACGGCGGGGGTTCTCGCGATCAGTTCCTCGAGTGAACCCGGCGCTTCCGCGATCGGTGTCAGCCAATCCACGTATCCCTGAATAGCGGTGTCGCGATCCCGGAACTCGGGCCGCATCGGAGGCGGCGGCCCGAGCACCACGCTCCACTCAGCGGCGAAACGGCGCTTGTAATACGGATTGGCGTCGTCGGTGTAGCCCTGGATTTTGTGCAGGAATATCCACGCCAGTTCCTTGTGCAGGAGCATGTCGTTGGGGTTGGCGGGAATCCCCTTCTCGCGCAGGATGCGCACGCCCTGGTTCACCCAGTCCCAGCGCTCGGTCTTGGTCTGCGTCGCGACCGAGATGTTGTACGCGAGATTCCACGCGTGGAAGACCCACACCCGCGGGAATCTCGGCTGGAGACGGGTGATAGCGCCCGCGAGCTCGACGGCCTCGTGGAACTTGCCCGCCTCCTTCATGTCGTTGGCACGAATCCAGAGGATATTGACGAACAGGCCCCGGAACGCCCCCATCGCGATCCCGGCCGACACCTCCCACGGTTGCCCGTCCTCAACCCGGTCGGTGGCGGCGATCCGGGCCCGACCCGCGACCGAACTCATCGACACCGAAAGCACCGTGGAAACGCCCATCGCGCCGATGAGCACGAGAGCGGCGAGGAGTTGAATGCGGGTGTTACGGGTCATGGGGATTGGGAGAGGCAATCGGCACTAGGCATTGGGCATTAGGCGCTGGGAATTTGGAATCGGCATCGAGCATTCGTGGCTCCCCGCCTCTGATTACGCCCCGGAATACATCGCCAGTTCGCGCTTCCGGAAGATCGCCCACGCCGCGAGGAACAGCGCGAACGTGGCCAGCGCGAGGACCGTCGTCGCCATAAAGACGCTTGACCATGGCAGCAACTGTCCGTCAACAAGGCGGGCCGTGGGCCGGAGGTCGCCGTAAATCTGGAACGTTCCCGCGACGCCTTGGGCGACCTTGGCGATGATCGTGGGGATCAGAAGCATCTTCCCATCGCGGTCCTCGGTCGCGTACATCTCGAGGGAAGACAGGATGAAGCGCGATCCTTCCGCCGAAAGGAACGTCACGAAGGAAACCAGGCACGCGACCGGGAAACTCAGAAACGTCGCCGCGGCGATCGCGAGCATGGCGAGGAACGCGAGTTTGACCCACAGCACGGCCATGACCCGCAGGAAGTTCATGCGGTAACTGCCGGCGGGGTATGAGATTTCGAGGGCCCCGGGCGGGAACATGATGGTCTCGGCGTTCGCCTCGCCGGTGCGGAAGTTCCCGTTGATGATGCGCACGGCGACGTTGCCATCGGCATCGACCACCCCGGGTAGCAGACGGATGGTGTTGAACTGACCGAGACCGATGGTCTCGGTAAAAGGGTAATCATTCGGGAATTGAAAGGTGAGTGTGTAGATGGAATCGGGCGCGTTCGACCCGGCATCTACCTTGTACCGCAGGAAAAGCGGCCGGTTGGTATCACGAACACCCTTGAGCCCCGTGAAGAGGTAGTCTTCGCGGGCTCCGGGCTCGATCGACCGGTACTGGCTCTGAACGCTGCTCCGCAAACCTTCCGCGACCTTCTGCTTGATCTCCTGGATCTTCTGATCCCGGATCTCAACGGTGTCGTCGTCGAGTTGTGAGATCATCTCTAACTCGGCCTCGACGCGGGCGTCCACGTTCTTCCCGAACTGCTCCTCGTCAACCTCAGGGGGTTCGGCAGCGGCCGTGCGGCGGGCCACGAGAACCTGCGTCTCCAGCACCACTCGGTCGTCGGAGACGCCCTTCTGGTTCTCGCTCACGTACGGGGCGCTCTCGCCGGAGGCCTTCTGGTCTCGCAGATACTCGGTGAATATGAAAATCGCCGACCCGCAGACCGCCATCAGCGCCAGCGCCAGGCCCGAAATCCCGATCCACTTGCCCAGCACATACTGCCAGTGCCGGACCGGCTTGGTCATGGTTTGCCAGATCACCTTGTCGCGTTGCTCGAAGCACACGGAAGCGACCGCGAACGTCAGCACCAGTACCGCAACGATCCAGAACGACCCCGCGGTCGCGTATTGCAGGAACGATTGGACCCGGTACCGCAGCGGCTGCTCGGGGTCCAGAATCGCCGGCAACGCCGCCAGACCAAAGATCAGCAGCACGATAAAGACCAGTGAGATTTTCATCCGCACGGCCTCGGCGAGGACGTTCTTGGCGATCGCGAACGTCGCCCCGGGAAGCGAAAAGAGCATCGCCAGCAGCCGCATCAGCACCGAAAAACAACCCGCCAACACCACCACCCCCCCCACCATCAGGGCGGGGCCGCGGGTCGACGGAAAGAGCGAGAGCGGCCACACCACCGCCGCGGCGACTGCGCCCAGCGCCAGCGCCGTGAGCCCGAGGCCGAGCCAGATAATGCCCAACGCGAAGGCGGCACTGATGGCGATGGTCGCGCCGACGCCCGACGCGTCCTGCTTCGCGGAAAGAACTTCGTTCACGAGTTTCGCGGTGGCGCTCAGCGTGGTTGCCTGGGGAAGATTCGCGGCGGGGTCGGCCCTCGAACCTTCCGCAGAGGCCGGGTTGCCGTCGGCGTCCGCCCCTGCGCCTCCCGGGGTCACCTGGGCGGGGGGCGAGACATCATCCAGGGTGATAGCGGCCGAGGAAGGCGCGTTGATCGCCACCGAATACGCGAGGAACGCGCCGATGGCAAGCACGCCCACGATCACGCTGGCGATCACCTTGAATGCCCGGCTGCGCTGAACGTAATCGAGTCTCGCCAGCCGCTCACGCATCTTCACGGGCGTTCTCCCGCGGGCCGGTCCGGCGAATCCAGCAGCGACCCGATGACGGAATCATCGACGGCTGGCGGGCGGACTTCTGGAGCGCCGTTGGCCGGCGTGGGTGAGGACATCGATGACGGCGCGGAGGGCGGCGCCGATGACCCGGGGCGGTACTCGCTGCCTTCGTCCGGCCCGCGGGCCGAGAGCAGGTCGGTGATGACGGATGTGTCGGGTCCATTCGCCGGCGGAGCGGCGGCGGGTTGCGACGCCGCACTCGGCACGAGGGCCGCCGGGACGTTCGTCTCACGCACGGTCAGCAGGTCGGCGATCAGCGCCTCGCCCTCTTTCGGCGCGCCTTGGAGGAACGCGGCGGTCTCGCCGCCGGAAGTCGCGCCGCTGGTCGCGACCTGCTCGGCCTTGGCCCGTTCGACGATGTCGAGGAACAAGGCTTCGAGCGACTGACGGGGTTTGGACACCTTCAGAATCGCCTGCTCCCCGCCCGAGCGGGCCCGGATCACGCGATCGACCTCGGCCACGGTGCCCTCATCGAGCAGATCGGTCTCGATGGATGTGCGGTCTCGTGAAACCAGCAGATCGTCGCACGCGCCCTCGGCCCGCTTCTGTCCGCCGTACAGGATCACCAGCCGATCGACGCAATCTTCGACGTCGGCGAGCAGGTGCGATGACAGGAGAACCGTTTTTCCCCGTTTCCCGAGTTGGATAATGAGTTCCTTGACCTGGCGGGTGCCGATCGGATCGAGCCCGGTGGTGGGTTCATCCAGGATCAGGAAGTCGGGGTCGTTGATGAGCGCCTGGGCGATGCCGATGCGGCGCTGCATGCCCTTGGAGTATTCGCGGACGGGCCGGAACTGGGCTCCGGTGAGGCCGATCATGTCGAGGAGTTCATCGATGCGGCGGGCCCGGGTGCGAGAGTCGATCTCGAACAGTTTGGCGTAATAGTCCAGCGTCTCGCGGGCGTTGAGGAAGCCGTACATGTAGGATTCTTCGGGCAGGTACCCGATCCGCTTCTTGACCGCGACGTCCGTTGGCTCCTTCCCGAACACGGAGATCCGCCCCGACGTCGGCTTGAGCAGGCCCAGCATCATCTTGATGGTGGTGCTCTTCCCGGAACCGTTGGGACCGAGCAGGCCGAAGACCTCACGCGGGTAGATCTCAAAGGAGAGCGAGTTGACGGCCCTTGCCACATCCCGCATCCAGAAGTCTTTGAAGGTGCGGTTCACCTGCTGCACGACAACCACGGGGTCGCCGGTGCGGGCCGCTGGGACCGTGGTCGGTGTGGTAGGAATCGGCAAAGCGGCCGAGGCAAACGGGGCTGAAGTGATAGGTGTCATAAGGAGTTCGGTTGTCCCACCCTAGTCGCGGACGCTCCGCCACCAGGAGAGCGAGGGTCCGCTTTTCAACTCGGCAATTCCTGAAGGGTGGTGTCGGTACGGAACTGAGTCTCGCGCAACTCGCGCATCCGCCGGTCGAGCGCGTCCTTGTTCTCGCGCTCTTTGCGGGCCCGGTCGCGGTCCTTGATGATGTCGGGGTCGGAATTGAGCAGCAGCGCGGACGTGTGGACGCCCACCGGCATGAGGTGGAGCTGCACACTTGGCTTGGAGAGCAGTTCGCGCATCGCGACCGACCACTCGCGCTGAATCATCAACGAAGGATTGGCCTCGAACTGGGCCAGTTTGGCCTCGAAGCGGGCGAGGTCGGACCGGGCCCTGCCAACCACCTCCGCCTGGTAACGCTTCGCTTCCTCCAGCATCACCCGCACGCCCCCGCTGGCGGCGCCGGTGACGTCCTCGGTCGCGGCGGCCCATGTCCCGTCCGCGCCGAGCGATTGCACCTCGACCTGCGCCGCTCGGTTCTCGAAGATCGCCTCGATGGTGTCGAGCGTCCGTTCCTGAGCCGGGGCATCGTTCGCCGCGATCGCCTGCTCGTACCGCGTGATAAGGCCCACGACCTTCCGGCCGGGCGTCTCTTCGCCGACCAAGTAGGGGGCGGCCAGGCCGGCCACTTGGTTCAGGCGACGAACCCGCTCGGAGTTTGCCTCGTCCCGGGCCTTGGCGACGTTGGAGACGGTCGACTGGACCATCGCGAAGTCGCCGCGAACAAAGAGGGGCGCGATCACCTGATCGAGGCTGAACTGGTCGATCTGAAGACCGCTGTTCATCCGATCGAGCGTCGCCTGCGCGATCGCCTTCGCCGCCTGGCTCACACCGCCGTCGTCCGACGACTGCTTCAACAATTCCTCGATGTTCACGCGGGCGCACGCGTGGACCACGCCCCGCTTGACGGCCGCCCGCACGACCTCCTTCTCGCTTTCGGGCCCCAAGTTCTGCGAATACTTCGTCACGTCGTCCCGCTGATACCCGACTTTCCACTTCGTGTGGGCGATGTTGCCATCGGCGGTGAGGACGTACCCCGAGCCCTCCTCGGGCTTGATCGCGTCGGTCGGGGTCAGTTTGTCGGGGGAGGGATCGACGGTCCCTGGCGGCACCGGCACCCAGAAATCTTTATCGATGCGGACGTCCTCGTACCCCTTGGTGTTGATCTTCAGGAGATCGCCGAGCGGGTAGGGGGCGCTCCACTGGAAACCCGGTTCCAGGCCGCTCTCCTGCACCTTTCCGAAGAGCAGCCGAATGCCCCTCTCGCCCTCCTGCACATAGCGGAACCCGCTCAACACAAAGACGATTGCCAACACCACCATACCGGCCTGCAGCAACCGGTACATCACCCGCAGCGCATCCGAGAGGGACTGATTCGCGGGGTCGAGCAACGAACCCTGATCGGGCTCGTCCCCCGGCCTGCGAAGCGAAACCGAACCCGCGCGGCGGGGGGTCATCAAGGACGGCGACGGCTCGCCGGCGCTCGGCTCATCAGGGGCGAATAACACCCGGGAATGGGAGGTCATCGGCGTCCTCCGCTGGAAGCCGGGGCGACCGGCGCGGGTGCATCGGCTTCGGAGTCGGGAGCGGCGGGTTGGTCGGGGTCGTTGGCATCAATCAACCCCGTGATCCACGACTTGGGCGCTTGGAACGGCGGGATCTCCCCCGCCCGGAGCCCATCGAGAGCGTTAGGCTTCAGCAGCCCCATACCGGGCATCGAGCCCGAGAGAACCATGGTAATGCCCTTGGCTTCCATGGTCCGGATTAGATCAATATTGTCGAGAAAGACCGCGAGTTCGGCGTTCTTGTTCATCTGAGCAAGGAAAGGAGCGGCCTCAAGATCGCCGCGGGTTCGGATGTCCTGGGCCAGGCGGCTGGCGAACGCCGTGATGCGACTGGCGTCGGTTTCAGCGGTGTTGCGGATGCTGCTGGCCTGACTGTCGCCCTCGCTCTGGGTGCGGAGCGCGATGCCGGCCCGCCCGGTCTTCATGCGCTCGATGACCGCCTTGGTCGTTTCCTCGGGCATCAGGACCCTGGTCACGCCCACGTCGATGGCGACGATGCCGTAATCGCCGAGAGACAACCCCGCCTGGTCGGAACTGCCCGAGAAGGCGTTCAACATCCGACCTTCCAAGTCTTCAAGCCCGGCCGCCGACCCACTCGCAAACAATTGATTCATCCGGAAACCGCTGACGAGGGCCGTAACCGACCGCAACTGGTCGCGCAGTAGCTGCTCAGCACCCCGGTAGTGGTCCTCCGGGCGATCACCCCAATTGCTGAAGCGTTGAAAGAACCGGAGTGGGTCGTCCACGCGCCAGGTGCAGAAGACCTCCACGATCACCTGACGGTTGTCGAGCGTGTTCAACTGCTCGAGTTTTACCGGCAGGATGCGCGTGCGGGTGTCGTACTTCGTGACGCTCTGGATGGGGTAGGGCCACTTGATGCCGAGCCCCGGCTCCCGCCGGACGTCGTCCTCGTCGGCCTTGCCGAACAACGTCACCACGGCCGCCTCGGTGAAGCGGACCGTGTAGAAAATGCTGAACGACAGCAGAAAGCCGACGCACAACGCCGCGATAATGAAAATTCGTGCCTTGCCCACCGTAGCGTGCTCCCTAAAAAACCATCCGCCCGTCACCCGCGGTTCAACTCATCACCCGCGGTTCACTCGGTCACCCGCGGGTTCGATCCGTGGCCTAGACCGCGGCCGAAACCGCGGCCGGAACGCCGTTCAATCCTTCTGAGGGTCAAATACGTCAACGCCCAAGTTCTTGTCCTGGAGATCCCAATCAATCCGAAGATTCGGTATCTCTTCGCTCGTGATATACACGCGCGAGTCCTGCATCGCGGCCTTCAGAGCCGCGAAGTATAAATTGGTCCGGTACAGCATGGGTGACGCCGTGTAGAGGGCCAGTTGACCCTCGTACCGGGCCGCCCGACCCCGGTCGCCCATGTGCCGTTCCCATCGATCCGCCGCGGCTTTCGAGAGGAGGGACGCGGCGGAACCTTTCGCCGACTCGATCAGCCCGCGGATCTTGAATTCCTGTTCGCTGATGGCCCGCGCGTCAGACGCCGCTGCGGCGGCTGGCGCACCGGCACGCCTTTGCGGGGCAGTCAGCCCCTCCAGAACGTCGAGTTCCTGAACGATCGTGCGGGCGAGCGAGGCATCACCCACCACCGTGGTCAGCGTCTTGACCGCGTCGGCTCTGGCGGCGTCGATGTTGGCTTCCCGCCGCTGATCGGCCTGCACCGCGGTCTCGAAGTTCTTGGCGGCCTCCTTGGGTGGATGCACGCCCGAAATACCGGCGAACAACACACGGACCCCCGAGCCCTGCGGTTTGCCGTCCGGTCCGGGGTTCAGATTGTCAAGCGCGGCTTGAATCCGAGTCTTGAGATTGGCGGACACCTGGACGCGGTTGGCCCCCAAGAGATCGTCGAGCGAGAGTTCCTGCGTGTACAACGCGATCTCCCGCTTCGCGACCGCCGTGATCAGATCGTCACGCCGCGATGGAGCCGCCAGCCGGTCGAAGAGCCGCACATCGCTGATCGCGTATTGCAGCGGAATCTCGACCGAGACCATCGAGATGTCCGAGAGTTCATCCTGACCCTGGGCCAGAGACCCTTCGGTCCGAACGAACTGGTAGACCTCGATACCAGCGTGGTCGTTGGTCCAGAGAACCGCGTCCTTGCTGGCCGGCGGCGAAGTTCCGAGCGTGAGGTTCCTGACCCCCGTCACCGTCAAATCCCTGATGAGCGGGCGCCCGGATTCGCTTTTCCCAAAGTATTCCGGGATCGAGATTGTTTCGATGGGCCACGGCCACTTGAAGAACAGCCCGGGCATGACATCGCGAACGGGCCGGCCCAGCCGCAGCACAATCGCCTGCTGATGCGGCTTGACCACCCCCACCGCGGTGAGCCCCCAGATAATCAGAAGCCCCGCCGCAAGAAGCGGCAACGCCGCCCGCGAAAGCAACCGGTAAAACCACCCGGAGGTGACATTGAACCCGAGTTGATAGTTGACGGCGTCGCTGATCGACTCGGCGATACGGTCGGGTGCCGAGACGAAACTCATCAGCCCCGAATCGAAGGCGGGTCGGGGGGTTTCTCCGGCCTTGCGGGGCCGGTAGACGCCCAGAACGAAGTTCAGGAAGCACTCGCCCCCCATCAGAACCATGAAGACCGGCACCGCGAACTGGAGATACTTCGTGAATACCGGCGGCGGGATCAGTTCATCGGCGAAGTAGCAGACCGCGAGCGCCAACCCAAGAAGCGCTGCGCCCACCGTGTACCCGGCGCCCGCCCGCAGATTCGCCCAGACCGGCTGACGGGCCATCGTCGCCGCGAGCCGCGCGAACACAAAGCCGATGGCCGCGATCGCCAGTCCCACCAGCACCCACGCGCCTTGCGTGGGCATGTAGATCACGTCGGGGATCGTCCCCGCATCGGGACCCTTCTGATTGACCGGCGGAAAGTGCAATCGATACGCCGAGTAGAACCGCCACAAGCCCGCGGCGACCAGGAAGGCCCCGACCACCAAGCTCGACGTCGGCAGGAAAATCCGGTGCAGCATCGCCAGCCGCCGGGCCGCGGGGCGGAACGTATCGCCGCTCTCGTGAAACACCGAGCCGGAGACGGGCGAGGCGGCGAGCGCATCGGCCTCCATCGCCTCGATCCGCTCGCGCCGGTGCTGGTCGAAGACGATCGTCAGACACACCCAAACCGCGATGCCGATGGCCATGAACACGGTCGCCGACATGGCCGCGTGGTCGCGCGCCAGAATCGCGTAGACCAGCATGGTCAGGGTGAACGCGATCTGTAGCGAGAGACCCTTAAGTGCCACGCCCAACGCGGTTCGATAGGTAAGGAAGTCAACTTTCATGCTGAGAAACCGCCTCCAAAATGTTCCTTCGCCTGAACCATGGCCCGGGCCAACCGGGTTCAGAAGCGCAACGTTCTCTACAAGGCCAACTATCCGAAGCGATGCCCATTCCGGCCCAAACGTTCATCCACACGACCCCGGGTTCATGAGGAACCACACCAAAATGGAAACCAGAAGCGGAACCACCACCGATCGAAGACGAGCGAAATCCGGCCCCACGTTGTCCGCCGGGTTCGGCCGCCAGAACAGCGACCGACAGAAATGAACCCTCCGGCCTCAGGGGCAGTATTGTGCCATGATCCGACCGGGCTGTCCACCCCGCACCTGCTCACCCCGCCTAAATCCGTAACGATGTCAAATTTTCGATGCGTCCGCTACCCGGTTCTAACCACCACCGGACGCGTCGCGGCGGGGGGAAACCTCCCGCCCGACCCCGGTCTTTAGCCTTACGACCCACGCGGCAACGGGTTCGTGAATAATGTACGCCCCGATCCGCCCTGTGCCCGGTCTTCTCCATCCCTGTCTTCCGCCGCGACTCCCCATCAAACTCTCATGCTGCTCCAACCGCTCACGATCGCCCGCAACACTTTTGTCGAAAGTCTCCGCCAGCCCGTGGTACTGCTGTTGGTGGTGTTGTCCGGCGTTTTCCAAGTTTTCAACACCTGGAACTCGGGCTTTAGCATGGGCCAGGAGTCGGCGACGGAAGTCAAGGGCGACGACAAACTCCTCCTCGATATCGGGCTGGCGACCGTATTTGTCATCGGAACGCTGCTCGCCGGGTTTATCGCGACCGCGGTGGTCAGCCGCGAAATCGAGAACAAGACCGTCCTGACCGTGATCAGCAAGCCGGTCGGTCGCCCGGTTCTCATCCTCGGCAAGTATCTCGGCGTTCTGGGTGCCATCCTCCTTGCGCTGGTCGCCATGTTCGGATTTTTGCTGATCGCCCTTCGGCACGGCGTCATGAGCACAGCCGCGGACGGCCTCGACGGCCCGGCCCTCGTTTTCGGCCTTTCGGCGGTCGGCTTGGCGCTGGTCATCGGGGCTTGGTGCAATTTTTTCTACGGCTGGAGTTTCCCGCAGATCACGCTCAGCGTCCTGGTCCCGTTGGTCGTCGTGGCCTACTTGCTGGTGCTCTTTTTCTCCAAGAAATGGCAGCCCCAGCCGCTGACCAACGATCTCAAGCCCCAAATACTGGTGGCGTGTCTGTGCCTGGGATTCGCCGTCACCGTGCTCACCGCCGTCGCCGTCGCCGCCTCCACGCGCCTGGGCCAAGTGATGACCATTGTTGTGTGCCTCGGCGTCTTTATTGTCGCCCTGCTTTCCAACCACCTCTTCGGCCGCCACGTCTTCAACAACGAGTCCGTCGCCTTCGTGACTCGGGCCACACCCGCCGATTCCAGCCAAACCGGCTTCACCAATCGCGGCGAAGAGATCGCGCTCGAACTCGAACGCCCGGCCTCGAAACCCATAAAAACCGGGGACGCTGTTTTCTACAGCCCCAGCCCATCGGGGTTTCCGATGCTCTCGCAACTTCCGTACGAATCATTCCGGGGCGACCTTACCGACGATCGTCAGGTCATGTCGGACGAGATCCCTGCCTCCGTCGTGGCGGCCGAAAACCGCGGCACCCGGTTGCGGCTCCGCCTCGTGGGTGGCCTGCCGGCTCCCGTTTCCAGGCCGCCCGAGGCAGGGGATTACCTCTTCCTGCGGGAAACCGTCGTGAATCCTTTGGCCCTTGCCCTTTGGGGGATCGTCCCCAATCTCCAGAACTTCTGGCTCCTCGACTCCATCTCCCAGAACCGCGACGTCCCCGGACGATACCTCGCCCTCGCCGCGGCCTACACCGTTTCGCAGATTACCATGTTCCTCGCGTTGGCCGTCATGTTGTTTCAGAGGCGTGACGTCGGCTAAGCCAGCGTCAGCGTATAATCAGAGTTGGGCTCAACTGGGTACGAATTTCGTAAGATTCCAAGTCGGAGTGTTTTCAATGTCTGATGATGGCAAGAAAAAGCAGACGGCGATGGCCGTGGTCGCGGTCGTCCTGATCGCCCTCGCCGGCGTCCTGGTCATGTGGAACTACGAAATGGGCCCGTTTAAGAAGACGATCGTGCCCGAACCTGAATACACCAGCACGCTCACCGACGAGGAGAAAGCGGCCTACGAGAAGGCTCGGGCCCGTGATGCCGTCCTTCAGAAAGCCACGACGCCCTCCGGCTCCTGAACGGTCTTTGATTCGTCGAACCCGTGTATGGATCGGTGGTTCACCGGTCCATACCCCACCCTCCGACCCGTTCGCGCCGGCGGAGTGGCTCGTCTACGCGCCCACCTACCTTCTTATGCGGCGCCCGGCGAAGACACCGGCGGCGAACACCATCGACCCGAACCCCGGTGCCGGCACGATGGAATCGACGTGGGTAATGAGCGTCCTCAGCGTGATCTGCGTGGCGATGGTTGCTGCCGCCACTGGCGTATTCCCCCCGACGTGGATATGCCCTCCGGCGATTGCCCGATCCGGATCGTTCGGGTCCGAGTGCAAGTTGGCGTACCACGCGCTGTGATAGCTGGTGAACTCCGAGACAAACGTCCCGCCGAACGAATTGCTCGTGTCGATGAATGAGGACATCCCGAGATTCGCCGCCGCAACCGCGTCCCGAATCTGCGTCATGGGCAGGCTTGAGTGGCGTATGAAGTTATCGGGCTCATTCGCGATGGGCAGGTCGGGCGTCGGTCGGAAGGGCGACAGATAGTCCGGTGCCCAGGCGTTCAACGGCAGTTTCCGCGCCCGCGACTCGATCTCCCAGCTGCTGGTGTCGCTGCCACGGCTGAAGGTGATAATCGCGATTGGACGCAGTTCTCCGACAATCCTCCAAAAGTCGTTTGAGGCGTCTTGGTAGTCGACCTCAAAATCGCCGGTGCCGCGGCCGTACGGCGGCTGGGTGAACCCCGGAAACTCGGGGAAGTACGAATGCACGTCGTACCCCCGCTGCTCCCAGTTTTCACCCTGCCAGCCGCCCGGGTTTTGGGCCGCGTTCCGACTGAACGGGCGGATCATCGCGTTTGTCGGCGGCCAATACCCGGTGATGAGGATGTTGTTGGAAAACGAGGCCGCTGCCGGTCCTGCGAGACTCAGCGCTCCGACGATCGCGATGCGGGTAAACCGGGCCTTCTGGCTCAATTTCATGGGCTGTGCTCGCTCTGAATTGGACGACACACCCCCCCCGCGCATACGGAATGAACGGTGTATCCACGCTACAAGGTACAACACTCCCAGCAGAATGCCACCTCTTTGTGACCCCATCTGATCGGCCGTCCCGGCAGGAGCGGGCTTCCGAGGTGGAGCTGCCTCAACACCCCTTGTCCAACGTTGGGTGTCCTTCCGCCTACCATCCCGACCTGAAATCAACCGCCTCCGGAAGACCGCGCCTTTCGCCGGCCATTCCAATCCGGCTTATCGAGGTACCCATGCTCGCGTCCGCTCCGGTTCTTTTGCTCGCTTGGAACAACTACCTTGTCGGCGGCCTGACGCTGGTCTTTTTGATCGTTTGCGTCGTCATGCTTCTGACGATCCTGATCCAGAAGCCGCAGGGCGGAGGCCTCACCGCAGCGTTTGGGGCCGGTGCGTCTTCTGGGCAGACCGCCTTCGGTGCCAAGACCGGCGACGCGTTAACGATTTTCACGATCTTCATTTTCGTCGTGTACCTGGTTTTGGCGGTGGTCCTGAACTGGGCCGCCAAGCCGACGGTGGCGGCGGTCGAACCGGAGATCATTGACTCGACACCAGCAGGTCCGCAATCGGTGCCACCAGCCGATAGCGGTGCGCCACTGTCGTCGCCCGCTGATCCCGCCTCGGGGCTCGAAGTCGTTCCGGCGACTGAGCTGGCCGTGCCTCCCGCCGCTCCGGCGACGGTGCCGGGTGATCCGCTCACGCCGACCAATACGCCGGATTTCGACCCCGCCGTTCCCCCATCGCCTCCTTCGGCCGACCCCGCCCCGCCGGGACGGTAGACTCCGCATCTCAACGTCCTCAAACCGGCGGAGGCTCCACGCGTGATTCGAAGCATGACGGGATATGGCGAAGCGTCGGCGCAGGTCGGCGGGGTCCACTACTTTATCGAGGTTCGCTCGCTCAACAACAAATACTTCAAGGCGTCGATCCGCCTCGCGGAAGAGTTCCAAGGGCTTGAGGCCGAAATCGAATCCCGACTCCGCGAGAAACTCTCGCGCGGCACCATCACGATGAACGCCCGCTGCTCCGACGCGTCCGAGTCCGCGGCGTACACCGTCAACTCCGCGGCCTTGTCAAAGTACGTCGATCAACTGAAGGCGGTCCCGGCCGTCGCCTCGGGCGAGTTCCGCGTCGAAATTTCCAGCCTCCTCAGTCTCCCGGGGGTTTTGCAGCCCCCCGCCGATGAAGAAGACCGGGTCGAGCGGGCCCGTGGCGCGTTCCTTCCACTGCTCGCCAAGGCCATGGCCTCTCTCATCAAGATGCGCGAGCGCGAGGGCAGCATGCTCGTCGCCGACCTTCACTCCCACCGCGAGTTCATCGCGAAACGCCTCGTCCTCATCCAGGAAAAGGCACCGGGCGTCATCGCCGACTACGAGCAACGACTCCGCAGCCGCATCGAAGCCCTCCTGCAGGAGGCCGACCGCCGCGTGGACCCCGCCGACCTCGTCCGCGAAGTGGCCGTTTACGCCGAACGCACCGACATCGCCGAAGAGATCAAACGCCTCTCCGCCCATCTCGATCAATTCGGCGAACTCCTGGCCGGCACCGACGACCGACCGATCGGTCGCACCCTCGACTTCCTCGCCCAGGAGATGCTTCGGGAGGCCAACACCATCGCGAGCAAATCTCCCGACGCGTCCATTTCTCGCGGCACGGTCGAGATCAAAGGCGCCATTGATCGCATCAAAGAGCAGGCTCAGAACGTCGAGTAACGTTGCTCTTTCGGTTGCTCCCGACGATCCCGAGCGATTGATGAGCCTTTCGGCGGACGCACGGTGACTGTCGTCACCCGCGGTTATCGGCTCCCTTTCCTGCGTTAAAACCTCTTCATCTGCCGCTCAAGGCATTCACACAAGAGTGGTCTATTATGACGTTGAGGAGTGTTCGCCGATGCCTCGCACGCTCACCAATGCCCACCCAAACTTCCGTGATCGATTGGCCTGCCTGCTTGTGCTGACGTGCGCCGGCTTCGCGATCGCTTCCATCGAGCCCGATGTTGACGAATCTCTGGTGGATGGTCTCGACCGTTCGCGCTGGTCCGAGCGGGAAACCGCTTCCGAGGAGATAGCGGGGTTTGAGGCGGACCGCCTCGCCGCCGTCGAGGCCGCGCTCCGGACCACGGATCTGACGATTGAGCAGCGGCAGCGGCTCATGAACATCGGCCGAGAGGAATTCGGACAAGGTCCGCGGGCCGCGATGGGCATCTCTTGGAACGAGGGCAATCTCGCCAATACGTCGGTAATCATCGGGGCGGCCGTCCCGGGGTTTGATTGCGCCCGTGTGCTCATGCCCGGCGACCGGATTTTAAGGATTTCTGGCCACCCGATTCTGGGCCGTGATGCGGCGCGGTCGGCGATCATCTCCCACAACCCGGGTGAGAAGGCGACCGTCGAAGTTCTGCGGCGCGGCGAGATCGAATCCTTTGAGGTGTTGATGGGGTCCTTTGACGACTTGGAAACCGGACGCCAACAGCGACCGGACTTACGAATTCTCGATCTGGCCTGGCGCATCCGCGTGGAACGCAACGTAGGCCCTCGGCCCGCCGACGACATCCGGACCGGCCTTGAAACCTACGACTGGGTCGGCCTCGAAACCGCCCAAGACTTGGTGATGACCGAAACCCAAGAACGGCTCGCCCGGGAACGAGGTCCGACCGCTCCCCCACTGATCGGCGTTGCGTCGTCGATTCGCCATGCCTCACGGGCCGTCACCGGCTTGAGCGCTGGGGCCGAGTTCAAGGCCGTTGAAGTCGATGACTCGATGGCGGGCAACGCCGCGAACCTTGAGAATCAGTACATCATCGCGAACAACGAATTGATGAAACTGCGGACCATGGTCAACGGACCCGGGCTGGACCAGGCGATGCGGCTGCAGATTCGTCAGCGGATAACGGCGGTCGAGGCGCATGTGGTCGAGATCAAACGCCGCATGCCGCGAAAGCCTTGAACTGCGGGAACGCCGCCGCGCGGCACATCGGACAACTTCGATGGCCTTTGAATGTGTCACTGGGTTATCGTGGCGCGGACTTCTGGAGAGATTCGAGGGCTTCTCGCGACTTCGTTGAGGTTGCGCCGTAACCATTCCTGGGCTGAGCTCCATCACGAAGTACGGTCGGCCCGCGGGCGTGGCGTCGGCATCAAAGACCTTGGCCACGTGCGGGTGATCCATCACGGCGAGGGCTTGGCGCTCCTGCTCGAAGCGGGCGACGACGGCCCGGGTGTCCATCCCCTGTTTAAGTATCTTCAGGGCGACCCGTTGCACCATGGGTTCGCGGCGTTCGGCGAGCCAAACGACGCCGAAGCCGCCAATGCCCAAGACACTGAGCAGGATGTAGGGCCCGATGGTGTCGCCGGTATCGCCGCGAGTTATCCGGATTCGGCGATGGTGAGTTCGACGAGGGCGGGGGAGGGGATTGGGAAATGGGCAGATGGGCAGATAGGCAGACAGGCAAATCGGAGAGGAGGCTCGGGGAAGGGTGCGTCGGTCTGTAAGAAGGGGCCGCTCGCCTGTGGAGTGAGGTTGCGAACGGGCGATGGTGTTAGGGTGTCGGCGACGGTGATGATGGAAGTGGCTGCCGGGGTGGGGTGGGGAGGCGAAGATTTTTGTTGAAATTCGGAGATTGCGGTTCGAGGAGTGCCGGTGGCGGAGCGCGTTTGTGGGCGTTGCCGCTGGTCTAACCCGACTGGGGCTTCGCGTTCGAGGCTCATCGCCGGGAGGGGCGAGAGTCCCTCCCCCGCCGCGAAGCGCGGCACCCCGGCTGCAGAGCGGAGGGGGATTTCAAGAGTTGCGGGGGCGGCTTGGGCTGGCGTGCCCGTGCTTGCGGCGGGGGCTGTCGCGGCGGGGACAGGGGACGGCGCTCTGGGCTTCGGGTTGAGCGGGGTGTTGATGGTACTGAGGCGCATCAGGAGCCCGCAGGCGCGGCGTGCGGAGTCGTGGGTGCGCG
>Ga0163144_10003796_pt1 | contig 34452 bp, 25 predicted proteins | sample OliLak19BULKMAT1_FD_123175 | JGI IMG/M metagenome (GOLD analysis project Ga0163144, IMG submission 123175) | Freshwater microbial mat bacterial communities from Lake Vanda, McMurdo Dry Valleys, Antarctica - Oligotrophic Lake LV.19.BULKMAT1 | ecosystem: Environmental > Aquatic > Freshwater >...
TGCAGGTGCTTCGACAAGTTGGCCTGGTTCAGTCCGGTCGCCGCGATCAGCTCGCTGACATTGAGCGGCCCCTTGCGCAAGACGTTCAGCACCTCGAGCCGCGCCGGCTCGGCCAGGATCTTGAAGCGCTGGGCCACGACCCGCACGGCTTCAGACGCGAGCGGTTTGTGGCTCATGAGTGCCCTCTATCGGCAGTCCTGCCGTAGCCCAGTCGGCATAGCCGCCATCGAGATTGATCACGCCGGAGAAGCCAAGCCGCTCCAGGAGCGAAGTGGCGATCGCGGACCGGGCTCCGCTCTGGCATTGCATGACGAGAGGTTTGCCGGCCGGCAGGCTTCGACAACGCTCCGCCAGGTAGCCAAGCGGGACGTGAACGGCGCCAGCGATGTGGCCGCCGGCCCATTCGTTGGCGCTGCGCACGTCCACCAGCGTCACGGCGCCAGCGGACAGCTGGGTGCGCAGATCGGCCACCGTCATTTGCGGAGTGCCGCGAAGCACGACACTCGCGGCGATCGCCGACGTGCCGAGCCAGCCGGTGATGCGGTCGATGCCAATCAGCGCCAGCAGTCTGGCAACTTCCGGCAGCCGTACCGCGGTCGCATCATCCACGATCAAGTAGAGATCCGCTGCCGACGGCACCAGCCATCCCGCCCAGGTGACGAACGATCCGTTCAGCGGGAGATTGAGCGTGCCGGGCACATGCTGCGCCGCATACTCCGCGGCTGGCCGGGTATCAACGACCAGCGCGCCGGCGGCGAGCAGCTCCGACAACTTTGCGTCAGCCAGCCTGGGCGGCGCGGTGAAGCCGCCAAGGATCGCCGGACCGGCCTTGTTCACGCGCTTCATGCTGGCGAAGTACGCCGGCGGTTCTGGCTGGCCTTCGAGCACGCGGGTGACGAAATCGGCTTCGGTCGTCACGTTGAAGGCCCAGTTGAAGCGGCGTTCGTAGCCAAGCGTGGACGAAGGAATGGCGCTGATGCCTTTGCCGCACGCGGAGCCAGCGCCGTGACCCGGCCAGATCTGCAGCCAGTCTTCGTTCGCCTTGAAGGCTTGCAGGCTCTGCCACAACGCCCTCGCCCCCACCTCCATCGTCCCCTTGATGTTGGCGGCGCGTTCGAGCAGGTCGGGCCGGCCGACATCGCCGACGAACACGAAGTCGCCGGTCACGGCCGCGATCGGTTGGTCGGCGGCAGCGCCGTCGGTGATCAGGAACGACAGGTGTTCTGGCGTGTGGCCCGGCGTGTGCAGCACGTCGACGCGGATGTTGCCGAGCTGCAGGCGGTCGCCGTGGTGCAGCGGCTGGCCTTCGTTGCTGAACGCGTACTTCCAGTCGGCATCGCCTTCATCCGAGAGATACAGGGTGGCGCCGGCCTTGTGCGCCAACTCGCGCGAGCCCGACACGTAGTCGGCGTGAATGTGCGTCTCGGTGACGTGGGTGATCCGCAGGCCTTCCTGCGCCGCCACCTGGAGGTATTGGTCGACGTCGCGATTGCCATCGATGACGATGGCCTCGCCGTTGGCCTGGCAGCCGATCAGATAACTGGCTTGCGCAATCGACGGTTCATAGAAACGTTTGACGAACATGATGACTCCTTAGCTCACGAACGGATGAGCACATACGCACCCAACACCACGAGCGTGGCGGCAAACACCTGCTGCAGGCGCTGCTGGGGCAAGCGATGCGCGATCGCGCCGCCGGCCAGGGTACCAGCCGCCGCCAGCAGGGCAAACGGGATGATGAACGACAAGACCAGCGGCGTGTTTCCCAGGTAGCCGAACAGGCCGGACGCCGCGGCCATGGCGATCACGACCAGCGACGCGCCCGCCGCTTCGCGCATGGGCAGCCCGGCCACGATGACCAGGGCCGGCACGATCAGGAAGCCGCCGCCCACGCCGATCAGGCCGGTGAGCATGCCAAGCGGGAAGCCCAGCAGCAGCATCACCGCGAGCGAGCGCCGTTCAACGGGCGCGGTGTGGATCACCGGGCGCCGCAACATCAGCGCGGCGGCCACCAGCATCACGATGCCGAGCATGCGGAGCTGGGTGGCATCGGCCAGCCGGGCACCGGCGAAGCCGCCGACCAGGGCGCCGGCGGTGGCGGCCATGCCGACCGTCAGTCCGGTGGCCAGCGGCAGGGTGCCGCGAAAGAAGGCGCCGACCGCGCCGGCAAACGCCGCGACCGCGACCATCGACAAGCTAATCACGACCGCTTCCTTCGGCGTGAAGTGCAGCAGCAGGGTCAGCGCCGGCACGGCCAGGATCGAGCCGCCGCCACCGAGCAGGCCCAGGACCAGGCCGATGACGGTCGCCAGGAGCACGGCCAACGGTGTCATATGCATATATGACTATACAGCAATATTGAAAGAGGACCTGCTCCCCTTTTACGTAATTCGTAAGTCGCGCTTGGGCGGTCGACCAGTCTTGAGTGGTCGTCGAATCGCACCCAAGTCTGGACCCTGAAGCGGCGTGTTAACAATCAACTCCCATCCCTCGGGGAGGGCAGATGGCGATCGATGGAGTAAGTCGCGCTCTCCGGTTCGGCGATCCCACAGACTGCTCCACTCCCAGGTCTCAGCTCGCTCGACCAGACCCGCGCGAAGAGGATTAGCCTCGACGTAGCGGATGACGGTCAGTAGGTGACCGTCGCCCTCAATCGCCCTGCTCCAGTATCGGCGTTGAAAGACATGGCCCAGGCCGCGCGTTCGGGCGCGTGCCCGAAGATCGCAGGCATGTTCACGTTGAACAAAGAGCATGTACGCAGAAATTGCACCCAGGCTCTCGACGCCGACGACAAGGTGAAAGTGGTTCGGCATGAGGCAATAGGCGAAGAGTCTTACCGCAAACCGCTCCCGCGCCTCTCGCAAGAGCACGAGAAATGCTGGGTAGTCGAGGGGTTCCGGGAAGATGACGCGCTTGTCGTTGCCGCGATTGACGATGTGCAGAATGCCACCGGGATGAACAAGACGACGCTTTCGAGACATATGGGAGCTCCTTTGCGACAAACTACGTCGCAATCCCCATGCCGCCGCAACATCGGCTTACGCATACCGTAAAAGGGGAGCAGGTCCCGTTTGGTCCTCTTTCACGCGAACACGTCGCGATAGAAGGCGAGCTCTTCTTCGAGCGCGCGGCTGATGTTCTCGGCCTTGCGGAAGCCGTGCTGCTCGCCCTCGAAGGCGACGTATTTCACCTTCAGCCCTTTCTTGCGCACCGCCTCGGCCATCATCGCAGACTGATTCGGCGGGACGACTTTGTCGTCCAAACCCTGGAACAGGATGATCGGGCACGACAGGCGATCGGTGAAATGGATCGGCGAGCGAGCGACGTAGACCTCGCGGGCGGCGGGATACGGACCGATCAGTGACTCGTTATAGCGCGACTCGAACTTGTGCGTGTCCAGCTGCAGCACCTCGAGGTCGCTGATGCCGTAGTAGCTGGCGCCGGCCTTGAACGTCTGGTGGAACGTGAGCGCCGCCAGCGTGGTGTAGCCGCCGGCACTGCCGCCGCGAATCGCCAGTCGCGCCGGATCCACCTTGCCGGCCGCGACCATCGCCGCGGCACCGCCAACGGCATCGCTGACATCGGCAATGCCCCACTGCCGGTTCAGCCGCTCGCGGTACGCGCGCCCATAGCCCGTGCTGCCGCTGTAGTTGATGTCGAGCACCGCGAAGCCGCGGCTGGTCCAGAACTGGATCTTCGAGTCGAGCACAGCCAGGGTCGCGCCCGTTGGTCCGCCATGCGTCAGCACCAGCAGCGGCGGACGCTCGCCGGCCGGCGCCACCACCTCGGGATTGACCGGTGGATAGTAGAAGGCATGCACGTCACGTCCGGCCGCGGTAAACGCGACCGCTTCGGGCACCGAGATCCATGCCGGGTCGATCTGCTCTGCTGATGCCGACCGCAACACCTCCAGCGATCGATCCACCAGCGCCAGCCGGGTGACGGCACTCGCGGTGGTGGCGGAGCCGCCAATGAAGTAGATCGCTTCGGCGGTCGCGTGAATCGATTCCAGAGGCTGCACCGGCAGCGCGACCGGCGTGAACGCCCGTGACCGCGTCTCGATTAGCGCGAGGTGCCAGCGTCCGTCCTGCGTGTAGGTGGCGGCGAGGCGCTCGGCCGAGACGAAGGCGTAGGTAACCATGCTGAAGGTCCACTGCGGCTTACCGAACTCAGCCGCCATCGCGCACACGACTTCAACCGTGCCGTTCACCAGGCGATGCAGGTTCCACCACCCAGAGCGGTCGGACACGAAATACAACGTGCCATCCGGCGACCAGGCAGGCTGAAAGATCGACTCCGCAGGGCCCCCGGCAATCGTCTGCGCTGGACCGAGCGTGCCGTCAGCGTTGAAAGCCGCGACACACAGCTCGGTGCCATCCCACGGCATGTTCGGATGATGCCACTGCAGCCAGGCCAGCGACGCGCCGTCGGGGCTGACGATTGGGTCAGAGTAGAAGTCGGCGCCTGACACCAATACGGTTTCCGCACCACCGATGGCAACCACCGTGTTGACCGGTTCTCCCACCTTCGCCGAGGCTTCGGTGCGCGGGCCCGGCTGCGAGTGATCCTCGCGAACGCTGACCAGCCGATCGCGCGTCCGGTCCACGCGGAAGTCGGCGTAGAAGCAGCCCTCGGCGGTGATCGGCTCGGGCGCGCCGCCCGGCGACTGGCGATAGATGCGCTGGTCGGCGAAGTTGGCAAAGTAGATAATCCCGCGGTCAACGGTGTAGGCCGCGCCGCCGTACTCGTGCACCCGTGTTCGTACATTGAACGGGGCCGGCGTCACGTCCGTGATCTCGCCGGACGGTGTCCGCCTGACGATCACAGACCGCCCGCCCGCCGACGCCCGGCCCTCCACCCAATACACATCCTCGCCATCCAATTGAATGTGATCGAGTCGAAGCGCGCCAGCGGTGACCCGCGAGGCGGTGAGCGGCGACGGCCAGGTGCCGTATGAAGCGGTAGTTTTCATCTCAGGTCCGGAGTTCGCGCTCATTTTCGCACTTCCGGACTTACGCAAACCGTAAAAGGGGAGCAGGTCCCATTTATACTCGCAGGATGCGTTTGAGACTCAGCTCGCTTTCGTTCGTGGTCCTCCTGCTGCTGTCCCTGGCCACGCCGCAGGCCCAGTCGCCTGCCGCGCCCAAGGTCACCACCCCGGAACAGTTTTTCGGCCACCCGATCGGCGCCGATTACCAACTCCCGAACTACACCAAGTTCACGGACTACGTGCGCAAGCTCGACGCCGACTCGGATCGCATGACGGTGCAGTCGATCGGCAAGACCGCCGAAGGCCGCGACCAGTTGATGGCGATCATCACCGCTCCCGAGAACTTCAAGAAGCTCGATCGCTACAAGGAGATCTCGCGCCGGCTGTCGCAGGCCGAGGGCCTGACCGACGACCAGGCGCAGGCGCTGGCCAAGGAAGGCAAGGCCGTGATCTGGATCGACGGTGGCCTGCACGCCAACGAAGTGCTGGGCGCGCAGCAGCTGATCGAAACCATCTACCAGTTCGTCAGCAAGAACGATGACGAGACGCAGCGCATCCTGAAAGACGTCATCATCCTCGCGACGCACGCGAATCCCGATGGCATGGAGCTGGTCTCCGACTGGTACATGCGCAAGCCGAACGAGAAGGAACGCAGCACCGGCCAGTTGCCGCGCCTCTACCAGAAGTACGTCGGCCACGACAACAACCGCGACTTCTACATGATGAACCAGCCGGAAACCACCAACATGAACCGGATCCTCTATCGCGAGTGGTTCCCGCAGATCATGTACAACCACCACCAGACCGGTCCGACCGGCACGGTGATGTTCTCGCCGCCCTTCCGCGATCCCTTCAACTACGTCTTCGATCCGCTCGTGGTGAACACGCTCGACCAGGTCGGCGCCGCCATGCACACGCGCTTCGACGCCGAGGGCAAGCCGGGCGTGACGACACGTTCCGGCTCGAACTATTCGACGTGGTGGAACGGTGGCCTGCGGACGATGGCCTACTTCCATAACCAGGTGGGCCTGCTGACCGAGAGCATCGGCAACCCGACGCCGGAGACGATTGGCTTCGTGCCCGACCGCGTGATCGCGCGCGGCGATCTGCCGTTCCCGATCATGCCGCAGACCTGGCACTTCCGGCAGTCGATCGACTATTCGCTCACCGCCAACTACGCCGTGCTCGACTTCGCGCAGCGCTATCGCGAGAGCCTGCTGTACAACATCTACCTGGCCGGGCGGAACAGCATCAAGCGCGGCAGCATGGACAACTGGACGATCTACCCGCGCCGCATCGCCGAAGTGAAGGATGCGATCGCGAAAGACATGAAGGTGGATGGCGCCAGCGACTCGCGCATGGCCATGGGCGGCCGCATCGCGACCGTGCCCGAGAAGTACTTCTCGATCATCCGCAAGCCCGAGTATCGCGATCCGCGCGGCTACATCCTGTCGGCAAACGAAGGCGATTTCCTGACGGCGACCAAGTTCGTCAACATCATGATCAAGAGCGGCCTGACCGCGCATCGCGCGACGGCACCGTTCACGGTGGCGGGCAAGCAGTATCCGGCGGGCTCGTACGTGTTCAAGGGCGCGCAGGCGTTCCGTCCGCACCTGCTCGACATGTTCGAGCCGCAGGATCACCCGAACGACTTCCAGTATCCCGGTGGCCCGCCCATTCCGCCGTACGACAGCGCCGGCTGGACGCTCGCCTACCAGATGGGTTTGAAGTTCGATCGCATTCTCGACGCGTTCGATGGTCCGTTCGAGAAGCTCCCCGATGTGATCAAGCCCACGCCGGGCAAGGTGACTGACACCGCCGGCGCCTCAGTAGGAAATACTGTCGGCTACGTCGTCAATCACAAGAACAACGACGCGTTCATTGCCATCAACCGCTTGCTGAAAGCGAACGAAGAAGCGTTCTTCGTCGGCGATCGCAGCTACCAGAGCAGCGACGGCACCGGCGTGATCTTCATCACCGCCAAGCCCACCACGAAGGCCGTGCTCGATAGAGCGGCGCTCGACCTCGGCCTGAACTTCACCGCCGTCACGGCGCGTCCGGCGGGCACCATCTACAAGCTCACCAAGCCGCGCATTGGCCTGTGGGACATGTATGGCGGCTCCATGCCGTCGGGTCACCTCCGCTGGTTGCTCGAACAGTTCGAGTTCGACTTCGAGCGCGTGTTCCCGGCCACGCTTGATGCCGGCAACCTGAAGGCGAAGTTCGACGTCATCCTGTTTCCCGATGGTGGCATTCCCGAAACCGACGGCGGTGGCGGCGGCTTCGGTGGCCGCCAGCCCACGGCGCAGGAAATCCCCGAGGAGTATCGCGCTCAGCTGGGCCGCGTCTCGCTCGCCAGGACCGTACCGCAACTGAAGGCGTTCGCGGAGGCCGGCGGCGTGCTGGTCGCCTTCGGCGGCTCGGCGGTGCTCGGCCAGCATCTCGGCCTGCCGATCAGCGATCACCTCGTCGAAGTGGCGCAGGATGGCAGCGAACGTCCGCTGCCCGGCACGAAGTACTACATCCCGGGTTCGATCCTGAGCGTGGCTGTGGACAACACTAATCCCGTCGCCTTCGGCCTCGACAACAAGGTCGATGTGTTCTTCGACAACAATCCCGTGATCGAGCTGGCGCCGAACTCGTCGCTGCTCGGCGTGAAGCCGGTGGCGTGGTTCGACAGCAAACACTCGCTGCGCTCGGGTTGGGCGTGGGGCCAGCATTATCTCGAAGGCGGCACGGCCGCCGTCGAGGCGAAGTTGGGCAAGGGCAAGGTGTTCCTGTTCGGACCGGAGATCACCTTCCGTGCCCAGCCGCACGGCACCTTCAAGCTGCTGTTCAACAGCATCTACTACGGCACGTCGGTGGCGTCAGGCGCCGGCGGAACGACCACCCAGCAGTAGGGACGAATCTTTAGGTTCGTCCGCGCCAGGAGGCCGGGACTTTAGTCCCGGCTTTCTCCTGGACGGCATAAGATCCAGACATGCCCGCGCTCGAGACCGTTTTTTCCTTCGCGTCCTTCATCGCCCTGTTCGGCTGGATCCTCCTGGTGGTGGTCCCGGCTGATCCCCGCGCGAAACTGCTGACCGGCATCATCATCCCGCTGACGCTGGCGGTGATCTACCTGGCCTACATTTTTCTGTTCATCGCGGATGCACCCGGCGGCTTCGGGTCGCTGGCTGAAGTGAGGAAGCTGTTCGGCAAGGACGAGCTCCTGCTGGCCGGCTGGGTTCACTACCTCGCTTTCGACCTGTTCATCGGCGCCTGGGAAAGCCGCGACTCGCAGCGGTTGCAGATTCCGCGCCTGGTGATGATCCCCTGTTACCTCATGACCTTCATGCTGGGGCCCATCGGGCTGCTGTTCTACTTCGCCATCCGCACGGCCAAGACGAACAAACTGGACCTGGAGGCGGCGTGATCGCCGAGCTGCGCGCGCGCGACCCGCTCCTGTTCTGGACCGGCGCGCTCATGGCCCTCGCCCTGCTCGTCGTCACCCTGTTGTCGATCGGCGACCAGCGGCTCATCCTCGGCATCAACCCGTGGCTCAAGCCGATGAAGTTCCTGGTCTCGATCACCATGCTCCTGTGGACCACGGCGTGGTTCATGCCCGAAACCGAGCCGGATCTCGTCAAGCGCGCGCTGGTGCGCTGGACCGTCGCGGTGGCGATGCTGATCGAGATTGCGCTGATCATCATGCAGGCGGCCCGCGGCACCACCTCGCACTTCAACGCGAGCACGGCGTTCGACCTCGCGGTGTTCAACCTGATGGGCATCACCATCACGGTCAGTACCATCGCGATGATGTTGTTTCTGTGGATCCTGCGGCGCGACACGCCGACCAACCGCGCCGGCTACCTGTGGGGCGTGCGGCTTGGCGTGGCGCTGTTCGTGCTGGCCAGTTGGCAGGGCTTCACCATGGTCGCCAACAACGCGCACGCCGTCCCCGGCCCCGATGGCGGCCCCGGCCTGCCGTTCGTCAACTGGTCGATCGAGATGGGCGACCTGCGCAGCGCCCACTTCTTCGGCATGCATGCCATGCAGGCATTGCCGCTGCTCGGCTTCCTGCTCGACCGCACGATTGGCGGCAACCAGCCCAGCCCGCTCGTCCCCACCGCGCGAAACGTCGTCTTGGCCGCCGGCATCCTATGGTTCGTCGTCATGGGTGGACTGCTGACCATCGCGCTTCTGGGTCGTCCACTGATGGCGCTATAGTTGTCACGGGGCCTGGCACGGTTACATCCCAAAGCGTTGCAGATTCTTCTACCAACGCAGGGATTGCATCGTTTTCACGTGTAACCGTGCCAGGCCCCGTTACATTCCCCAAGAGGTTTTGACACATGATTTATTACGGTCCCAATGACATGGCCGAAAGCTGGCGCACCGTTCGCAAGAACACCATCCAGGTCGCCGAAGACATTCCCGAAGAGAAGTACTCGTTCCGCGCCGCGCCCGACACCATGAGCGTCGGCGAAATTCTCGCGCACCTCGCCGCCACGCCGCACTGGGCGAACCAGTGCCACTTCGTGGACCAGAAGGTTGCCGTGACGATGGACGACTTCGGCAGGTGGATGGGCGAGGTCGGCCAGAACTCGAAGAGCCTCACGTCGAAGGCGGCCATTGTCGCGGCGCTCAAGGCCGATGGCGATGCTTTCGCGGCCGGCCTCGAGTCGATGACCGATGCCAAGCTCGGCGAGAAGGTCACGCTCCCTAACGGCGAAAAGACGCGCTTCGAGATGCTGCTCGGCGTGAAGGAACACGAGATGCACCATCGCGCGCAGCTCTTCCTGGTGGAGCGCATGCTCGGTATCGTCCCGCACCTGACCCGGGCCCGCCAGGCGGCGATGGCCGCCCGCAACCAGTAAGCCGCGCATGACCTTGCTGTGTGCCGGGGAGGCGTTCGAGGATCTCGTCTTCTACGCTCTCGACCGTCTCCCCGACCCCGGCGAAGAGGTCAAGACCGATCACTTCACCGCCACCGTCGGCGGCGGCGCGGTCGTCACCGCCATCCATGCCGCGCGTCTCGGCATCAAGAGCGGTGTCATCAGCGCACTCGGCGATGCGGCGGTCGCTCGCCTCAAGCGCGATCGCGTCAGCGTCACCAATCTCCGCAAGCCCAATGAGCCGCACGCGATCACGGCGGCCATGGCCACGGACGAAGGTCGCGCGTTCGTCACGTTCAACGGTGTGAACGCGAAGCTGGAGGCCCGACTTGCGCAGGTGCTAGGCAAGTTGGTCTCGCCGAAGCCCGAGGGGCCGAGGCGGAGCCCTGAACACGTCCATCTCTGCTTCTATCCCCACGACTGCGCGCAGTGGACGCGCATCCTGATGCGCCTGCGCAAACGCGGCGTGACGACCTCGTGGGATTTGGGTTGGAGCGAGCCGCTGCACGGTGATCGCGGCCTGGCCGGTCTCATCGACGCGCTCGACTTCGTGTTGATCAGCGAGCTCGGCGCCCGGCTTGGTACCGGCACGGCGACACTCGAGGCCGCCATCCCGCAGTGGCGTCAGCGTCAAGCCATTACGATTATCAAGCAGGGCGAGAAGGGCGCCACGTGGATTGCCCCCGATCGCGAGATCCACTTCCCTGCTCCGCGCGGGAAGGCGTTGGATAGCGCCACCGCCAGCGACGCGTTCAATGCCGGCTTCCTCGTGGCGTGGCTGCGTGGCCAGTCACCCGCGCAGTGCCTGGCCGCCGGCAACAAAGCCGCTATTTCCTGATCGAATCAATACTCCACTTACCCGATCCGGCCGCCGCGAAATACAGGAACACGAAGCAGAACAGCGCCGCCAGTTCGCCACCGTTCATGATCGGCCACAGTCCGCGCGGCGCGTGCGCCTGGAAGTAGGCCACCGCCATCTGGCCGCTGGCCAGGAAGGCCACTGGACTGGTGAACAGGCCCAGCCCGATCATCGCCCCGCCAATCACCTCGATAATGCCGGCCAGGCCCATTTGCGACATCAGATCCACCGGCGCTGGACGCCCGAACCCGCCAAACAGCTTCGGCAGGCCATGCAGGAAGAACAGCAGGCCGGCGGCCATGCGTAAGAGGGCGTAGATGTAAGGCCGGTACGGGCCGAGGAGCTTATCCATGCAGGGCATACGCCGCCCGCTGCTCACTCGCTTACACGGATCTCGCGCGCAACCGGGATCCGGGATCCGGGATCCGGGATCCTTACTGCTCTCGTAGGGCGATCATTGGGTCGACCCTTGTCGTCCGCAACGCCGGCAGCACGCTGGCGGCCACGCCGGCGACCATCAGCACCGTCGCCGCAAGCGCGAACGACGGCACATCGAACGGGCCGACGCCGTAGAGGATGCCCTGCATCGACCTCGCCAGCAGGGTCGCGGCAATCAGGCCGACCACGCCGCCCATGGCGACCAGCGCCACGCTGCTCTTCACCACCAGCGCCACCGTGTTGCCGCCCGATGCGCCGAGCGCCATGCGCAGGCCAATCTCCTTCGTGCGCTGCGACACTGAATACGACAACACGCCGTAGATGCCCAGTGCGGCGAGCAGCAGTGCCGCCAGCGCGAACAGCGCCAGCAGCGTGGTGCTGAGGCGCGGCAGGAACACCGCGCGCGCCAGAATCTGATCCATCGTGCTCAACTCGTAGATCGGCTGGCCTGGATCGACATCCCAAATCACGCGCTGGATGGTGCTGGCCACCGTCATCGGGTCCTGATTGGTGCGCGCCACCACCGCCATGCCGGCGGTCGGGCTCTGCTTCATCGGCAGGTAGACCTGCTTGCGCGGTTCCCGGTCCAGGCCCTGGTTGTGCACGTCGCCGACCACGCCGACGACCTCGCTCTTGCCGTGCGGGTTCTGAATGACCAGGCCGAGCGGGCTACGGTCCGGAAAGTAGCGGCGCGCCATGGTCTCGTTGATCACGCTGGTGCGCGGTCCCACCTCGGCATCGCGTTCGTCGAGGAAGCGGCCCTCGAGCAGGCGGATTTTCATGGTGTCGAAGTAGCCGGGTGCGACGATCCGCACGTCCGCCATCGGATCCTCGGTGGCAGGCGGCTGCTGACCTTCGACGCTGAACGGCAGCGAGCCCGCGGCGCCGACGTCATGCAGCGGCATGGCCGAGACGGCAGATGCGTTGACGACGCCAGGCGCGCGGCGCATCCGCTCGATCACATCCTCGTAAAACCTCACCTGCGTGGTCCGCTGGTACTTGGTCGCCGGCAGCAGCACGCGCGCGGCGATCAGGTTGGTGGAGTCGAAGCCAGGATTCACGTCCAGCAGCTTCGAGAAGCTGCGGGTCATCAGGCCGGCGCCGACCAGCAGCACCAGCGCGAGCGCCACTTCCACAACGACCAGTCCACTGAGCAAGCGGCGTGCGTACGGGCTGCCCGTCGTGCCCGACCCCTCCTGCATGTTGTCGCGCAGGTCTTGCCGTGAGGCATGCAGTGCCGGCAGCAATCCGAATGCGAGTGCCACACCGATCGAAATGACCGTCGTGAACAGCAGGACGCCGCCATCGAGGCTCAGGCCATCCATGCGAGGCAACTGGCTCTCTGGCAAATTCGACAGCAACCGCAGTCCGCCATAGGCCGCGAGCAAGCCGGTCACGCCACCGGCAAACGACAGCAGCAGGCTCTCGGCCACGATCGGCTTGGCGATCTCCCAGCGGCTGGCGCCCAGCGCGCCTCGGACGGCCATCTCACGACGACGGCTCGACAGTCGCGCCAGCAGCAGGTTGGCCATGTTGGCGCAGACGATCAGCAGCAGGAATCCGACCGCGCCCATCAGCACCATCAAGGCCGGGCGCGAGGCGCCGACCAGTTGCTCGTGCGCCGCCACGACGCGTGCACCCCAGCCGGCGTTGCTGTCCTTGAACTCGTTCGCGATGCGGCTCGCCAGCACGCTGATCTCCTGCTGTGCTTGTTGCGGCGAGCTGCCCTGGGCGATGCGGCCGACCACCGTCAGCGAGCGGGCGCGGCGCGAGCGGCCGTGCATGTCCTTGGGATCGAACGCCAGCGGCGTCCACGCTTCCACCTTGGTGCTGGTCGGGAACTCGAACGCCGGCGACATCACGCCGACGACGGTGAAGGGCACGGCGTCGAGCTGAATGGTCTTGCCAATGATGCTGCGGTCGGCGGCGAGCACGCGCGTCCAGAAGCCGTGACTCACGACGACGACGCGATCGGCGCCGGGGACGGCTTCGTCAGCGGTGAAGGTGCGGCCGAGCACGGCGTTGCTCTTGAGGACGTTGAACAGCCCCGGCGTCGCGCGCAGGCCGGGGACGTTCTGCGGATCGCCCGTCCCCTTGTAAGAAAAGTCCACGTGCCGGTACGCCGCGAGCGATTCCAGGCTCTTGGCCTCGCGCTGCCAGTCTTCGAACGTCGGGATCGACACCGGGCCCTGGTTGCCGTCGGGGTTCACTTCCCACAGTACCGCAATCTTCTCGGGATCCTCGTACGGCAGCGGGTTGAGGACCACCGTCTTGATCACGCTGAAAATGGCGGTATTGGCGCCTATGCCGAGGGCCAGCGTCAGTACCGACACCAGCACGAAGGTGGGCTGGCGGCGAAGCGTGCGGAAGGCGTAGGTAAAGGCGGCGGTCCAGTCAGACATGCGGGCATTGTAGCTTGGGGGCCTGGGGACACAACTTCTCTCGGCCAATTTCCGTAGAATCCACTAGTGAGCGAACCCGACGAAGTCGCCGACGGCCTGGACCACCAGCTCGACCCGCGCGTGATCCCCATGCAGCGCATCGCCGGCGGCATCTTCATGGCGGTGGTGATGCTGGTCGCGCTGGCCGGCATGATCATCGTGCTGCTGGTTGGCGACGACCTGGCTCGCTGGCAGCGGCTGCTGATGCCGGTGGGCTGGCTCGTGCTGGCGGCGTTCGCGGCGTTGTTCGCGTCTCGCTGGCCCGCGATTCACTACCGGCACACCGCGTATCGCGTCGATGGCCGCGGCATCGAGATCCGTCAAGGCGTGCTCTGGCGCGTCGTCATCCACGTGCCGCGCTCGCGGGTGCAGCACATCGACGTGTCGCAGGGCCCGCTCGAACGGCGCTACGGTCTGGGGACACTCGTGCTTTACACCGCCGGCACCGATCACGCGAAGGTGGCGCTCGCCGGCGTGGAGCACGGCCGCGCGCTCCGCATCCGCGAACACCTGCTGCCGTCGGGAGCGGGCGATGCCGTCTGAACAGCGGCTGCACCCGGCGACGCTGCTGTTCGACCTGGCCGGACACATCAAGCGGTTTGCCGTGCCAGCGATTCTGGTGATCGTCGGCGCCACGCGGTCGTCAGGCGGGCCTGGCGGCTCGTTCGGCGGCATCCCGGCCGGCTGGGAAGTGTGGCTGCTGGTGCTGTTCGTGCCCGCCATGCTCGTCAGCGTGGCCCGCTACCTGTCGTTTCGCCTTCACTACGACGACCACGAGCTGGTGATCCGCAGCGGCCTGGTGTTCCGCAACGTGCGCCACATTCCGTTCGCGCGCATCCAGAACGTCGACGCGGTGGAGAACGTCTTTCATCGTTTCTTCGGCGTGGCCGAGGTGCGGGTGGAAACCGGCGGCGGCAAGGAAGAGGAAGCGCGGTTGCGCGTGTTGCCGCGCACGGCGTTCGACGAGATGCGCCGGCACGTGCTGCGCGAACGGGCGGCGGGACCGCAGGTGGGGCCGGACGACGCCACGGGCCCAGCACCCGAGGCGGCCGGCCAGACGCTGGTGCACTTGCCGCTGCGCGAGCTGCTGCTGTGCGGATTTCTCGAGAACAAGGGGATGGTGCTGGTCGGCGCCGCCGCCGGCGTCATCTGGGAGAGCGGCCTGGGCAACCGCCTTATGGGCCAGGTGTTCGGCGGCAGCGACGCGCTGAGCCGCAGCTTCTTCCGCGAAGTGATGCGCGGCATCTTCGATGGCGGCCCGCTGCCGCTCGCGCGCATGGGCCTCGGCCTCGCCGCCGTCATCGCCTTCTTGTTGATCGTCCGGATCCTTTCCATGGCGTGGGCATTGCTGCGTCTCTACGACTTCAGGCTGACGCGCCTCGACGAAGACCTGCGGACCGAGTACGGGCTGCTCACCAGGGTCACGGCCACGGTTCCGATCCGTCGGGTGCAAACCATCACCGTTCGCGCCGGTCCACTCCACCGGTGGTTGAAGAGGGCGACCGTGCATGTGGAAACTGCTGGCGGCGCCGGCGCCAAATCGGCGGCGCCCATGCGCGAGTGGCTGGCGCCGCTGATTCGCCAGGAGGATCTGCCGGCGCTGCTGCAGGGCGTGCTGCCAGGCTTCGACGTGGCGGCCATGGCGTGGCAGCCGTTGCATCCGCGCGCGTTCGCGCGGGCCGTGAAACCGAAGCTGATTCTCGATGCGATCGTCACGCTGGTCGCCGCCGCCACGATCGGTTGGGGCGCCATCGGCGTCGCGATCCTGCTGCTGCCCTGGTCGATCGTCAGCGCCCGCCAATACGTCAAGCACCTGGCGTGGGCCGAGAGCGACGAGATGGTGGTGATGCGCAGCGGCTGGATCTGGCAGCGGATGACGGTCGCGCGCGTCAACAAGATCCAGGCGGTGGCGCTGCATCAGTCGCCGTTCGATCGCCGCGCCGCGATGGCCCGCGTGCGCATCGACACGGCCGGCGCCGGCGAGTTTGCCCATCGCGTCGATGTGCCCTACCTCGACAGTCGGGTCGCCCGCGGCCTGTTCGAACGGCTGTCGGCGCAGGCCGCGAACACTGCGTTCAGGTGGTAGGCTCAGGGCACGGCATGACGCGCCTCCGGTTTGGCATTATCGTCGCGGCAATCCTGATCGGCCTCACGGCCGGCATTGGCGCCTACACCTTCGTCTACGCGAAGGGCTATTCCTACCTCACCAACGATCCCGCAGCGTGCGCCAACTGCCACATCATGCGCGATCATTTCGCGGCGTGGCAGCGCTCGAGTCATCGCGCGGTCGCCGTCTGCAACGATTGCCACACGCCGCCGGGGCTGGTGCCGAAGTACCTGACCAAGGCGCAGAACGGCTTCTGGCATTCGTTTTACTTCACCGTCGGCGGCTATCCTGATCCGCTGCGCATCACGCCGCGCAACCACAACATCACCGAGCTGGCGTGCCGGAAGTGCCATGCCGAGATGACCTCGTCGATTGACCGCGCGCACTCCAACACCGCCAGGGGCGGCGTCTCGTGCACGACGTGCCACAACGAAGTAGGACACATCGAATGAAGAATCGAATCTCCACGCCCATCGCCATTGCCCTGCTGTCGGCGGCCGCGGCCATCCTGGTGGCGGCGCTGCTCGTCAGCATCGTCACGCGCCAGCAGGAGGCGCAGACGCCGTTCTTCACCGTCGTGCAGTTGACCGACGAGACGGTGGACCCGGCGATCTGGGGCAAGAACTTCCCGCTGCAGTACGACGGCTACCTCCGCACCGTCGACCAGGTGCGGACGCGCTACGGTGGCAGCGAGGCCGTGCCACGAACGCCGTCGCAGGCCGATCCACGCAGCATCGTGTCGCAGTCGCGCCTGGAAGAGGATCCGCGGTTGAAGACGCTGTGGGCCGGGTACGCGTTCTCGAAGGACTTCCGTGAAGAACGCGGCCACGCGTTCATGCTCGAGGACCAGACCTTTACCGAGCGCCAGGAGGTCGTGCAGCAGCCGGGCACGTGCATGCACTGCCACGCCTCGGTCTATGTGCCGTACCAGCAACTTGGCGGCGGTGATCTGATCAAGGGCTTCGAGATCATGAACAAGATGACCTACCAGGAGGCGCGCACCAAGGTGACGCATCCGGTGGCGTGCATCGACTGTCACGATCCCGCCACCATGCAATTGCGCGTCACCCGTCCCGGCTTCCTGGAGGGCATCGTCAAGGTGAAGGCCGCGCAGGGCATCAAGGACTACCAGGTCAATCGCGATGCGACGCGGCAGGAGATGCGCTCGTACGTCTGCGGACAGTGTCACGTCGAGTACTACTTCAAGGGTCCAGAGAAGCGGCTGACCTATCCCTGGGACAAGGGGCTGAAGGCCGACGAGATCCTGGCCTATTACGAAGAGAACGGCTTCAAGGACTGGACCCACGCCGAGTCAGGCGCGCCGATGCTGAAGGCGCAGCATCCCGAGTTCGAGATGTGGAGCCAGGGCATTCACGCGCGGTCGGGTGTCGCCTGTGCCGATTGCCACATGCCATATCAGCGGGTCGGCGCCATGAAGATCAGCGACCATCACGTTCGCAGTCCGCTGCTGAACATCAACCGCGCCTGCCAGACCTGCCATCGCTGGTCGGAAGAGGAATTGCGTCAGCGCGTGGAGACCATCCAGGACCGCACGTTCAGCGTCCGCAACGTCGCCATGGACGCGCTGATCGCGCTGATCGCCGACATCAAGGCCGCCAAGGCCGCCGGCGCGAGCGACGCGGATCTCGAACCGTCACGCCATCACCAGCGGCGCGGGCAGTTCCTGCTGGACTTCATCGAGGCCGAGAACTCCATGGGCTTTCATGCCGACCAGGAAGCCGTGCGCGTGCTGGCGCTGTCGCTCGACGAGACGCGCCGCGGCCAGGCGTCGCTGCCAGGCAGCAAGGCGACCGCCGGGGCGACGACGGCGATGCGGACCGGAAAGTGAGCGGGCCGGCCGCAGGAAGCGGCGCGCACCAGCCGGGCGGCAGCCTCGACCGAGCTCAGTCCAGGCCTGTCAGTGGCCGGCCGCATCCTTGACCAGCGTCTTCTCCACCTCCACGATCGCCAACATCGTCTTCAACTGCGAATCGGGGTTGAGCGACAGGCTGTCGATGCCCTCGGCAACCAGGAAGCGGGCGAAGTCGGGATAATCGCTCGGCGCCTGTCCGCAGATGCCGATCTTGCGCCCGGCGACGTGCGCGGCGGCGATCACCTGCGCGATGGTTCGAGTGACCGCGTCGTTGCGCTCATCGAACAGGTGGGCCACCAACTCCGAATCGCGATCGACGCCCAGCACCAGCTGCGTGAGATCGTTGCTGCCAATCGAGAAGCCGTCGAAGACCTGGGCGAACTCTTCAGCCAGGATCACGTTGCTCGGGATCTCGCACATCACGTAGACCTCGAGGCCGCGCTCGCCCCGCACCAGGCCGTTGGCGGCCATCTCGGCGATCACGCGGCGGCCCTCCTCCACCGTGCGGCAGAACGGCACCATCAGCTTGACGTTCGCCAGCCCCATGGTCTCGCGGACCTTGTGCATGGCGCGGCACTCCAGGGCGAACCCCTCGCGATAGCGCTCGTCGTAGTAGCGGGATGCGCCTCGGAAGCCGAGCATGGGGTTCTCTTCCTTCGGCTCGAACGCGGCGCCGCCCAGCAGCCCGGCGTACTCGTTGGTCTTGAAGTCCGACAGCCGGACAATCACGTCCTTGGGCCAGAATGCCGCGGCAATCATCGCCACGCCTTCGGCCAGCCGATCGACGAAGTACTGGCCCTTGTCCGCATAGCCGCGCGTGAGCCGATCGATCTCGCGGCGTTCCTTGAGGTCGCTGATCTTCTCGGGATGCAGCAGCGCCATGGGATGCGTGCGCACATGCGTGCTGATGATGAACTCGAGCCGCGCCAATCCCACGCCGTCGTTGGGCAGGAACGACAGGCTGAACGCCTCGGCCGGATTCGCGACGTTCATCATCATTTGCGTGCGAGGACGAACGACGCTGCCCAGGTTGACCTTCTCGACTCGCATCGGCAACAAGCCTCGATAGACGAAGCCTTCTTCGCCTTCCGCGCACGACACCGTGACCGGGTCTCCGGTCGTGATCGCCGTCGTCCCGGTGCCGGTGCCGACGATGGCGGGAATGCCGAGCTCGCGGCTGACGATGGCGGCGTGGCAAGTACGGCCGCCGCGATCGGTGACCACGGCGGCCGCGCGCTTCATCACCGGCTCCCAGTCGGGATCGGTCATGTCGGTCACGAGCACTTCGCCAGGCTGCAATTGTTCGAGGTCCGCCGCCGAGCGAATCAGGCGAGCGGGTCCCTGCCCAATCTTCTCGCCGACGCTGCGGCCGCAGGCCAGTACTTCGCCTCGCGTCTCGAGATGAAAGCGCTCCAGTGTCAGTGAGCCACGCTGGGTGTGCACCGTCTCCGGCCGCGCCTGCACCAGGAACAGCTCGCCGCTGCGGCCATCCTTGGCCCATTCGATATCCATGGGCGTCGGCATGCCACGCAGCTTCGTGTAGTGCGCCTCGACCAGTACCGCCCATCGCGCCAGCGTCAGGAGATCGTCCTCCTCGAGGACGAACCGGTCGCGATCATCTGGAGTTACCGGGACGCTCCGGGTTTGGCGCGAGCCACCCTCTTCGTAGACCAGCTTGAATTCCTTGGTGCCGAGCTTCTTTTGCAAGATCGGGCGGCAGCCCGTGGCCAGGGTCGGCTTGAACACGTAAAACTCGTCGGGGCTCACCGTGCCTTGCACCACGCTTTCACCAAGTCCGTAGGCGCCACTGATCAGCACGGCGTTGGTGAAACCCGATTCGGTGTCGATCGAGAACATCACGCCTGCGCACGCGAGGTCGGAGCGCACCATCTTCTGGACCCCGGCCGACAACGCGACCTGCAGGTGATTGAAGCCGTGGTGCGTGCGGTAGACGATGGCGCGATCGGTGAACAGCGAGGCGAAGCAGCGCTTGACCGCGTCCACGAGCATGGCGGCACCATGGATGTTGAGATAGGTTTCCTGCTGGCCGGCGAAGCTCGCCTCGGGCAGGTCCTCGGCAGTGGCGCTGCTGCGGACCGCGACATCGCAGTTGGCGCCGTAGTCCAGCTCCAGTTTCCGGTAGGCCTCCAGAATCTGCTGGACGAGGGAATCGGGCAGCGTGGTGGCGAGCACGGCCGCGCGGGCGCGGGCACCCGCCGCCCGCAGCCGGTCGATGTCGGTGACGTCGAGGTCCGTGAGGGCGGCGGCGAGTTCCTGGTCGAGGCCGGCGGTGTGCAGGAACGCGCGATAGGCGGTCGCGGTGGTCGCGAAGCCGTCCGGCGTGCGTATCCCAAGGGGCGTCAAGGCCCGCCGCATCTCCCCCAACGACGCGTTCTTGCCACCCACGATCGACACGTCGTCCATGCCGACGGTGTCGAACCAGCGAATCCACGTAACCATGTCCACACACGCAGCACGTTGCGTACCACGGGCGTCGCCGTGGAAATGGCCTCCTGTCCTCGAATCCCCGGGGAATATCCCGCGGGTCTGGTGCAAATTCGGCGGCAGAAAGGCAAGGCGTGGGGTATTTCCCGGCTCCACGCGACGGTGCGGAACTTGCAGCGATCGCGTCATGCATCGCCGCGACTTGCTCCGACTGCTCAGCCTCTCGGCCATGGCCGGCGCCACGGGCCGTGCCTATGCGACCAGCGCGTTCCCGCCCGATCGCCAAACCGCCTCGACCGGGTTCGTTCCCGACGTCGAGTTGTCGCTGACCGCCGCGCCCGGCGAAGCCCAGATTCTCACCGGCGCACCGACCCGGGTCTGGCGGTTCACCGGTCAACTGATCAAGGGTCCGGCGACGACGCTGCAGGTGTTGCCGGGGTCGTATCTTGGACCGGTCATCCGCCTGCGACGCGGTCAGAAGGTGCGCGTGCGCTTCAATAACCGCCTCGCCGAACCATCGATCGTCCACTGGCACGGCCTTGATGTGCCGGAAGCCGCTGATGGGCATCCGCGACTCGCGGTCGCCGCCGGTCGCGACTACATCTACGAGTTCGAGGTCACCAATCGCGCCGGCACGTATTGGTATCACCCGCATCCGCACATGCGCACAAGCGCGCAGGTGTATCAGGGGCTGGCCGGCCTGCTGATTGTTGGCGATGCGGAAGAGGACCATCTCGGGCTGCCATCTGGCGAGGCCGAGCATCTGTGCGTGCTGCAGGATCGCCAGGTCGACGCGGGCAACCAGTTGGTGTTCCGCGGCGACAACATGATGGAGATGATGAACGGCTTCCTCGGCAATCGCGTGATGGTGAGCGGGCGTCCGCAGCCGACCATTGACGTGGATGCGGGATGGCAGCGCATCCGCCTGCTGAACGGATCGAATGCGCGCATCTACAAGCTGGCGTGGAGCCGCGACGTGAAGATGACGTTGATTGGCGGCGACGGCGGATTGCTCCAGCAGCCTGTGCGGCAGCCGGTGCTCACGCTCGCGCCAGGGCAGCGGGCGGATCTGCTGATCGATCTCTCCAGCATCGCGGCCGGCAGCGACATCCATTTCGACAGCCAGGCCTACCCCGAAGCCGACGCCGGCATCGTCGGCATGATGGGCATGGGCATGGGCATGGGGCGCGGCATGGGCATGCGCGGGATGGCCTCCACGACGACTGCGGCCAACGGCGCCTCACTGCGGGTGATGACGCTGCGCACGCGCAACCGGACGGGCGTGTCGTACCACGTGCCTGATCGTCTGTCGGCTTTCGATGCGACCTGGGCCGCCGTCACCGGCGCGCGGATTCGACAGGTCCCGATCGTGTTTCAGCGCATGGCATGGCTGCTTGGCGGCCGCACGTTCGAGATGGGCCAGGTCGCGCCGGAGGAAACAGTCGCGGCCGGCTCGACGCAGATGTGGGAGTTCATGAACCTGGCCAACGGCATGGGCATGCAGGCGGCACATCCCATTCACATGCATGGCCGGCAGTTCCGCGTGGTGCAGCGCAGCGGCGGCACCACCAACGCACTGCGTGCCGGACTCGCGGACCAAGGCTGGCGGGATGTGGTGCTGGTCTTGCCGGGCGAGACGGTGCGCGTGCAGGCCACGTTCTCGCGTCACCCCGGGCTGTATTTGTATCACTGCCACATCCTGGAGCACGAGGACATGGGGATGATGCGCAACTTCAGGGTGAGCTGAGAGTGTGCCGGTTCAGCTCCTGAGCAGATAGGTCAACGCCACCGCGGCCACATAGACCGCGGCAATTCCTCCGGTGTCCCACGCCACGACGAACCGTTTGGTGAGCACACGATAGGTCAGGCCAGTCAGGAACAGGCCGTACATCGCGACGACCGCCACCACGGCGACGACGTGACTGGGGGCGGCCACGGCCAGCAGCGACCCCTGCCGGTAGAACACATCGTCCAGGCCGAGAATGAGCAGGTTGAACAGGTTGCTGCCGAGGACGTTGCCGATGCCGAGATCGATGGCGCCGATGCGCACCGCGGCAAGCGAGACGACAATCTCCGGGAGCGACGTGGTGATGGCAATGAAGAGACTGCCGACAAACGCCTCGCCCAACCCGGTTTGGCGGGCAATCTCCGCGCCGAGTTGCGGCAGGATCAGCGCCGCGCCGACGACCAGCAGCGCGGCCATCAGGTAGTGCAGGACCGCTGTTCGCAGCGACGTGCCGGCGTAGTGGAGTTCCTCGGCGACCTCGCGGGTTTCGCGCGCCCGGGTCTGCTTCTGGTGCGTGAAGATGACGCGCATGGCGACGAAGTAGAGGACGATCAGGATCGGTGTCGACAGGCCGATCCAGCCAAGCGGCGGCAGGCGCGCGCCCGCCAGCAGGCCCAGGCCGGCGACGGCGATCAGCAACAGGCCGAACCCGATCGAGAGCGCGTGCCCCTGGTGCGCGCGCGTGCTGATCGGCTCAGGCTGAATCGCGTCCATGAAGGACAGGATCAGCAGGTTGAACATGCAACTGCCCAGCACATCGCCGATGGCGATGTCCGGGAGGGCGGCCAGCGCCGTGGCGCCGAACCCGGTGAACAGTTCCGGCAGGCTGGTCGTGGCGGCGAGCAACACCAGTCCCGCCCAACTGCGTCCGAGGCCGATCTTCTCGCCGAGCACGTCGCCATAGCGCGCCAGGCGCACGCCGGCGAACACGATCACCAGCGACGCGGCCAGGAACTGGATCCAGATCATCGCGCCCCACCGTCGCGCCGGGACGCGCGCCAGACAAACCGCGAACAGGCCTCGGCCAGCGCCCAGGCCAGAAGCGCGCCGCCGAGCACCACGCCCCAGAGTTCGACGGAAATCGCGGCATGGCCCAGCAGCCGCGAGGCTGCGGGCACGGTGGCCGCCGCGACCTGCAGGCCGATGCCGGCCGCGACCGCCGCGTGCAGGTACGGGTTAGGGAGCGGGTGCATCCAGGTGTGCCGGGACGGATAGGTCAGCAGCAACTGCCCCACCGCCATGAAGTGAAAGGCGACGGCGCGGGTTTCGTCGAGCGAGTAGCCGAGCCACGGCATGGCGCCAAGAATACACAAGCCGAGCATCGCTTTCATGGCGCCGACCGCTGCCACGAAGTGCAGGGACGGGCGGTCGAGCAGGGGCGATGCCGGCGGCCGCGGCGGCTGCTGCATCACGCCCGGCGTGCGGTCGAGCGCCAGCGCCAGCGCGGGCAGGCCGTCGGTCATCAGGTTGATCCACAGGATCTGCGCCGCGGTCAGCGGCAACATCAGGCTGCCGTCGGGGTCGCGCAGGCCGATCCAGAACGCCAGCATGGCGCCGCTCGCCACCAGCAGCACCTCGGACAGGTTGGTCGAGAACAGGAAGCGCAGGAACTTCTGCACGTTCTCGTAGATGCCGCGCCCTTCCTCGATGGCGCGGACGATGGTGGCGAAGTTGTCGTCGAGCAGCACGATGTCGGCGACCTCGCGGCTGACGTCGGAGCCGCGCTGCCCCATGGCGACGCCGACATCGGCGCGCTTCAGCGCCGGCGCATCGTTGACGCCGTCGCCGGTCATCGCCACGACCTGTCCCTGCGCCTGCAGGGCCTCGACGATCTGCAGCTTCTGCTCCGGCTTCACCCGCGCGAAGACGTTGACCTCGGCCAGCGCCTCGGTGAGCGCCGCGCCGTGGTAGCCCTCGAGGTCGGCGCCGGTGAGCACGCGCACGCCGGGGATGCCGATCAGCTGCGCCACCGCCAGCGCCGTCGCCGGGTGGTCGCCGGTGATCATCACGACGCGAATGCCGGCGGCCAGCGCCGTGGCGACCGCGGCGGGCACCTCGGGACGCGGCGGATCCCAGAACAGCGCCAGGCCGAGGAACGACAGTCCCTGTTCCGCCTGGCCTTCGGCCCAGGCCAGCGCCAACACGCGGAAGCCCTCGCGCGCGTAGGCGTCGGCCTTCTCCTGCCACGACTCGAGCTCGGCATCGAGCAGGTCGCAGCGGCCAAACAGCACTTCAGGCGCGCCCTTGAGGTAGCTGACCAGCCGGCCCTCGTCGCGGACGGTGACGCGCGAGAACTTCCACGCGCTGTCGAATGGCCGTTCGTCCTGCGCGGGATGGTCGGCACGCATCCTGGCGATGTCGACGCCGTGGGTCTGCGCATGGCGCAGCAGGCCCAGTTCGAGCGCATCGCCCGCGCCGGTGGCCAGGTCGGCATCGTTAGCCAGCACGATGGCGGCCAGCGCCCGCGGCGCGTCGACGGCGTCGAGTGAGCGCACGTCCATGCGGCTCTCGGTCAGCGTGCCGGTCTTGTCGGTGGCGATCACGGTCACCGAGCCGAGAGCCTCGACGGCCGACAACCGCCGGACGACGGCGCGGTGGCGGGCCATGCGTTCAACACCGAGCGCAAGCGCGACGGTGAGCACGGCCGGCAGCCCTTCGGGCACCGCCGCCACGGCCAGTGCGACCGCGAAGATGATCATCTCCGGTGCGCGGTCGATGCCTTCGCCAATCACGCCGAGCAGGCCGAGGGCGCCGACCAGCGCCAGCACCGCCCTGGCAATCTGCTGGCCCAGCTGATCGACGCGGCGTTCGAGGGGCGTCCTGGCGGCCTCGATGTCGCCGAGCATGGTCGCCAGCCGGCCCATGGCGCTGGCGGGGCCGGTGAGCGTCACGTCGAGGTAGGTGCGGCCATGGATCAGCAGGGTGCCGCTGAACGCCTCGTCGCCATCCGCCTTCTCGACCGGCATCGATTCACCGGTGAGGGTCGATTCATCGAGCAACGCGCCGTGCGCGTCGGCGAGCGTGCCATCGGCCGGCACGCGATCGCCTGATTCGAGCCGCACCCGATCGCCGGGCACCAGCTGAGTGGTTGGCACGCGGGTCAGTTGACCGTCGCGCAGCACCCAGGCCTGCGCGCCGGCCAGCGCCTTGAGCTTGGCGAGGGCCGATTCGGATCGCCGTTCCTGGAAGAGGCCGAGCCCGGCGTTGAACAGGAGGATCACGCCAATGGCGATGGCCTCGATGGGCCAGGCATGGGCGCCTTCGTAGATCCACAGCGCGAGGTCGAACGCGAGCGCGAACAGCAGGATGTAGATCAGCGGGCTGGCGAACTGTCTCGCAAACCGCCGCCACAGCGGCACCGGCGACCGCTCGGGGAGCGCGTTGGGACCCACCTGCACCAGTACGGCACGGGCCTCGGCGTTCGACAGTCCGCTCATGTCGTTTCGGCCTATGCCCGCACGCTGAGCACCGGGCAGGCCGCGGCGCGCACCACCGCCTGGCTGGTCGAGCCCGACAGCATCAGCTCGACGCCGCCGGCGCCTTGCGCCCCAATCACGATCAGGTCGGCGCCACCGTTCGCGGATCGCGCCAGCAACTCGCGGGAGGCGCGGCCAACGATCACCACTTCATCTACCTCGCACCAGGTCTGCGGCTCGTCCTTCAGCCGCGCATGCAGCCGTTCGCGGGCTTCGTCGATTTGGGTCTGGTGATACCGCGCCAGTTCGCGATCGAGAAAGGGACTGGGCGTCACGTCGTGGAGGTACTCGACGGCGTGCACGACGGTGACACGTCCGCCCGACTGGCGTCCGAGTTCCAGGGCCCACTGGAGCGCGGCCATCGCGGCGGGCGAAAAGTCGACGCCGCAGATGATGCGGTTGAAGACCACCGGGGGCACGCGGGCGGCCTCGGGCGTGGCGGGCACTGTCAGCACGGGGCAGGCGGCCGTGCGCAGCACGCGCTCGGTCACCGATCCCAGGAACAGGCGGCTGAACCCGCTGCGTCCGTGGGTCCCCATGACGAGCAGATCGGCCGGCAGCGCGGTGGCGTGCCGGACGATGGTGGCGGCGACGGCGCCGGCGGCGACCAGCAGCGCCGTGCGATCGCCCTCGACCGCCGGCCCGACGGCATCGCGCATGCGGGCGAGCACGCCGGCGTGCGATGCGGCGTGCAGGATGCGGGTGGCTTCATCCAGCCCGACCGTGGCGTCGACTGCGTCGAGGACTGGCGTGACGTACAGCACGGTGAGGGCGGCGCCGTACCACGCCGCGAACGCCTTGGCATAGGTGGTGGCCCGCGCGGAGGTGTCGGAAAAGTCGATCGGACAGAGAACGTGGTTGAACTGCCTCATGGCGTGGCCGCTCCTATGTTGGATGACCGATCAAGGTAGCACGTAGCGTGCCAGCACTATTCTTGTGTCAAATTCAGGCGTCTTGGGTCTGCTCGGCGGAATACTCCGCTCCCGAGTCGCGCTTTTTTCGCTCCGCAGGAATGATTGGGGATGATTGGGGTCAGGTCACGGAAATCACAGTCTGGGATGATTGGGGACAGACCTCGACTCGTGGCACGGCTCATGCACAATCTATTCTCGTGATGAAACACGTACTGGCCATGGTCGGGCTAGGGTTGATGCTCACGGGCTGCGCCAGTGGGCGTTTCGGCCCGAACCCAGACATCGCGGCGCCGAAAGGCCCTCATACCCTGAAAACCCTGAGTGTCGCCGAGCGCCAACAAGTGCTGGAGCGTGCCCAAGTGTGGCAGGCGATCGACACGTCCACGCTGAACCTGAGGCAGGGGCCGGCCCTGCCCGCGTTGCAGCGCATCAGCGCCGAGACCACGTGCGCCTACGTGCATCCCGATCAACCGCTCTCCGGCAGCACCCCGAAGTTCGAGTGCGCCATCGCCCCGTCGCCAGGGCGGGGGGATAGCCGCAAGGACGATGTAGTGAAGGTGAAGTATGGACAGAACAACGGCGAGGTCTACGCAGAGGTCGCGGCCAGCCGGCTGCTGTGGGCGCTTGGCTTCAAGGCCGACGCGATGTTCCCGACGCGCGTGACCTGCCGCAACTGCCCTGCCGATCCGTTCGCCGTGAGCACCACCGACTGGCGGCAGAAGCCGCCGGCCGATGTCGCGACGCGTGTGTTCGAGCCCGCCAACATCGAGCGCGGCGTGCGTGGCAAGAAGGTCGAGACGCCTGGCTACGAAGGATGGGCGTGGCCCGAGCTCGACACCATTCGCAAAGGGCGCGCGCACCTCGATGCGTTGAAGCTGCTGGCCGTGTTCATCCAGCATTCCGACTCGAAGCCGGACCAGCAGGAGATTGTCTGCGAGGCAGGGCGCAGCCGCAAGGACGCCAAGGGCAACGAGACCTGCCGCGCGGTGTGGCTGGTGATCAAGGACCTCGGCGCGACGTTCGGCAAGGCCACCCGCCTGAACAACAGCAAGATGAACCTGGCCGACTGGGATGGCGCGGGCGTGTGGAAGCCCACCTCCGCGCCAGGCGCTACGGCGGGTAACGACCTCTGCGTCGGCGACTTGCCACGCTCGGTGACCGGCAGTCTCGAGAATCCCGTGATCAGCGAAGCCGGCCGCCGCTTCCTGGCGCGCCAGCTGATGCAGTTGAGCGATCGGCAGATCCGCGACCTGTTCACGGTGTCGCAGGTCGAGAAGCGCGGCGAAGAAATCGCCGGCATGGACGGCCGCAAGCGGAAGGTGACGGTCGATGATTGGGTGCGCGTATTCAGGCGGAAGCGAGCGGAGATTGTCGCCGCGAAGTGCTGAATGGGGTCAGGTCACGGAAATCACAGTTTGGGATGATTGGGGACAGGCCCCAATTGACCATGAACCCAGCGGTTCGGCGCTACGGCAACGCCAGTAACGTCGGCACACGGAGGTTCTTGCCCAGAATCCCCTGCCCGCTGCCCGACGCGTAACCCCAGATCCACAAGCTGCCGTCGGTGCGGACGGCGAACGATCGCATGCTGCCAAGGTAGACAGCCGACACGTTCGTGATCCCTTTGACCGGCACGGGCTTCGGGTAGTATCCGCCCGCGGTGCCGGCGCCAATTTGTCCGTAGCCGTCGTGGCCCCACATCCGGAGTGTGCCGTCGCCCAGCAGCGCCGCGGCATGACCGAAGCCGAGGCTGAGTGTCGTCGCGTTGGCCAGGCCCTTCACCTGCAGCGGCAGCAGGTTGCGGCCGCCTGGATCATCGGGCGACGGGTTCTCCACGCCGTTCCCCATCACACCTGACGTGCCAGATCCCCACGTCCACACGGTGCCATCGTCTCGCACCGCGCCTGAGAAGCTGTTGCCGGCAAAGCTGGCAAGGCCTGCGGCGATGGCGACCACGCGATCGAGACCGGTGACTTCTACCGGCGTCCAGCCGTTATCGCGCGTGCCGTTGCCGAGTTGACCGTCGCGGTTCAGTCCCCACGCCATCACCTTGCCGTCTGACCTGAGCGCGAGGTTGTGGAGGCGAGTGGCGGCGATCTGCGTGATGCCCTGCAGGCCTGGCACTTGCGTCGGGCCAATCGCCATCACCGGCCGCAGCGTCTTGGGCTGACCGTCGCCAATCGCGCCCTCGTCGCGCGTGCCCCACGCCCACACCGTGCCGTCCTTGCGCAGCGCCACCGCGTGCTTCGCGCCGGCCTCAATCTGGATGACGTCGGTGAGCCCGGTCACGCGCACCGGCGTGATCGATGGCTTCGGGTAGCGGCCCAACTCGCCCGTCGCGCCCATGGGCCCATTGCCCAACTGCCCTTCGTCGTTCGTGCCCCACGAGACGACGGTGCCGTCTTCGAGCAGGGCGTATTGCGTCGTGTCTCCGGCGGCGACTTTCAGCACTTTGCCTGGCAGGTCGATGGTGATGGGAGCAGGGATCACGCGATTGGCGGACACCGGCCGCGCCGCCTGCCCATCCGGGTCGCGCCCCCAGCCGACGACGGTGCCGTCGGCTTTCACGACCAGGGTAAAGCTGCCGTTGGAGGAAACGTCGCGGATCAGCGCGGGCTTAGGCGCCGATTGGTAGGCGCCGATCGTCGACGACAGCAGGGTGATGGCGAGGGCGAGTGTCGTCGGCTTCATGTGGCTATCTTACGCCTGGGGTCAGTTACGCCTGGGGTCAGGTCACGGAAATCACAGTTTGGGATGATTGGGGACAGAGCCCTACTGACCGTGAACCCAGCGGTTCGGCGCTACGCATGGCAGTTCTTGCCGCACGAACAGACGCAGGCGTACGCAACATCTGCGACTCCCGAAACAGCAAACCGCAAGATCGTTCGGGATCTCGCCCTATTTCGATTGGCCCTTCGTTAGCAGGATTCTGGTCGCTGAGGGCGATGCTACGATGGCCAACGACAATCGGATCCACAAGATGCAGCAGCAGTTCACCGAGCTCCGGCAAGCGATCGCGAGCGACTTCGACGAGCTATTTAAAACCAGCGAAAGCCGGCTGCGCGAGGGACTATCCAGAGACCTCGACACGAAGCTCGATGTCCGCGAGCAGCGGCTGCGCGAAGGACTATCCGGCGACCTCGACACCAAGCTCGATGTCCGCGAGCAGCGCCTGCGCGAAGGCCTATCCAAGGGCCTCGACGATCGGTTTGCGGCCAGCGAGCGGCGACTGACCGGGAACCTCACGCAGATCATTGTGCAGCAGTTGGAAACCGCTCAGCAGCATCTCGAAGGCCGTCTGCAAGTGCACATGGAAGACTTGAAAGACCTGGTCTCGACCACCGCGGAGGGCTACGGCGGTGTCCTGGACAGCATCAAGAGAGACCTCGTCGAGATGAACAGGAAGATGGACAGCAGGTTCTCAGTCCATGGCAAGGCGCTAGCGAATCACAATCAGCGGCTGGTCACCTTGGAGCGCGCACGGAGAGGGCGGCGGCGAACCCCGAAGGGCTAGCCGGCCATCTCCCGGTAGCGGCACAGCGCATTTGCCAGCTGCATCTGCCGGGGCGTGCGGCATTCCGGCTCGAACAGCCGCGGCGATGCCACCACGAACACCGCGCATCGCGCTCGTGACGTGGCCACGTTCAGCCGATTGAGGCTGTAGAGAAACTCCATTCCTCGCGGCGCATCCTCGGGCCGTGACGTCGCCATGGAGTAGATGACCACTGCGCACGTCTGCCCCTGGAACTTGTCCACCGTCCCCACCTGAACGTCGCCAACCCTCTCGGCAATCCGATTCACCTGCGCGTTGAATGGCGCGACGATGCGGATGTCCGCCGGCGTCAGTTGCTTCTGAACACCGAACTCGTCGATCCACATCGATCCAGGCGCGAGCAAACGTTCGACGAGTGAGACGACGACGGCGACTTCCTCGTCGGATGCGCTCTGGCAGCCGTCATGCTCCACGGGCACCATCCACAGCTTCGAGCCGGCCAGCGCGTCGATGCCGCTCAACGCCTGACGCTCGAGACCGCCCTTCGACACGAGCTTGCCTTCGTAGAACAGCTCTGACGTGAACGCCGTCAGCGTGGGCGACATGCGCCAGGTGACGGGGAGGAAGATGCCGCGGTCCGCCGGCATGGTCTCGTGGCTGCCAAGCACATGTTCCAGGGCAGAAACGCCGACACCATCGGGGTGGCTGCCCTTCGACGGCTGCGCGAGCTGCCGCGGATCGCCGAGCAGCACGATGCTGTTGGCAGCGTGCGACACAGCCAGTGCGTTGGCCAGCGAGACCTGTCCGGCTTCGTCGATGAACAGGACATCGACCGCGCCGGCGAAATCCGGCCGCGACCACATCCACGACGTGCCGCCAAGGACATTGATCTCACTGCCGGCTAGCGCACCCAGCGCTGCTTCGTTCTTCTTGAAGACCCGGATTGGCCCATCGATGTCATCGTCATCCTTCTCGCCCATGCGAACGCCGTCGGCCGGACCCGCTTGCTTCAACACCTCGTCCAGCAGGTTTCGAATCACCTTGTGGCTATGGGCGGTGACGCCGACCTTCTTGCCGGCCCGCACCAGCGCCAGGATCATCTGGGCGCCAATGTAAGTCTTGCCCGCGCCGGGCGGGCCCTGGATTGGGAGCACTGTTCGATCCAGATCGGTGGCGACGCGAATCGCGAAGTCCTGCTCCGTCTCGTAGACCAGTGGCGCGAACGGCCCTGACCGCAGCCTGGGTAATTGTTTCGCGAGAAGACTCGTCCCACAGGTGTCGTAGGGCTCCCCTTCATGGGGGGCCGACGACTCCGCCAACCGGATCACGGCCTCCTGCTGCAGGTCGGTCGTGAAAGCATCAAACGCAAACGCCGCGGTCGGGTGAACGTCGATGGCGGCTTTGCCCTTCTTGACGTCAAGCGTGCGCGCCGAGCGATCGTGAATCAGCACCTCGCCAAACGGCGCGTCAACCTGCAGCTTGAGATTGTCGCCCTCGCCAATTTCGATGTCCTGCGGCGGGTAGCTGTAGCGGTCGATCATCGAGCCCGTCGGCCGGCCCGTCTTGCCCATCATCGGGCCAACGCGCTCCACGTGCTTCAGCCCGGCAACCGCCTTGCGCTCGTCGAACAGATCCTCTTCCGGCAGATCGCGCAGGCGGAAGAACTCCCACCACTCGGCGTTGATCTCGCGGCGATGCCAGTCGACGAGGTATGCGAGCAGCCACTGCGCATGATCCGGATGCGCGAGATCTGCGGCACCGGCGGGGATGGCCGCCAGAATGCGCGCCCGCACGGCCTCGGCGCGCTGCTGCAGGAGAATGGTCTTCTCCTGCGCCTCCTTGACTTCCGCCTGTGGCCGCGGCACTTCTGTGCCTGCGGCGATCGCCTCGGCTCGCAGCTGCTCCAGCCAGTCACGAAGCGCCTGGGTGGAGCGGCAGTCGTCCTCGTTGTAGCCCTGGACGGCGTCGCGAATCTCCTGCGACAGTGCGTCCACCGCGTGACTCTCCAGCGCCATCTCCACGGCCATCAGCGGCTCGCGAACATTGGCGAGGGCCACCTGGCGGGTGAAGCCGTAGTACTGCTCCAACTGCTTGATGGAATAGCTCTCCACGCCGGCGCGCACGGCCTGGCGGACGATGGGATAGAGATCGACGAAGCGTTCGTTGCGCAGAAGCTCGTCGAGGGCCTCAACGCGGGTCACGTAGCGGCCCGCGAGCTTCTTGAACGCGGTGGTCTCGTAATGATTGAAGTGGTAGACGTGCATGCCAGGATGGTCCTTGGCCGTCGCCGCGATGAGGTCCATCACCGCTTCAAACGCTGCCTTCTCCTGCTCATCGTCCACGGCCCACCACGCGCGGTACGGTGGAGGCAACCCCTTCTCGGGGGTGCCTGATGTCCACAGACCAAACAGGTACTCGCGTCCCCCCTCCCTCGCAAACGCCGCCCCTTCCAGATCCAGAAACAGATCACCGGCTGACGGCGGGGGCAAGCGCCGCAAACCTGCGCCCTCTTCAATCGGCAGCATCTCGACGATGGGCCGCTGCTCAGTCCGCTGCTGATGCTGAACCCGCGCTTGATCGCCGAGCCGGTCGTAGGTCTCGCGCGCACCGCGAGCCGGCTTGAATGTGACCGGCACCGCCATCTCCGCCACAGAGGTCAGGGTCGGCAGGCCGTGAGCGACGAACTCCACACGATGCGAGCGTCCCGAGCCGGCGATGTAGGAGAGGTGATCATCTTTGCGCCGCCGACCCTCACACCTCCCCGCCCACACGCACACCTGGCAGGCATCAACAGGTTCCGGGTAGTACTCGGCGATCAGCCGCTGGTGCCCCTTTTCCAGCTCACGCCTCAGCGTGAGACGCACCATCCGGAAATAGGCGGCATAGTCGGCGACGCGGTAGCTCTCGACGCCCACCGGGGTAACGACCGCGAACCACTCAGGCACCAGGCCTTGCATCGAGCCGAGCATGTCGGAGTAGGCGGATAGCTGAAGGATGGTGCCGCCCTTCGTCTCCCGCGCCAGCTTGGTGTCGTGCGCCTCGTACGACCACGAACCGAGATCGCTCATCTTCTCAACGCGCCTCAGAATATCTGCATAGCCTGCGAAAGCATCGCCCTCAAGACGCGCTTGCACAATCACGTCCGCGCCGCTCTTCATCGCATCGAGCGTCACATCTAACGACCCCGAACCATCGACAATTCTCAATCCTTGCCTGCGGAGCGACTCGACGTACGCGTGCTCGTGGTCGTCGCCATGCTTCTGCAGGATGGCGGCGTATGGGTTCGTCGAGGCCGGCCGAATCAGTTGCTTGTGCGCAACCGCCAGGTCGAGTCCGGCGCGATGGCGGCACGAGAGGAAGTTGGAGAGGTCGGAGGGGGATAAGACCAGGGCGCCGGCGTCGAGCTTCATCGCCCGAGCACGACGTCGATGCCCGCGAGCACAAGCTCGACCTTCGCTCGCGATAGCCTGCCAACCCGCTCGGAAAGGATGGTCTTGTCCAGTGCGACCACCTGCGAGACGTTGGCCACGGAGTCCTTGGGAAGGCTGGTCGTCAGGGACGGCAGGGCAACGTTTCCGGGCGCGTCGGCCCATTTCAAGTTGCTGGTCAATGGCACGCAGACGACCGTGGCGATCCTGCTGCGATTGAGTGCATCACCCTGGACCACCACCACGGGGCGCCGGAAGCCGGGACCTGATCCCTTGGGCGCTGGAAGATCGGCCCACCAGACTTCACCCTGAGAAATCACCATTCTGATCTCTGTAGCACTCGCCGGCCCGCGGCCGCGACAAAGGGATCCGCGGCGCTGCTGACCTCCGCACAAACCCGATTCATGGTCTCGGTGACCTCTTCGGGCGCATGCCGCGCAACGTACTCCCGCAAGGCCGAGCTGTAGACCTCACTGCGCGAACGGCGGCCACGCTTGGCCAGTCGCTCCGCTCGATCAAACACATCGTCCGGAATAGAGACCGCCGTTTTCATACCACGAGTATAACCGTCGGCCATGCCGTGGGCAAACCCGAACACGGTTGAACAGAGACGTCCGCCGATCACAAACCGACCATGCCATCGTCCACGCGCCGTCGCAAGAGGCAGGATCTGCAACCCGATTCGCGCGTCGGGTACGCAACATCTGCCATCGGTCGGTAGCCCTATCTCGCGCGTATTTGATCTTCGGGCGAACGCCGTCGCCACCGACGATGGTAGCGTCGTCGGCGGACGGGTGAACGATGAGTGATCCAATTGACCCGCAGATTTGCACGACGTGCGCGCGCACACAGGCGTTGGTCAAGGGACTAGACGAGCGTTTGACCGCACTCGAGGTCGAGGTGCGCGGCGATCCCGCGGAGGTCTTGCTCGACGCGTTCGCAGCCGACGAGGCGCGACGGCAAGACAGGCTGGCAGCCATCGACGACTACCGCCGTCTGCAGCAAGAAGAGTTCTACCAGAAGCTGCCCGAGCTGAAAGCGGTCGCCGAGCAGCAACGCGCGAAGTACGAGGCGTTCATGCGGGAACGAGGGTTCGAGCCATAAATCAGAAGCCGATGCTACGATGGCGACCAACTGGGATATCGAGATGCAAGACAAGTTCGATAAATTGCAGGCGGCACTGACCGACGAGTTCAGAACTCAGCTCAAGGCGATGGGCGCGGAACTGGAAGAGCGTCTCGAGCACCGCCTCGACGATCGCCTGGGCAACCGCCTTAACGTGCAGGCCGAGCAACTTCGAGAGATCGTGCAGACCGCGGCCGACA